>Ga0182004_10000823_pt1 | contig 20811 bp, 17 predicted proteins | sample Sormic07211540_1_FD_120479 | JGI IMG/M metagenome (GOLD analysis project Ga0182004, IMG submission 120479) | Endophyte microbial communities from Sorghum bicolor roots, Mead, Nebraska, USA - 072115-40_1 MetaG | ecosystem: Host-associated > Plants > Roots > Unclassified | place: USA: Nebraska...
ACTGGAGTCAAAAGATTCGTCTCGTGATTTACAGTTAAACTGTGTAATTAGTTTTTGTTTTCGTCTATATTTAATACTTCATGCATGTGCCGTAAAATTTAATGTGACAGGAAATTTTAAAAACCTTTTGGTTTCTGATGGAGCTGGACATAGCAGTAGAGCAAAGCCATTAACCTGACAGTACTTGCGTTGTGACTTTAAATACTCGGAGTGATGCATCGTCTACACAGAAGTGTGAGGCCACAGGAAGTGTCCTTGCCCCATCCATCGGGATCACTCTCTATCAGCTGCCAACTGCCGCTGCTGTCCAAGTCCAACAAGCTTTCCCCACCCCACCTGATCAAAATGTCCGCGTGCCCGGCACCGGCACCGGCAGTGGCCACTTTTCTCCTCGTCGCGCTTCTCTCCTGCTGCTGCCAGTCCGCACGAGCCATCCGGACGCACGGCGGCGGCTATGTCTCCGCGGTCGGGGACCCCGGCATGCGGCGCGACGGCCTCCGCGTGGCCTGGGAGGCGTGGAACTTCTGCAACGAGGTCGGCCAGGAGGCCCCCGGCATGGGCAGCCCCCGCGGCGCCGACTGCTTCCATCTCGGTCCGTGCACACGTTAGATTCGATTCGGTTTTCTGACGACCACGGATTGCATTTGCATGCCTCAATCTGCTCTGCTTTCTTCCAAAAGCAGAGACGAGCTCCGACGAGCACGGGCAGCCACTCTACTCGGTGGCGCACCTGGTCACCGACGCCGACAACCGCCTGGGCGCGGGCGACCCGTTCCCGGGTTCCCCACCGTCCACAGCCCCCATCACCGACGCCGACCTCTACGCGCCGGCCAAGGAGCTCTACCTCGGCGACCGCTGCCAGGTGCCCGACACCCCGGTGCCGTGGCAGTTCTGGATGGTCATGCTCAAGAACGGCAACCTCGACACCACCGCCGCCATATGCCCGGAGAACGGCCGCCCCGCGCGCCCGTTCCCGCAGACGTCCCGCTTCCCGTGCCCCGGTGGAGCCGGGTGCATGAACCAGCCGCTGGTGTTCCACAACCGCACCGCGCTGGACGACGCCGGCCGATGGCTCCGCGGCGGCATGTTCGGGACCTACGACCTGGACGCCGCCAACCGCCTCGGCGCCGGCAACGTCTCCTTCTACTCCGTGACGTGGGAGAAGGAGGTGGCGGCGACCGGCGGCGGCGGTGGGTGGGCGTTCCACCACAAGCTGCGCACGTCCACCAAGTACCCGTGGCTGATGCTGTACCTGCGCTCCGACGCCACCAAGGGCTTCTCCGGCGGCTACCACTACGACACGAGAGGCATGACCAAACAGGTGCCGGAGTCGCCGGACTTCAAGGTGCGGTTCACCCTGGAGGTGAAGCAGGGCGGCGGGCGCAACAGCCAGTTCTACCTCATGGACATGGGCAGCTGCTGGAAGAACGACGGGCGCGCCTGCGACGGCGACACGGCGACGGACGTGACCCGGTACAGCGAGATGATCATCAACCCGTCCACGCCGGCGTGGTGCACGCCGTCGCGGATCGACCAGTGCCCGCCGTGGCACACCTTCCGGAACGGCAGCCGCGTGCACCGCACCGACGGAGCCCGCTTCCCCTACGGCGCCTACCACGTGTACTGCTCCCCCGGGAACGCGGCGAGCGCGGAGCAGCCCACCAGCTACTGCGACGCCTACAGCAACCCGCAGGCGCAGGAGATCCTGCAGCTGCTGCCGCACCCCGTGTGGGGCGAGTTCGGCTACCCGACGGCGAAAGGGCAGGGGTGGGTCGGCGACCCCAGGGCGTGGGAGCTCGACGTCGGAGCCATGTCGCAGGCGCTCTACTTCTACCAGGACCCCGGCACGCCGCCGGCAAGGAGGCGGTGGACGTCGCTCGACGTCGGCACCGAGATTTACATCAGCGACAGGGCCGAGGAGGCGGAGTGGACGCTCAGTGGCTTCGACGTCCTTGTGCCGGACATCAAGTCACAGCAACGGGCCAGCAACAGCTGCTGGTAGTACGTTACGTTGCGTAGCAGGCCAAAGTGTCTGTTTTTTTTCCTTTATTTTATTCATCATATCTACAATAATAATACGTACAAAGAAAGAATGAAAAATTTTCTATACATGCGTCTAAATATTCGATGTGACGAGGAATCTGAAAAATTTTACAAAATTTTTTGGAAACTAAACAAAGCCTTAGGGCACCTGCTACTTTCAGTTGCATGTGGTAAATATATACTGTATTGTTCTAACATATTGGTCAGAATCAAGAATCATGGGGGGGAAATGATTCCATATGGTTAGCATACTGGAATCACTTGTTCTAAACTGATGCTGATAAAGTTTCTGAATAAAAACGATTTCACTTTTTTCTAAAAAAAAAATAGCAAACAAACATTAAAGACTCTCCTGACAACAGGACGGCAAGTGCAAGAATGCTAAAGTAAAATACCGAACAAAAAACTCTGGGCGAGGCATCTTGGATGCATTATTATTTTACTTTCGTTTGGGAGAAACTGAAACCTGTAGCTCCTGTAAACGGCCCAAACATGGGCAAATCTACTGCAAAAAGGCAGTAACAGACGGGGAATACATTGCCGTATATATTGGACATAATGTGTGCAGTTTGACTGTTTTCTTCCCAAAGTAACCAGGGCAACACATTGAGCCAAAGAGTCTTCAGGTGAATGACCTACCCACTCCCGCGGCAGCTCAAAAGATGGAAAAGTTTCGATCAACTGGAGCAAACATCCAACTGTGGGTCTCTTCAGCTGCTGAGCTGCAATATTCTTCCACAGTTAATGGCGAAGCACAGCCAGCAAAACAAACTCAAAGCACGCTGATTTTGCTGTTTCTTCAATTGATGCAAAGTCCTGCTTTGAGCAAGCAGATTCCACAGGTCTTCATGGAACGTTCCTATTTCACTACAAAAAAGCATTGCTGAGCACCAAAATCAGCCCAAAACCTGATGGCACTTTCATGAATATCTGTGGATTCCAATGTTGAGGTCCGATGATATGGAGGTCAGATATGGCAATGTTTGGTGCCAAACAGCTTTGAACACTCGCTTTTGGTGTGCCTGAACAGACTGGCAAGGATTCTGGCCATGATACCTGATGTCGAAGATGTGGATCACAGGATCTGCTGAACCAGACGACACGTACCAGCCATCTGGAGACCATGATTGGTTAATCAGAGCTGACTGAGACTCACTGCTCTCTTGCTTCCAACCAAATGCATGAACCTCAGTTTGCCTAAGCCTGACATCAAACAAGCGCAGCTGTCTGCCTGGAGCCCTGTTAGCACAAAGAAACAAACAAGACTGTTTAACCATGCACCCCAAATATGAATAGAGCGCTACTGACAACCATTGCACTTAGAACATCACATAAGCACTACGAATATCAATCAGTGAAAGGTTTTCTTTATAAAACATTAAAACTACAGCTTGAGCAGTATATTAAACTTGTAGGCTATAATGCAACAATAGGTTAGGATTACCTCAAGGGTTAACAGCAACAAAATCAACCCACTATTCCAGAAACATTTTTTAAAAAAATCACTTACCCTGTCTGCACCATATATAAGTTGAAATCACATGGATTTGCTAATACGCTCATGCATTTGCTATCAATTAGGTTCTTGAACTCTGTCCGTCCAGCAGAGAGATCAAATCCTATTATCCTCTTGTCATAGCCAACTGATAATATTGTTTTTTTCTGTTGCAATCCAGCAACACCCATGACAGCAGAAGAATGGAAATCCTTATGCACTCTCTTGGGTTTCCATGAATCATCTTTGTCCTCCCAAAGTATAATAGCATGGTCACTTCCTCCAGTAACGAAGCATGCATCAGACCAGGGCATGAAACTTATGTTATTTATGATTCCTTTTGTGTGAGGCTTCTCCGGTAGGAAAGTAACTTTCCTCTGTTTCAGTTCAGGGAAAAATTGTGGAACACCATTTAGTAATATTTCAAGAAAGTAGATTATCTGTTACTCACAAAAATAAGGCATAGACAAGTATAGCCATAAAGTAGGGATGATGGAATCAAGTCTTTCAAGGTTTTATGTCACGACAACATATCACACTAAGGCATTGATGCCTACACGCTACACAGTGAAACAGTAAAATGGCATGAAGGCAATCACTTACGAAAACAGTTTCAGGAAAACCTAACTGAGTTATAACTGGTCGATTAAAGGTAGACCACCTCACAATCTCAGCAGCCAATCATCATTGCCATCAACATGATAGAACAAAAGAAAAAGAGCAAAGTCTAACTATGGTTTGCTCAAATTAAGTTAACATATGAGCAGGAATAACTAAAACAACCACCTCTCAAATTCCTCCCTATAACTATTATCTCAAATACTAATTATATGAAATCATATATGCAGAATTTGATAATTTAATCATATTATAACACTGCAGCTAACTGAATCTATATAGACATGTAGCTAGATGTAAAGGGGTGCACAAGTTTAGACAGAGTTCTTACTTGTCCTGATATAAGGTTTGTCATTGAAACCTGAGAATCGTCATTATCAGCAGTGTATACAGCAAAAATCGTCTCGCCATCTGGATGCCAAGCTATATCTTCAGGCCATCTATGCTTTGGGGAAAAGAAATCTGTTTTGCCACGAAATGAGAGAGAAGGTCTGCAAGTATAATAACGTACATTGTCAAATGGTGCTAACAATTGAAAAGATACCTGCCGAACAATTTTACCTTTTCACTAATGCAAATTGTGTTTGCAGGAGTGTTCTTTTGCAACCATAAATGATAAAGTTAAAGTTAACATGTACTCAGACAATAAGTGCATCTATCACAGAGAACTATATTCTCCTTAGTACCTGCACTACTGGCGTACAAATTTAACATTGACATGCTAATTAACATGTGCCGGCGGTGTAGCATTTCTTCCTTCAAAAAGTAATGACATGAAACATGGATACACCAAACAACAAAAAATACACTTCCTAAAGGTTGTACCTATACTAAAATCTTATCCATTTCCAAAATCATCTTTCCATGTGACTTGAGCAAGGTTAGTGCCATGTTCCCAGTCCATGACGGGGTAAATCCACTGGGAGACTGGCCAGGTGGAGTAGGCTGCTAAAGGTGAGAAAAATACAGATACGGAACTATTGATTCTTGCCTGCATCCTCACGAATACATGGTTCCTCCAAATAGCCTCACAACTAACCGATGGGTATTCCTAATGCAACTAATCACTAAGAAACCAACTAACCTAGCAGACAAGATCAAGCTGTTGCTGCATGGCTTGGATGGGACATCCATGCTGCTTGCCTCACGTGTTGGGCCTAGCCAGTCCCATGATTGTTAACTACCGTACAAGATTCATAAGGTTGATGTTATCTGATGTTAAGACAGTATATTAACCATCATGTGTGTGCCCATACCAAGTTCGCCTTAATTCAAACAATACACTAAAATTTCACTAACATGTATTGAAGGAGAGTTGTTGGATGCTTGACCATAATGGTGTTTCCCATGGTACAATGGAAAGTGTTGGCACATCCTTTTTGGCTAACTTTTTAAAAATAAAAATAAAATAAACTAACTAGAGGTTTCAGAGTAAAAATCCTGCTGGGTATACCAGCACACAAGAAAAGTGCTGACTTTCAGTTGTGCCATAGCATTACATCATTTTGGTTGCACGAGAAGATAGACAAGAAAAGTGCTGAGTGCCTGAGTTTAGTATCCAAGTCTCGACTAAGCGCGAGAAGAGAGACAAGAGACAAACAATAAAAGAAAGCAGATTAACTTGTTTTTCTTGTCAATTTGTGCTAATGAACTTTTTTTAGCATTTGTGCTAATGAACTTGGCAAGGTAAGACATACTAAGGTGGGCACTTCAGCCTTAACTGCAAAAAACCACACTTAAGGTTCATAAAGTAAATACTTAAATCTACGTAATTGATATCAACCCCACGTATGCATTTATTATCTCCTTAGTGTCAATATATGATCATTTTGGGAGTGAGGCTTCAAGAATAAAGCATTGTCTAAGGATCCTGTTGGCATAAATCTACAAAACCAATGCAATATCTGTCAAGCAAAACTATCATTAAGTACTGCTGAGTCACTCATTAAGGCTTATACAAAGTATGAATTTTAAGTTTCAGGATAGATATAAGTTTTTCTTTCTTCCATCACCATGTAACCATAAACACTTAAGCTGAGATCATTTGCAAGTATCATAGTGCATTCACTACAACTTTACAGAAACTAGTGACATATCTCTTAAATATGATTGAAAGATTAGTAAAAAAAGCAGGAAATGAAAAGGAAAACATGTTGACAATTCATAGTAACATTATGCATACCCTCTTGTCTCCACTTGCCATAAAGTAACCAATCCATCCAGCGCACTGCATCACAAGAAAGCATAAGATTAAAGTTTTGGAAATTAAGCAAACTTATCAAATCATGTTTACTTTAAATTATTATTATTATTTGTTTCACATGCAATTTGAGACAAACAAGTAAACAAAATCATTGATTTGACAGCATGTATATTGGAACAGTGGTTGAGAACTTAGTCCAGTCATCCCAGTTTATAAATCTAAACCAGCAGCCTATACTACTGCTCGCAAAACTTTGTCCAAGAAAGAAGTACAAGCAAATAGTCCCACTTAGAAGTAAGCTTGCTTTGTGAGTGGTGCTTGTAGACTGCCATTACATAACCTTTTTTGGGTGTATTTTTGCAGGCACCATAAAATTCTGGAGGTGGAGAAATGATTTCAATGATGCCAAAGCTGAATACTAATGGTACACGTGCGTGCTCCTCAGTGTACGTGTGTCATGCTCTTTTTTTTCCCTACAGTTGGTGCATTCATGGTACCTATTTACTGGTATATTTATTATATACCATGAATTTGCAGTACCTGGTAACAACGAGCTGATCATTAGCAGGGCATAGCTCAAGACACCTAAGCTTCCTCCTGTGTTGGCTCGAGACCAAATTGCCACCTTGAAATTTAAGCACAGTTGCAGATGATTTCTTGACATTTGGGATCAAGTTCTGATGCTCCTTCTGTTCTGTAAAACCAGATTTGCACAGCTGAGAGATGCATAGCACATCAAACATCAATAATGATAAAGCGACGGCCAAAACTACTACTTCTTTTTTTGCGAATCAAAACTACTACTTCTAAGGGGGGCAAATCTGTAGTAAGTACCAATCTTTCTCTTGGGCTTCTTCTCCTCTTTCCTTGACCGCTCCGGCGGCGCCGGTGATGAAGAAGATGACGGGGCGGCAGCCTTCTTCAACCCAGGCATGGGCTCAGGGCGCGGGGCCGGTCGGTTGCTGGTCCCAGGGATGACAAGATGCGGCCTCGCCGATGGCTGCGGCGCGGGCGAGGGAGCCTTCTTCTCTGGCAGTGGCGGCTGCGGCGATGGCTTGAGATCCCTCTGGATTGGCGGCGGGGATGGTTTGGGGTCCCTATGGATTGGCGGCGTCGGTAGCTTGGGTTCCGACCGGGTTGTTGGCGGCTTGCGATCTCGGAACCTGGCGAGCCGCGACTGCGCCTCTTCCAGCTTCATCTCCGCGGTGTCCAGCTGCGGCGGCCATCGGAAGTAGAGAAACCCAACCAAGATCACAACTTTGTCATCATCGTCGTGTCAGAAAGGCGAGCGCGAGGAGGAGCGGGCGAGGGCGTACCAGGGACTGGTAGTGGAGCAGCTTGAGCTTGCAGCGCTCGACGTCGCGCTCGCGGTGCGCGATGAGAGCGACGACCGCCTCCTCGGAGATGTCATCATCCTCCTCCTCCACGTCGTCACGCGGCGGCGCCCCACTGGCGGCGGCGGCGCCCGCGCCATTGGAGGCGGGGCAGGGGCAGTAGGTGGAACCGTTGTCGTCCTTCTCGAGCTTGGGCCTCTTGAGCGCCGGCGGGTCGCCCATGTCGAACGCGGCGGCGGACGGTTCGAGGTCAGGACAAGGGGTTGGGCAGCGAAGCGGAGCGGCCGCGCGTCTCCTGGGTGTCCGACCTCCACTCGCCCGCCCGCGTCCCCGCGAGTCGTCGTGGGTGTATCCGGTTCCGGGGCCTTGTTTCATATCGAATCTTACGTCATAGGTATAGAGTATTAAATATAGATGAAAATAAAAACTAATACAGTTTACCTGTAAATCACGAGATGAATCTTTTAAACCTAGTTACTCTATAATTGAATAATGTTTGTCAAATAAAAACGAAAGTGCTCCGCGTCTCTCGCCCGCCCGCACGCACGCGCACTCAGCCCGTCAGCCAACGACGACTAGTGCGATGGCAAGTTTAGGGTTACGATTACAAACCGGTTTGCAAATGACATCGGAGATTTTATATTATATTAGGAAAAAAAAAACTTGTGTCAAGCCATTTTTAGTAACTTTGATTTTCGGCTGCTATACCGATTTATTATTTATTGTAAAAGGAAAATATTATTCTATAACTGAAAACCAGTGTTGATAAATTCAAACGAACAAGATGCTAAATAAGAAATATTTTATGGTGGTTTCAATGAAACACGTGTAGTAGTTTTCTATAAACTTGGTAATATGTGTGCTTGAGATAAGGAAAAAAGATACTGAGTATATATTCATAATAATTCCATAATCCACACCAACTGCAGCTGACAACATTTTTTGCAAGACAAGACTGTACGAAAATGAGCAAACAACATCCCACACAAAATTACAACAGCTCAAGGCCCTAGCAACAAAGGGTAACTTGACGTGCCTCTGTATTTACAGTGCAGTATGGATGGGTATCTGATAGACTGACTGATCAACGCCAGTACACCACAGCCTCTAGAGTGTAAATCTGAACAGAGCCGGCTTAGATGATGTGAACAAATGTTGGTCTTCTATGGTGTCTCGTCTTCATGGTACAGGTACAGGCCGAAACCAAACCTCGCACAGGCTTTGCAGAACGCAGCCTCTTCTGCCGCAGACACAGGATCGTCGAACCGTGCATCGCTCAGTGATGCTGTTCCAGCAGCCTCCCTATGAACCTGCATCAGTGTTAACAACACCAGACAGGTCTATCAAATAACTGTCGTCTTAGTGTGCCAGTAATTCATTTCATTTGATGCACGCAAATTCAACATCTCCTTCAAAACACAAACTGCATAGCCTAAAATGTACCAAGGTATGGACTGCAAAATGTTAAAGCCATGGTGCAAATTAAAGATCACCTTCAGAACACGGACTGCATAACCAAAACATAACTGGGCATGGACAGTACAATGTTAAAGCCAAGGTGTCGGAGGCAGGATGAAGGGTTATGATCCAGTGCTGAATCACGTAACCTCTCTGCTGATATATCATATAGTTCACTGGGACCTTATACCATTTCAAGCTCTCTGTTTAATGGTATAACTTAACATGCATGTACCAAATCATATTCTGTCTGTTTAGCTGTAGAAAACGAATTCAGGCAACAGATATGGCTGGTTATTACTAATGGCCAAGAATGACACAGAAATGTGGTTACGCCTTGGGTGTGAAAATAGGCAAAGCCTGAACAAACTAAGATTGAGTAGAAATTTGGAATCATCTGCCACTGGAATTGTTTTGAGAAAACTTTTGAACTAGAACTAACAGAATTCATGGTAACCCAACAGCTATAAATCTATAATGCACAAAAAAAAGGGCCTCTCTTGCCGGAGTTCTCCCATGGATTTCAGGCCAAAACCCACCTATCATCTATCCACAAAAAAAAGGAAAAAATACTAAAATGTTTTTACACAACAAGGTTAAAAGCAACAGTGAGACTGGTTATCCAGTCAACTAATGGTCAGAGACAAATATCAATCGGTTATCACAATTGAAGATGGCAGTGGAGGTACCTCTCCATCTGTTCCGCGTACAGTCACACGGTATATGACCGTCACCTTTCCACTGTCAGTGTAAATAACATCACGGACTTCCCCACACCAACCTGAAGAGAACAACCCAGTGAAATTTGAAAAACAGACAGTTGGCAAATGAAGCACATCCAGCACATTTCAAGTCGAGAGTGAACACACAAGATCAGTGGAGCAAGGGGCTCGAGCAGTTTTACAAGGGAAGGAAAAGGAAATGTTGAATTCGCCTCATGATAAATGGAATTTTGCTGACACCCAAATGACAATAATCCTATGCAGCTCATATATACTAGTAGTACTTAATGATCCACCCTTCACGCTTCATTACAAGTTTAACAAGCGCACATAATAGTGGGTGGGCATTATCAGTAGCATGAGTTTGGATTGTAGCCTCACCTGGAGCATAAAAGCTGAGCATCCTGTTGGCATGGTACCTGAGCACAATCAGGACGAGGAAGAGGTCAGATAAAAATGAAAAATATGAGTATGGTCCAAGCATCGCGTATGGGTTGCTAGATCCGCCTGAATTCTGGCCTAGGATTAAGATCTGCAAGGCTTTAGCCCAGCCCTAGAGCAAGAGAGCTAGTAGCGGCGGTAGGTGAGGTGGCGCACACACCAGGGGATGACGGGGTCGGAGGCGGAGGCGCGCCGGGAGGGAGGCCGCACGATGGCGTCCGGGACGCGCTTGTTGAGGTCGCGGAGGATCTCGACGAGAGGGCGCGTGATCCCGGACGGCGCGGCGTCGAGCGGCACGACGTAGTTGGTGGTGGATGCCACCGCACCCGGCGGCTTGCGCTCCGGCGCCGCGGCGGCGACGGCCACGCGAGCCGGGCGCCGCCGCGGGAGGGCGGCGGATGCCGGGAGCGGCGTAGTGAGCGCGCGCGCGAGGAAGGCGGACGCGTGCTCCATGGTCTGCGGCTTCCGCTTCGGCGGCGGCGGCCGACGGGGGGGGGTCAAAGGCTGCTGGTTAGGTTGGCAACCGCGGTTGGTGCGAGTGGGACTGTTGTGTGTTGGGAGGGAAGTTGTGCACGTACATTGACTAGACTGCTGCCACTTGCTAATCTCCAACAGGAGTAGAGAAGCTACATTTTTCTCTAACTTAGGTCTTGTTTAGTTAAAAAATTTTTGCAAAATATGAATAGTAGCACTTTTGTTTGTATTTCACAAATATTGTCCAATTATGGAGTAACTAGGCTCCAAAGATTCGTCTTATCAATTCCGACTAAATGTGCAATTAGTTTTTATTTTCATCTATATTTAATACTCCATGTATAATTTTGCAAAAATTTTGGGTAACTAAACAAGGCCTTATGTGCACCTATTGCCCTGTTTACTTGAACTTATCACCACTATTTTTTCATCCTAGAATAATATTTTTTTTCTCACAACAAATCAATATAAGTGTCAGCATTAGTTGTGTTCTTCAGCAAAATTATTTAATATGAGAATAGTGTAAGGATTAATGTTGGTACGTTCATCATGGAATGTTACTATATTCTCCTTCGAATCCTCTAGCATCCCATTCAGTAATATGGCAATAACGGTTGTATACTGACAAAATGAAGTTTTGAACTTGTAAGCGATGTGATGTGCTTTTTTTTTGTTTAATGCAAATGCCGATTGTTTCTCTTAATTCTTGTGCATGTGTTTATACAAACTGGTTATCTTAATCCTTGCGCATGTTTTTTTTATACCTGCTTGTAAATGATGTTTTTCTAGCTCATGTATCATGTATTTTAATAAAAGTTGTTCTTCAGATACATGATAAAATGAACTTTTGGAGCGATATCAATGGTTTGTTGACATCTATCTCAATTGAAACGTCATTTGCCTTTTATCATTTTTTTCGCGAGGAGTCTTTTATCATTTGTCTTATACTCTCTCTATATAGAATTTAGAAATTGTTTTTGACAAGGTTTGGGTCAAAGGTTGAGAACATAAAATCATTAGTAACTTTTAAATTGTTGAGTTTGCAAATATGAAAATTATATGAATAGATTTGTCTTGAAAAATATTTTTATAAAAGTATACATATATATTCTATGATAAATCTAATGATACTAATTTGATAACATAAATCTTAGTATTTTTTTCTAGAAATTTGATCAAAGTTTAAAAAGTTTGACTTAGAACAACACTGTAAAATTAATTCTTTCATGGACGGAGGGAGTATATCATCTTTAGTTGTGGTACTCACAAGTTATAACGGCCTTGCATTCCTTGCTTCCATTGCAATTTTCCAGTTTGTGGAGCATCTAGCTTTCATTTTGCTGGAATTTGAGTTATGCTAATGCTTTTGCTGATTTATTGTGAGAGAAAAATATTATTAAATCACTGAGAAGTATTACTAAAGTAGTGCTAAAGAATAGGGTGGCAAAGTTAAATTCAACATTGCTAGAAGTCAAACGCCAGGTGGAGTATGTCCTTGAATTGGAATCCTATCTCCACCGGCCCTGTTATAGACGTTGTCTTGGACTGTGGTGCACTGCTCATTTTTTATTAAAATTATGAACTTGTTTGTTGCTTACCTACAAAATTTGACAGCCACTTAGTAATATTTTCCTCGTATAATAAATTAGTTAATAGTATTTTAAACCATACTTTTTCATGAAGTGAATTGTTATTGGGTACAACCGGCGGAAGAAGAACGACCTAGTACCCACGTCTGCGACAACCAACACAGCAGAATCAACGTGCAATAACACGGCAACAGATGCAAATGAACGTGCTACTCTTTCTTTTTTCCTATCTTACCTTTGCTTTCTACAATTCTACCAGTCGAACACAGTTCCTGTTCGAAACGGGATGTCTCAGGCTTTGTTTAGTTCAAATTTTTTTTGAAAAATGTAGTACTTATGTTTTTATTTTGCAAATATTGTTCAACCATAAACTAACTAGATTCAAAAAAAATTGTCTCGTATTGTGTAATTAGTTATTTATTTTATCTATATTTAGTGTTTCGTGCATATGCCGAAAGATTCGATGTGATAGAAAATCTTAAAAAGTTTTTTAGTATTAAAGTGAACTAAACAAGGCCTACAATGAAAAGCAAAAACATCACATAATGTTTTTGTCTGACTTCAAATTTGTCAAAAGAAAAAAAGTTTGCCTTGTTCGTTTGGCTGATAAGTCATGACAGCTGTTAACTAATTTTTGAGTAATTTATTATAAAAAAAAACATTATTGAATAGCTATTAGATTCGGCTGATAAGCTCAAACGAACAATATCCATCGGTACGAATTTGAGCTGAGTTTAAATGTACAAATCGAGATAGGACAGAATAAAATATCCCTTTCTAGAAAAAAAAAGACGCAATAAGACTCCCTTAGGACGTGAGTTTTATTAATAGGCTGTCACATAGTAGGTAGTTTCAATAACATGGTATTATATTTAAGAAGAGATAGACAAAATAAGTTTTATTGGCACGATTACCAATTCTCACTGTGTCATGAAATTAAATGGTTATAAAAATACAGGATAAAACTTTACATTGAGTCTTAAAAACAAAGCCATAAATTTATCCACCAAGACTGGCCTAAGTGTTTTCACCCATACCGGCCGCCTCCTACTATGCTGATCCCTCTATCTAAAAAAAGAGTCTCACACAGGTTTTTATGTTGATCAAATTTTATAAAAATTAATTGCAATATCTGTATCTTCAAATAAATTTAATAAAAATATATCTATTGATTATTCTAATGATACTAATTATATATCATAAACATTAATTTTTTAATATATTCGATTAAAGTTAAAAACATTTACAAAAAATGAGAGTGACACACATATGACAAAGGGAGTATCAAACAAAATTCAAAAGGCCTACAGTGCCGTGTTGTCAAATGGTTTCTCAGTTGCTCTGGTCACATTACAACAAAAACCAGAGCATCCAATCCAGATTAGCACAAACGTTTCCATGCATCCAAACCACACACTTCAAAGTTCAATGGTAGTCAATCAAAGGCTTAATAATCTGTTAATGAGAGGTTGCAAAACCAGTGGCCTCGTCACTTCCTAGTAACTGGATAAATGCATCCACAAAAGTGACCAATTGAATAATGTTCAACAAGCACTTAACACCCATATAGTAAGTAATATAACGCATCCAGAAAAAACAAAAAAAAAGGAAAAGAAAAAGAAAATGACTATATTAGGGGATGCACAATCAACAAAACAAAAACAACTGATATTCAATCAACATCTAACACAAAGTTGTAACCCTCAAAGGCACATAAACTGCCATACGCCCTAATGAGGATTACAAACACATTTAAGAAAAAAATAGGATAGTTAAACAAACCATGTTTCTCTTTCGACTTTCAAGCCTCAATCAAATGCCCTCATGGAAAAGGTGCTTCGCAGGATTCAAAGGCCTACTTAAACAGTACAGAGTACACAACTTTAGTCATCTATCACATATCCCTATTGTAGATTTAATAAGAACGATAGAACCAGCAGTTTTACTGAAAATGCTGATAAGAAATAAACCAGACAGCTATAAAAACATTTATGATGTATTTATATCAGGCCAAGTAATACTGATCTCCCAACTGATGTTCATAAGGGAAAACATGGGTGATGCCGAAAGAAATCCATATGCAACAAACAACAAAAGTTGGCTGAGTTTACTTGGGTAGGGAAACTGCTAAACAGGGCCAAGCTTATTAAAAAAAAGGTTAAACGAAAACATCATAACCTTCTTTGTGCCTTCCTATAGGTTCAGTGATTCCATATTTATGAAGATAGTACGTTCCACATGATGTATCCCTGTGGAGTTTAGAATATCCAGGAATACTTTCTACACGTCTGTAAGACTGTAAAATATGCAAGTTAGTCTGCATAAAATTTGGAGAGCTACAACTATTTTGTGTGGTGATTCTAGGATGGTTATCATGTGCCAGTGAAGTTGACTATATGGCACAAAGAGAATCCAGTGATGCGCAATAGAGGTAGCGCAACCATATGGGAACTTTGCTTCTACCCAACACACTCCTCTGCTCTCTTCCGCTTAACTCCTGTACAGGCTTGTTTTGGCTTCCCAACACGCTCTTCTAACAGCGCAATCTTCGCAGCAAAGCTAGTAAATTCTGAGGGAGATAACTTGTGATCCTCCATGCATTTGGATATTGAACTCAAAAGAGCCAAGTCCTCCTCATCACGCTCCTGTGCAGAACCAATCACATGTACTCGTTAGGATAAGGTTTATTAGAAAGCATTGAAGACAAGAAACTTAACACATCATAAAACGGTTGCCGAATACTAACAATAACAACAAATGAACGAAATAACTGGTTAGGCCAAGCATAAAATCCTGCAAACCATGCCGAATATAACAAATGTGGTACAAGAATGATGACAAACATACCGATGCCTGCCCCTCATTCTCATCTTTCGTATCGTGCTCAAGTTTCTCAATGATGAGAGCGAGTGTTGGTGCAAGAGGGAATGCTTCCTGAAATTCAAATGCAAGGATGATGCGCATTGCCTGAAGATACATGGCCTTATTTATCATTTCGATAACGACATCTGCAAGAGAAAAGAAAAAGGAATTGCAGTTAGCGCATTGAAAAGGTCCTGAACTGGAACATGGAAAATCTGAAACGCTCGAATGTTATCAGGGTTCTCGAATGTTATCAGGGAAGTAGTAGATTTCATTTTTCTCACCCCGCATCTTCCTGACAAAGAGCTTGGAGGCCTTGAGCACCTCAACGCAGGCCGCGACGTCTGCAGCGTTTACAAGGTCGCAGAGCTCCTGCGCCGGGAACTCGACGGGCACCCCGAAGGCAGCCATGAAGAAAGCGAGGCCGCGAGCGCCCGCAGCGCCGGGCGCGTTGCCGACCCCACCGCCACTGCCGCGCAGGAGGCGGCTGCGCCACGTCAGCGCGACCTCGCGGGCCTCCTGCCGCAGCAGCAGCTCCGCGTCCCTCCCCTGCCCCCAGGGGAGGCGCGGGCACCCGGCGCGCACGTAGAGCTCGAGGAGGAGCGTGCAGGCGGCCTCCACGTCGGGGCTCTCGGCGCGGATGTAGTAGCGGCCGATGGCGCGGAGCACGAGCGCAGCGGGGTCCGGGGCGCGCCGCAGCGCGCCCGGCCCCACCTGGCGCAGCCACTCGACGCCGCCGTCCCGCACTTGGGCGGTGACAAAGCGCCGGACACCCCTGCAGTTCATCTGCTGGCACCTGTGCTCGAGCTCCGCCGCGTATGCGTCGCCAGCGCCGTCCTGGCGCTCGCTGTCGGGGTTGGGTGCGGGCTCCGGCTGGGGCGCGGGTGCGGACTCCGGAGCGGGACGTGGCTGGAGTGCGGGTGCGGGCTCCGGCAAGGGACTGGACTGGGGCTCCGGCAAAGGACTGGGCTCCCGCTCCCACTGCGGTTCCGGCTCCGGCTCCGGCGCCGGCGCGGCATTGGGTCCGGGTTCAGGCTGTGGCGCGAGAGTGGGCTCGGGCTCCCTTTCCGGCTGTGGCGCGGGAGTGGGCTCGCGCTCCCTGACCGGCTCCGGCGCGGGGGCGGGAAGGTAGGGTTTAGGGTTGGAACCGGGCCCCGGGAAGAGGACAGCGAAGGTGGCGGCGATGGAGGCGACGTCGAGGACGACTGAGTCCCACTGATCTAGGAAGTCGGCGAGGGTGTCGCTGAACGAGGCGAGGGTGTTGACCGAGTGCAGCATTGCCGCGCGCGAGGCGGCGGTGGAAGCGGGCGGCGGAGGCGGAGGCATCGCGACGCGTGGCGCGCGGTGAGGAGGGAGGAGGGGGAAGACAGGGACAGAGGCGGGGTGTCAGGGGGTTTATGGACATCTGGCGGGTCGTCAGGCGGCGTGGGTGGGGTGGGGGAACGCCGATGCCGATGCCGAGACGGGAACGGGATGGGATTCGGATGGCTGGGAATTCGGACCCAAGTTCGTTTGGTACAGACATCATGCAAAATTGCAAAACGCAGCAAGGATTCATGCATGAATGCATCATCCAACTCAACTCTGCAACACTAGGCCTTGTTTAGTTCTAAAATTTTTAGCAAAATATGAATAGTACCAATTTTTTTTTGTATTTGACAAATATTGTCCAATCATGGCCTAACTAGGCTTAAAAGATTCGTCTCGTCAATTCCGACCAAACTGTGTGATTAATTTTTATTTTTGTCTATATTTAATACTTCATGCATAGCTCTAAAGATTCGATGTGACGGGGAATCTGAAAAATTTTGTAAAATTTTTTGGGAACTAAACAAGACCTGGATCGATTTGCCTTGAAGATATAATAAAATACAAAAAAAATCAGAATTTCTTCTTTATAATAATAATAATAATAATAATAATAATAATAATAAATCTCAAATTGGCTCATCTGTCTTTCTTTCCCTTAGGTTGATCATTAGAGGTCTCTTGACTTTTCTCTTTCTTATTTTTATTTTATTTTTTGACTAGTCAAAAAAATTTAAAATGATCTAGTGCTTTTTTTATATGGAACTCATAAACCAATGATAAATCTTTGGATACAAGAGACCGAAAGAAATTAAAGATTTCTAAACTCTCGTGTCCCCTCTAATCATCTCTTTTTTTTTTTTTGCCTGCACGGTGCTTGCCTTCATGCTAGACAAGTTTTTCTAGATGACATACATTGGACTACTACAATGGCAGTTTGTTTGGACAACCACAGTAGACAGCCTACAGTGTAATTCCACCATTGAGTACAATTGCACGTATACAAAAATGATACATCCAGCTGTGACGAGCAACACTTGAGAATAGGAAGCAACGCAACATCCCACTCTGCGATCAGTCAAGCAACGGTTTTTAAGAACGGTTTGTTCGCCAACATGCACGAATGTATAGTTTACAACATCTGATTCTCTTATCAGTACCATCATCTAAAAAAATTGTTGTTAGCATCCACATTCCACAGGATACATAAAATACTTGATACTAGGCATGCGATCCAGAGAGGGTGTACTGCGACAGGCTCTAGCTCTTTTCTCCCCCCCACGAAAACTGGCAAACCAAACTCAAATAATGGTTCCAGCCCAAGGCGATATAGCCATGTCACCATGCCTTCAATCCTGCCAAGATGCAGATAAGCAGAGACATGGTGTGAGAAAGCACTAGCCACAAGGAAAACAATTTATTAAGTATGCTTGTGCACACGTCGGACATTAGGTCATTACCTCTTGAATTGGGGTGCTTTCGTCATCTTGTTTCTGCCCATCAGCCTCACCCTCCTGGTTCTGACCATCTGTATCCATCTTCTCAGCTCCCTCTGAAGCTTCAGCCATGTTTGCATCAGGCTTGGGCACTGCAAATTCAGCAGGAACTTGGCCAGTGCTTAATACCTGAACACGATGATCCACAAAGTGTTGAACGAAGCTATCAGTACACAGTTAGAAGCCAAAGCTGCAAAGAGCATGAGAACAAAGTCCTTGGGCATTACCTGCTCTAGCCTTGCAGCTTCCTCAAGAGTGTGAGCATTCACAATAGCAGCCTACAGATATACAACAGCTTTGTCAGCAAATAAACAAGCAGAACTATTCGGTAAAACACACAATGGGAACACCAAGAGAATACTGCGCAAGCTAGGAAATGATTTGGAAACAAATTATTACCTTGATAGCTGTGATTTGTTCAGGAGTTGGAGCAACTACTTTAGGACCTTGCGGCTCCATTGTGATGTCCTGAGCATCAGGCAGACCAGGAGTAAACGTTTTGACAGCTACCTTCTTTGCCTCTTCCTCTGCCTCCTTTGAGTGAAACTTTTTCGCTGCGGCAACTCTCTCCTACAAAACAGAAAGAAATGTCTCCCAAGGGAACTCAGAAACAAAAGCAACATGTGCAGACTGGACAATGGAAAAAACATGTCAGCCAAGGCATTCCATGGTGTTAATGCATCTAATTAATGAAAATCCAAAGTCAAAAGAGTTGCTTGTTTGTCCCTTTTGCTGCCAGCACTTCTGGGGTCCATCCCAAAACATATTTTGGAGCCATTCCAAAGGAAATGAACAAACAACCTGTGGGGGAATAAATCAACTAATCAAGCAGCGATGCAGGTTCTGTCTAGGTTTATGTTTTCCAAAGAAGACTCTGTGACAATAAATGCAGCTGAACATAATAAATTAGCTAAAACTCCTAGTCATGTTCGCACAAATGCAAACATGTAGAGAGCACGGAAAGGGTGAATAATGTAACACATGTATCAGATGACATCCTTGTTTAAGTCAAGTAACTTTGAACTTTAGAGTGTTTTTTCTGGACATGGTGACAGGAAGGAGTTAGCACAATAGGGGCCCATCAACAAGTCAAACCACATAAGCTTGCTGATTGCAGCACTAATAGTTTTAAATTCCTTTTGATACCAAAGATTACAAAAGTAGAACATGCAATCTTAACAACAACGAGCGGATTCTATGCAAAGTACTTCAGTAGACATTAGACAATTAGTGCTAACCGCTCGTCATAACTAACCCAAAATAAGAAACACATAATCATTTGTTGTACCAGAACTAAGGAAAACACCAAGCAACTAAGGGTTAATCTTAAAAACTATCAGTGGCAGATTCATGGATTAATAAAAAAAAATGAACTCCAGATAAGCTATTAAGCACAGAAGTTGACAGCAATGCATGAAATGTGTGACAAATATTCATGCAAATGATTGACATCTCAACATCTTTATATGCCAAAAGATATTGCTCACCTGTTGTTTCACTTTCTTGAAATCCAGCAAACGCAAATGCTTCAATTTATGGATCACATATAGCCTGTAGTCTGGCTGCTTAGTTACAGTATTATCCAGTAAGCTAAGGAATTGTAGCTTCGGAAGAGATGCCAGCGGATCAATCTCCGCAAGATTTGTCAGACGATTGTTTGTGAGCACCAGCGTATGAAGCTTTGGCAAAAACTCTGCATGGAAAGAACCAAGAAAAAAGGTGAAACATGGAGCAAATATGGCAGTTAGAAAACGCGTGTTGAGAATACAAGAGTTCTTACCACCAAGATTGGGATTGATACGTGTGATTCTGTTATTGTTAACTAGTAGAGTGCCAAGGCGATTCAAGTATGGGAAGTTTTCAAGCTTGACAATCTCATTGTCTGACAAGTCAATTGTATCAAATTGGTCCTGTTAGAGAGAGAATGAATAGACATGGTGTTAAGAAAAGCTAGAGAAGGAACCCATAAAGCTAAATACTATTCCAAATCAGTTTTAAAATTTATTATTCCTGTCCAACCAATTCAAACAGCACAGTATCAAGTCATTGATATGCCCTAAATGAAATCACCGTGATGTGGACCAGCCAGACCCCAAAATAAATTGGATTGGGCACTATATTAACACAGAAATTACACAGGCCCTTTAGACCCCTCGAATGAAACGAAAATCAGAACAGATCCTGAACTATTAGACAACCTCTCACTTTAACAATTCCATGGAAGAAAGCAGGTATGCATATATACATATACATAGCATAAAAGATGTTTACACAGTAAATACAGCACCAAAGTTGCAAGTAGCAATTCCTATGGTACAGGAGGCATCTACGTGCACCACTAAAACATAGACCACCAGTCCTCCCCTACTATACTAGTACAAATGTATGAGGCCCTTCGCCCCCTAAGCTGGTTGAGCAGAGCATTGGGATTGATTGTCCAAGACAGTATCTCGATACAGAAAATACAGCTCCCTTTGGTTTACCCACCAGGGGCGGTTCTAGAGTAGTAGCATGGGGGGACAGCTGTCCCCCCAAATTTTTTTGAAAAACATTTAATATGTATATGTATACTCTTTAATAATATATATACATATATAATACATTGTTATACATAATTGCTAGTCTACTCAGCTTATATAACAACTTTAACACTCTATATTCACAACTATTTTATCACCGTTTAGTGATCTAATTATGTTATGTTCATATCGATGAACTATATCGTTTTCGTTCGTACCCCCATGATTAAAATCCTAGATCCGCCACTG
>Ga0182004_10000824_pt1 | contig 20803 bp, 27 predicted proteins | sample Sormic07211540_1_FD_120479 | JGI IMG/M metagenome (GOLD analysis project Ga0182004, IMG submission 120479) | Endophyte microbial communities from Sorghum bicolor roots, Mead, Nebraska, USA - 072115-40_1 MetaG | ecosystem: Host-associated > Plants > Roots > Unclassified | place: USA: Nebraska...
GGACGAGGACGAGGACGAGGAGCCGGGTCGACGAGGACCTGCTGCTGGAGCGCGCAGCGCAGCCGTTTCGTTTGTTTTTCGTTTTTGATTTGAATTGATTGACGGGGCGCGGGCACGCACACGACTTTCAGCATGGCAGCTAGCGCGTGTGCACGGGCGGGCGTGCGGCAGTGCCCGTGCCGGCAGCCCGGCACGGGTCCCGCGAGACCGCGACCATGTGTTTCAGGCAGCGGTGTCTGGTCTATGCGACTATGCCTCAGGCCGGTCGTGCCGTCGTGCCGAGCGGGCGGAACGGCGCAACGCAAGAGTCCGGCCGCGAAACGTCCTATGCATCAGGCCGGTCAACGTATCTGGGCTGGGAAACAGGCCTTCTGGGCCGGCGTGGCGTGGCGCCAGCGTGTTGGTTTGCTGGGCCTGGGCGTGTAAGTGGTGTCGAGAAATTATATAAAGGAAAAAAAAAGTCCATACGATCTCTGTCAGCTATTGCGTTAGTTGTTGTTCCTTAAAAAAATAAGCTGTTGCATTAGTTTCCCTAAAGAAAAGCTATTGCGTTAGTTCAATTTATCTCCATTAATTAGAAAACTCAACCTTTTATATTCTTTATCTAAACTCTAATAAAGTGGTTCAATTTACGTCTTAGGGTGGTCCTTGATGACGTGGCGGCATGACGCTACGCCAACCGTCTTACGTGGCTCCACACCATGACACCAGCAGCATAGGAGATAAATTCAACTTTTGCGATAGTTCAGGAGGTCAATTAGGCTTTATAAAAGAAATCGTAGAAATATTTTTTCAAACAATATCCAAATATTTTTTTGAAACAAATATGCATTTCAAAATACTAAAAACTGATATAATATTAGATGATTCAAAGAAAGAATGTTTTTAACATAGAAAAGAATTGATTTTTTTATATTAAACTAGATTTTATACCAGTTAAATTAGAAATTATATGAATTTTATATGATGTCTGATGTAGTGCCTTTGAAGGGCTAGCGAGGGTTTGTACAGATCTTTGGGTTCTCTCGGGACTTTGGCAGTTGATGCCTTTATCAAGGCAAATAGTTGGTTGGCTTTTCGATATGATGATTTCGAACCCTTCTTTTGATCTGTCATGTGGCAAGGTCGAGTTTCTCCAACCCTGTGTTTTGGTTGTGAAGGATTATGAGCAATGGCGGACCAAAAAAAATCAAATAAGGGGGCCGAGCAATACGATGACACCTCATAAACATAATAAATATGTACAACGAATGTATGTCTCAATAGTTTTTCAATGTTTTTGACATATATTTATTACTCGTAATGAAAATGTACATTGTTTATCATAAAAATAGAGTGAAAATATATTTCTTAACTATGCAATTGAATTTTGTATAGATATTAAAAAAAATCAATGTGCTGGGGGAGGGGGCATGCCCCTGCTGCCCCCTGGTTCCCGCTAGTGATTATGAGCCTATGTGTTAGCGGTGTTTTTCCACAGGGCTAGTAGATGTCATTGCCAACAGCAAGTGGCTTTAGCGTTACTCTAAGGTGTTCCTTTCCTTTGTTTTTTGTTTGACGTTTTAGTGCAATTTTCAGGTTCAGGCGGACAGCCAACAATCGAAGGAAGAAGATGATCAAATTGGTCTTCAATGTTCTCTTATCTGCTGTAGGTCGTTTTGTGTCAAGTTTTCTTGTACCGACTTTTTAATAATTTTAGTGTGAAGGATTGTGATCCTACACTCCATGGTGTTCCCCCAACCGATATTTTGTCATGGCCTCATGGGTAATAGATCACGGTGGCAGAAAAACCTGATGCGTCGTTTATCTTAAAAGAATTTGGGTTTTGATTCAGCATTTTGCATAATGGAACTAAACATTATGCAAAATTTTTGATAAAAAGGTAGTTATTCTCCATTTTAGATTTTGGCCTCAAAAGTAAAAAAAAAGCCCAAAAGATCCTCAATAGGCCCTAATGAGGACAATAAAATCTATATTTTGAATGAGTAATTAACATTTTATATCTTGCATTCTATGGAAAACTAAACACACCCAGAATTGTTGATGATACATGTCCTTTACAATGGGAACTGAAAATGCTTTTTACCATGCTGTCTATCTATATTGTTCACGCTCTGTAAAATCGCATCCGCGCAGTTATGTACTGTATGTTTAAACTGGAAAATCCCATGAAATCAAAGACCGTTGCAACCATTCTACTAGACATGGAGGCGAAATTTACTTTAGGCCTTGTTTAGATGCCAAATTTTTTTGGATTTTCGCTACTGTAGCACTTTCGTTTGTTTGTGACAAATATTGTCCAATCATAGACTAATTAGAATCAAAAGATTCATCTCGTGATTTACAGACAAATTGTGTAATTAGTTTTTATTTTCGTCTATATTTAATGCTTCATGCATGTGCCGCAAGATTCGATGTGTAAACGGACTGAGCGCATAGATAATGGGCCGATGGAGGCCCGTTGTGTGATACAGGGAGTGCGCATAGACAATGGGCCAATGGATATGGAGGCCCGTTGTGTGATACGGGGAGTGGGGGGGGGCATGGGATCCTGCGGGGACGACGTGCGCGCAGTGCGTGCGACAGGCACAGCGGAACGTGGCGAATCCCGGAATCCCCACCGGCATCAGGATTGGAGTGCGCGACGAGCACACGCTCAGGCGCTTGTCCGATCCGGCGTCGCGGTCGCCCGGCCGGAGCTCCCACCCACGAGGCCACGAGCGAGCTGGCCGCACGCGCGGGTGGAATCGCCGCAGCGTACGGCCTCGCGCAGGCGCGCGGCAGCAGGCGCATGGCAGGGGTCCGGCCGGCACGCCTCGGGCAGTACCAAGCACAAGCAGCAGCGCCTAGCCTTGTCCTGGAACGACCGTGGCTGCCGACACACACGGAATATACCAAAACGTTTGTTTGTTCTATCTATCTATTGCCTGTGCCGGTTGTCTTGTCCGCTTTGGGTGGGCAGCTGGTACGAGAGTGCGCAGAAGTTTCACTGTGCACGACCATTGGTCATCACCAAAGTTTGTTTTCAGAATTTCAGGTCATGGCCGTCACCAAGTTTGTTTTCAGGCCATGATTAGTCGCAAGTTGGGTTGGGGCCAAATGCCAAATGATTCTGCCCTAAGTGTCCTTGGCCCTTAGGTGAATGAGCTCTCATGCTCATCTCTTTCGAGAGGCCCGTGGCACGGGCACACCTTCTCCCTATAGTCCATCGATCATGCACCTACCGTTTGCCATCACAGACAGACAGACAGTTTGTGATGACTGACGAATGATGTTCTCGCCACAAAAAGCGCAAAAAATACTGTAGAGTAGGTCTCTACGTATACATACACGATACATGGACAGTTTGCTCCGAGTGCAAATGAGGAACAGACACAGCCCATGAATATGCATGATCGATGTAGCATCCTTCTTTGATTTGTGGCACAAGGAGAATTTGCCAAACGTATGATGTTTCAACATAACCATCGCCGGACCGCCCCCCCAATTTTAAGAGTGTTTCTTGGACTCTTAAACTATTATGCAAACAAAAGCACTGAAACTACTAACAAAACAAGGCTCCTCGCATTACACCCTGCAGCAGCAGCTCATTTGCTCGCTACCAACACACAGCTCACTGTTACTGCACTGCGCGCCAGCCATGACCATGAATGCATGCGACCACCCAAACAGACAGAATTTCCAGCCATCCAGGCTCTCATCCATCCGTCCAGCGCTTGCTTCCGTGGGGTGGGGGACGGACTGGGGGGCTCCACGAGCTTTTTCTCAGTTCCCTCTGATGAACACAATAAAAACCTGGGCGATGGCGATGCAGCACAGCCGAGCGCTGCTGCATGCTCCCAGCAGTAGCAGCATCAGTTATGCGGCCCTGCGCACCTGCATGTTCGCCGATCAGATGGAAGGAAGCCTTTGCTCTTTACTATGTGCAACTGGCATGTTCAGTCACATTTGAAACCCGTCCTGCGACGGCCTGATGCTCAAGTCCTGGGACCCCAGCGACGGGTACGCCATCTGCGCAACCTCGCTGAATGACCCTCCATTCAATGCGTGGGACATCTGCTCGACAAATCCAAAAGCTGGCATCAGTATTGTAAATTTGAAGCAATTGCGATCAGTGTTTGTATGAAGATCTTGGTGTCACAAGCAGATTTGTTCCTCAACACAAAACTTGGAATAGGAGTTGGAGAAGCCTCACTTGAAGTATATGTGGATTGCCCGTTAGAAAATATGTACTGTATGCAGGTTTGGGGCAAATTTGTTCCTGAACACAACTTAGTTGGCTATGAAGATCATGGTATTATAAGAAAACTTGAAGTATATGTTTGAGAAAATTTTATGTTGCTACAGGATAGCTTAAGCTATGTCAAGTTGTCAACTGCTACCTGAAGACTCGAGTGATTAGTGTGCTGTGTTGATACTTAAAAAACAGTACTGTACTAGGATCTGTTCAATCATACAGAATAGATATGCTAACCTGAGACCCGTCTTTTGCACTCAATTGTGCCTGCATGATTCTCCTGAATACGTCCGGATTGGCCATGCCAGCAGCGCCCCCCTGAATCAGGCCTGGTTGCGATAGCTGTAATTGTGGGTGCATCATTTCTGGGGAAAATCCAAGGGAAGAAGAAGGAACACCAGGGAAGCGAAGAAGCTGATGACAAGAGTGGGTTTTCTTGTTAGATTCTTATACGTATAACTAATGAACAAAAAAGAATGAGATTGCAAGAAGCCTCATACATCTTTCGATAGAAGCCCTTCTATATTGAGGTCAAGCCTTGGGTTTACTGTTGCGAGCTTCATCGATAAGAACTGCAAGATCAATTCAATATTTTGATGCTTGCCATCAGTATGTAATGAGGGTTGTAGAAAATTGTATTCATATTCAGGTCTCAGTATCTAGCGATGTTCTACTTCCTCTCTTCCAAATGACAACTTGGTCCGTAGCTAAGCCTGGATTCAGACAAAGTTGTGCATATTTTAACGTATAGTGTATTGTGAGATGTTAGTTATTACCTCAACTTGTCTTTGCAGGGACTGAACATAGTTGATGATCTCGTCAAGCATTACCGCTTTCCCAGTGACCTGGATTTCAAAGGATAAAAAATGTTCATTTGCAATGAAAATCAACATAAAAACACACAAGTTCCCTTTTTTCTTTTGTGCTAGATAGACCTACTTTGCTGCAGCCAGGAACAAGGTCCTGCAGAAGCTTCATCCTCTCGCTAATCTTCTCCCTCCTCAACTGCAGAAAAGATGCAACAACAACCAGAGTTTTCAGGACCAGTCATGTCAATTTCAGAGCGATCCAAGGTTCCACAGCAAACTAACGGTAAACATTGGGGGTGTCACCCTTTGATCAAATCCGTACCCTTTCTGCTAGGCTGTGGCTGTTGGTTGCCTGTCCGCGCCGAGCTCGGACATGAATGTAGTCTTCCTTCTGAGACTCGGAGGTCTCTTTCGCCCCCTTCCCTTTCGACTTTCCGGGTCCGGTGGTCGTTGCCGGGCTGCTCTCCTCGCCTTTGTCCTTGCTGTGCACGCTCTCGTTTGCCGAGTCCGCGGGCAGGTTGGCCGACTGAACCTGATCGCCTCCCATCACCTTTCATCAGAACACGCACAGATGTATCCATCCATTTTAACTTAGCTAGATCGATCCTTCGACAGGTTTTTGAAACGGCAGTGGAAAAGCTGCAGACACAAGCAAGCAGCAAGCAAGAAGAGCGCTAGGTAGCTCACCTCGTTAGGCCTTCTCCTCTTCTTGGAGTCCGAGGTCCCCTTGGACGAGCAGTCCCCAGCAGCAGCCTCCGAGCTCAGCACCCCGTCGTGGCCGTTCCGGCCGAGCTCCGGCTCGCCCTTGTCGTTGCCGTCCTTCCTCTGGTGATCCAACAGCGCCTCTGAGGAGCCACTGAACGCGTTGTTCATGGTCTGATGATCAGCTGTGCCGTAGCCAGCGGTAGCACCCATCACCCCGCCGCCGCCGCCGAAGCAGGACGCCCGCGCGGCGCGCTCGATGAAGCCGGAGTCGACGGGGAAATGGCCGAGGCCCTGAGGGAGGAAACCGGGGACCGGCGCCAAGAAGCCGCCACCGCCCCGCGCGGCCGACATGGCGCCGACGTCGGAGAGCGCCATGGCCTGGGAGGTGGACGCCCACAGGCCGGCGGCGGACGCGAAGGCGGAGTCCATCATTGGAACCTGCTGCTGCTGCGGCGGCGCGCACGAGAAGGCGGCGGCGCTGAATTGGGTCTGCCACTCCACCGGGATGCCGGCGGCGCCGGACGACGCGTTGCCCTCCATCCCTTTCTCGCCGCTCTCGTTCATGTCCATCGCTTGCAGGTTGCTTGTAGTAGCAGTCACACAAGAGTAGACGCGACAAGTCGCGGGGGCCGGGAGCGCAGAAGTGGCCGAGCTCACCGAAGGTCAATGGACGAATCAGAGACGAGAAAGGCTAGCGAGGAAGAAGTAGCTCTGCTCCTCCGTCCATTGGCCAGAGAGCTTCATAGGCAGGCAATATGATAGCCGGAGCAAGCACGCAAGCAAGAAGCTCTCGTCACGGCCTATGGCAGGAAAAGGAAAGATGCCTAGCCAGCCACTGGAGATTCTGATGCTATCTGTTCCGGCGAGGGGCATAGGAAGAAGAGCTAGCTACGAAAGTGGGGAGAGCATAGACTATATACGAGAGAGAGAGAGAGAGAGAGAGAGAGAGAGGGAGAGAGGGGCTTGTAGGCAAAGGCTTGTCAGATTTATAGGTCTACTAGCAGTTGTTCAGTAGCTGTTGTAGTTTCACCAGTAGTGATACCACTACCACCATGCATGGTGAGCCAGCCACGGCGAGGATTAGCTGCAGGAGTTGCAGGCAGCCGCTTTACTCCTCCTAATCACCACCACCATGGCCGGCGTTGTTTAACCTTGATGGACCTTATTTTTAAGTGTCTCGCTTCCGCCTCGCTTTATCTTTCTTAACAGCCCTTTAATCATGCTGTTTACCTTTGCTTTTGTTTACTTACTTCCTACGAGTACTACCCTCTCTCTCTCACAGCAAGCGTAAAGAGGAAGGGGGCTCCGGGGCTGATCGATCAGGTTCTTCTTCACAGCAAGCACACATCACCAGCAATACACTGCAATGGCATTACCATACCATGCCGGCATCCCTGACAGTGCCAACTCTCACGGGCAATTGTTTATGGGCGCAACCGCTCGCTTTCCTCAAGGCGCCTGGCTGTAAATTATGCCCCTGCCTCGCCCTCCCTACCCGAATCATTATTTGACTGCTGGGTTTTTTTTAATGGTCGGCACGGCCAATTATTTACACGCCCTTCATGATCGGCATGATTAGTTTTGTTGAAGAAAATGGTGGTCAACATTAGCAGGGGGTGCCGATCGAGGCATTAGCTCTCTACTTACCCCCACGGCAAAGCAAGCCTACTTTCATTTCATTTCACCCCCTTTCTTCCTTCACATTTCATGCACCCTTCTCCAGTCTTCTATTAGGCCCTCTCTGGCTCTTGGTTATGAATTCAGTTATTACTACAGCTTAGAAGCAGAAGCAGAGTGAGTTTGAGAAAAATCAAAGGCAGGGTTTCAGTAGATCGTTATAAGCTTTTTTGGTTAGTGCAGCAACCTTCGGCCAGCTGAAAGCCTGAAAGAGATGCGGTTTCAGGGTTCAGATTCCCCTAATCTCAATCTTTCCTTGCAGCAAATAAACAAGTTAAAAACTATTCGTTAGCCTCGGGGCGCGCACAAGCTCGAATCTAGCTTTAGATTAGTTAAAGCGCCCCCGCCCATGCAATACTTTTATTCACTCCAAACACGCTTTTGCGTTGCCCCCCTTAAGCTTTTAAATTTAAATTTGGGTTTTCTCTCACAAGACAGAAAGGAAAAAAAAGCATCAGGAACCTGACCTGATAAATCTATCTCCCTCGCTCAGTCACCTCCTCCATGGCTCCATCCATGATGGTCACTACCAGAAGTGGCCTGCAAGTTACTGGTTATTCCCTGCCTGCTTACCTCCTGCTTTACCTTTGTTTCAGCACCAGCGCAGCTGCCTGCCATTAGCGGCGCCCTCGCTAAGCTGCTGTGCTCTCGCTCCTAAAGTTGGTCATGGAAAGCAAACCAAAGCCGAATCTTGCGAGAAATGTAAACTAAGGACTGCAAAGGATACGACTTCAAACTCCCCGGAAGACGGACCAAGAAGGACCACAGGCCGGCTACGTGGATAACAAGTCTTGCTAGATTCCTAGCCACGGCTGCCAACCTGCTTTCTTCGTCCACGCCGTGAACAATGCAAGGCCATAGCATGCACTGCCCTGTTTGGGGCTAGCCCTGCGCGTTGCCTTCGCGAGCCACGACCCACTGCCGTGCCGCGCTGCTCTTCTTTTGCCCGGTCTCGTGCACGGCAGCGGCGGCCGGCCTCGGCGTCGCCCATTCACCCGTTCTGCTCCGGGAGCGGGGAGTGGGGAGTGGGAGTGGGATCGGCGGCTCCGGCTCATCGTGCATGCAGTCATTGAGGAATGGGGGGAATGGACCCGACCATCCACCAGATTATCTTCCCGCGCATCATTATGCTCGCCAGAAAGGTTGCTGCAGATCTGTGTCTTCCTTGCCAATCATTGCCGTGCATATTCATGTGTACCATATGCTCTCTCGCGTCCGCAAGTCACATCGAATGCGCCTGCGGGCAGAAACTGGATAATGCGGAGGGCAGGATGATATGATCAGCTCAGAGTTTGCTGGCAACAGGGAGCTGAGCCTGAGAGCAGTAGCTGAAAAATAAGAGAAGGCATCATGTTCTGCTTTTTTCTTTTTTTCCACTCTTCATGAGAAAAAAAAAATTGTAGAGTGAAAGGAAACATGATATTCATATGGATGAGACTTCTTGTGTTGATTAGGTCCTACCTGTCGGCACTGGGCTATTCGGTGCTTGCTAGTGAGGTCAGAGGATTCCTGCAAACAAAACAGTTCCAAGAAATAACAGCCAAAGTACTCAAAGTAAACAAATCGAACAATGCCTGCATGGGATTAGCTGGCAATCGTCTCTTTCGGGTTAGTATAAGTATCTAAAGGTGAAAAAAACACAACCCATGTTATATGAAGATAAGATTTTCGACATCGGATTCGTTCATCGCGCAGACCCTGCTCCCTGTGCAGACTGTCCTCCTGCTTAACAGCTCCAATGAGGTTCCTTTTCTTCGCTGTAACAAAACTGTACTGCTAACCTTCAAAACTTGAGAATCATCAGAAGAGCATCCCAGCAGACGATTTGGGGTTTTGAATCAGAACATGAACAGTAGCAATATAAGATCCAGAGAACACAAAGAGTTGTTGATAGGGACAGGCTAAGCTTCTTCAAAGTAAAACAGAATGATCAGACCAAATCCACCACGCCTACCATAATTTGTACATGCTTCAAAAGTTTGTGCATACAGTTACTAGAGAGATGCATCGATAAGCACAGAACGCAAAAGCAGTCCTAATGAGATCATTACCAAGAATGAATGATGAGAGTTGAACATGGATGATTCGATTGCAGAACAAGCTAGCCCATAATATCTCAACATTGCGAGTGCACACACCGTGCGCTAATTCAGCATTCGGAACCCATGTGATAGGGTACAGGATCTCTAATTGTGCTTAGGAAAGTGTATGCCACACCTTTCTGAAAACCATAAACAAACCACAGTCCGTGGCAAAGCCAGCTGCACGCGAGATGCAAGTGAGTATATTTTTGGTAAAGGTCTATGTTAGGTGTAACCTTGGGGGTTATGATCATCCAAACCGAGACTCCAAATTACTCATTATTCTAAACCCTAATTATGCACTATGTCGTACGCTAATGGTCTTATTATACTTCTAGGGTAGTGATTAGAGCTGTAAGCTAGAGATTAAACTGCAAAATACATATCTGGGGAACACTAAAGAACTATCCCCAAGAAGAGAAATAAACTAATACAGTTGATAAGGGCAGCCAGGCTCCTTATTTTGTCAAGGCCAACCTGTTAATGATTGGCACGGTGCTAGGGTAATTCTACTATATATCATATAGCATTATGTGTGTGCACATCTGTGTATGCGTGCGTGTGTTTGTTGCCTTGTCTGTGAAGAAAAAAAGTTCACAGACATAATGTACCAGATCTGAGCCCTTATAATATAGTATAGTAGTCCTTGCTTTTCTGGTGCTTATTTCAATGCATTGAACAGCTAGAGTGCAAATTATCCAACTGAACAAGTGCTGTTGTCCATGATAAATCACATAGAACTACCAGTTTGCTTGGTCTTGTCTAGTTTGTTTACCGATACCTTGTTTTGAATGGAACAGGGTTATTAGATTCAAATTTTATGGCTCTCTGGTTGCAGTGCTATCCCTAAAACAGCAGCAAACATTAAACATGGGAGGATATGTGCATCCTTCCTCCTTACCTGATGATTCAACACAGAAAAACACACATGTTCAAATTTGAAAGCATCTGTGCTTGCAAATGCCTGATAAGCGTGCATTTGCATCGAACATGTCCTTTTGTCTACCTGTTCAAAGGCCCCTACATCCACCAGGCAGTAATAACAACAGCACGGTGGAAGTGATTACTTCCCATAATGTTGCTGATCTTTGCCCTTACCACAAATAACAGTCTTTACTTTTGCTCAATTTATTAATTGCTATAATTTCTTGTGCAGAATGCTTCATGTCTCTTTCAGAATTAACAACAGTCATGCAAGTGAAATATAGAACTAGCAGTACTGGATGTAATTGACATTCAGACATATAGCAATTTCCGAATTTCCCAGTTAAGATAAAGGTCTAATGTATGTATTGGGCCTTTTCCAAAGCATGTGAGCCCATGGGACAGCTAACCCCACTTTTCTCCTACCATTTATTGTGATCTATACATCCATCCATTTGAAAAAGTTTGACCAAGCTTAACATGCAAATAAACTAAGAAGGCACCAAGAAATATTTTAAAGGCATTGGACCATACAGACCTATATTATTATTATTATTATTATTTTTTAAGATAGACCTATATTAAATAACATGATAATGCTATGCAACCTCTTCTACAGAGACACTGCAGTGGTAGCGAGTGATGATAATGTATAACAATAAGTATAAGTGCTTATTAATGATGTGATAATAAAAATGTACCAACCAGGTAGATCAATGTTACGTGTGAAAAAAAATCATAAAAGCTAATGGGTTGAATGAAAATATAGATGCACAAGGTTGCCTCATTGTCAAACAGAAACTAAAATGTACCATGCCCCAAAAGGAAATCTATAGGCCTAACTGGCCCTACCACCTCTCCTATTCATTTCTCTTTCAAAAAAAAAAGTTTATGTGAAGCTGCCACCCACAACTGAATGTCAGTACACTAGGAAATAGCATTAAGTATGTGTCAGGTAATTGATGTTTCCTAGTCCCTACCATATGAAAGAAGCTAGATTTATCTGAATTTAATGACACTTTTGCGTAGGACATACATCTCAGGTTCATGTTCAGTTTTGAATCATGCTGACTGAAAAGGACAATAATTAGGTTTCAAGTTGCTGAGACACAAGAGATGTCAATCATGTTGTTGGTTCAAGGGGCCATAGTATTCAATAGACGTGCAATAAAGTCAAGAGCTTCATGTCACATTAAGAATTCCTCTGGACAATAATAACCATTGCCAACAGTTGTCTCATATAATATACATTTTAGTGTATGATAAGTAAAAAGAAGGAACATCATTGCTATCAAAATGTTACCAGTAATCCCCGCAAGAACAAGACCCTTTTCTGAAATGATGAAATCGATTTGCATCCCTAACAATTATGCACCTCCCATAAATCTTGCTTAGAAGTTTTATGGCATTATGACAATCTCCGCAGATCCGGAGGTTATTTACTACCCTAATAGGCGTGCCAGGAGCAGTGCTGATCAGTCCAAAGGCTATTGCAAGCTTCTCACTATGTACAGCTAGTGAGCTCTCTTTCACATCTTCATCGTCAATATCTAGCAGCACTTGTGAAGTGTCAGGAGTATATCCTGCACTTTTAAGCTGTTGACAAATCTCATCTAGCATCTTATATATATCCCTCTTCCTCGAGTGGCTTTTGTCTCCAGAAATGAACTCATGAATTACACCGTTAAGTTCCACTGAGCTGCTCCCAGGGGTCTTCAGCACACCACGATCCAACATAAGCTTTCTCACCTTATGCACTCGTCCCCAGTTGCCATCTAGTGCATATATGTTGGATAACAACACATACCCAGCGTGATCATTTGGGGCAGCCTCAATAAGCCTATGTCCAGCCTTCTTTCCCAACTCTAAGTTCTTATGAGTTCTGCAAGCACCCAATAGGGCCTTCAACATGGAAGCATCTGGCTCCATCGGCATTATCTGAATTATCTCCTCAGCTTTCTCAAACATCCCTGCACGGCAGAACAGATCCACCATGCAACCATAATGTGCAATGTCAGGCTCAATACCATAAACTCTAGACATTCTCTGAAAACACCTCATACCTTCCTCAACTAACCCCCCGTGGCTACAAGCATTCAGTATGCAGTTAAAAGTAATCTTATTAGGCATCAGCCCTGTTGTCTCCATCCTGGTGAAGAGCGCCAGAGCTCTCCCACTGCAGCCATTCGCTGTAAAACCAGCTAACATTGCATTCCAAGTATCCAAGCTCCTCTTTCCTCGGACATTGTCAAACACATAAACTGCACCCTCAAGGAACCCACACTTCGAGTACATGTTTATCAAAGCTGAGCTCAGTTTCTCCTCGACTTCAACACCTTTCCTTATGACATATGCATGTGCCCAGAGACCCTGTGCAAGTGCCCCCAAGTATGCAATTGCAGAGACAACGCTCACTAATGTCACCCTATCAGGCTGGCACTCCTGGCTCGCGAGCATCTCCCGGAACACAGCGATTGCCTCGTCATACTCCCCATTCACGACGCACAATGAAAGGACTGTGTTCCACGAGACGCTGTCCCGGGACGGCATCCTGGCAAAGAAATCGCGGAGCAAGTCCGCGTCCCCACCCTCCTGCGCGTACCCGCGCAGCAGGCAGTTCCAGGCGACCATGTCGTTGTCGGTCCCGCCGTCGAACACCCTGCGCGCGTGGGGGAGCATCCCGCAGACGGCGTAGGCGTGGACGAGCCTGCAGCGCACGCGGCGGTGCGAGGCGAGGAAACCGCGCTTGGCGGCGTGGGCGTGGAGCTGCGCGGCCGTGGCACGGTCCTTCCCGCGCGCGCAGGACGCGAGAGCGAGCTCGTACGCCGCGGGGTCCGGGTCGGCGCCCGAGCGGAGCAGGTGGTCGAACAGGCGGAGAGCGAGGTGCGGGTTGAGCCGCATGCGCGCGGCGTACGAGGCAGACGCCGCCGAGGCCTGCGAGGCAACGGTGTCCTGGGCTTGCGCGTCGCATGGCAGCGGCGGCGGTTGCGGCTGCGGTTTCTTCACGGTGGTGGTGGCGAGCGTGGTGGCGGTGAGGAAGAAGGGGACGGTAGGGGGCGGCATTGCTCTGGCAGCGTGTGCGTGGAGCAGGAGAGCACGGCGCGCGCCGCGCGGCCACTGGGTCGCGACCGGCCGGCGGGAGAGCGCACGGCACGGGACGAGGAGGCCGCCGTGCGCCGCCGCGACGTGGCCCACGTAGCTGCCGTGCGTGATGCGTCGCGCACCGGATGAGGTGGAAGTGGGCTTGGCCGTTCAGGCCCATGTAAATTTCTTGAGGCCCAAATCTTTTCTTGAGTGGTCAATGCGTAGCTCCTCCTGGGAGAGGAGTGTTTTTCTAATTAATAAAAAACTCTATATACTATACAGTTATAAAAGGTGGTTTGACGTGAGAAGTGGGTAAAAAAAAACCTATTTTTAAACTCATATAACCTTCACAACGGTAGATGTGCGTGCATACCTCTGTCTGTGTATAAGCCGTTTTATTATTCTCTCTGTGTTGGAATCAAGAAAATCCTGCCATTTCAAACAGTGCTGCTCCGAAGATTAGGTATACTGGCACTTTGCGTACACATATATAATGTCTAACGTAACAAAAGATGCATCACACGACATTATTCTGCCGGGAGCCCAGCCGTCACATGGTTAACTTAGACACGTGCTTCTCGGTAGTTTAGGACGGCAAAGCAGAGACGACACCATAGTTGGCCACTAATTAAGCTAGCAGAAGCAAGGAGCTAGCTATATATCTATCCACAAGCACACCGGAATATTTTTGTGCTAATGGCGAAGCTTAAGCCGTGAACTCCCCTTTGGAGTTTAATTAGAGCGTGGACCATTAGCCACCTTTTTCTCCCCCCCAGTTTCTCACGTCTTTTGAACGATGCTCCATCCATTTGTCTGCTTTCTAGCTCCTCGTGCACCTGTGTTTGACACTATACATTCTCCGTGCCACTCACACAGGCAGATAATCAGGGCATGCAACGCATATGCATGCATGCCGGAACAAGTATATCTGGCTATAAACTAGTGGGCGTAGCGCTAAGGATGGGAACGGTGTTTTAAAGGGATGCACACGTTTTTTTCTCTAGCGTAACAAAATGAACTAAATAAAAAAATAAGAAAAAGAATTGTTTATTTAGTTCATTAAATTACAATATAGAAAAACTGTGGGTATGCATTTGGAGGATCATCCCCATCTTTATGTAGCGCGCGAGGCCCGCATCGTTTGGCTTTGTAAGAGAAAAAGCTAGCAGATTTGGCTAATAAATTCAAGTGAATAAGTCAATCTTATTCGTTTGGCTGATAAACTATAATAAAAATATTATTATCTGATTTATGAGAAAAAAAATACTGTAACCACGGAGCCCCACGCGAAAAAGAGACGGGAGCGGAATAGGAGGCGCCTCGTTGGGCGACACCTGAAAGCGTCGTGCGCCGGCGTCACGCGGCGGAGTGCAGACTGCAAAGGCCTACTACCTCCTCCGGCCCCGGCGACGCTGACAGTGACAGCCCCGGCGTCAGCTTGACAGCGAGCGCCACATGGGAGATGGCGACGTACGCGGCGGTTGTTCTAATCACCATTAGAGAGCTAGAGCACCGTAGTCGCTTAGTTGGGTTGGTGCCCCGGCCGGACCCTCTTTCTTTGATATTATTATTACTAGTATATATAATAGTGCTGCACTTCAGTCAATTAGTTAGGACACTCACAAAAAAAATCATAGTTTTTAATCTACCACTTAAATATTTTGCTGATGTGAGCAGAGATTTAATGAGGATAGATGTAAATAGTTTCTTGATAAGAAACTATGTTTACGCAAAAACTAAAACATGAAGACATGTAATAGGTAGATGGGAGAGAAATAAAACATATGATTAGCAAAACATAATTCTATAAAAACTATCTATATTAGGAATATAGCTTTTATGTGTAGTGCCTATGTGTGATTTTTAACATTAGGGCTGCATGCCCTTGTCGCGTCTAGCGGATTAGGACACAGAATGCACGGCGATGAACACTTTTGCACGACGTTAAAAATTAGAAAATGGTTGATTATTAGAGGTTTTGCGATGAATCTCTGTCAGTAATGCCATTCTCTTAGCTACTACTCATACTACATCATAATAACACTGTCTTATAATAATTAAAGTACTATTAGAGTTTGGTTGCACACGTCTTAGGACGACGTACGGCATCTGTTCTGGTCTGGACGTTGCGGCAATATAGAAGGTTTACTGCCTTAATGGCCTTCATTATCCTCGTCATCCACATTGCCGCTAGTGGGTCACCCTAGTAATTAATTAAAAGCAGATGCGTAAGCAGACTTTAACATGCGTGCCAAAGTTTGTTTGCATCACCTCTCCGGTGACCCAACAACTTTTATTCGATCGTGCCGTTGTGTTAAGTTTTGGCCTAATCTTATTAGGCGTCAAGGCTTTGTTGACACTGGAGACTCCTTTTCCGTGGCAGCAACCAATCTACCACCCTCTGTAACATTCGACACTGTCAGCATTTCTCTCACCAGAAGCAACCAATATGTTTGTTAATAACTTTCTGATTCATGTCTGTCGTTATCTTGGTTAATTTCTTTCAAAATATATATAGCTGGTGTGCAAGTGCAAAGGCGTATTTTCGAAAACAAATGTCACCGTGGGGGTCGATGTGCATTCAAAATACACAAATATAATGGATTTTTAGAGCCGTAGTTTTGCACTAATAATAACATTAATTAGTAGGAATTATATCGCTACTTATCATGTACAAACCAATTTCCATTAACCAAGCCGATGATAACGTCTAGTTAAAAATGAAAAAAGGGTATATATGTCTTTTGTATTCTCACTTAATTTGTTCTAAAATTTCTAGAATAGGCCAGTCAGTTGGCTTTAGAAGCACTTCTTATTCCTTGGGTCTACTCCTTATGGGAGCGAACGTTAGGATTAAAGTTAAAAAAATTCCCTCGTCTGTCTGACACCAAAACACAGGTTCAAAGGAACAACCTAGCTAGGTTCTTGCATGAGCACCTTGTCATTCGAGGGTTTTCTCAACCTATATGAGAATAATACCTTTTATTTTAAACATAATGCTCATGGTTGTCTTTTACCCTCATGGGTCAAGTTTTTTTTATTTTGACAATGATCTTCCATAGAAAAAAATGAAAGAAGATTCCATTAGCCATGTCTTTGCATTGTTTATTGCTTAATTGATTAGGTGCTGCAATTGAGAGACGTCTGTGTGCGTGAGAGATAAAGAGAGATTAGGGCTTATCCACATCAGTCCAATGAGAAGGGGAGTTCAGTGGGGGTAAATATAATACTCGGTGCAACTAAAGGCATCTAAACTCCGGAACAGTCTACTTGAGGAGATGTGAGTAGAGTTTTGCTAGCTTTATGCCAAGAAAGAGATGTTTATGCGCACGCAAGTGCGCAACTTCGAGAGAAAAAGGCTAATGATGAAACACAACTTGCACATGAGTATGCGCATGGCGAAACAATTTTTTTCTTTCTTTTTTCCTCTGCAGATGGTGCCAGATAGGGATGTATAAAACTATCTAAAATGCTAGATATCACCAGGGAAATGGAGATTCTGAATAGTAGTAGTGTTCTCTCTCTCTCTCTCAATGTGACTTTTTTCGATAAGAAGTTGAATTTGCTCCACAAACTGCATCATACAACATCTCCATAAAACACAAGAGTTTCTTAAGCACCCTTATGCTCTCCTAACTCTATTCTAGAGTAGAGTTGCACCTGTTTGAATTAAAAAATATGGACCGGAGCTAAATAAAATAAAGCAGAGCAGTCCAAAACATAACCAATTTACGGATTTAGAGAGAAAAAACAATGTCTAGATATGTATGTACTACGAGGCTACAAGACCCTGTACATGTAATTTATATGAAACAATCTATGCCTATGATTACAACAATCTTTTCATACATCGGTAAATACGTCCGCTTAGGTGCCAAATACATGGGAGAATAGTATACAAGAGAGAAAAATACACATGATGGCAAGAAAATAGTGTATTATGTTTGGAGACCCAATTTTGTGAAGTTCACGTTACGAATGACGAAACTGCGAAATGTAACGATTAGAGTCCCATATATTCAATTTTCTCGTTATGTTGATTCTCTCTAGCACACCAAGGCCTGGTTCGCCAAAAATTTTAGATTTTGAGTACTATAACTCATTCATTTGTATTTAGTAATTATTATCTAATCATAGACTAACTAGTCTCAAAAGATTTGTCTCACAAATTACACGTAATTTGTGTAATTAGTTTTGTTTTCGTCTATATTTAATACTTCATACATGTGTCGTAAGATTCGATGTGATGGAGAATCTTAAAATTTTTTTGAAACTAAACAAGGCCAAGCTGATGAGCCTCGGGCTCGCTTCTTTGGCGCGCACAATTGCAAGACAACGTTCAAGGCTCAGGTTCCTTCACGAAGGCGATGCCAACACGAAGTTCTTCCACCTTCAAACATGTCATCGAAACCGCAAAAACATAATCCCACCAATTATGCATGAGGGTTCTTGGCTCTCCGGTCACCATGAGAAATCCGAGGCCATCTATGATTACTTCAACTCCATCCCCGGAACACCGTTCAACCGTGCGCACTCCATCCTGCTCGATGATCTACTGCCTCAGCTCAACTTATCAGGCCTGGATGTGTGCTTTTCTGAGTAGGAGGTATGGGAGACAATCTGTGATATGCCGACTGATCGTGCTCCAGAGCCTGACGGATTCACCGGGCTGTTCTACAAGGTCACTTGGCCAACTATCAAGCACGATGTCATGAACGCGCTGAACGCGCTTTGGTCGCTTGACGGTCGGAGCTTCAGTTTACTGAATGACTCCATGGTGCTACTGCGGAAGAACAATGCACCCACCGAACTCAAGGGCTTTCGTCCGATCGCTCTGATCCACAGCTTCGGGAAGTTATTTGTCAAATACCTGGCTAGGCGTCTCGGTCCAAGACTGAATGAGATGGTGGCGCGCAATCAGAGCGCCTTCATCAGGGGGAGGGCCATACACGACAATTTTAGGACAATTCAACTAGCTTGCAGATGGCTAAATTCAAAAAAGTTCTCGTCACTACTTACTTAAGGTAGACATTGCGAAAGCGTTCGATTCGGTGGGCTGGTCTTTCCTCCTTGAGATCCTGCAGCACTTAGGTTTCTCCTGTTGTTGGAGAGACTGGATTTTGCTCTTGCTGTCCACTGCCAGCACGCGCGTGCTGGTGAATGGAAGACCTAGGCGTCGTATCTCTCATGCACGAGGACTCCGACAGGGCGACCCTCTCTCCCCTATGCTTTTCGTCCTCGTCATGGAAGTACTGAATTCCCTCATCAGAGAGGCTGATCGTCGTGCTGCCTTGTCACCACTGTCGGGCCGTGTGGTCGTTCACCGTACCTCACTTTATGCGGATGATCTGATCATACTCACTGTGCCCAAAGTAGAAGATCTGCACTGACTGCTGGAAATCCTACATTTGTTTGCTGGTGCCTCGGGCCTCGCTAGCAACCCGGCGAAGTGTGTTGCTACACCGATTTCCTGTGATGAAGAAACGTTGGCCGTGGTACAGGCAGCCTTCCCGTGCTCAGTGGTCAACTTCCCGTACAGATACCTTGGTATTCCTCTGTCGCTCAAACGTCTCAGTCGCGCTGATGAACTCCCCCTATTCGACGCCGTTGCCGCGAGAATCCTGACGTGGAAGGCGGGTCTCTTGACGAGTGCCAGGAGAGTTACCCTCACCAAAGCAACATTATCAGCAATACCTGTCCACCTCAGCATTGTCTGTTGTCTCTCGTCTTGGGCCATCTCATAGATTGACAAAAGGAGGCGGGCGTTCATATGGACCGGTGCTGAATCCTGCAATGGGGGGAAATGTCGCGTCGCTTGGCCTTTGGTATGTTGGCCGACGAAGCTCGACGGCCTGGGATTGTTAGACCTGCGTGTGTTCGGCTATGCACTCAGGCTGAGATGGGAATGGCTTTCACGCTCAGACCCCAACGCTGTTGGGCGTTGCTGCCATCGCGTGCGGAGCAGAATGTTGCTGCAATGTGTGCTGCGAGTCTCTCAGTAGTGGTGGGTGATGGGGCGACGGTGCTGCTTTGGACCGACAATTGGACGCCGATCGGGGTACTCAGCAAGTTCACGTCGTTACTTTATGTGGCAACGTCGCGCGCTGGTAGGAAGCGCGTGCTAAGGGACGCCTTGGCTGACAACCAGTGGGCACACGATGTCAATGGAGCTCTCACCGTACAGGTAGTGAGAGACTACCTGAAGGTATGGGAGCTGCTGCGGTCGGTACAGCTTCAACCTCTTCAATCAGACCGTTTTGTTTGAAAGTGGACAGCTGACGGATCCTTCTCGATGTCCTCGACCTATCGTGCGTTCTTCGCCGGCTCGACCAAGCTGCTCGGAGCCAAGGAGCTATGGCGGACCAAGGCGCCGTCGAAAGTTAAAATGTTCTTCTGGGTCGCTTTGCACCGGAGATTGTGGACCACGGAGTGTCGCAAAAGACATGGGCTTCAAGACGACGATGCGTGCGCGCTCTACGATCAGCACACGGAGACCGCGAGTCACCTCTGGGCTGCGCCTTTGCTCGGCAGGTCTGGTTCGGCGTTCTTGACCGGTTGACCTTAAGCCGGTGCGACAGTGATCTAGGCAGCTAGTGGATTCAGCAACGAAAACCCATCGACAGGGGATCCCAACCGATCTTCGATAGCGTGCTCTTGCTGATTTCCTGGACGCTATGGAAAGAGCGCAACGCCAGGGTGTTTGGGCGTCCGATGTCTTTGGCCAACGATGTTGAATGGGCCGAGGCGGGGTTCGCACCGCTGGTAGTGCTCTCGGCGCTTACGTCGCAAAACTCTGCTATTATGTAATCTCTCTTTGTGAACACAATAGTCCTAGGTCTCTCTTGTTGGTGTTAAGATAGCTCGCCTTTACCTGTTTTCGTTCTCGAGCTTTGTTCGTCAGTTTAGTTTGCTTTCCTCTCGATGAAAAACGGGTAACGACCCGATCGAAAAAAAAAAAAACATTACGATGGTCGGGAGAGATGATGAAGCATGCATTCAGGAGACTCCCATCCGTACGATCTACGGAACACTCTCATCGCCATCGTCGTCGTCCACTCCAAGCAATGAATCGGAGAGCCGAAGCTTCGGTGCCCGTACGCCAAATCATATCTTTTCTGCACGGTGGATCGAGCGACACGCTCGCAGCTGACGTAGAGATCGAGCCTCCACATGCATCCGCATCGATGAGTGGGTCGACGACGACGTCGACCTCAGCTCCCCTCCGTGCACGCGCGCGCGCCATCGATAGCGAGCAGAAGCAAATTAAAGGCGACCGGTCCGCCGCC
>Ga0182004_10000825_pt1 | contig 20798 bp, 14 predicted proteins | sample Sormic07211540_1_FD_120479 | JGI IMG/M metagenome (GOLD analysis project Ga0182004, IMG submission 120479) | Endophyte microbial communities from Sorghum bicolor roots, Mead, Nebraska, USA - 072115-40_1 MetaG | ecosystem: Host-associated > Plants > Roots > Unclassified | place: USA: Nebraska...
CTCTCGGAAAACTTTCACCCAAGGGTTTTAAACTTAAACATACCTTATCCACTAAGCACAAGCATAAAATTTAAACTTGTTTTTATTGAATGCATATCCAGGTTATCAACTCAGATGAAATGCTGGTGCATATGATGACATGTCACGTTTTAGTTTGCTTAACACCAGAGTGTTACACGCGACCCCTTTCCCACCACGCGGGTGCTGCCCCGATACGCCAAGAGCTCTCAATCCTTTGCGTCCTGGCCTCTGTGTGGGAAATGTGAGGAATAAAGATTTTACCAATGACGAGTGGATCCCACATATCATTGTCTGCCAATTTAGATTTAGGGGCCTTCATTGGGTGGTGTTGTTGGAGTTAGAAGTAAATTTTTTGGACACCTCAATGTAGGGGGAGCAGACAAATAAAAAGTAGGGGCTCTGTTTTTAGGGGCTACTGCTAGGAGTTGCTCTAATGCAAAGGTCTAAGGGAGAGAAAAAACTATAGAAGTGGTTAGGGTAATTTAGGAAAAATATGGGATTCCTAACGCAAGGTGCCCTCCAACAAATATGCTCCTAGCATTTTTTAGCAACTTGGGAAACTCTTTGGTTTACCAAGTGCTTTTTTAGAAATTATTAGAGATGCTCTGAGTTAATTGCGCAAATTAGTTGATTAGTTGAATTTGGATTTTTTGGGAGCAAATTAGTTGAATTTGGATATACAGTGTTTTTAGGAAGATGGATGAACTAGACTGCTACGGATTCGCTGTTGAGCATCTCTTAACAGTTTTGTATTTTTTGTTTGCCATTTGTTGTAGTTTGCCAACTCCCAAAACGATATGACAAGTGGAAAAAAGGTCATCTTCAAGTGTTTGACATAATTGACTTGGCAAAAACCAAAATTGTGAACCCAACCGTGTCTGTCGTGACTTTTCTTCTGCGCCGTATCTGGTCCCGCGCGTTTCTTCTTCGCGGCATTTTCTCATTATCGCGCCGCCAGTTCGCGAGCATCCAGGATCATATATGGAGTACCTTGCGATGTCTTGCGGCACAGAAGGGCGCACGCGATCGACTTCGCCAAAGAACGACGGCGCGGAGGAGGAAGTTTATGTCGCGACGAAGTACCAACTATATACGGCGCGAAGAGTCCCACACGTGGATTTTTTTATTTTTAGCCCAAATTTGAAACCCCGTTTTAGAATTTTTTTTCAAAAGTAGCCCGTTTGGCCTCGCCACCATGCATGGCGTGGCAAATGAACAGTACTCTGCCATGCATGGCGGCGGGGTACAACTACCACGTGGCATGCAGCATCAGACCCCTGTTGACGTGTACCCCGCCATGACCCATGGCGGGTTAGGTGTTCCCCGCGCCCCATCATGGCCGCGGGTCACTTGGCAAACGCCTAACTGCGGGAGGAGCGCTTGATCGGCGTTTGCCAAATGGCCCGCGGCCTTGTATTTATGCCAAGTTTCCTCTCTCAATTGCCAAATTGCTCAAATTGCAAAATACAAATACAAAACTGTTGGATATCTCATTTCGATAATTTTGACAAATTACAAAAATGCAAACCTCAAATGCAAAAAACAGTCGGAGATGCTCGTTTTTTTTTTTAAGAATCCGCTGCTTTGCATTTGCATCTGAATTCCTTATTAACGTGATCCTTTTGTAAGGCCCATGTAGACAGACGAGGCTTTTCCGCAGCAGCGAAGCAGCCCACCCCCCAACCAGGCCCGGAACCCCGCACCAACGCCGCCTCGGCCGGGCTCCCCACTCCTACAGCGCTGCTCCTCCTCCTACCAGTGTCTCCCAAGTCCCAACGACGCGAACGCGATTGGCGATTCCATTTCCACCCCGAGACCTCCAGCCGTCCGTCCCCTGAACCCTCAACCTTCGCCGCCCCCGCCTCGGCACTCGGCGGCCGCCGGCACGCACCGCGGAGTCTCGAGACAGGTAAACCCACTCCCCTCTCCGCTCATCTCCTCCCCCCAACACGGGGGCAGCCTCACCCCCACCTAGACCAAACGCACGCTGCCACTAGATCCCGATCTCTCCTGCCAAGCGCCGAGGGTTGGGGCTCGCCGGATCCCGAGTCACGTGCGGCTTTGATACGCTGCACCTTCCGTGCAGGAACCGGAGGAGCGAAGCGATGGAGGAGGACTCGCCGCTGACGAAGACGGTGAAGGGCGCGGTGACGGGGCTCGCCGCGGGGACCATCTGGGGCACCGTCGTCGCCACCTGGTACGACGTGCCCCGGGTGGAGCGCCACGTCGCGCTCCCGGGCCTCATCCGAACGCTCAAGATGTGCGGCACCTACGGGGCCACCTTCGCCACCATCGGAGGCCTCTACATCGGCGTCGAGCAGCTCGTGCAGAGCCAGCGCAAGAAGCGCGACTTCGTCAACGGGGCCGTCGGCGCGTTCGTCGCCGGAGCCTCTGTCTGCGGTTACAGAGGTTAGAAACTCGAATGTTTTTAACAAATGCACCTTGGAAGCCTTGGCTTTAGTTTCTGTCACTTCTGATGCCTTAAATTTCTTACCTATTTTGATACTGGCATGCATACATGTAGAGGTTAACTGGGAATTGGGATTGTTACTTAATGCCATATATTTGAGTATTTGACATAATGTGATGGTATACATCAGCTAGGCTACGGGTGATCGGTATGTCTAATTAGTGACGCTTAAGCTCAAATTAGAAAGAAGGAATAGTACTGGGATATTGGGATCAAATTGATGCATGGTTTAGTTGTATCTTTTTTCTGAGTGACTGGAAATGTTGTTTATTCATGTCACTGAATAGGCATAACTCTTGTAGCAATTAAAAAAAAAACTCTTGTACCATTATACATTGCTTTGGCAATAGTCCCATGAACATCCATAGCTAACAATTGAGGTTAGCTGGCACATTGTGTCTGTGTAGATCAGTGCACTATACGACTGCACAGTGTTAATAGTTACTTACAATCTTATGCACTTCCAGAGCATCTGATTTTCTTTTGTAAGTTGCAAAGAGAAATATGTGATTTGTAAATGATTACCTTGATTGAATAATACTGTTTGGGTGTCTGGAGCATTTTGGATTGGTTCATCCTAAATTTGGATGATGGCATAGTTTGTGCTCCTATATCTATTTGACTTCTGGTGACTACACAGTAAGAGTTATTGTGTGGACAGATACGGGTCAAACAGTTGTTTCACTGTTTCATATAATATTTGCTGTATTGGCACAATTTGTGTTCTCTAGTTTAGAAATGATCGCACTGGACATTATGCTAGAAGTACTGTCATTTGGGCTTAAACAAGTTTCTTCTTCGAGCAATGCGACCTATGATTTAAACTATGCATAACAAGCCCATTAAATTTGTAGAACATCTTGGTATTATGAGATAGGAGTATTACCCCACATATCTATCATACAATAAAAATACGTCATGCTCATTTACTGAGAAACTGATTTTGTATGATATTTATTCACTCCAGTTTGTTCTCACTGGAAACTCTAGTAATATGAGTTACAACTTACAACTGATTTCGTATGATATTTATTCACTCCAATTGGTGGAGATATGATCTTGGTGTACAAAGCACTGTGTGTGGTGGTCAATTAGTGTAACACCATAGCGTTTGCTTGTAACATTAGTTAGGTTTAGTCAGAAATAAAGGCTAATAAGCAATGGTGCCGGCGAGCATCTGCACAGCATTTCATGCATCAAATAAGCAATTTAGCTTTGAACATACTCCATCTGATCGTTAAAACATGGTGTTTAGGACAAGATGTTGGTCAAACCTTAAAACTACAAACATAAGTGACTTCCAAATTATTTAGTTTGGATTTTTGGAAACACATAAGATATATGTGTAGATCTATATCAGAAAATATTTGCAAAATCTCATAAATTTTGATGGATTTTAAGAATACGTTCTAGAAGATATTAACGGTCAAAGATATGCATCAAAGATCATACAGAGTCAAATGTGTAAAGTACTTTTGACCGGAGGGAGTATGTTTCATAGTAACAGTATTGTCATGCTTATGCTTTGATTAGCTCCCTGTTTGTTTTATTGACTGCCAATTGAGCAAACTATCACTAATACACATATCTATTTCTTCAGAAATTAGCAATGCAGTTGCGCTGTCCCATGGATTAGTATATCTGATCAACTGGATGACTGATCCTTAAACACAAGTTTGCATTCCAATGGTTGATGGATAGTTTAGATAAATCTAGCGCAACTTAGATAACTGGTTAATAATTTTCATGTGAACTTTGTTGTTCATTAAAATGGAATGCAAGAAACTGTCAGTTGTGAACAGATTTTAATCTGGACTGTTGTATGTGCTTGTATCTAGTATATTGGCTATCAACTCTGATTTCTGCCTTAATCTGGTTGCCACTTTGGCAGGAAAGAGTATTCAGTCAGCCCTCATCGGAGGCTCCTGCCTGGCCTTCACATCTGCTGTGCTGGACATTGGTGGCAATACGACCAGAGTGGACAACGGCAAAGAGTACTATGCCTACACAACTGAGAAGAAGCCTGCAAATTGATTTTAAGTCTGTGTTTGTAGCAAGCAATCTTGCAAGTCATCAACTCAGGGAATTTGAAGCTGATGTGCAGTTTTATTATCTCAGTTTTGCTGATGCAGTTAGTTCCTAAGCAAATCCATGGCAACTTTATCACTGATGCTTGAGAGGGATGGGAATGATACTCAGAATAAATCTTTGGTTTGCTTTCTTGTGATCGTTGATCACAATAAACGCAGTGGCACGATATACTGTGTAATTGTCTATTTTCCCCTGGTAGAACATGAAATGCTGAAGTTCCTCTTTTGTGATATATAAAGCCTCAGGGTCCTGCATAACATTTAGCATCTTATGGCCATTCATTTATTAATATAAGTAGTTAGTGAAAACATCAAACTATGCGCCATACAAAAATGATATAGAGCGAGGGGAACACTATACCTCTGATTGCTTAAACGGTCGTCTAGTCCGTGTAAACACTGTGCAGTGATATCCTGTCTTTGTTTAATTGTCCATTTCTCCTGTTTAATTGTTGTTTAGTCTGTTTAATTTCAGTCCAAATAATGACCAAATGATAGGTAACAAACTGTTTGTCGTTTACCGACCATTTCGAAGAGCCCAGGTCTTGTAAAGCATATTTGAGCTGCTAGATCAGAGCATTTGAACCTTGGTGAATCAGTTTAAGCGAAGTAGGCGCCTTAAGGCTACAGGGGCTCACGGAAAGCCTCCTTCAAATCTACTGCATTTATTTTGTTATTTTGTATTGATCTAAGCTAAATTTGTATGACATTGAAAAACTTATAAAAAGATATATTAACTTCTACTCGCTCTATCCCAAATTATAAGTCATTACAAAATTCTTGAAAAGTCAAATCATATCAAGTTTGATCAAATTTATAGGATAAGATAATAATATTTATGATACTATTAATAGGTTGTTTATTAATTATTTTTTATAGTATATCTATTTGATGTCATAAATCTTTGTAATTCTTTCTGTAATTTTGGTCAAATAGACTTTGACTCAAAGATTCTTGGAACGACTATAATTTAAGATGGACAGAGTATTAAAATATAGCCTTTTTTTGTTCTAAGTAAAATTTTATTAAAATATAACCTTTAATTAAAAATATATATTAACTTCCCTTAAAATATATTTCATAATGCATAATTTTGTTTGATATCGTATACGTTTGTACAATTTTCTAAAAAGATGGTCAAAACTGAGTTTTGAGTTAGAATAAAACTAAAATAACTTACAATTTGAAATGGATTATGTTAGACAAATTATAAATCATTATGTCTTTTCTAGGTTCATTCTTTCTCTATGTCTAGATACATAATTAAAGTTATATATCTGGAAAAACCAGAATGACTTATATTTTGAATAAAGGGGTAAGTTACTAACCTCACTAATCACGCACATCAACCTTCAAAACAAAATTGTGTTCATTCAAAATCAATGTATTGTGTAGTCTACGTATTAAAACTTTTTTTAGTACTAGAGTTAAAACCAAGGTTTTAAACAGCGGTCTAAGATTAAGATATTAGCTGCAGCTAGAGGCCACCTCCAATAGAAAGCGCCACAGGGGCCACCTCCAACAAAAAGCAAAGCTATAGTGAAATATAGCATAAACTATTTCATTTAATGATTTCATAAAATTAATTGGAAAACTCTACACGCACCACCTTTATAAATAGCAGGTTAAGATATTTAGCAAATCCTAATCAAATATGCTAAGCAAGCTATAGTGGTCGCTGTAGTGACAAGACATTTTTAGCATTTTTAAAAAAAAACATGCATATTATAGCTTTGGTATTTAGGCCTTGTTTAGTTCACCTCAAAACCTAAAAAAAAAATTCAAAATTCTCTATCAAATCGAATCTTATGGTACATACATAGAACATTAGATATAGATAAAATTAATAATTAATTACACAATTTGCCTAAGATTAATCTTTTGAACCTAGTTAATCTATGGTCGGATAATAAATACCAAATAAAAACGAAAATACTACGGTACTAAAAAAAACTTTTGATCTACCCAACTAAACAAAGCCTTACTGACTTGCATTTGTATTTGTTGCCGACCATCACATTCTCCCTTCGTGCCAATGCTGCAATCATTACCAGGTATAGATAGGCTAGCAAAAGGATACCTCGATGCACATCATTCGTTCATTACCCAATGCAGACTCTATCATAGAGTCTAAAGTTATTTATTACCTCGAACAATGTGGATTTGGAGTCTAAATAAGACTTGGAGTCTTATTTTTTCTATCTCTTTCTTCAATAAATATTGTGCTACATCAGCAAAATACCATAAATAATATGTAATTAATTGTTTTGGACTCTGTGATAGAGTCTTGCATTGGGAGTGCCCTTAGCATGCTCACAAAACCCAACATCTCCCATTCTCCTCTATGTACTAGCCCACGTTCCGAGTCCAGAACCTTTTGCTGTATTATTTTTTTATAAGTCGTCTGACTGCACATTTAGGGTCGCTAAATTAAGTTACAGCTAAGCGCTCATAGTAGTAATATATTTGTCAGTCATTCAACAGTATTTTTCTCTCATAACAAATCATCAAACATAATTTTCAGCTATGATTTTATAGACAAGCGAACAGGATTGTCTAGGAAAACAACCTATCCAAAAAACAAAACTACATCAGTGCTATAGCCTGGTATTTTCAACACTGATATACACACAATACTCATAGTCGAATACATGATGTACAGGACTGTCTAGGAAGGCATGTCACTAGGTTCATTACCTATTTTCGTATTCGTTAATGTCGAACATTCTATACATTCAATGTTCAACATCCAACGATTCAAAAGTTATTTGATGGTTCATTACATCAGTTTTTAACTAAAGATAGTAATGGAGAGGGAGTCTATATTAATCTAGAGTAAGAATGAATATTTGTCTGAGTCCGAAAAGATGTTGCTAAACATAATTCACGGCCAGGCCAAACACAGCGAAGTTAAATTGTTATTGTTAGCAATAGCAAAATAATTGGAAATATTATAGTATAACTTCAAAAAAAGAAAGAAAAAAAAGGCAGCGCGCCGCGTGATCGATGATGACATTAACCAGGTAGGCCGCATAAAATCATTTTGTCAGTAGCCATCACAACTGCACATACACAGTAGGTTCCTTAAAATGAAAATACAATCGAACAGTCACAAATTGGAGCTGGAGAAACCCTGCACGCACACGAACAGAAGAGTTCTGCTGACACCAACAGAAGCACTAAAAGCTCAACAGAAATAAGAGTAATATTTCTTTGTTGGGCAACAAATTAGCATACTAATCTTGCACAAAAATTTTAAACAGGTAACTGTACCGACTACAGATTTATTAGCTTAAGGATTAGCCATTATCTCATCAGTGGTCTGTCAATGATGATTCGAAACAATGGTCTGGTCTTCTTTCTTGTAATGATTATTGAACCCACCTAAGAACCTCCAACAAAAATAAATGAACTCTTCCACCACGTGAACGTGGCAATCCTATAAAAGGTAAAAACCCAAATCAACCTAAAATCCAAAACTGTTGCCAAAAAAAATTCCAGGCACAGGTTTTCTACGACTTTTGCTTTGATTTCTGCTTCTTCAACTCCAATGTTGTCCCCAATCCAACTGGTGTGTTAACAGTGGACTTAGCAGATGCAGATGGGCCATTGGTATCCACAGCTATCGCTTCAGTTGCAGTTCCGTTTTGAACAGATCCATTTGTTGCCTGCCCTTCAGAGGCAGATTCCTCAGTTTTGGCTGAGGCAGAAGTGGAAGAACCTGAAGCAGCGTTGATGAGTTTGAGAATCTGAGCTAGTTCATCAGACGCATGGTTTGCCGCAGGGCCATTACGGACATTAAGACCTCTTGCAGCAGCTTTCTTCCGAGCTTCTGCAGTCGCTCGAGCAGCTCGCTCATCCACTCCTCTCAGTCGTGGTACACCTTCTCCAACTACTGCCGCATTGAGCGACCTGTTGACATTTGCTGACCCATCACCTGATTGTATCGCAGCAGCCTTCATTGCTTGTAAAAATGCAGGGTTTGCCTGCAAAAGCAAAAGGTAAGAATTCAATGCAACCATAAATCCAATATCTGCAGATATAAATATCAATAGCGATACAGTTATAGGAGTTAATATTCAGCCAAAATTAGCATAAGAAGCACAGTAAAATGCATCATAAATATAATTATGATCCACAATACTTTGTACAAAGTAAGCTGTATGGATATTGCTTCGGTCATTAAAGTTGGATGAATTTAAGCTGGTATAGAAGGAAGGTCTGCAACTTAGCTTACCTTCAAGAATTTAACAGCGTTATCGGATGCATTAGCTCCCTGGCCCTTCTGCTTCTGGGCGTTGACCTGTGCAGATTGATGATATAATAATGTTCGCCATGCAAGAATGACAAAGATATGCAGAGGTAATAGATCACAAGGGGAAAAAACATATGTTATGGACATACTTTGTACCAGTACATAATAACTGCACATTAGGACGCACGCAAGAATCTTAGGGACAAAAGTGAATCAACCAAAAAAGCTCTTGCTGACTGTAAAGCTAAATAAAATAAATACACTAACCAATTTAGCAAACATCACAATCTATTGTTCAGTCAAGATAATACAATATCCCTTGCAAAATTCTGAAAAGTAAATTGCTAATCAACAAACATAGAAAATATACCTGCTCTTCTCGAAGCTTAAAAGTACTCAACCAATTTTCTGAGTCTTTAGTCCGTGAGTCATTTTCCCCTAATTGTTTTACCAGTATATCATAAGTCTTCTTTTCATGCTGTCATGAAACACCAACGTGTCAAGTCAACAGTTTGAAATAACTACCCCATCAGTATCTTTTGTCAGAACTAACCTGAATTGAAAGCTTATATAAGCTCATACAGCTGAATGCAATGGCAAGAGCATGATAGCACACAGCTGTTTGAACATGGTCAGGGCCAAGAAGTCGCTCATTCTTCATAAGGGCTTCTTGAAGATACCTAAGAGCAGTATTCATATTGCTGGCATCCTGGTACATCATTGCAACATTTATGAGAGTTGCTGCAACATCTGGGTGATCAGGTCCTGACGCCAAACTTAGCAACAACAGTGTGCGGGACATGTGCCGCAGTGCCAGTTCAGTTTGATTGAGCCCATGATAGAATAACGCCATGTTACCATAACTGAAGAAGAAATGGGTGTAAAAGGATAGTAAAATTTCGCTGAACAAATAGAGTAAAAATATAAAATGTATTTGACAAATCAAAGAAAAACAAAAGAAAATATGATTATGTTTAACTAACTTGAAACTAGTAGAATTCAAGGTATGTCATAACACTAATAAGCTAAAAAAATTTTGCATGACTACAATAACGCTAGCTCAACAGCTAACCTACATATTTTAGATGAACACTTCTTAGCAAAATTTAGATGAATGATAATATCAAAATTTAGCAGTGACATTTTTTAAACAAAAATGCATGCCTGTGGGCTGTGTCCGGATGATCAAGACCAAGACATCTCTCATTTATAATGAGTTCCCTATGTTGCTGCACAATTGCTCCGGCTGTATCACCAGCATGGTACAAAACCATAGCAAGGTACCTATAACAAAGAAGAACAAGCATTTTGTTTTCTTCTGAGGATTTAAATCTGAACATAGAGAACAACAAAAGTGTTCGTAATTCGTAAGTGACAAAAAATGCTCAACTCCTGAACCAATTTTGCATGTGATAACTGAACATCTGACTAAACATCATATCCCTGATTTAATGCAACTCTTACATACACGTGCATAGGTAATTCAGAGAGGTGAAAGATAGTGAGGTAATGTGCATGTTATGAGTATTTTTTTTCTCAAACACCATATACACATTATGAGTAGCATATGCCATGATCTAAAATGGAAGAATGCAGCACAGTATATCCAATAGATTGTTCAATTTCTCATGTGTGTTTTCCTTACAAAAATAAGACCAACACAATAGGCAAGTGCATAAGTTGGCATTTTACCGGCAACAATTTGCAGCATCCTTGTGCATGGGTCCAGTTATCTGTAATTTCATAGCAAAGGTCAAGTAAATAGATGTTCTGCAGATATTTCAAGCTAAACAACTTTTGTGTATACCTGTTGAAGCAGTGAAAAGGCTTCTGAAAACAATGCATATGCCTCATTCAATGTTCCCTGAAATGCTCAAATGCATTAATAAAGTCTGCATCCGTGTTGTAAAAAAAAAACAATACCATGGAATATTATATATGTCGGTCTGTAGAAAACAGGATAAGACCTCACAGCGACAATACTATGTCAGAATAAAAATAACAGAATTGTATACCTCAGCCATCCTGACTTTCCCTGCTTCCATAAGATTCTTTGCGTCTGTACAGGTTGGAACAGAATGCTTGACAACTGGTTGGAGATTTAACATATCTGAGGCTTCAAATGGAGTCGAAGCATCCAGATCATATTTGCGTGCAGCAATTGTTATTCCTACCTGTTACATGTACAAGGTACAGTGACTAAAAGAATTAATAGATGCACAAACAATGGCATTTGATAGTTTCAATGGGCCTATCAGAGAGCATGTATACTACATGCAGGCCATTATTAGAAAAAATAAGCACAGTAGAAGTTGCTTGGACCAAACACAAACTACCAATATTTTTGGTAGCAAATAAACCAACAATCATGCTACAAGTAGCATGCAAGGCAGAATGGTACTAACCTTTTGGCAAAGATTGCGGAGAACAGCTACCCTTTTGGCTGAAAGCCTTGCATCATCTGGCACTTCAAACTAAAGAAAAAATCCATTTGTGATGTTCTCCAAATAGAAAATTGAAGACATCAAAGAAACACAGCAGAAACTAGTACCTGATATTTTGATTTTGCAAATTCCTTAATGCTAAGCCAAATTCCATCGGAGGTTAGATGGGAATAAGCTGATAAGCTTTTTCTTGAAGCAGCAGCATTGCTCAGTTTATGGCCTTTAGAGGACTTCTGAATTTGGCTATTTTCATGACCCTAAAAATCAAATAAAAAGGGATGAAAATGCGACATTACAAAATTCAACATAGCATTTGCTGCAGATATCAAAACCACAAGATTACCAAGCTTGGGAAGGCATACCTTCAGAGTTTTTGACTGCGCATTGCTAAGACTACCCTTTGTGGAAGCACCTAAAACTTTCCCCACGAAACAGTTTAAGAAATGAGCAATAGCTGGCCCAATATCATGATCCAAACTTTGCCTCAGTATATCCTTGAGTGAGAACAAAAAACTTGGTCAACATACAAGAACGAACCAAACAAAAATAACTATATAATAATACGATGATGCAAATTGAATGGATTAAAATCTTGGACGATTTGGAGAATAAGAAACTTGGCCTTGCAGCAGTGTGCTGGACGATTTGGAGAATAAGAAACCAAACATGAATACTATTTAACATATGGTCGTGAATTGAATAGATTAAAATCACACCAAGATTTGGAAAAAATGGAGCCTGCCTTACAGAAAACAAAGTTGGCCTTGCAGCGGTGCGCTCAATGATTACAAGAATAAGAAACTCTACATATTTTGAAGGGAAAAGAATCAAATCTCCTCCCAGGATTATTTATTTAATCTGCTCTGTCCTGAAATACTGGGCAGGGAGCTTCATAACCACTAGTTCGTGCAACAAGTGAAGAAAGGCGCAGAGGATATGCAAGAAATGGCGCTTCATTTCCATCTAAGAGAATGGTGGACCAGAGATCTCCAAGGCAATTATCAAGTAGTGATTTGGAATCGGTGGTTCGACCCTTGCTTCAGCCTGTGTGCTGTGTCAGCCTTCAAGTGCCTTGTAGTAGGCAACTTTTTAGCCAGTACTTTAGTTCAAGTTACTTCTAATAAATAACTTTTTAGCCAGTACTTTAGTTCAAGCTGTTTCTGAAAACTAAACTTTTGCATCGGTAAGGGGTAGTGTTGGTAGCATCGCCTAACCCGCTAAACCCTTTGTGTTTAGAGGTGCAGGCAAGTACCTGCTATGGTCGCAAACGCGTTGCAAAACTTGTTAAACTCGTTGAAATTTCATTGCTGCCCAGTAATGAAATTCGGCTTTACAGTTGTGGAAAAAGATTGGATTAAAATCACAACAGGAATAAGACCACACATTTCCAGATTGGTAGTCAGAAAACACTAACTGCACTCTAATATAAGCTTTTACACATTACTAGTTACTAGGTTTTCATAAATTTGCAATAAATCCCACAATCAAGTAACAGACTCAGTAACTAGCATAATTAAGAAAGTTATACTACCTTGATAACATGCTTTGCAGATCTAACTATTATCTCAGCAGAAAACAAATCCCGTAAGTGTGGTAAATGTTTGACCATGCCTGCAATCTGAAACAAGAATCATATAATAAACAGAACAGATGAAATGAAATGTCAATTTCAGCTGGTCCACCTATAGACTCAGACTCACCTTGCCCAGGTACCTAATATTTATCCCATGGAGATGCAAGGCATCAGTTAAAGTCTGTCCATCCATAGGGGAGATATCAAGGGAGCAAAGATCCTGAACAAACTTTGGGATCACTATATCAATAAGATAAGTGCCAGCCCTTTTTACCAACACTTCATCAGCAGTGATTTCCTAGGAATAGAAAACAGTACAATGTTATCAAATTGGTATATATGGATATTAATTATACAAAGAGTAGTTTTGAAGACCTCTGGACTGCCAGCAAGCTTGTACTCCGTAAACACATTCGGGTTGAAAAGAATCTCAGAGGTTGAGTTGTCATTTTCCTCGTGTGTATGAACAGAGCTTTCTTCAGACTTGTCATCTCCTTCAACAGAGGTAGCCTGTAACAACAGAAATAATTTTCCAGATTACAAATGCGAAACACCGTACCTTCTTTTACTCAGTCTTACTATTCATTCTGTTAGCAGTTAGCACCATTGGTCTATGAGCGTACAAACTAATCTAATATTCAAGAGGGATAAATAGGCAACAGTAAATTGATATATACCATTCTGTTAGCACCATTTGTCTATGAATGTACAAACTAAGGCCTTGTTTAGATGCACCCAAAAACCCAAAACTTTACAAGATTCCCCATCACATCGAATCTTGCGGCACATGCATAGAACATTAAATATAGATAAAAAAGATAACTAATTGCACAGTTTACCTGTAAATCACGAGACGAATCTTTTAAGCCTAGTTACTCCATGATTGGATAATGTTTGTCAAATAAAAACGAAAGTGCTACAGTGTCAAAATCCAAAAAGTTTTTGGATCTAAACAAGGCCTAATCTAATATTTAAGAGGGATAAATTGGCAACAGTAAACTGATATATACCACTTGATTAAAGACCTCTACTCTAGGTAATCAAATTAGAGATCATGCAACTGAATGTTAGGGAACAAATGCTGATAAGAATGACACAAAAAGATTACAGGTTCAATTTTGCATTATTAAAGAGGCATAAAAAATCAACGGTTAGTTGCTTATTTATGTATAATGCTTCTGAACAAACAGAAAGAACACAGGGACTGCTATCGACACAAACCTCAGCATCAGAAGCACTTGCAACTGGAGCATCTGGAACCTTCTGCTTAAACGATTGTTTAATGGATTCAGCCTGCACAAATATAAATGGTAAATACCGTAATATGCAATTTAAATGTCCCAAAAAATAAACCATGTTACAATTTGGCGAATAGGGTTAAAAAATGTGATAAGCTGACCTCAACAAATGATGCTATAAGTTCAGGTCTCAACACGCAGAAGCGGTGCTCTTGTCCAATGTAGTTAGAATCTCGCGGAGTCACTCTCATCAGATCCAAAATGTAATGCCTACATGATAGTAACAAACAACTGTGCTAAATATACCAACACGGATACAAAACCCTCGGTTATTGCTATAAAAGGAAAAAGGATAGCTCAGGAAGAAAAACAAAGTCTAAGGGCTTTTTACAGTTCATGTAAACTTTACAGGATTGTCAAAACCCAGCAACACAGTTAAACCACATGCTTACTAATAATTCTCAAAACATGCTCATTGCTTTCATGCACAGAGAAATGTAAACTACTAACTGATAAGCTTTTAAGAAAAGAAAATGAAATGGTAGCAAGTGCTTTCATTACTTATACAAGACACCAACAGAACCCAGAGTGTAACTTCAAGAATCAAATTACCTGTCATCACTCCCAACAATGCCCTTGCATTCGACTGTAGCAGCTAATTTTACAGGATTACCAGAACCATCCAAAACCACATGCTCCTTCAAATGGAGCCGCTTTGCAGCCTCAACTACCTAAAACAGCAATACAGAACAGCAATAACGTTAGTTACACTGTGGAACAAGCTAAATTGCAAAAGAAGATTGAATAACATTAATATTTGTTTTGACCTTTTGAGTTCTATTAAAACTCTGGCCCAGATAATTATTGCCAAAAGTTGAGTACACATAGCGTAAAATACTAATGTGGCGACAGAAGAACTTCAAAGCAACAACAAAAAAAATAAAAAGGCTAGGCAAAACCGGAAATGTAAGCACTCCGAAAGTAAGACGGAAATATCAGTCAGTCAACCCATACATCCAGTGTGCACTAACAACAATGTTGTTCAGTATGGAATACTTAGCATAGCATCCAGTTCAAGTTGCCTCATTAAAACAATTCCTATAAATAATCATCATACTTCACATTGCACCAAAACCTTTCAGTTTCAAACAAGATGGAATTGCAGAATTACATCCAGTTCAAGTTGCCTCATTAAAACAATTCCTATAAATAATCATCATACTTCACATTGCACCAAAACCTTTCAGTTTCAAACAAGATGGAATTGCAGAATTAGTTAATAGAATTTCTAAACTAGACTAAATTTCAAGGTTTAGACTAGCCAACTGTAAAGAAATATTAACACAACTTTCAGACTTCTTTCAAAAGAAAAAATTGTTCTCTCTTTATTACTCGTACAAGATACCTTTGAATGGTAATAATTGTTTATATTTATTACAACTGACCTTTGAATGGAAGGCTTCATTCCAAGATATCTTCTTGCCATTATCAACAGAGCCATACAGAAGGGAATCTGACTTGTCTCCTTGAAGAATACCAGGTATGATGCTCTACAAGTCCAGTATAATTGGAAATTAAGTTGGAGTTTAGCTTACCATTTATGACATTTGACATAATAATATACAAAAAGTATAATTGGAAAGTAAGCTGGAGTTTAGATTACCATTTGTGACATTTGACATAATAATGTACAGAAAGATGTTATGAGTGAAAAAAATACAAATTACAGAACACATAATAAGAACAGCAAAAGATTCTAAAAGCTATATATACCAGGAAATGTAATTTCTATACAGACCTGAGCTACAACCCTGTGACCTCTGTAATCAATTATTGCCATCGCAAGATTGTAAAGGCCAGAAACATCAGCTTCTTGATAAGCCTTAGTTCCTTTTAAGTCATTGTTTGCAGAAGCATATGTCGCCTGCTCACTATCTGCAAGTTGTGCCTCTTCGGATTTTGAGTCAGCTACCTCAGCAGATTCAGTATGGTTTGTATCTGGCTTAGTGATCACATCTGGGGAGGAAACCTTGGTGCTTCTGCTGGAGCCATTTTGGCAATCTGGCTTGTGGTCCTTTGAAATGTGTTCATAGTCGGAGTCGACAGCAAAACTAAAGAAAATATTGTTGTGAACATACCTGGGGCAGGGATAGAGGAATAGCAAGGGGTAAGCTTTGGAAGGAGTGAAATTAAAACAAACTTGTCAAGAAACTCAAATAAGACTGGACCAAGCATGTATACATTGCAAGGAAGTGATAAGCTCCTAACAGTTTTGTAGCCATAGCAATCCATATTACAAAGGAAATGACTTAACATTACACTAATACCAAAATGACAAAGCAAAACCTTTTAAATTAAAAGGCTCACTTAGCTAGAACAAGAGCACAAATAAGAATACACTCAGTGTTGTAGAAGAGATAGGGTAAAGATTGAAGTTTAATTGACAGTGTGCAAATTACCTCATCATGCCTTTATAGAAAAGTAAAAAATATCAGAATAATGCGAATGTTGACAAACAAAAAATCAATTATAGTACCCATAAAAAGAAACTGAGAAACAATGAAAATAACTTGGAACAATAGTACAGAAGCATGGTAGTTGAATGTCACATGGAACAACTTACAACTCCAAGAAGTACAAGTTCATGAAAAAATACGTACTTTGAATAGAAAATGGTAATGCTTATAATCTAGTAGATTGATATTAGTTTTTAATTTACTATCAATAATTCAACATAAGTATTACAATCACTCAAGCATCTGAGGATACTTTATAAGTAAGCACCGTGATAGTGATTTAATACTCAGTGTTTACAAGTCGTCCTATTAGTCGTTCCTTAATCATGATTAGTCATCCGACTAGGTTGGTCGCTCTGTTTTTCATGGGCCTGCTTAACTGGGCTTACATGTGGGCTAATGGGCTGGCAATTTAGCCTGTTAGGGTTAGCATAGGAGCGCCCAAAAACACACAGTAGGAGGCACGTTGGAATCCTCCCCATTGTTGGGCGCAAATTCCTTCCAAGTGGCTACTATTCTTCCCACGTGATCCCTCTCCACCCGCGCACAACGGCGATTCCTCTCCCGCGCATGATTCCTCCCCCCGCACACTATTCACTGTCTCTTGTGTGTCTTCCTCCTCTCCAATGAAGTTGTCAAGCCACCAGCGCCCTCTGCCAGTTCAAGTCACCGCTACTCTTCGTGATGAGCTCCTCCGACGACGGTGTGTGCCCTTTCCCTCCTCCATCTTCCCTCACTCTGCAGCCTCTCTGCTAGTCTGCTTGCTTGCTGTGCTGCCCTCTGATACTCACTTGCTGGGACAGGGATATGGAGATCTTAACAGTTCAGAAATCAACTTTCACAGGTAAGTCACAAATTAACCACTAATGTAGTCTTGATGCTTGCTTTATTGTGTACACTATATATAGTTCATATAGGTACATATATAGTATGTGTACATCCTGAAATATATAGGACGACTATATGGACAATTAGAACCGACTAGGCTCTATTAATTGGTCTGGTCGAAGACTATTCACGATTGGTCATCTGGTTGGTCCCATGGCAACTAGGTTCAACTACAGATTCGTAAATATTGTCTAATAGTAAGTGCAGAACCTATCACTGTCATATAATTAGTTTTGAAGTGATCCATGTGACGACATTTGGATGTTCTAGATTCAAATGGACATGACAAAGAAATGGATGAGCATTTTGAAAATAATATGCTGACTTCAAATCAGCTGCAGACAAATTTAGTTTCCATGATGTACCTAAAACCACAGGTTGGTGAGAGATAAATTGTTCAGAGGTTTGAAACTTTGAAATGAACAATTTGGAATGAACATAACTCCTTTGGAAGTAATATTTGCCCAATTTTAAAAAAGTGTTAATTTTTGTCAGTCTTTAGGCTCTTCACAGTAAAAAATTGAACCATGTATCAGTTTAGGATAAAATCCCAAGGCTCTACACAACTTCTCAATGTCATCCCTTCAACCTTAAACAAACTCCAAAGAAACATAACTTTAAACAAACTCCCAAAAACATTAGCTTCAAAAATCATATGAAAAAAAAGCATACATAGCCACAGCAATGGAGATAACCTTACTAAATTACTCCTACAACATAGAACCTGTTGAAATTGTTTACTCTGATTTTAAAGCAGAAAGATAGACATTATATTTACTCACATATGAAAACATTCTGGGTCAGTTGGATTTATTGGGGGTATACATCTATTAATGACACCAACGGCACCTTTTACAGCAGCATCAACAAAATCACATGTTACTTTGTAGAGCGCTCTGCCACGCAATATCCTGCGCGGCCAAAAATAATGAGTTACTACAGGTATAAAGCATGCAATCCAGAAGTGGGATAACAACTAAAGAACCTTTCTTGAGGATTGCCATGAGGAAACTCCCGGCAGGACTGCAATTCTTCATTCCAGTCTCTCTGCATGCCAATTAATTCAGTGCCATATGACAACACAACAGAGTCTTCAGCCCTGGCTGCATCCCTTCTATGTGCTGTTACATATAAGAATGTGGGAGTTCCTTCAGTTCTCATAACATACCAATGGTAAGTTTATACCAGGATTGAGAGATCCACTATATCGTTATTGAATATCATTAAGAAAGAAAATAAGAAGGGTAAGAGGTTCCGAGCCACTGAAAAGGAAACAGTACTGCTGCAATGCCTTTGTAGCTTATGAAGCCAACAGGACAAATTTACACAAGACAAATATATTGGTATAATCTGTTTAGCATCATGCGCACTTAATATAGACTAGAGTTTTAGCTAGAGATTACCTAAGTCTATCTGACAATTTTCTTCCAATGGAACTAGCAAAACTAATTTTAGGCAGTAATATATAGCATGGTCAAGTCATACTTGCACCAAAGCACTTCAAAAACATATTAGAGAATACAAAAGGAAACCCCAAAAAAAACATGCCACAGAACAGCTCCTTTTTTGTTGGATTTCTAATATATAATATAGTCAGGGAGTGAATCACTGACAACATTACCTGGCACAGGATAAGCTCCTAACCAAGAAGTCACTGGAAGCAAAGACTGAACATTCTCAAATGGATGAGCCGATGCCCTGCGATCCAAGACTTCACGAAAACCTTCAAAAGATTTGTCCAAATGTCAGCAAAGATTAAACATGTGCAGTACAAACCAACAAGAATAAAATTTAGATCAATAGCAGACCTTTCTTAAATTTGGCACTGATCTTCTGTAGTAGACCTACAAGAGTGCTGGCCTCCAGTGCTTGTTTTGTAGGTCTCGAGTCAAATATACTTCCATTGCTACTGTTAACATAGAAAGATTTGGAGCTTCCGGTAATGCAGTATTTGTTTCCTTCTAATGTGGCAACATCAATATAGATGAGATCTCCATGTAACCTGAGGAAACCACTATCAAGTTTTAATTCCACAAAATCCCAACTCAAAACTGACAAGCTCACAACAATGTTACAGAACTCGGGCATCAAGACCGTTATATGGAATATATACATCTATACTTAATCAGAAATACACAGAAAAACAATAATGCAATTATACAGAATTCCAACATCACAGCTTATGACTAACATAAAAAATATTAACATAGCCCAAGTATAGGCAAAGCAATATATCTTCAGGTAAAACCACCTTTCTAGGAAAAATGGCCAGCACTTCAAGATTTGTTCAGATCCCATCAAAAGGATAGATCACTAGAGCAGTACCTATATTTATTTATTTTTGCAATGCAACAGTCTTGAAAAAAAATCAAATATACTTGTTCCAGCAATCTATAGAAAAGGTAAAGCCTACCTTTCAGAGCTTTGGCCTTGTTCGGGAGAGCTCCAGCTCCAACAAAAAAGTCTACAGATTTTTTGGAGCTGTCTAGAAATTTGTGGAGCTTTAGCTGTGGATACACCTAAGTCGTTTGTTTGAAATGTTTTTTCTATTCTAGACAAAGAAGTCTTAAGGTTCTTGATTTTAGCATACAAACTCAAGATCTAAGGTGGAGCTCGGAGCTGGAATGCTGAAGCTGTGCCAAACAGGGCTCAATATATGTCTTGATAGCAGCCCGATTATAGTCGATCAGACAACATTGACTGGTTATAATGGAAACAGGGTGCTAAGTACTCCTTGTGTCTGGTTATAATGGAAACAGGGTGCTATGTACTCCTTGTGTCACGCTTATTAATATAGGCCTAGCAGACTGATTTTTATAATAATGGTTCTGAAGATACACAAGAATAATATGACAATGGTGTCAATGCAAGATGGCAGGATTACCTCCGATAACTCGGCGGAGGATTGAACGACGAAAAAACTATGCTTTCAACACATTTTATCTCTGTTGGTGCAGAAGCCAATAAATTAGTGAGAGCACCAGCACTATCCTCCATAAAATTTAAACCATCAAGCTCCTGAATAGGGCTTTTTTCAGAACCTGTTGAGCAGGGGTAGAATCAAGTAAGGTCAAAATCAATAGCAGGTTGGTTTAAAACTTGCATGAATTCATATAGTACTATAAACATTACTTGAGGCGTTTACACCAAATATGGAAGGTATAAGTACAAGTGCAGATCAAAAACATTGGACCTGATGTACCTGCAGATTTTCCCTGAGCAGACTCATGCTGCAGAGCTAAGGATGTTGATAGGGAAACATGAAGACTAGACAGGGATAGTAGCTCCCTCACACGTCGGAGA
>Ga0182004_10000826_pt1 | contig 20792 bp, 20 predicted proteins | sample Sormic07211540_1_FD_120479 | JGI IMG/M metagenome (GOLD analysis project Ga0182004, IMG submission 120479) | Endophyte microbial communities from Sorghum bicolor roots, Mead, Nebraska, USA - 072115-40_1 MetaG | ecosystem: Host-associated > Plants > Roots > Unclassified | place: USA: Nebraska...
ATGGAGCATTAAATATAGACGAAAATAAAAACTAACTGCACAGTTTACCTGTAATTTGTGAGATGAATCTTTTGAGCCTAGTTACTCCGTGATTGGACAATGTTTGTCAAATAAAAACGAAATACTACAGTAGCTAAAAACAAAAGTTTTTACGAACTAAACAAGGCCTCAAATAGTTTAGATCCGAATCTAGTGCGTCGCAGCCGCCGCTGCCGAGAGCAGAAGGTGCGCACTCGCCCTCTTGCCTCGGTCTTGCCATTTTTCTGCAGTCAACCTCCATGAGGCCTTATTTAGTTTACCCCGAAAATCAAAAAAATTTCAAGATTTTCCAGTCACATTGAATCCTGCTGCACATGCATAAAGCATTAAATATAAACGAAAACAAAAATTAATTACAAAGTTTGCCTGTAAATCGTGAGACGAATCTTTTTGACCCTAGTTAGTCTATGATTAGACAATATTTGCCACAAACAAACGAAAGTGCTACAATAGCGAAATCCAAAATATTTTCGCATCTAAACAAAGCCTGAGTATGCCTTGCGCTTGCCGTCCTTCGTGATGCCTCCGCGTGCCACTGAAGCCACCCTAATTGCTCATCAGACTTGGCTGTAAACTTTACATTCCAAATAGGTTGTTTAGATGTTTTCTAATTTATTTTTATCTACAACTAGGAGGATTTCCCGCGCGTTGCCGCGGGTATGAAGAAGAAATATAAAATAATTTGCACTGAAACACATAATCTATCATCAAACAACACACGTAAAAATAAATGGACGATATATGTTTTTGAGAGGAACCTGATTTGAAGATCCAACACCTCAATGGTAATGCATGGACTGTGAAGAGAGATATACAGAACATCCAACACCTCAATGATAATGCATCGACTCTGAATAGATATACAGCATATCAATTGGCAGCAATGTTCCAATATAGAATTCTGTATGACGTAACCTGGGCAAAATTAGAGTGTAATAGCTGCTGGGTTTAGATCTCAACTATTCTAAAGTTGGAAATACGAACGCAATAGAACATGAACACACCTGGACCTGCGATGGGGATGACAATCTGAGAGCACACGGACATGGAGTGGCATATAAATAGATAATACGGGTAGAGGACATGGAGACAAAGAGATATAATCAAATCATCAGTTACACAAAGAATCATCGGTTACGGAAAGAATTAAGGGCGTGGAGGAAGGCTGTGCATGTGAGTTGGTGCAGGAAGGTGAGCAGCCATTGGAGGAGAGGGCCAGACATCCGCAGGAGGAGGGCGAGATGGAAGAAGGGGAGAAGAAGCACGACGCTCTGGATGGGAGCAGAGGCGGCGTCCTAGCGAAAATGGCAGGGGATGGCGCTATGCGGTAGGTGGGAGAAGGGGAGGGGAAGTGCGGTGCCATGGATGGAAGGAGAGGCGGCTGGCGGGAGAATCTGGCAGAAAGCGGCGGTTGGAGTCGGGCGGCGCTGGAGGGATGGGGTGGAGGCAGAGGGTCGAGGAAGGGCAGAGGAACCCGTGCTTGACCATCGGGAGAGGTGGGATCAGTTTTCCCTAACTGAACATGCGGTGGTCTAACTGAACATGCAGTGGTGGGCTGGTGACGAACGGATCCGTTTGCGCGCTGCGGGAGACGGCATCGTACCGACACATAGGAGAGTGGATGACGTGGCTTAAGGAGAAGCAAAAGAATTAGGCTATTGGGATTTAGCTTTATAGGAGATATAGATATATAAGATACGGACCCCTAAGTAAGTTTATACAGGTTTGGGACTCCAAAGTTTTAAATTCCAAAACTCTATAGTTTAAATTTACAGGCTCCCATTTAAATTATTTTTTAAAAAATACTTATTTCTCCAAAAATTTTGACCGCTGCATCTAAACTGGGCCTCAGTCGACGCGGCACGTGTACCGCTTGCCGCCAGCAGCTGCTACGCGACGCGAACCTAGCAGGCCCCGCCGTAGCTGCGACTCTAGGTTGCTCACTGTCGGTCGCACTCACTGCCGCCCGGGCTGCGCAGGGCGCTCATCGTCCATACATGTTTCTCCATGGTGAGCACGAGGCCACGATCACGCTAGTGGTCAAGATGTAGGCATCAGACTTAGACCCTGTTTAGATTTGAAATTTTTTAGCCAAAGTGATAAAATTTTTTGTGGTTAGGACTTTAGCTTAGAAGTCTGACACACGCGAAAGGCCACAAGGGGGAAGATAGTTTTCATGCATAATATCTTGTTGACGTCACCGTGAAAACCGTGCTTAGCAAGACTGCCCTTAGTATAGGAATTAGGGATGGACAAGTGGATAAAATGCAAGTAAAGTATTTACCAGCCCCGCAAGTATACTTTGTGATCCATTGAATTTTACGTGTTCTAAACATGAATTGGTGAACCTATTGTACAATTAGGTTTTACGGGATTTGAAACTCAAGATATCAATACTTTTATCATGGTACAGCACACCTGCAATTTTGAATTATCATTAGTTCTTTTTTCTCTCACTATAAGTTTATAAATAACACACTGACATAAACCTTTTTTTAAAAAAACAATACACGGACATAAATCTAGTTATTTATTTATTTAATTTCGCGCAAGTGATTGTGTGCAGCCGCACTGCCTTTGTTTTCATTTCTTGGCAATGAGTCTGTCACCCTTTTTGGGTACCCTCCCATGAGGAAACTGGCAACCAAGCGTTGGATGGGGTCCTCGGGCCGGGTCAGCAACCTTCTGATCATCTACCTGATTTGATTAGCCGAAAATGATTGATCAACAAAACGGACGCCTTTCTCTTTACAAATCATCCCTCCTGTGATGCATAACGATAGATAATGCTCCGTCCTCCCTGTATACCAACACGCCACAACAAAAGCCAACCTCCTTCCTTTTCCCTTTTTTTTTTCTCCTCCTTCCAGGAGAACTTAAGCGGTGATCGATACACCAACACCATCATGTTTTTCTACTGATTTCTTGTGAAAACAACCCTTATCTGATTTGATTAGTATATGAGAGCGGACGTATGATGCTGCTTGACGCATGCAAGTGGATGGATGCAGTTTTCTATTTGGTACCGACTCACTTTACACATCTAAAATCTAAATTCCATAGCTCGTTCGTTTGGCTGATAATTCATAGCTGAAAGTGTTAAATGACTATTAGATTCGGCACATAACTTTAAACGAACAACATCAACAAGGCGAGAACAACTCGTCTTCGACGCAGACTGAGACAGATGGTATTTCCAAAAAAAAAAAAAGCGCAGACAGATGGACAAATTAAACAAACACAGGAATGACCAACCGAGTCAAATGCCGTTGCGGATACACAGTCGCGAAAGGTACTGTATCCCAAAATCGTATCCAATGCGCCGATTAACAACTGACAGATACAAGTACGATTATTTTTCTGATAAAGATATACACACACATTATCAGTATTCGCTTGGCTTTGAAATAAAAAGTATTCGCTTGGACCTAGCTGGAGACCGGACGCAGAGCGTCGCAGTCACGCGCACGACCACGTGCTGGAGGCATACGCGACCAGGTGTCCCGTATGATTGCCAGGTAGTCGTGGTAGTACACTAGGGCCTTGTTTGGTTTACTCTTAAAGTTTTCAAGATTCTCCGTCACATCAAATTTTGTGGCACATATATAAAATATTAACTATAGACGAAAATAAAAACTAATTACACAGTTTAGCTGTAAATCACGAGACAAATCTTTTGATCCTAGTTAGTCCATAATTGGATAATATTTGTCACAAACAAACGAAAGTGCTACAGTACCGAAATTTTCGGAACTCAACAAGGCCATGTTACTGAGTTTTTGAAATCGTGTCGCTGTCAGTACGTAACCGGCGCATGCTACGCCCCTCCTCCTCGGATCCTTCTGCAACTGCAAACGTTCCCCCGGGCCGTCCATCGGAAACCGGAGTAGTGGCTGGAGACCTGGAGTAGCGCAGCGATCCATCGCGGCACGTACGTACTATCCGCTGGCCGCTCCACCCCCGCGTGCCCGACGCGATCGTGTGACCGCGCAAGCGCAGCCGAGAGCCCGGGACGGCCGAAATGCGAAACACATGTCGTCGACCCCCGGTCCACCCCAGAAAAACAGCCAAAACCGCGACACCCGCGAGGGAAACTGACCGCCGGGCGTCTGCCGGCCGCTCCGAGGCCTTCATCCCTCGTGACGTGCCCAGTCCCCAGACGAAACAAGCCTGGCAGCCAGCCAGCCACCTTTGCCGTTGCCGGCCCGGGCGGGCGGCCGGGCCTCGGCCTCGGCCTCGTGTGCGCGCGGCGCGGACCGCCTGGGCCCCCCCGCGCCCTTGCCAACTCGGCGGCTCATCCTGCCCTGCCCCAACCCGAGCGCGCCGCCTGCTGCCATGCCATAAGTAGCTGGACCAACCAGCCGTCACCCACGTCTCCCTCCACCCTCACGGAGACGGAGCCCCCCCCGATCTCGCTCGCTCGCTCGGTCAAAGCCAACACGACAACACACCAGTCTGGGTAGCGGTCTCCCTGGACGGGCCCCCTCCCTCCTCCCTCCTCGGCGCCGCTGCCGGCCAGCGCCTGCTGCGCCCCGCGCCCTCTATACCTCCGCCCGCCTCCCTCGTGTCGTGCCGCTCTGCTGCCCAGCATTCCGCGCCCGCCTCGCCGCCCCGCCACCGAATCGGGCGGGCGGAATCTGAGGGGAAGTTGGGATGGGGTCGCCGGGTGCGGGGAGCAGCGGCGGCGGCGGCCACGAGTGCTCCTTCAAGATCCTCCTCATCGGGGACTCGGGCGTCGGCAAGAGCAGCCTCCTCGTCAGCTTCGTCGCCGCCTCCAACCTCGACGCCGACATCGCCCCCACCATCGGTACGCCCGCCGCACGCCATCCATCGCCAGTTTCGCCACGCCTCTGCTCCCCTTCGCTGCGCTGCGCTCCACCTCCACTTCCTCCCTCGCCGTACCTCCACGCCGGGCCCGCGTCGATAATTCCGATCGCACCTCTAGCGCTAGCCGCACGCGACTGCGCTGCCCCCGTGTCAGAACTCAGAACAGGGCAAGACCTAGAGCCTCGGCGTACGTACGCTCCTAGCAGAGCAGTGGTACATCACCACCACTAGGATTCCAAGCGGACGAAGCCGTCTGTGGAGGCAGAAAATCAAGGCGGCGTCCGTGCGTGAGCCCCTCACACCAGGAAGATGGCGGGCGCCCTCAAACCTTGCTCTGCTGTGGGCTGTGGCATCGCCATCACCCGCACGGGAGAAATTTGGAAGCGCGCCTCAATTATTGCCTCTTCCTTTTTTTTCCCACTCCGAGTCTACTATCTATAGCTCTATTAATTACTCCGTGGTGGCGATCCACCATTTGTGTCAATTCTAGTGTCAGCGTCGGATCGGCCGGGAGTGTGAAGTAGGTGGTGTGGATTAAGGGCACGAGCGAGACGGCCAAATTTAGTGAGCAAAACTTCCACCATTTTTAATGTTGGAGCTGGCTTCTGCTCTTGCTTGTACTGGGAGTTACTGCGATGCAATGCTTGCACCTTTCTTCCTGTCAGTTGGGGGAGTTGGAAAATTTTGCCCATGCTGTCACTGCTGTACCGTGCACTAGACCTTGTCCACAGGTGGTTAAGTTAGCTTGGATAACTAGTATACTGATTATGCTGGTTAGATTGGCTCCCTGATCCCACTTTCCCTTCCCTCGTGCTAGGCTGTACCACTAAACTTTTAAAGGGCAATGGTGCTTTCTTTGCAAATAAAAATAAAAAATAGATATACTCCTCATGCAAGAAGGCCTAAAATAAGTGACTGTCCTGCATAGACTTGAAGGTATAATACGCTGAAAATAGATATACTTCTCGTGCAAGAATACCTGATCGCGCACAAATCTTCAAATAAAAATTGTTATTCTTAGGTAACCTGCTGTTTCAGAAAACTTCAACTAGAGTATTGTAGTTTATATATGCTATCCACTGAGGATGGTTCTAACATGCCAGTTATATTTTCCTCTGCGATTCCAGTTTGGTAATATCATTTTTCTGTATTTCATGCTTCTGGTGCATGACACTTTTATCTAATTATTAAATGGCATGCTGTCTGAATTGTGTTACTTGTTGCCAGGTGTGGATTTTAAAATCAAGTTCCTTACAGTTGGTGGAAAGAAACTAAAGTTGACAATATGGGATACTGGTAAGTACTTGGATTATGCAAAAAATATCATTTAATGTGTGCTATTATATCTCTGATTGTTGATGGGAATACACATTGCTAGCAAGGCTGTTTTGTATGTAGTTTGGTATCGGCATCAGAACTTGTTGGACATTCCAACGTTTGCTGCTAAATACTTCTGTTTCTACTCATTTTAGAATTCCACCCTTCTCTGCTCTCATTACTGTTAGTGGTTTGAGAATCAAAGGTTTGCTTTTCAGCTAATATAGTTGGTTTCTTCTTCCATGCCTGTCCTTACATCATGGCTATTGGGGTTTCTTATTCACAGATTTTAGCTCCACCTTTCTGCTTTGTGCCTAAAATATTTGGCTACTTTCGCCATGTTAGGCCTCACATCCCTAAAATCATTGCGACCCTAGGTTCCATTAATATCAAAAGTTTTGTTGTTTAGCCCCACTAACTCCTTTACCCAAAGGTATCTCAGTGCTTCACCATGTTACCTCTGTCTACTACTGCTAGAACTTGAAGGTTTCTAAGTTACCTATTAACAGCATAAATTATTTACATTGTTTTTTGATATTTTCAATATTTCAAAAAAAAAACTTGGATGCCTTCGTGTGCTTTTCGTTTATGTTTCTTTGCGGGTTGGCTCTCTCAAGAGCTTGTGGTTGTACTGTAGCCTGTTGAGGCGTGTGTGCCATTGAGGCAAAACCTTCTGCTCTTTTTTTTCCCTTACTTCGATTCAATGCAAGGCAGAGCTCCTGCCACTTTCTTTCAAATAAATAAATAAATACTTACAATGCTTTGCAGCTGGCCAGGAGAGGTTTAGGACAATTACTAGTTCTTACTACAGAGGTGCTCAGGGAATTATTCTAGGTAAGACAATATTTTTACTACAAGTTGACTGCTTAAATTAAATATATTGTAACGTCACATAGTGTCATTTTTGTCACCTTTATGTCGGATTATTGAAATATGCCATAGAATGGTATAAGTTTGATCTATTTAGTCACTAAATGCGAGCTCTCCATAAGCTTGGGTATCTGATGTTGCGATATCTTGATCTATTTTTTATGTTGAGGGTTTTACATGTAGTGTCAATGTGTCTCTTACAGTCTCGTCATGTCAATGATATATCTTGATTTGCGGGTGAACAGTGCTTATAAATTACTGTGTATGAACTCATTATATTTGTGAATACAGGGATTCACGGCAGTAAAAATCACCTCCATGTTTTGTATATTCATGTACAAACTTTCCAGAGAAGCATATTGTATTTGTTATTTGGAAACCATATCCATATCTTTGTCATTTTTCATCATTTTATGAATTGGATCTCTGACTTAACTTTTTGTGGATGATAATTTCAAATGGTTGCATCCCATGGACAATTTAGTTGCTGCATTTATGGAATCTGAATACCACCTATGATTAATTTTAGTGGTGAATAGTCTAGAGATTTTTTTGGATGTTTGGTCCATATTCTTATTTTTCATGCTTTAGTTATTGCATTTTATCTGAATCCTTCTGCATCTAATGGAAGTTTTGCCTATGGAATTTCTATCCGGTCCTTAATCTTGTTCTTTTGTACTCGGATTATTTAAGGTCTAATGACTTTGTATTTCACTCCTAGTATATGATGTCACAAAGAGAGAAAGTTTCTCAAATTTGTCTGATGTTTGGACTAAGGAAATAGAAGCAAACTCAACAAACAAAGACTGCATAAAAATGCTTGTTGGAAACAAAGTTGACAAGGTACCATCTCTGCCAGAAACTTTATTGTTATTTCTTTTCTTGTTGCTACGCAAGTGGCATCTATACGTTCTTTACTCTTTTAATCCTTTTTAACCCCTAACATTCTGAAGTTCTAAAAAGTAAAACTGATGGGCTCTTTAGGGGAGAATAACTACAGTTCCTACTACTTCCTATTTCTGAGTTTGATGGCCTCATCTTGCAGGATGATGAAAGGATGGTCACAAAAGAAGAAGGTCTTGCTTTTGCTGAAGAATCTGGATGTCTGTTTCTCGAGAGCAGTGCAAAAACACGAGAAAATGTTGAGCAATGTTTTGAAGAACTTGCATTGAAGGTATGCTTGGAGAAAGATATTAGGCACAATTTATGTTATCCACTTAAAACCGTCCTTTCATTACTCTACAGATAATGGCCACATATAATTCTTCATGCTTGCTGATGCTTTGCACAATTGCAAGTTTGATGAGGTGTATTGAAGAAAGTGCAAAAATTCCCATAAGAAGCATGTGGAAAATATTTCTGCATGTTAGTGCTACAAGAAACGTGTCTGTTTCTGTTCCTAAATGGCATATAAGTTCGTTAAATGATTATTACACGGAAGTAGATGTTTTTGTTCTTTGCTGCCAGAAACGTGGCTGTTGATGTTCCTGCTGTTATCATGCAGATTCTTGAGGTCCCTAGTCTCCTGGAGGAAGGGTCGTCTTCGGTTGTCAAGAGGAACATCCTGAAACAGAAGCAGGAGAGTCATGCAAAGAACAGTAGTGGATGCTGTCAATAGATTGTGCTGATCCACACGACACGATTGGCTGTCTTCGTGTGAGCTGCCCTGATGTTCTGCTGTACATGAGTTGTATCTACATGGTCTTGTGAGTAAAAAGGGGGTTAAAGAATCAGCTTTGTTTGGGGGTGGGGGAGTGAGCATAATTGATTTGTACAAAGGACATGGCAGTTTGGTGTCATTGATTTTTTTTTTCTCATCTCCAGTTTAGTGTAGCAATTTTGTTGTCGCCCTAGCAATGGAAATATGGAATCATCTCCTCTCTCTTCACAGTATTGTACTAGCTGCCCTGCTGGGGCAATTAGCGTTAGGATAGTAGTAGCGCCGACGGTCGGTAGCCGCACATGAGGAAGGAGGCGGTTTTGGTTTGGTCGTGTTTGGGGAATAGGTGGGACTGGCGATATCAGTTTCTACTGTGTTTGGTTTGGATAGCTTGTTATAAAAAAAAGAAAAAAGTTTACATAACTCCTAAAAACTATCTAGGGTGGACTACTTTACTTTTTCTATAAAATTGGATATTTTACCTGAACTCTTTAAAACCAGTTAAATAACCCTTTTGAGCGGGTTTAGAGAGTGATTTTGTCCTTTTCTTTTTTATTTATTTCTGTTGAATCTTTAAAAAATCATAACAAATCATAAAAAAATCGTAAAATGAAAAATCTAATCTCGTTGGATTCTTCATGAGTAGATCTACATAGTGAATATATAATACGGTATGCTTTAGTATAGAGTTTTTGCTATAACTTCATATCTATATTTTTCTGTAATTCACATATGCAGTTTCTATGGTTCAACTATGGTGAAATTTTTGTGGTGAGTTAATACCCATTGGATCATGTATAACTTAGTTATAGATTTATTTAACTTTATTCTTGTTAAATCTATGCTTTATCTATAACTAAGTTATATTTGATCCAATGAATATAAATTTTTTACCATAGTTTAAGCATACAATAAAGAGTCCACCATAATAGACCATAGAAACCGTATATATAAATTATTCTAATTAATTACAGAAAACATAGATTTAAAGTTACAGCAAAAACTTTACATTAAAGTATACTATATTATATATTTACTGTGTAGATCTACTCATCTGGAGTCCAACAAAATTGGACTTTTCATTTTATAATTTTTCTGTGATTTGTTATGATTTTTCAAAGATTCAGTGAAAATAAATAAAAAAGAAAAAGACAAAACCACTCAAGAGGATTAACTTGACCGGTTTTCAAAAGTCCAGGAAGTAGATTATCCGGTTTTATAGTTCGTGGGTAAAGTAGACTACACTAGATATTTGAGGGGGGTTATGTAGACTTTTTCGTATAAGAGAATGGGATACAATCATTCTCTGTGAGGAATATTTCTCTTAGACGCTAAAAAATTAGTTTAACTTGAACTAGACCTGGAATTACATCCTTTTTGGGATGGAGGGTGTAACAACGAAAATTCTTTTTCACCTGCATCGTAATGTGGTAAAAATCAAATGCCGAATAGAACTTGGGCTGTCAAGTCCCAACCATAGATTAGGCCCTTTTCTCAAAAGCATAGGTTAGGCCCATTGCTATGGGTTAAGAGAAAATTAGGATTGAAATTGAAAAACCATAGCTTAGTTCATTAGATCCTTCACTTAGGTTCAAAACATTAGCTAAAAAAATGTGCTCATTTTTTGTATTTATTTTATAATTTAACAATACTATTTTTGCAGTAGCAGATGACACACTCATCAACATCAAGATGCCTATGATTTGCCAGTCTCCAGATATGATAGTTTAATCTTTTTAGATATGCTCTGAGGTAAGACTATGGCCTTGTTTAGTTATGAAAATATTTTGGATTTCGGTACCGTAGCATTTTTATTTTTATTTGACAAATATTATTTAATCATGGACTAATTAAGCTCAAAATATTTATCTCGTGATCTACAGACAAACTGTACAATTAGTTTTTATTTTTGTCTATATTTAGTTCTTCATGCATGTGCTATATGTTTTAATGTGATGATGAAGAATCTTAAAAAAAAATTGGTTTTTGGGGTGAACTAAACAAGGCCTATTTTGTAGTTGGACCATATAGCTGTCGACAACAAGATACATATGATTTGACAATCTCGAGGTCTGTCGCTTACGTTCATGTGGATCTGTTCTGATTCGTAAAAGAAAGATGCAAAGATTATAGGCAATGGTAAGCCAACCAGTGAGGCAATAGGGTGACAACTGGAAGGGCATCGCGTGAAGGGCGGCAACACATTTGGCCGGAGAGCCTAGTGCCGATGGTTGATGGCTCTGTCGCTAGAGGAAGAAAAATAGCAAGAGTTTACATGTGCTTATCATTTCACATTTTAAAGAACCTTTATACTGTATTTGATAAGAGAAACACTGGGTATCAAGTTCAGTCACAGGATATGAGAATCCGAAGTTAACCGTTGGAACAAAATTTATTCGTCCACATAGTCTCTCGGTTGGTCATACAGTGAAACCCCTTGCCATGTCCAAGAAAACGTAGCCTCTCATTCTGTTCTTTGGCCCTAGTAACGGTAGATGAGATCGTTAAATGCACCTGGATTCTTCGCGAAGTGATCGATCTCAGCCTGCGGCAGAAAAAAATGCCGGAATGGTGATGGAGTCTAAAATATTTTCGTACAAAATACTATTTTAAATTAAGACAATAAAAAGATATGAAAGCATGCTAAAAGAAAAGAAAATTAAAGAATGCTGACCTTCCGTATAGCTATAGCAGCTGTGACAAGTTTATCACCAATTAATTCATGGAAAACCTTATCTGCAGAAAGCGATTCTACAGATTCCTGCAGGTTCTGCGGTAGCCTTTTCAGTTTGGAAGCGTGGTCAGAAGGGTTTGATTCTACAAACAACACGAATCACATAAGGTATTTGCATACTGAGGTAATGATGTTTTCTAGACATATAGTACTTCATTCAGTACCCAAGGCATAAATTTTGGAAACAATGGCCAAAAGGAAAAAGCCAGGCATAAAGGAATTCATACCAATCGGTTCAGGCAACTTAAGGTCTCTTCTTAGCCCATCGATGCCAGCAGCAACAATAGCAGCAAGACCCAAGTGCGGATTTGCGCAACCATCGAAGGATTTGATCTCGAAGTTGCTGACTAAATCAAGAGGCACTCCAGGTGGGCATGCGGTTCTTAATGGAGCCTCCCTGTTCTCTTTCCCCCAGCATTGATAAGCTCCACTCCAAGTATCTGGCTGAATCCGGTCATAGCTATACACCAAAAAAAAAAGATGAACCTGATCATTAAATAGGGAGCACATAACATACTGTTGAAATGGTTTCATCAGTATCCTGGCACTTGTCAGAGAAGTAGCAAATTATGCTCTCTGGATTATAGGGGTATATGAATTGATATCTTGTAAATATCATGCAGCTTATGTGAGAAACAAACAATGTATTGAGTTATCAAGATTTCAATTAAATTAAAGGGCATTCTTAGAAGCGTTAATAGAAGACATTACCTGTTTGGATGAGGAGCAGTAAATGCCAATATTGATGGAAGATGATGATACACTCCAGCAAGGAACTGTGCTCCAGTTTTTGACATTCCATGAAAATTATCTTTACTTGACCCCATAAAAACATTCTGATCATTCTCCCACAAGCTCAGATGCACGTGAGAACCAGATCCAAGATCATTCAAATCAGGCCTGGAAAGTGTCCAGGAAGAAGAAAGAGTCAGATACCAGATAAATAGGTTTTTTTTTTGTTTTTTTGAGAAACAATAGGGACTATTTGGTAGGCTGCACGAGGGTGGCCCGTGAGGATGGAATGGACCCGTGTTTGTTTGGAAGGATGAGCTGTGGGCCATAGCTTAAAAGCAACAGCCAAGCGCCCCTTTTTGACCCAACTGTTCTGAGCACGGGTAGAGCCTAGAAGAAAAGAACCTCATTTCCGTTTCCCCAGGTGCAGGCTTTGGGCTGCTTTAAGCGGCGTGCCAGGCTTTCCAGCCTACCAAATACAAGAAGCTGCAGCCCGTCAGCCAGGCCGCTCGTGCAGGCAAACAAATAGGCCCATAAAGTTTGAAATGATTAGAGATCCAGACATCCAGTATGGACCATATTTCAGCTCACTTCAGCACCACAAAAAAAGAGTTTCAACTCACTTTTGCCTGGCCAAATCTGTTCACAAACATTTTGCTAAGCACAAAATGAGGTAAACAGACAAATCCATTCTTTGAAGCTAGTACTTAAATTGTTTTTGTTTAATTTAATAAATTGTTAGCTTAATTTCACTTTACTGTTTTTCACCTATGGTCACAAGATATTAAAGAAAAACAAAGTTAGTCTCCATTATCGAACCATAATGTGGTGAAACTTAAATGAGCAGACCTATCTATGTTGATCCATAACTTACTTTGGAAGAAATGTTGCTAGCAGTCCATGCTTTCGAGCAATCGATTTAATAGTCTCACGGGCGTATATGAGTTTGTCAGCCGCGAGAGTGCACAAGATATACTTCAAGGCTATCTCAAACTGCCCTTTTCCAGCTTCAGCATGCAACTGCCATTTTTTAGAAAGAGGGGGGTTGGGGATAGAGGTACACAGAAAAGAAAAATCAATCAACAAATCATTGCAAATGAACTAATCAGTTTGACATCAAATGTTGTACTTTGACATGAAATTTTTGCACATGACAAGTGTGAAGCACTTACCTGCTCAACAACAATGCCTGAAGCTTTGAGGGACGAATATACTTCTTGCAATATGGATGATGCGCCATCAAATGCTGAAGTTGAGCAGTAATTGGTATTATCATATGGAACCCACTGCTCAACTCCATCACTGCAGAGATTTTCTTTCAGATCCATAAAGAATAAAAAGGTTTTAAAATTTTCAATAGGAAACATAGCCTGGAAAAGCTACCTTACTAATTTTCTGCGAAGAAAAAATTCATTCTCAAAACCTGCCTTCATTGTCTGAAAGGATAAATAACTAAGCATGAATACTAAAACAAATGCAATTTAGAATCCATGAGGCCAAATGGCTTCGAAAATTTAGAGAGGAGAAAGTGTGGTATTCTTACCACATTAAACTCATCTAGCAGAACTTTTGTGACTTTCCTCAAGGCATTTCTAGGACAATATTCCCAGCCTTCTCCAGGCCTTATTTGCATGTCAGCCATCACCATTTCCTCGCGTCTTGACCTTGTAACAAGAGTAATATACCATTAACATAATTAGAAGTGAGGCTTCTAGAAACATAAAATTTATTCTAGCATAACAGAGACAATTTTAATAGGTAATATTAATATTATTAAAAGAATAAAACATGATGTCTTAATGCATTTGACGAATTAATATGAACTAAACAAGAAAACAGAATCACTAGATGGGCACTTTTGAGTCCTGCCCTGGCCCTGGTAGTTGTGTCACTTGCTTTTGTCATAGGCTAAAAGTTTGTGCTTTCCCTAAGTAAGGTGGGTGTGTTTGTGTTATGGGGTTTCTTATCTCTGTGTACTCATCTTTCTTCTTAATGAAATGAAACGCAGCTCCCCTGGGTGTTCGAGAAAAAAAAACAAGAAAACAGAACACTCTTAACCATAATGTAGCAATTGATTTTTAGAGTTATAAGATAATTTAGTTTTTTATTTTACAAGAATATATTAGGTGATTACTAGTAAAGGAATGAGAATGGCATGCTATTTCAATATCCCCTATTCTATCACTCTCTTCGTTCCAAGTTTTAAGTCGTTTACGTATCTAGACATAGCATATATCTAGGTGCATAATAAAAATTATGTACCTTGAAAAAACAAACAGACTTCCAATTTGGAATTGAGGGAGTAGTAGTTACCCATATAATTAGCATAGGAACTTTGAATGCATAGATATGAGAGAGGAATAGATGAATAGCAATAGAATGTAAATCAGCATATCATTGATGTGGAAACAGGAGTAAGCAGAAACAAGAAATAACAAGAACGAAAACAAGTGTCATAATGGGTGTGTCAACTAAAAAGTGAACTTAAGAAGGAACTGGACTGAGTTCAATTGGTGTGCACTCCCACCAACCAGGTTAAAGTCCTCTTCAACACGAATTTGGGTGGTTCTTTCTTCATATTTATATTTACAATGCCACATGGATCAAGTTATTTTAAAAGGTGAAGAATGTTCAAAACAATCAGAAATACCATGGGATCCTAACAAGTGTTGGCATATCTGGTACAAGTCTGATCTCGCCTACACCAGTAAGGTTAGACCCATCTGCTGGGCCATCACAAAATGAAGTCATTCCCATCGCTGCAAAAGTCAGACCAACACCCTTATTCCTTGTAATCTCATAAAATCGTCTAGCTGGCACAACCTGGAAGTACAATTCTTTGATAAGAATAGAATATGATGTACTATTTTTCTCAAGACTCAGAAAGAACACTTGCAACTATAAGAACATACTTAACGTGCTATGTTGGTTGCCTTTTTTTGTTGGCCAAAAACAAAAAATAAAAGAAAAACAAGTTATCAGTAGGTATAATACGCTGGGCAAAGTTCATTATACAAACTTAGATAACAGTGCAAGAGAAAAATCAACTGATAACATTATTTTCCATGGTAAAACTAACAGAGAACTTTATTGATCCATGGATCATGATTAGTGATCAATACTTTGCATCATATTAATTGCAGTATGTGGTCAGAAAAAGGTACTTACGCGGCATCTATATTGACCAGAAGCATCGCTCCAGATTATTCGAACAAAGAGCACATCTTCTTCAACAGAAGACAATGACACACTGTCACCAACTATGGTGGTTTCATGATTTATTGATCCGTTGTCAACATTTAACTTGTACAAATGCAATGCATTTCTTCTAAAGATGTCCTCAACAGCTTCGATGGCTTCCTGAATGCTAAGGTCTCCATCTTCACATGCAGCAGATAGGACACGATAAACAACATCCCGTGCCCTTTTTGCACCTGTGAATCAGCACAATGTACGAATCAAGAAATGAAATGTTAAACCAGCATATATTAAATACATGTTCAATATGTAGATACAGCCTTCATAGTTCACAATACAACCCGTAACAACATATCTGTATCAAAATCCCATGAACCAAAAAAATTCCTTTTCTAATCTCTTTGTTCATGGTAAAACAAAAGGTATTTTTGCTTATCCTAATGTAAGCTACCATTCGCGCACCTTACTTTCTGGTAAGATATTTAACATTTTTACTGATATGCAATGCTCCTTGATCATTTTATGAACTATATAAGATGATGAATGTACCTAGATAATATGTCTCTGGAAAAGCATATCCATCTGTACTGAACATGACCTGAAAACTTTTGCAAATTAGAAATACCAAGCAAAGTGTACCTTGACATGTTGAAATACATAGGTTGCTCATATCTAAGTGGCAACAAGACAGTCACATTCATCAGGATATTTATATAATCAATCAAAATGGAGTAATGTTACTAAGGTGACATGATACTGAATATTAAAGAAAAGTACTAACATCAGTAAATTGAATGTATTGTAGCACAAAGTAGGAACAAGATACTTTGTAATGCCTAAGATGGAAGGTCTGACTAGGCATCACTGAATTTCTATGGACAAACTTTTAATGCAGCACAACGGGGCTCAAACCACATGGGTGGCGTCACAACTGATGCCCCCACCCATCACGCTAGCAGTGTGTATGCCCACTATATTTAACTGCAGCATTGTCTGTTACCAGAACTTGAATTCTGGAACATTTCCTGTTACTGCAGCATTTTCTGTGTTTATTAAGCTTAGCTCTGCTAGTGTAGTGAGAGTACAGAGTAAAATATGAACAATGTGATCCATAGTGAAGACAGGATAAAACTAAATTCCGTTTTTAAGCAACACAGGATCATAAGGTAGACTGAATTAATTTCAGAACTTGAACTTTTCTAGAAACTGTTAGTCACAAGATGGACGCTTTACCTTCTTTATGGGAGCAAGCTCCAGAAGCTCTTTCAGGGACGATGTCATTCCGTGAACACTAAGTTTTGGAATTGCCAAGCCAAAATCAAGGTAGACCTGATTGTTGTTTTTTAAGGATGGATAAAACTTAAAAGCCATGAAACCAAAATATATGCAATAGGAGAAAATCAGGATCTACCTGGGAGTAAACAGATGCAAGATAGGATGCTTCCTTAGAAAATGGATAAGAAGCATGTAAAAGAACAATTTGGCACTTAGCAAATCTTTCGTCTTCAAGAACAGCACGCAAATGTAGTGGGTTGCACTTTCGCAAGTCCAGGTCCTTATCTCCAAAACTGAAAAAAAAGTATAGGAGTATATGTACATGTATGAGATATTGGAACAACCAAAACACAACATTGCTTTCATACTAGGAGCCAAAATGTCATCACCCTGTGTGAATTTGCACTGGCAGGTTAAGTGAAACAGCAATTCCAAGACTGCAGGTAAATAGATAGTCAATCAGGTTCTTGTTTGTAATCCGAAATGGCCTAGGACCTGAAAAACATGGAGGAACAAATTGCAAATTTTGTTGAGATTGTTTTAGGCATTCTATCTCCATGACAAAAAAAAGTGTCTACCTGTTAGCTCCTTACGAAGACCATCCTCTGCATCGGTCTTGCTAACATTGGGATTGATCTCTAAGCCGCTTCTATATGCAGCTATGCTTTTTAATGCAACTATTTGGTTAGAAACTGTGAGCAATAAGTTAAGGATATTCCTAAATCAAAAGGAGCTAAAGAAAAATAATCCAATTGGTTTGCAAAGGTATTGGAAAATCTGGAGGATATGAATTCAGCTTAGCTATGTAGCTTTCAGTGAATGAGTCCAGTGTCCAGCTTGATCCACTAAATGACTCCTGAAAATGGTAATCGTGCAAGTTGACTAAACATTACTTTTTAAAAGGTAGTTAAAACGGATTATTATTGACTGCACATAGCTAATCTGATATTTCAGTAAAGAAATGCAATATAGGTTACTGGTTCCGTAATGAATGGTCATGTTATTTTGTTAAAGTAAATTCTTTCCAAGAAATCTTTGCACTTAGGGGGTGTTTAGTTCCCCTTTTTTCCCAAAAAATTTTGGGTTTTGGTCTATCATTTTGCAAAATGGAACTAAACACCATGCAAAATTTTTGGCAAAAAGGTAATTATTCTCCATTTTGGATTTTGGCCTCAAGAGGCCAAAAAAACCCAAAAAGAGCCTCAAAGAGGCTCTCATGAGGGCAATAAATTCTGCATTTTGGATGGAATTAAACATGACCCTGAAAATTTTGGCATTTTGCATTTCATCACTCCAAAGTAGTTGGCATTTTGCATTTTGGATTCTGGGGAACTAAACACCCCCTTAGTAACAAAAAAAAAGTGGATAGAAAAAAAGTAATACCTAGAGAGAGAAAAACAAGAGAAATACACTCACATCATTGATGATTATTTCTGCTAGCCTTTCTATTCTCAGAACTCTGCCAACTACAGGAGCAAATGCCTTGTGAGACTCCGAGTCTAGCATTTTGTCGAATGCTATGCCATCATCTATAAGGATGGCAGATATGTTGGCAGCTTGGAAGCATTTGGAGGCAACCGATCTCAATCCTTCAGCACTTCTGAACTTCTCCACCTTCTCAAGTACGGGCTCGCAGTTGTACAATGCAGCAATGTCCCTCAGGCTTCTCTGCATTTGAGCATTTCATGAGGTTCCAAGGATGTAATGAGTTATATGAGAGTGCAGAGTGCACCCAGCACCCTTACGTTGGCTAGGTGCCTTATAAAAAACATTCTACTACATAAACGGGCACATGCCTTGCGTCAGATTTCCCCACGCACTATTAAAAGAAAAATCTAACAAAAACATGTTGCAAGTGCTACAGTAATCGGCTAATCGCATGGCAAGGACAACGGTACTGACATGGGTAAAGCTAGTAGGAGGCCTACTGACTCTGTAATTACTGACATGGATAAGGTGCTGGAAAAATTGCCCCACAACCCATGAGGCCATGGACACTTGGCTGGGCATTCCAGACCAGCTCCTGCGCATATATGCAAAACTCGGTTCCAGTTTCGGAACAAGCAGCCCCACCACTCTCAAGGACCCAGGCATTCATGACTCATCAGGAGGCAAGAAGACGATCAAAGGCGGAGTACTATACAGCCACCACGTTCTACTGCACGATGGCAAGGCAGCCCATAATTTAGCTGCTGCCATCTGCATGCCGCACTGCAGAAAACGACGAGCTTAGCATATTCTGCTAAAACAAGCTGGCCAACTGCAGTAAATTTGCATCCCTGCCTATCAGTTATATGTGCCCACCCTGCACAGCTGCACTACTACCCTTCTAAAACGAACTAGTTAAGCTGTAGGAGCAAATCTGCTAATGCAGTCAAATCAGGACTAGGAGTACTTGCCACCTTCTAAAACAATTTATTGAGTCGATCCACAGTGCTAGTGAATTCAGGAAGTTGAATCAGGCGTGTAGCAGCGTTTGCACATCAGGGACCGCCAATAAATGAAACTAGTAAAAAAAAATGCCAACGAAAACCTCAATCGACACGATCTAGCATTGCAACCCAGGCTGCAGAGGCTCCCATCAATAATGTCGCGATTTCGAATGTACTGCTACCAGAGTAGCAGCAGTGCCCGGAGTAAAAGTAGCAAAGCTCCAAGAGCACAGCTGCACTGCACAGGACAGGAGCGGGGAGAGAGGAAGCGGGCCCCGTGGCGGAGCGGGGAGTCGTGGGAAGTGGCGGGCGGCGGCGCTTTAGCCTTTACCTTGAAGGAGAGGGAGTGGGGCGCGAGCGCGAGCGCATCCCCCTCGGCCTCGGAGAAGCAGCGGAGAAAGGGGAACGCCGAGCCGTGCTCCACCAGGTTGTGCGCGTGCGCGTCCACCGCCGCCACCTCCTCCGTCGCGCGCCGCAGCGCCTCGTACCTCGCCTCCATCTCCCTCCGCGGTCTCCGCCGGCCGCCGCTCGCGCTCGCTGCCTCGAGGGAGGCGGAGGGAGTCACAGAGTCGAGGTCACGTTTGACCGAAGCGGCGGTACCGGTGGCTCTGTCTGCGGGGGTGGACAGCCGGATTGGCGGAGGCGAACGACGCACGGCGGCAGGCAGCACGGAGTGCCGAGTTTTTATATACCAAGCCAAGGACTGCCACGGACCGCGCGCGCACGCGGCACGCCCCACCCACCCACCGCTCCCGTTCCCGTTGCTGCTCCTGCTCGGCCGAAGAGTTGCAGGAGGTCTCGGGGTGGACGCGGTGGTGAAGCTGTGTCTGACATGCGGGCCCCAGCCGTCAGGAGTAAGGAATTGCAGAGTCGAGTGTTTGCCTGTTTACATCAGCGGGAAATTGTTAGCTGTGCTGACTGGCCAGCTATCTAGCACACAGTATCTTTCTAGTATTAACAAGGCTCTGTTTGATTCCTCTAATAGTAACTTTTTGTTAGCTGGTAATCCATTTTAAGCTATTAATTGGATTATTAGATGGGGGTGTTTAATCCCCTAGAGGTAATTTAATTTCAGTGCTAAATAGTCTTCGTTGCTTGGATTAAAAAAAGGGCCAGCTCAGAAGTAAAGCATTTCTATACATTGATGATGATGATCTCATTAGTGATGCCAGCTTCGGCTGGCTGCTAAAGCCACAATCAACTTTAGAGTGGATATAATTTATCTAGGACGTTTTTGGGCCTTTTTAGTATAGCTCACAACACTCTATGAGCTATTTTAAGCCTTTTTTTGTCAAACACTCTTTTTCAAAACAACTTCATAAGTGAAGTTATTTTTTTCGGAAACGATGTGGAGCGGGCGTCCGGCGCTCCCGCAACCGTCCGGACGCGCCGTATGTGGGCTTTGAGGCCGTTTCGGGCCGGTTTCGGAGCGCGGGCGGCCCACTTCATTCGCGTCTTCATTCCTGGACGGTTTCCCCACTCCCATTCATCTGACACGCCCCATTCCGACAACCGCGGTCGCGAGCGCATCCACCGCATCGCGCGCGGCGCCTCCACCGCGCCTGCCTCTGCCGCGCCTCCCGTGTGCAGCGCGTCGCCGGCCGTGGGCGCGCGGCTGGCCTCGAGTGCGCGGCCAGCCTCGAGCGCGCGGCTAGCCTCCACCTCGGCGCGACCGCGCCGCGCAGCGCCTCCACCGCGCCATCCGCCC
>Ga0182004_10000827_pt1 | contig 20776 bp, 19 predicted proteins | sample Sormic07211540_1_FD_120479 | JGI IMG/M metagenome (GOLD analysis project Ga0182004, IMG submission 120479) | Endophyte microbial communities from Sorghum bicolor roots, Mead, Nebraska, USA - 072115-40_1 MetaG | ecosystem: Host-associated > Plants > Roots > Unclassified | place: USA: Nebraska...
AGGGTGCTCCTCGGCCAGGAGGAGGGGGAGGGGGAGGTGGTGCTGCTGAACGTGCCATAGGAGGAGGTGGTGGTGGTGGTGGCGGCGGTGGAGGTGGAGGTGGTGAAGGAGCAGAATGTGACATTGGTGGTGGTGGTGGTGGTGGTGGTGGCGGCGGCGGCGGTGGCGGAGGAGCACTTGATCGTGTCATGGTGAATGGTGGCGGTGGAGGTGGTGGCGGTGGAGCAATTGCATTGCTATTTAGCCTTGGAGGTGGAGGTGGAGGTGGAGGTGGGGGTGGGGGTGGAGGTATGGTAATGCCACTACCAGTTATCCTTGGAGGAGGTGGTGGAGGTGGAGGTGGAGTATTTCCACCTACACCTGACCTCGGGGGTGGAGGTGGGGGAGGAGGGGGAGGGGGAGGGGCAAAGGCCTGTTTCTGTGCTCCTGACGACCTAGGTGGAGAGGCACCTCCAGGTGGAGGTGAGGGTGCTCCTTGGCCAGTAGAACTTGAAGAATAGTTGGTTGGAGGTGGAGGAGGTGGAGAAACCTGGCTTCTTGATGCAATTTGTGCACCTGGTAACAAGGATTGTTGTCGAGGCGACGGAGCAGACGGTGCAGATGTTGTTTCTCGTGTCAAGTTGCTGCCATATGGTTGTTTCAGTGATAATAAAGGTGCATCATTCACAACACTGATTTTACCATCTGTAGATATGGATCGAATAGCCAGTGCAGCTGGTGAACTGTAGTATCTAGATGGAGGGTGAGATGGCCTATGAACAGAGGTAGCATCAGATTCCCTTTGTGGTGAGATCCATCTGCGTATAGTTTTTGGTTTGCCAAGCTTTGGTTGCTCTTCCGTCTTTACATTGCCTATTGCCATCTTCTTCAATACTGATGACACAGCTTTATCAGGGATTTGCCCTCGATCGTCACTTTCAAGCCTCGGACTCCTTGCCCTAGCTACTGTTCGACTTTGAGGAAGAGCTATACCAAAATCCTGTTTGTCGCCAAGCCCCTCTTGCTTGGCTTTTATCTCAGTTGCTGGCAAGACAACAATTCTGTCATGGACTGAGGTTTTCTTTGTAGGTATGGTTTCCTCAAGGCAAGATTCTAATCTACACCCATCCAATTTGCCATTGGTTGTATCAGAAGGTTTAGCGGTTTGAATCTTGCCATTGTTTTTGCCCAGTGAGTTCCTATTCTCAATAATTGGTTTGTCTATCTTAGCCGCAATGCTCTTTTCATTGACAACGTTTTTTACTTCCTGTACAGTATTACCATTGACAACTATAGTTTTCTCTTCATAGATCACTAGCTCGTTGTCCATACTTATTGTGTTCTCAGTGATAATCTTGATATCACCGTTTTGCAACCCTTCATTTTTCGTAGTTCTCAAGTGGGTATCCCCATCTGTACGTGACAAACTTCTAGGAGACCCAAAAGCACTGTAGTCCAAATCCGGGTATTCTGAGATTTTTGTTTGTTCATCAGCCTGGCATTGAATTTCATCACTGACACTTGGATCAACTGACGTGACTAAAGTTTGTGCAATTACACCTTTTGTGTCCTCCTGACAGGTAGATCCAGACTTGTGTCCCTCTGAATCAACAGATGTAGCAACCACCTGTATATCATGCACATCGTTGTTCTCTTGGCAATTAGTGTTGCTTAGTTTAGCATCTGCAAGAACTTCACGGGGCTGCTGCAAACCTTCTTGGTTCTCAAAACTTGAGATAGGTGCACTTGCCCTTCTCTCATTCATGCTACCTAAATTCTGAGAGACAACAATCTTCACACCCTCATCAAATTGTTGCTTCTCTAGGCTGCTCATTTCTTCAGTTGCCGCCCCACCATCAAATTCTGCACTGCCATCTAATGATATTCCACTATCAGTTGACTGAGTTTCTGGGTCTTTTCTAGCATCATGCCAATCCTCCTCTGCTTCATAGAACTCCTCTCCTACTGAAGCAACATCGGTCTCATCGCCATCATCAGCTACCTCCTCAACAGTAGCAGCAGGCTTGAATGAATCAGGGTCCGAAAAGTGTACCTGGTTCAAAAATTGAGCTATATTTAAGATTTTTTTTTGAGAAAATGATATATTTAAGATTTCTTGGTGCATAGATAAAGAGAAAGAAAATAAAAGGCATATAGGAAGAGGTGAGTGTAGTACCTCAGCTCGGAAGTCCCTTGGGAACTGATTATTCACATTCCAAGCAACATCAATATCATCACGATTCAGTCCAAGGATGTTTGATTGAACGAATGCAGTGTTGAACATGATCTGGAACATTGTTTCCTTGTGCTCCATATTATCGCCAATATGGATGAATTCAAGTACCACATCTCCATGAACACGGCAGAACGCACTTAATTTTATAGGGACTTCTGCCTGCATCGCAACCATGTCAATAGATTTTGGATTTGGAATTTGGATATAAACATACAAGTAATTTAGGAGACAGTCACCTGTCCATAACGCTGAAGATGCTTCTTTGTTTTTGGCATCTCGTAAAGGACCTTTGCACTCTTGTTACCAGGACTTGAGTCTTGCCCATGTACACGCAAATATGGCCTACAACCACCATCTGCATCAAACCGTGGAACAACATGGAGAACTACCGAATCCAAGATGAGGGGTCTGCTAATAGGAGGCCATTCAGAACCACCTCCTTGTCTTGTTATATAGTGCAAATATCTCAAATGTGAAGGCTGAGGATTCAAGGGAAAGAACTGTTGTATAAAGTCCCTTCGAGCCTGCTTGTAGACCATATCTAGTGTCTTCTGCTCACCAGTGTATGTTTTGCGATACAAAAGCAGTCCAGCCAACATGAATGCAAGCACTGGCCAGCCCCCTCTCTCACAATGCATCAAAAGCATGTTATGCTGTCCTTCCACTGATAGCCAATTTTCACACGATTTCAAGAAATGATGGATCATCTCAAGCTGAAGCAATGGACATCCTTCATACTGTTGTGGGTAGTCCATTACTGTCATGTCATACTCAGATAATATATCTGAAATCCGGCTTCTTTTGTCCCCAGACCAGAAATTGGATACCATAAATGATGCATCTGGAAAAAATTCCTGCAACTGCGCAACAATGCCACTCAAGTAATCCCGGTACTCATCTTCACCCATGGAATCAGTTGAGAAGCAACAGTCAAACACTGAAAAGGCATACATAGACATTTGCACAATCAGATACATATCATTGCATTAGTCACCTAGTATTAACCAAATCAAAAGGTATGTAAGCACATCAGGCTAGTAGCACCTCATTTAACAATTGCAAATACCCTAAACTTTCAAATTTCCACACAATTCAAGTATTTGGTTCACTTTATTTCAATGGATAATTGCACCATTATAGTTCACACGATTCAACAAATGAATTTGTGGCCAGAGTGGGAGTGGAGATGAACATGCCAATTTAGGACAAATGCAGTGAAACCCGAAGCTTCCTAAAGAGCAAACCTCCAGAAACACCATCAAATTCAAAGGAGTAGTAAAGCGATTAAAGCCAAATGCAGCTAAATTAAGACTGCTACCACGGCTCCAAACCCACAAACACACCAAATGGATGACCCAGAATCCAATTCAAAATATCCTAAATCTAACTGGTTATTGTCAGCACTCCTGCTTCCAACTGCGCCGAATTCCAGCTCAATTAAACTAATATATATGAAAAAACACTTCACGAAAATTCCAAACCCCCAAAACCAAGCGGGAGCGCAAAATACTCCGCAGAACATGAAGCATCCCCGCGAAACTCACACCCGCACGAACCAGAGTGGCGAGCATTATACCGTAGACGCGCTCAGAGATCTCGAGCAGCCGATCCGGGGTCTTCTTGAGGAAGAACTTGCGGAAGAGCGCCATCCTCCCCTTCCTCCTCCCCCTCGCCCTCCTCCGCGTCCGCTCCCGCCGCCTCTCCGGCGGCGCCCGCCGAGCTGCTGTGTCTCCTCAGGCGGCCACCGATCGGCTCCGACCGGGGCGCCAAAGGCATGAGGGGGACGCGCCCGCCGCCACCGGCGAGCTCCGGGGCGGCGCCGCCGGGGATCTCGGGATCCGCAGCTCCACCTAGGGCTCCGCCGAGGAGCGCAGCAGCAGCAGCGAGGAGCCGGTGGTGGGGGATGGATGGGTGGGCGTGGGAGCCCGGGAGGCGGTCGAGGTCGAGGCACCGTGGGATTGGGACGCCTCTTCCTCTACTTACTGCTGCCTTCTTCTCCTCGCTTTGCTTTAACTCTTCCCCTCTCTTCCTTTCCTTTATTTTTTTTCCCTTTTCCTGCTGCTTCTGGCTATCGTTTCCCGAGTTTTTACAGCTACTACTTGGGTTTTTCTAGTCGTTTTTTGTATTTTCGCGTGCGGGTTTTACTTGCCCGCTGCGGTGAACGTTTTGGTCTGTGCTGCCTTTTTTTTTCCTTTTTTGATGACGAGGCTGCTGTGCTGCCTTGACAGCGGTGAAGGCCGTGCGCTTCGCGACGCTCGTTTCCTCCCTCATGTTCCACTGTCGGCAGGGACCCACGTCACTCTGGACCCACATGTCCGTGACTCCGTCTGTGTCGGGTGTGAACGGGATGGTGTGCGGGGAGAACGGGGCGTAATGCCTTGGCGGCTGTGTCGGTACGGGCGTCTCAAGATTTTCCCTTCCGGGCGACGGGAACGGGATCTTCACTCTCTCTCTCACCTGGGAGGGAGGCTCCTATGTTCGCGGTAACTTTGGTTAAATAGTAATTATATATTTTAAAATTTTAATCACCCTAGTTGCTGTTTTGGGGAGGGTCACCGGATCACGTGCTGGCGGTCAATTTGTTTCCCCCTCGGGAATTTTAGCACAGTGGCATGTCTGTCCACGGCTGTCATGAGCTCAGAGTTTTTTTTTTTTTTGGCATGCATGTCAACGGTCATTTTCAGGGAGGGAAAAGTCCGGCGGGGGGAGAGCTGTCTCTGCATTATGCATTGATTAATGCAGTCTTTATTTCTTAATGATGCATTCATTATAGGCAGGAGTACCATTTGCGTAAACACAAGCTAGTACTGTACTCCATCTTCTGAAGTTCTGATGGGATGCAGAAGGCACAATAGTCTTCTCAAGTCTATATCTTTGGGCTGTTTTGAAATTTTCGTCGCCAGCTATATTATCCTAGTGGAAGTAAACTGATTGTAGGAACTTAACATTTTTAACCAGGGTGCCATGCTACCGTGGGCTGCATTTTCCGTGAGAATAATAACGATGAGCACGATTGCGTCATTTTGCAAAGCATTCTGCGCAAGTTAAAAACACGACCAGTGTGGACCAGAACCAGATTTTAATTGAATCTCTCTCTTCGCAAATCAATAGGAATCTTCTCTCCAGTGATGCGTTTGCAGCCCCACCCTGGTTTTCTAGATGTGCGATGCAACCCCGTGATAGTGCTGCTTCCATTACATATGCACAGACCTGCTGCAAAGAACAACTTGTGGAATTGAATTAATAAAGCACGAGAATAAAATAATTGAACGTCAACAGAACTTCACCAAACGTCCTGGACCAGCAGTTCCAGCCACGCAGAGATGAAAGATCTGCTCTCCAAACAAACAGGTGAGAAATGAGATGAGATCACCTACACAACACAACACAGCACAGGGAAGCCAACACGTGCAAGGCAACGGGAAAGCGAGCGGAGCGCACGCCGGCCTGGCCGGACGTGGGAAAAAGCGGGGAAAAAAAAAGCGCGCGATTTGATTGGTTTTACCACGCTGCTGTGCCTGTGCCGTTTGCCCTGTGGTGACGGACGTGCAGGAGCAGCCCCCGATGGGAACCTGTTTTGGACGGGAGGGACCAAAAGGACGGGCAGGCAGGCGGCGACGGCTACCTTGGACGGGAGCCGGGATGGCGAGACGGCACCCGATGCAAACGTCCTTGGCGGCGTCCGGAAACGGTCACGTCACGGTAGACAGTTTTCGTTCGGTTATGGTCTTTTTGGATTGGATGAAAAATAAAATGTACGGGGCCGCGGATATAACAGTGTGTTCCTGCACCAATTTCAGAGACACGAAAAGGATTTTGATTAATCCCGTCGTTTTCACAGCTGGTCCGCGGTCGCTTCCGCCTAGGAACGCAACGCAACGTTCGCAGGAGATTGCATGGAGGCTGAGAGAGTCTGGGACAAGCTCCGCGGACCGGTATGATGTCGCGCGCCCCCACACTGGCCGGAGCGCGCTCTCAAATCTCAATCCCCTCACATGTGTGCATGGGGAGCGAGACTGCACGGGTACCCCATCCCATCACATCGCACGCGCCTCGCAAAAGCGGCACGCTAGTCATCGTGCGGCGCTCTGAATCTGGCTAATCAGCTGCCAATTGATCACTCAAGAAATTATGCGCTTGACATAAACTTTTACAGCGCAACTCCGTACGCCTTTTTAATGTCTCTTTCTTGTTTAAAGGATCATCTTGCCGTTTTCAAGCTAGTATTAGGGGAAAAACAAAGCATATGTAGTTACCAGCACAAGTGGCCAGGAGTATACTCGGAATGTGCTACAGTAGGGGCCTGGACATTTTATATTCCGCAGTCATGGAAACGGATCATCAGGAGACCAGACCACCGGTCCACCAAGCATCTTCAACCATTTTGCAAATAGGCTTTGCATTCATATATTTACAAAAAAAATCTTAAAAACGCCTATCCAACGGTTTGGCATTTAGACTTTGCAATTTTGTTAACTTGGCAAAAAGAGGGGAGGAATTGGCATATATGTCAAACCTGTTCACACTTGGCGTTGGGAAACTGGCGCGAAGTCCGCGCGCGGCTACGGGTTGAGGTCGCGCGAGTTTGGCGACATCCCGCCGCCAGACTTTCTTGTGAACTGTCCATCGGTCTTCTATCAACACTAGGTACTCCAACGATGCCCTTCCAATTGTTTGTGTTTTTGCCTATCGGTCTTCCATCAACGGCGGGTACTCCATCAATGTCATTCGGATCGTTTTTGCCGGCAAAGACTCCAGCCGCCAAACTCTGAGCAGCCATGCACAAACGCCGCAACCTCAGCGCCTCGGCGGGAATAAATTTGCCGTGAACATTCACCGACGCGCGGTGAGGAGAAAAGCTCGGCAAAAAAATTATGTGGGTCCATAATTTTCTTTTTTGCCAAGTGATTAATGCTAAACCATTGGAGATTGCCTCTTTTCACATTTGCCATATTTTTTTGAGACTTGGCAAACTCCCTCATTTGCCAAACCAATTATGCAAAATGGTTGGGATGCTCTTAGGGCAATGTTACTCCATACTTTTGTGCACTGTAGCTACGGGGACATTCTTAGGGCAAAGTTAACGTTTGTTTCTCCTACCAAGGTGCAAAGGAAGACATGTCATTAAATTATATGCTAACAAAATTTGCTAGAACGCGGGACTTTCTTTCCCCAACCCTGCATTTTTTTCTATGGAAAATGAATAAATCCTTGATCTTATACAATTATTGCAAAATTTCTATGTTCCAAAGGGGTCCTAAGATAGGCAACGGATCTAGTGCAAACTCATCTTCCGTGTAAACTGTGCAAACTCTAATCTGGACCACAAGATGTTGATCCAAGGGGCATGGAGAGATTGGGTAATTTTACACTTAACCGCCCGCTCTTAATCACACTTTTACAAATCCATCCTTCTATCTCTCTCATGCACCCCTTGAATCAACATCCTGCGGTCCAGATTAGAGTTTACACAGTTTCCACGGGAGATGAGTTTGCACTAGATCTGTTGCCCCTAAAATAATACCATGAACGACAACTTTAATTTCTCAAGCTAGACACCCACTTCTCATCCTTCCAACAACCAAACTAAGACCATGTTTGGTTCCTCTTGCTAAATTTTAGTCAGGTGAAACTATTTTAGCTACTCTTAGTTTACTAATAGGATTAAACTATTTTAACTTTTTTTAATCAATATGTTTGAAAGTTTATCTACTAAAATGACTAAAGTTTAGCTACTAAAATTTAGCAAGGGGAAACAAACATACCGTAAAAATATTCTTTATTTATTCTTTGCATCGGGTACCTGAATAAGGCCTTGTTTAGTTCCAAAAATTTTGCAAAATTTTTTAGATTCCCCGTCACATCGAATCTTTAGACGTATGCATGGAGTATTACATATAGATGAAAATAAAAATTAATTACACAATTTGGTTGGAATTGACGAGACGAATCTTTTGAGGCTAGGTAGTCCATAATTGGACAATATTTGTCAAATACAAATGAAATTGCTACTATTCCTATTTTGTAAAAAAATTTTGGAAGTAAACAAGACCTAAGCTAAATGTGTTTGTAGATTTTAAGCTAGAACCTTTTCTCTGACATATTGCACATTTTCTACTTCATTCTCTCTCCTTTCCATCTTCTTAGGGCAGCCCCAACGCAGGCGAACAGCTGCGTTAGCCTCGAATAAAAGTGCTATGCCATGTAGATAGAAAAATACGTGGCATATACTTCTTCCAACGCAACGTACTGCTTGTCACTGAAAAGTATACTGCTGTTTTGATGACATAGCGTGCAGGGATTGGATGAGAATTGACGTGGTCCTGTTAAAATATGAACCAACACTCCTGTTCACTAGTGGCCTGAACTTTTCGTCAGACGGGGCTATCGGCTCCTCTGCAAACCACTCTGACGCACTGCGAGGCTGCTATTCAGACTGATGTGGAGGCTAAGTGCATACGTGGTTGTTGAGGCCACAAGACAGGGTGGAGCGTTGGGGTCGGCCTTAGTATACACACTGGAGCAGCCCTTACCGCTCTATCACTCATGTGGTTCTTCAAAGGGGAAATATAGGCCTCGTTTAGTTCGTCCCAAAAACAAAAAAATTTCAAGATTCGTCGTCATATCGAATTTTACGGCACATGCATGAAGTATTAAATATAGTTAAAAACAAAAAATAATTACATAGTTTATCTGAAAATCGCGAGATAAATCTTTTGAACCTAGGTAGTTTATAATTGGACAATATTTGCCATAAACAAACGAAATTGCTACATTGCCTCCAAACCAAAAAAATTTAGAAACTAAACAAGGCCGTTTGGTTTGGTGGTCTGGCGAGATAGGATGGTTCCATCCTAGTTTTAAAGCCATGTAATTGTTTGATTAGGGGAGACCGAATCATCAGTGTATGTTTGGTTTGAGAAAACTGAAAAGCAAGATGATATGTTAACATATGAGGAGGTCCACCCATAATTTTTTTTTCAATTTTTATCCTTTTTTCTTTCTTTCCACCCATCATATTCCTTTTTTTTTCCTTTTTATCCTTCCTCCTTTCTTTGCCCCATTATCTTCTTGCCGCCTCCCGCGCCCCATGTATCTCTAATTTACACACCTTTGGAAAATGTACGTATCTTTTTTTATTTCACCTCTCGGATCTCGCCATCCCTAGCTTGCGCCTTGCGGGCACCACCGCCTCACCGACGAGCAAACGGACGAGTCGAGCAAGGAGGGACTCATGCGGTCACACCCGATAGATATCGTTTTCTTTTCTAGGCTTACGGTGATTTTGGCCCAAACCGTATGTAAAATTAGTGTGCTAACTGATCATCTAAATTCGATTTGGGTTGGAAAAAATAACTAGCCTGTAATTCACGTGGTACAGGATCTAAAGAGTTCATCCGAAAATACAAGCATACTTCATACTCCAACCAAAAAGGGTCTAAAGAGTTCAACCGAAAATACAAGCATACATACTCCAACTATAGCTACTGTTCCGGGAGCTAAAAGGTCAATTATTGGCCTATCCACGCTATTAGCATCTGGGGCGTGCGACAATTATTGCCGTTGCCCGTCATACTACTAGTATTATCGTTGCAGCAAGTACCATTACCTTTTTTTCATGGACGTGTCTTTTTTTTTCAAACAAGAAAGGGTCTCTGAGTTATCCATAATAGGAACTATTGGAGTAGTAGTAAAAAGCGCGTACAATGTACAACATCAATTGTAGCTACGTATAAAGTCATCAATGAATATAAGACCACAGTGAACCGTCCAAGCCATTCCACTCCCGTCCGTGACGATAACTACTGACTACTCACTCCTTTTCAAACTAGTGGTCATAATTTGTTTGATACATTAATCTTGTTATGTATCTAAATATAACATAAGTCTAAATACATAAAAAATCTATATAAAAAGTCATATTTAGAAAAAAAAAATCAAAACGACTTATAATTTAAAAATGGAAGGGGTGCCTCCCTTCGTCGATGTTTATAAAACTTTTAGTAGCACTACACTGCATATATCATGATCGGACCACTTAAGTTCAAGATATGTGACTTGTCTTTTTACTTTTCTTTAACTCGCAACAGATGCACACAATCGCCACCTATTAGTCAATCTTCAGTCATTTTTCCATATGAAATTAATATTATATTGCACATAGTAAGACTTGGATCAGAATTTATTTGATTTAGATGAAATAAGATTGATTCAAGTCTATTTAAATATTATCATTAACACGGTCTGAGCCCTATGTTTGGAGCATATTATGCCTACATTCTGGTAGAAGAATCCCACCGCCCCCCTTCAAATGTCGCAATTTTCGCGCAAATTTGTCTCCCTCCTATATTTCCTATCGCACCATTTCAACATATTAGCAAAACTGGCTCCCAGGGAGTTGTGGGAGAAGATTTTCTCCATTCTTCCCCAAGTGGCCCTCTTACTCGCCTTACATATCTTTGCTACCCTCATCTCATCAGTGTGCCACCCACAACCTCATTGTCACTACTCGGCTCCCAGACCATTCTCCTTTCTCCCCCAACCCCTCTTACCTGCGTTACTTGTCTTTGCTGCCCTCATCTCATCAATGTGCCGCACCCGCACCCCCCCATCCTCATTGTCACTACTTGGCCTTTTCCTCCTTCATGCCTAGGTTGCCCCCCTCCTCATGCCAACGTCCATCCTCCTCCCTATGTTTCCGCTCAAGCCCCCATCCTCACGCTTAGGGGTATACCTAACGAACCTTAGTCCACATAGGTCCAAGCCTATAATAAAAACTTTCCAACTAAATTATTAGTACTAGCTAGAATTTTAAGACCAAAACTAAAAAAAAAATCCAATATCATTAAATACTTTTATCGGTCAGACTATCCTCTGTTTGATTGATGCCCCCTTGTGCTCGACCTTAGTTGGGTTCGAATTATGTATTCGATTATACCATATTAAATACGAGATATTTTAATAGGTATATACACCCTAGATTCGAATCCTATGTGTGGCACTGCTCATGCCAACGCTAGCTGCCATGTAGCGTTGACACGAAGCTCCCCTTCTTCGCATCGACGTACATCTCCCTCCTTGCACCAATGGTGCTGCCTCTGACTTGACGGAGAAGGTGATATAATTGAGCTTGAGCAGCGCGTCTCCTATGGTAGAGAAGACGAAGACATGAGTACCATTCTCGCCCCCAAGATTCTTACCGAAGTCAGCTACGAGAGATAAGCTGTTATGTTTGAAATAAGTTGTCCTAAACAAAATTATAATCAAGATAACTAACACTCGTAGTACACAACTACTAGTAAGACTAATTAATGTAGGGCTTCCGCTTGCAGGCTTCTGGGAGAGCGAATGAGCTTATAAAGATTGAAATAAATTTAAAAACGAAGGTCCCTTGGTGCACAATCAACCGCGACAGGCTGCCTATGATAATATGGAGATACCGGTAGCGATTGACAGGGGTGCCCCACGTGCCTTTTCTCGAGTGTCGGAGGACAGCGACTGTTGTTGGGCTGGACCCACGTGATAGTCACTCCACGTAGGTACATGCATGCACAAGACACTCTCTTTCGCCTGTGCTGATTAAGAGGGTGTTTTGGACTGCTCTGCTCCACGTTTTTCAGCTCCGCTCTACGTTTTTTAGCCAAACGGTTTCAGCTCCACGCACTCAGTTCGAGAAAAAAAGGTGGAGCTGTGAGAGTACCTAAAGAGGTACTCCACGAACTCCAGTTTGGAGCTGTTCCACGACGGAGTTTATGGAGCAGAGTTCGTGGAGCAGTCCCAAACACCCCCTAAATAACATCATCCACTAATCAGCTCAATTCCGTCGTCTGAATCTGATAGCGATAGGACCAGGAGAACTCGGCAGCTGGCGCCAGGGCGCCACAGCCACATGTACAGGAAGGATTACAGGAAACACACGAAGCTCCCGCGGGCCGCCCTCGTAACTCCTCGTGCGGTCACCCGCGACGGCAGGCTCGCAACCAGCGGCGGCGATCGATCGCCTTCGCCTGCCTGCGGGCTGCAGAAAGTTGGGTAGCGCAGCGCGCATCCCAAGGCCGTCAGCTCGCCACTCATCTACAGTCCACTCCAGTGGCATGCATGCCACCCACCAGCCCCGCTGAGACCGTGGGCGCAATCATAGAATCGGCAGTGTCAGCGTCCGCCAGCCTTTCCCGAGAACGTCGACCAGCTTTTGCCGAGACCGTTGGCTGGTGCTGCCATCGGCCGATCGTCGCGAGGAGAGGACGTGCGCGGACCACGCAGCGGAGCGTTCCTGCTGCGTAGGCGTAGCGACACCGAAGGACGGGTGGGACTGGGGGAGGGAGACGATCGAATTCGAAGCACATGTCCATCCCCAAGCCGAGCCTCGAGCCGCCGAAGAAGAGTGCAAGAGGCGAGCCGAGCGGGGGCTGGGCGGGGCGCAACAGGGCGCTCGGCACATGCCGATGTCGCCCCACTTTTCAGTGCTAGGCGACAACCGGAATATTGTCCAACTATGGCTCGTGCTCAAGGACCATGCCATGCATGCCCCGCGGGCCAGCGCGCGAATGTGCGCCGCGTCCTCTCCTCCTCGCCGCGGATCGGCACGGCAGCGCATTTACGCCCAGCCGCGCTGTGCAGCGCCCGGGCTCCCCTTCCTTCTTCATGGCCTCTGCTTGCTGGGTGTTTGTGTTCCCACCCGGACCCTGCTATTGACTGCGATGCGGTGCGGGGGCGGCGCAGCATTGGTGGCTGGTGTTAAATCTGCGTGACATATAGTTGCCAGGACGAGCAAGGACGTCGCGCCGTCGCGGGCGGCGCCGCGCGACGGAAGGAAAGCACCATCGCTTTTTTTTCATTCGGTTACCCGAGATCTACAGCGGCGGAACTCCGAACCCTCTGGTAGTACCTGCCTGACTGCCTGCCTGCTCCCGTCCGGCAGTCCCGACTGTGCACCTAAAGAAAGCGCCGTCGCTTTCTGCTCCTCTACCGCGGCCGGCAGGCGGCAGGGACCGTCCGTCCCCGCAACTGGTGCTGTCGCAGTCACAAGTCACAACTACCGCGGCCGGCCCGCCGGCACGCCCCCGCATCTGCTCCTCAGTGTCATCCGCCTCCCTTAACTTTCGATGCCTGCTAGACGATGGAATGCTTTAGGCCCAACTAAAGTCTTGTTTGGCTGCCCTCAGGTCTTGTTTAGTTCTAAAAAAAAATTTACAAAATTTTTCAGATTCCTCATGCATTGAGTATTAAATATAGATAAAAATAAAAACTAATTGCACAGTTTGATTGGAATTGACGAGACGAATCTTGAGCCTAATTAGTCCATGATTGGACAATATTTGTCAAATACGAACGAAAATGCTAAAGTATCGATTTCTCAAAATTTTTTGAACTAAACAAGGCCTAAACCAATGACACATCATGATTGGATTGTTCGCCTCCCGTTACCACACTAGTGCAGCAGAGCCCAGAGTAAGATGACACCAAACAGTTATTGGGTTTTATCTTTGATTTTGTTCAGAATCTACCTTTACTACAACCGCACCATGTTGTGCTGCTTATTGGTTCTTCCCACTACACAATTGTCTGTTCAACGTTCAACCACACTTCCCCATCAGCCGTTAATATTTCTTTGTACAACAAAAATGGATATGGCATTGGCGTCTTCGGGGAATCTACAACACACGCCGCTGACACGCAGAAGCAGCGAGGTAGCTAAAATTTTGCTGTAAGCTGGGATCACCAAAGTTCATGTCGTTTTCAGTTAACAATGGAATCATCAGCAGCAATTGCACACTTCGCAGACTGGCAGCAGAGGCACATCAGAAGCTAATGACATGCTCCCCCTTCTCTAAGGGTCAAGCCCTTCCATGGAAAGAAACGGTCAAGCTTTTTCCTCACTTGTCCACCTTTCTTCCTGTGACCATACAATCAAACAACCATTCCCACATGATTAATGGATCAAGCAGGAGCGATGGAAAAGGGAAGAAAGGTATATACTGATTCCGAAACACAATTACCTCTCCTGAACCATGATGTTCGAACAACTTGCCGGATATGGCGCTCGTTCTTCTGTAACAGTTCATCAACCTTGTGTGACTGGGACAACAAAGGGCCTGAGTATTCGACCTTCTCTTCTTGACCATGATCGCCCTGGAGTTTTAAATCACACATTTGTAACAACTTTGATATAAAAGTAGAAACTCGTATCAAGTAAATGACTGACTCATCAACACACCTTGAAGCTATTCTTTGATGACAGAGTACCCCCAAGAAACATAGCGTTTGAGAAGTTCTGAGAGCGATAAGTGTCACAAGAATCAAATGAATCTGGACGCTCTAGCTGCGACCACTTCTTCAGGACTGCACGCTTTGCTGCATCATGAGGCTCCCGGTCTTGGACTTTGGAATTCACGCGTGATATTGATACGTGTATGTCTCTGCTTGGCAGCTCCCTAAGGCCGTCATTCTCTTTAGCTTGGGTCTTACAGTCCTGACCGACCAAAGCGGGAAACTGGCCTCTTGAGCTAGATCTGGTCCGTGATCTAGCAAAAGAACGATCCTCCTGTGGTCTTTTGGCCCATGCAAAACCACTAGATGAAGAAACACTCAATGGCCCTGAGAAAGGTATCTCCTCTCGTGATTCATTCTTAACATGACGAGCACTCTCTTTAACTTGAGCCGCTGAGACTGGTTGTATGTCCGCAAATAGCCTAGCATCACCATTTAGTTTGGTACGATCCTGTATTGTACCATCTTTGGTTGCATTCACATTAGTTTTGGATTCCTGAAAGACAGAAGACAAGCATAAGAGATTTGGTGAGTATTGTTACCATCAACTCAAGTATTCACATAGCTTGGCCAAATTTATCTGTTGATAACATTCAGTGAAGGTATCCAGCCATAGGAAAAAAAATGATACCTCTGTGCTACTTATTATCTGCTTAGGGACTGCAATAGGTTCTCTTGCTGCTCTGCTGAGCCTTGAAGACTTCTTGGATGCTTCTGTCCCGTGCCCTCTGCTACTAGCTTTTCTTCTAAAACAAAAAAGAAAAAGAGAGAAATTAATGTCATTGTTATTGACTATGGCAGTCGTCAGACCCAAAAAAAAAGAACAATGTTCAACTTCCAGTCATTAAATTGTGTACTGGTAACATTTTAAAGCCTTAAGCAGTGCTGGGAGCTGCTCGGCAAAAGGTGGGTTTTTTCAGTTTGTGAAACACACGTTCAGAAGCAAGAATAATTGACAGAACCTAAGTTTCCGGCTTCCTTTACTGCAATAAAATGACTTTAAATTTAAAAATTCCCACCTGAGTGCATCCTCTCGTAACTTTGCATCCATCTCCTTGTTGGGTGCATACTTAGGCAAGCTCGAAGGTTCACACGCATAAGGTTTTGTCCTGAAAAACTGCACAAAAAAAGGGGAATAGATCACACATTATCATGACCGGTGCAATTTTTTTAATTTACACTATGGACAAAGATCGCTAATTTCGACAGTGCTAAACCTAAGGATTTCTTGCCCCGTGTCAATACCATGTAAAAACCAGAAGCACCAAGCTAAATACAAGTTGCACTGACACTTTTATTTTGCACTGCTATTTAAGATTTAGCTTATGATAATACAATTAGGGTGATCTACAATACCCTGATGGCTTGAATATCTGTTTATACACTCGATTTTTTTTTCAAACTATGAGTGAAAATAAATTATTTCATGGATGCACAACAGAAGAAAGGGCGGCAGAAGAACAGAACCAGCCAATTTTGACAAACCAAAAACTTAAATATCCCAATTTCCAAGGTCAAATATTTCCCTCCATTCCAAACTATAAGTCGTTCTGGCTTTTACATAGCTATATCTAGATGCATAGCAAAAACAATGTACTTACAAAAGCCAAAACGACTAGTAATTTGCAACAGAGTAGTATTTTTTCCCAAACTTCCCCATCCAATACAAAATGGGATTAAAGGATATTACATGATGCAATCTTACCTCAGAAGAAAGAGCACCTGATGCAGTACCACGCTTGTAGGGCTCCACTGACAGAAGAGTTTCTAGTAAACTCAATGCATTTTCTGGTACAACTTTAAAAACTTCTCCTAGGGTACTAGGATATGGATGGTGCGGTTTAAATATTGTTGCATGAGGCAACTTCGACTTCTTCCAATAATCATCAGCAGGAGAACCACATAGCTTAAAAATCTTGTGTAGTTGTTCCACCTGAAAAATGAAAGGGATTCTATATCATATTTACATACATCAAGCAAATTCTTGAGAATTCTGACCTCCTGGCAGACTAAAGTGGGAGAGTTCAAAAAGAAAATAAAAGAAAATGAGACTTGTGCTTCTAGTGAATTGGGATTGGAGGAACAGAGCATCTAAAAAGGTTAACCAGAACCCAGAAAGATATGAAGAATCAGGCAGATCAGCAGATGCACCGCAATTAACTTTATTAATTGATGTAACCAAATAGTTACCTCGGTTCTTCCCTGCAGGATAGGTTTCCCACGATACATCTCGGCAAATACACACCCGACACTCCACAAATCAACAGCTGCATCATAGTGAGTTGAACCTAGTAGCAGTTCAGGTGGTCGGTACCACAGAGTAACAACACGGCTGGTCAAAGGATGGTTTTTGCTTGGATCAAAGAAATTTGCAAGACCAAAATCAGCTATCTTTAGAACCCCTTCATTATTCACGAGGAGATTAGCACCCTTGATATCACGATGAACCACACGGCGCGAATGGCAATGCTCCAGTCCTGACAGTAATTGGTTCATGTAGCACTTGAGCTGCAGTAGGTGACAATCAGAGGAAAAGGTCAGGTCGACACTGTGTAACTTCAAAGTTCAACTGGAGGCAACAAATGTAGTTGAAAATACCTGTGCTTCAGTGAACTTGATGTCCGGGGAGGAGCAAAGTCCAGCAAGATCATGCTCCATGTATTCAAATACTAGATAAAGGCTGCATGACAACCGGGAAGTAATCAAGCCTTCCAGTTTCATGACATTTAGATGATCAAGTCTTCTTAATATCTGTATCTCCCTTGCCATGAATCTAACACTCTCTGGCTCAAAATTGTCAAATCGAACCTTCTTCAAGGCAACGATCTTTCCAGTCTCAAGGTCCCTTGCCCTGAATACACTGCTGTATGTGCCTTGCCCAACCTACAAAGAGGTTGCAACGAAACAAGTCTGGGTCACCCAGCAAACAGACGTACAGTAATCCACGGGCTTCGTTACCCTTGTTGCAGACAAAATAAAACTAGCACAATGGTAGTACTACTTTTCCTATTGAGTATGATGACAGACAAGAAACAATAAGAGGTGAAATTCCCTATCAGCAGCGCATACCAACAATGGAGACGGCTAAAACATGTGATGCCTTATAGAAGGAAACACCAGATCACCCAAGTCACCTCCTTTACCTTCACAACAATTGGCTGTTATACTAGTTTATTCTGCGTGTCATATTCCATCACCCAACAGAGTATTACTAGTAACTAACACATGATAAAGGAAACCAGAAAGATACCAACCAGTTAGACCAAATTACAGCCCCAACAACCACCATCCTTCTATAATTCCACATGCAAGCAAAATTTTGTCATGGAAAATGACCCACGAGCTATTGAATTGGATCAGTCACGAAATCACAACCGAAATGAATCACCTAGGAAACCTCAGCCGAAAGCTCCACAGTACCTTCTCCAGCTTCTCGAAGGAGTCAGCCTTGAGCGGGATCCACCCCTGGATGGCCTCCCCGGCAACGGCGCTGAGCCACGGCGGCCACCCGGCAGCCACCTGCTCACCCTCAAGGCTCTTCCGCAGGCTCCGCAGCCGGAAGCTCCGGGACGCGGCCGGCACGACGACGGCGGCCTTTCCTGGCTCCTCCGCTTCCTCCTTGACCTTCTCCGACCTCCTCGCCGCGGACGACGTGCTCCGCAGGGAAGAAGACACGGGCACCGGCAACGGCACCGGAGCAGCAGACTCCTGAGCGCGCGGCTGGCTCCGGTCCCTGAGCCCGCCGGACGAGTCGGCCGCCGGCGTGACCGAGACGGCGTTCTTGGACGCGACGCAGCCCATGGCGGCGGCGGCGCACTACGAGCACCACCAAGCGCCACCAACCATACGCCGAGCTCGCGCACGGACACGGACTAAGATCGGCGCGTGATCTTCACGAGTCGGCTCCTTCTCCGCTCCCGAGGTCCTTGTTCCTCACACCGGTGGCATTGGGCTGAGAGCCGGCGGCCGCGGTGTAGATAATCAAGAACAGAAAGCTTGACTGACCCCTTCCGCCCGCCAACCAAAGGCGTCACGGGTCGAACACGGCACTTGTCAAGAACACGCTGGGCGGCCCGGGACGGGAGAGGGATTGACCTGGAAGTCTAATTAATGATTCGATTAAGACGCGACGCGAGCCATCACGAAAAAATAATGCAGGGCGAGACTTTGTTGACAGCACTGACCGGTGACCGCGCTCCCCCGTCGTCCGTCGACGGCGACGCTTCCTCGTGATCGCGAGGCGTGGTCGGGCGGGGCGGAGACGCAGGCAGGGTCGCAGGGATTATCGAGCGGACGGAAGCACGGAGCACCCGTTGCGGCAAGCGGAAAAGGCAAGGCCTTTCCGTTTCTGCAACCGCGGCCGCTGCGCGGGGACGGATCACGAAACCGCCAGAATTACCGGCGGCGAAGGCGAAGCACAGCCCAGAACTTGGGGCAAGAACGATGGCGCGGCAGCCAAGAACGGCGAAACCCCGCCCTGCCGCGCCGCCGGAACTGGGGAAAAAAAGAAGGATTCGGCGCTGAAATTGGCCGGGGAAACGGCAGCAAGTGGGGAGCGAACTCGATCAGGGGAAGCGAGGGGAGTGGCCGAGTGGGGCGAGCTCGCAGTCGCAGGTGGGGTGGGGAATCGAGCGCGGGGCTTAAAAGGTCCACGCCACGGGACGCGGGCGCGCGGGAGTGATGAGGTTTTCCGCGCACGCTTTTCTCTTTTGGGAGGAGTCGCCGATGAGCGCGAGTGCCTTTGCGCACTGCGCAGCGCAGGGGGAGGCGACTCGGCAAGGCAAGGCATGGCAAGGCGCCGCGCCCCTGCTGTTCTTGTAGCGAGATTAGCGGGGACGTAGGACCCCGTCCATGGCAGCTTTTGATTTTATACGGAACTTTTCAGGTTGGGCCCCTGGAATTTCCAGGTATTCCGGCGTACCATTCCGGTGCACTGCACCGGTAATAACCCCGTACCTGTACCTCTAGTTGGTACTGTGCGGTACGTAGCGGTTCCCGGACGGCCACACAGGCACCGACGCACCGTACGGACTGGGTCCGGTCCGTCTGAATGCCAGGCTCTCCCGCACACGATTTCCGTTCGAAACCAAACACTGTTTCTCGTTTCATGTCAAAATTGCTACTACCACCACGTAGGACGTACGTTACGTACTAGCACCAAAAGACCAGCCGCTGAAACCGAAGAGGATGGCGCCGTTGGAGGGGAAGAAAACAGCACCAGTCACAGCTTATCCGTCGTAAAGATGTGGTGGACCTTCCAAAAGCGTACCACCAGCGCAGCAGATCAAAGCCGCTGCCCGGTCGAGAGCCAGCTCATTTCGCGTCTCGCGCACGCTCCGTGCACCGTGCTCCTCGCTCCGTTTCCCCCTGTTTTTTATATCCTTTTTTTGGGGGGGGGGGTTCGTCCCTGGTTCACGGTCCCCGCCGCCGTCCCTTTCCTCGTTTCGCCTCTGCTTTCTCGCGGCGCGGCAAAAGAAGGGGCGAGCTGGGAGCAGACAGCAGAGGCAGGTGGCCAGGTGACGAGACGAGACGAGACGGCCGGCGGATCGAGCGACGGATCCTAGTCCGTCTCCGTCGCACACGCCCGCCTGCCTGGTCGCCGCGGCGGTGTGAAGGGGACTGGACGCGGCACGCGGGACGCGAGCGCGAGGGAGACGGGTGCCTGCCTGGCCGCGCCCGTGCCGTGTAAACGGCGGCCAGCAAGTCAAACCACCGCGTCCGCGACGCTGCGCTGCTGTGCTAGCTGCTGCTGCAGTGCTGCACACGCCACACGCGGACGGCCTCGGTCGGTCGGTCGGGCGGGCGGTCCACGACGGGGTACAGATACACAGTTGCGCGCTCACGGATCGTGGAAAAAACCGCGCGTCATGCGCAGCGGAAGCGCTTTGTCCCCGTGCGCCTGGCCAGTGCCACCACCCATGCGGCGATGCTGCCTCGGCGGACGGTGGCGCCAGTTTCTGCTGCCTTTCTGGGCTTCTTTTGTTGTATCAGGAAATCGGTGACGCCACGTTTGGATTGTTGCCCGAGCAAGCCCGGCCTAATTTTGGCCGTTGACTGTGGACAAGTATGCCATTTCAATAGGAGCCGAGATTTGCCGTAGGCCTTGTTTAGCCTGAAAACCAAAAAGTTTTTCAAGATTCTCCGTCATATCGAATCTTGTGGCACATGCATGAAACATTAAATATAGACGAAAACAAAAACTAATTACACAGTTTAGCTGTAAATCACGAGACGAATCTTTTGATCCTAGTTAGTTCATGATTGGATAATATTTGTCACAAACAAACGAAA
>Ga0182004_10000828_pt1 | contig 20759 bp, 6 predicted proteins | sample Sormic07211540_1_FD_120479 | JGI IMG/M metagenome (GOLD analysis project Ga0182004, IMG submission 120479) | Endophyte microbial communities from Sorghum bicolor roots, Mead, Nebraska, USA - 072115-40_1 MetaG | ecosystem: Host-associated > Plants > Roots > Unclassified | place: USA: Nebraska...
ATATATATATATATATATATATATATATATATATATATATATATATATATAACGACGGCTTCAATAGCAACAATAGTGGTCCGTCGCTATAGCCTTTAGCAACGGACTGTACATTATTGTATACCCCTTTCAGCAACAGATTGTCCATCACTGTTTAAAGGTTTTGGTGTAGTTACTATAGCACTTTCGTTTGTTTGTAGTAAATATTGTTTAATTATGGACTAACTAGGATCAAAAGATTCATCTCGTGATTTACAGACAAGCTGTGTAATTAGTTTTTGTTTTTGTCTATATTTAATGTTTCATGTATGCGTCGCAAGATTCGATGTGACGGCGAATCTTGAAAACATTTTGGTTTTTGGGTGAACTAAACAAGGCCTTAGTGTAAAGATCTCTTCATACCTGTGACAATACTAAGGCCGTGTTTAGTTTTTGAAGTCAAAAATTTCGTCATACTGTAGCATTTTCGTTTGTTTGTGGTAATTATTGTCTAACAATGGACTAACTAGGTTTAAAAAGTTCGTCTCGTAAATTTTGACCAAACTGTGCAATTAGTTTTCATTTTCATCTATATTTAATACTCTGTACATGCGTCTAAAGATTCGATGTGACATAAAATCTTAAAAAAAATTAGGTTTTGGGTGGAAGTAAAAAGGCCTAATAGTGATACAAATCAGTGTTTACTATAAAATTATTACAAAATAACCTAAAGATCAAAGGCCTTGTTTAGTTCTAAAATTTTTTGGAAAATCGACAGTGTAGCACTTTCATTTGTATTTGACAAATATTGTCCAATCATGGACTAACTAGGCTTAAAAGATTCGTCTCGTCAATTTCGACCAAACTGTGTAATTAGTTTTTATTTCCGTCTATATTTAATACTCCATGCATGCATCTAAAAATTCGATATTACGGAAAATCTAAAAAAATTTGCAAATTTTTTTAGAACTAAACAAGGCCTAAACAAAAATTACATCAAAGTACTAGCGAAGCAGGATCTCCAAACCTACAAACAGCTGACAGAGGGTACACCAACCTAGTATCCACACCATCTTCAAGGAACATCATCCGACATCACTAATCCACGAACGAAGATCTATGTAGAGATCAATATTCCGACAACCTATAATTACCTTTTTTGGAAAAGCGCAGCACCGGAGCTGAGCACATGCGTCCACTCGACCACTCCCATGCGCCCATCCGACTCCTTTCCCCAACTTGTCATGACGTCATCCTAAAAAAAAATAAAAAAATTATTTTAAATTACTATAACTTATAAATGGTATATCTATTTTCAATTTCATTTGTACCGATGTGTTCTACATAACGAGACGAACAAAACTAGATACCACTTGCATATGTTTTAAAGATTTTTTTCTAGTACTAATTTATGCCTATTAACTTATAACATATAATTTATACATAAAATTTATAAAACTCAACTTATATATAAAATTTATTAAAAAAGGAATAAATTAACTTATAATTCATGCTAAAAACTTAAAAACACAGTGTAATGAATTAACTTATAACTTATGCTAAAAATTGGAAACACAAAGTTATGAAAACAGAACTTATATACTAAAGCTATGAAACACAAACTTGCCAATGCTATCAAATAAGTTTTGATAAAAACTTATGTTAATAAGTTCTGCTATGCAAAATGTTATATTGTAAAAATTTCTATATATAACTTATAATAATTATGCATGAAAGTTATATGTATGCTCGTAAAAAAAGAGAGAAAAGTTATGTGTATAGCTTGCTTGTATAACTTAGATATATAACTTGATGAAGACTTAGATATAAAGTTGGATGTATGAGTTATATTCGAGAACTTAAATGTATAAATTGATATCATAATATATTAGTAAAATATAAAATTATGTACAAAATGACTTGTATAAAAAAGAAGGAAAAATGTAGAAAATAAAAAAGAAAGATGAACGCAGTGCGTGTTCTCCTCGAACCTGCCAGCTCAGGCAAGGGAGAACCGCATGCTAGGAAGCCTCCATACAGCTGGAAACCAGTGTTGGTGATTGTTCGCTGGACTAGAAACGAACGAACGTCCGTAGAAATGAAATATGAAACATCATTTTCTGAAAATTGTATCCTCTAGTCCGAACCATTCGGTTGAGGTATCAAGAGGAACAAAGAGAAAAGTGATTATATCGAAATACTCCATAAGTATAGGAAAGTATAACATGAGATCAAACAAAAGAAACTTATAAGGTTTGACACAAACATTTAAGTGACACATACTAATATATCTTAAATCCTTAGCAGATAATTGCTAAGTGAAACAACCATCTCCTTAGAAAAAACCAAACTAACACTTAGATTCCATCCAAGCTCTCAATCTGAACTAACCATTCCCTTACCAAGAGAACCACACTCGACCAAACTAGTACCATCTAATCAAGAAAAAATCCAAGCCGCTGGACCATGAGCACGACTGATATACTAGGTTTATACTCAACAAAAGGTTACACACTTTCACCACAGGCATATTTCCCAATCATGCTAAACACTACCTAGGTGATTAGCGGGTGAAAGCATCTAGGTCCCCCCTATTGAGTTTCAGTGAACGTAAGTTTTGTAGAGACAAATTGAGTTATGTCATGATAACCGTGATTGCTTGGGTAATGTTTAAACAACTAGCCTACCTATAGTTGTCCTATTTGGATACACTATGACAAATTTTAGCTATTTTTTAGTTAGGTAGCAATTAGGTCTTATATCAAAATGGGCCCTTAGAGCCTATTTAAATATGAGGGCTATTCAATTTTTTTGAAAAGGTAATATATTAGAAATATTTCAGTCTCTGCATCGACCAATACATATAGCTGTTTCTTATTATAGACACCAACACAGCGGTCCACATAAACCTAAACACAAAGTTCAAGTTCAAAGAAATGAAAAGAAAAGTTCTCAATCTTGACATTTAAAACGCAATTCTATTACTAAATCATCCAACCGTGTCTCGCAAACACCTCCAACGCAGTTGTCTCAATTACACTGCATCCTATCTTTATAAATTGGCGATCGTCCTCCTTCTGTAGTAGGGACCAGGACCTGATCGAGTAAGTCCCCTGAAGATAACCTGCAAGTAAGATGGTGTTGTGGCCTTGTCAAAAATTATTACATCATTTCGAGTTAACCAAATTTCTCAACAAATTGCACTTGCCGCTACTAGAATTTTAAAATTTTGTTTTCTATTTATCCCATCTAACCAGCATATAAACATATTGTGGACGCTAGTTGGAGGTAATAAATTAAAGGAAACACGAACAATACGCCATACAAATTTAGCAAAATGACAGTCAAAGAATAGATGTTATATAGACTCATTAGAAGAGCAAAAACAATATTGTCTATCTCCTTCCCACTGCCGTCTTACTAAATTGTCCTTTGTTAAGATTACTTCCTTATACAAGTACCATAAAAAACTTATTTTGTGGGGCAATTTCAGTTTTCAGATAGGAGTGTTGTAGGGTACAACTTGTGTTATCAGTAAGGCTCTGTACATGGATTTAACAAAAATTAACCCATTCCGGTGTAATCCCTATACAAAGCTATCCGTCTGGTTTGTTAATTACATATTGACAACCATTGCAACCACCTGATGCCATGCTTGTAAATTAACCCCAACCAAGGATCTCCTGAATGCTATATTTAATGGTGTCGTGGATAACACCGTTCTTACTGACGTAACTTTTTGTCCTAACAATGTTATATAGTGCATGAAAGATTTTTTACTGGACGTGATGCTATCCATGAGTCCTCAAAAAGTCATACTTAAGACCCATCACCTAGCTCAAACTTGCCAAAGGAGAGAAACTCCTCCTTAACCTTCATGAGGCCAGGTCAAAACTGAAAATCTCCACGCAAGTATTGAACCTATATCAATATTTTGTCCTTTAGAGATTTATTCTTAAGAATCTATTGTCAAATCCCTTCTACAATAATCAACTTGAAAAGCCATTTACTTAGAAGACATTTGTTGTGGATATCTAGATTTAAGACACCCAACCCTCCTTGGTCTTACGGAATACAAACTACCTCCTATCTAGTTAATCTATATTTTTTCTTATGATAATTACTTTGCCAAAAAACCTTGATCTGGAGTAATCTAACTTTTTCAGAACCCCTTTAGGTACTTCAAAAAAAGGAGAACATGAACATGGGGAGACTACTCAAAATAGAATTAATCAGAACTAGTTTTTCTCCAACTAACAATAATTTACTTCTCCAACAATTTAACCTTTTTTGAAAATTTTCTTCGACATACTTTCATTCTTTATTCAAGAGTGTTTTATGATACATAGAAATTCGTAGGTAATGAAAGGGGTACGACCCTAAATTACATCTAAGATATGTACAAACTCAAATTGTCTATCCCTAGTTGCCCCATAATAAAACAGCTCACTTTTTTGGAAATTGATCTTGAGCAGTTCAAAAGCACAAACTAAAAGCTTTGTGTTTTTGGCTCTCTCAAGATCATAGTAGCTAGATAAAATTTGTCCAATTTAGCTCCAATTCATCTAAATAGTAGGACTAATAGGTGAGCTAATTTTTATATAAGTCGTAACTAGTTGTTATTAACCAACTAGCTAGCCAATCATAGTTAATTTGGATTAATTTTAGCCTAAATTAGTAACTAGCCATGTGTATCAAACATGCCTTAGAATTTAACATAATTTTAGCAATTTTAAACGAACTTCATATGAATTTGATTTCTAAATCGCTTTCAAAATAGGACGAAGCGACAAGGAAAAGGTAGAACGCGTCACCGAAGCAAATCTAGAAGCAAAGAACAAGAACGCGGCGAGGTCCAGGTCCACCTCTAGCTCTGACCTGCCCGGCGGCCCCGTCTTCTTCTTCCTTAATCTCAAATTCCCAATCCTCCTCCGACGCCTCGTTTTCCTGGATCATCCAGGCGGGGGACGCCGGTGTCTTGCTCGCTTCTCCTCCCTGGTTGCTCGAGGCAGCCGTGCTGGAGGCGGCGGTGGCGGGGGGACCATGTACAGATCGGCGGGGGTCGCGATGGCGTGGAACGTGTTCCGGTTCTGCACGGCTCTCCGTGGGCTGGGTTCCATCATGATCCTGCTCGTTCTCGCCATCGTCGGCGTCACCTACTACGCTGTCGTCCTCTGCAACTACGGCCCCGCCCTCCTCACCGGCGGCGGCACCACTCTCGCCGCGTTTGCCGTCCTGCTCCTCTTCCACTTCCTGGTGCGTATCCTCACGTAGCTTGTGGTTGGGGGGGTGGGGTGGGGAGACTCCGGTGGTTCCTCTGTCGGGCGAAATATCTGCTCTTTTGGTGGAGAAGCTGGTAATATCAGCGGGTTTGGGTATCATTGGGTGCCGATCTTAGTTCTTGGAAGCAATTTTGTTATATCGTATGGATTTTGGATATCGCTGGATGGGTCTGTCTTGATTCGGCTACAATTGTTGTTTTACTAATATGGTTTGTGACAACATGGTACATTTGTTAATAGAGGGTACGTCAAATGTTAAAATGGACCCAATTATGCTGAATGAAGTCTAATAAGAAAAATAAAGTTTTCTAAATGATCCGATCAAATGCATTTGAGCACTACTAATTGTAGAACCATAAGGTTGGCTGAATTTCTGGTGCTTTGTGTTCCAACATAGTTAACTGTAAACATTAGCAAAATTACCTTACACCCTTTTCTCTCAGTTTTGTTTAGTGTGCTAATAACATAATTTACTTTCTGTTTTGCAGCTTGCTATGCTTTTATGGAGTTATTTTTCTGTCGTGTTCACCGACCCTGGTTCTGTTCCACCAAATTGGAATCTTGATTTTGATGTGGAGAGGGGAGAAACTGCTCCTCTCGCTACCTCAGAGTTCAGTAGCCAGATGAACTCACAACAATCGGTGGCTCTTGGCAATACGGCAAATCCAAGGGTTAGGTACTGTAGGAAGTGCAACCAGTTGAAGCCACCTCGGTGCCACCATTGCTCTGTTTGTAAGTATATATAGATGGTTTAATCTTTAGGATCAGCTTTATGTTTTGTCAGCTGTCATGAATTGGCTAATATCTTTCTTGTGTGCTTTGCCTCTACATGATTTCAGGTGGAAGATGTGTTCTTAAGATGGATCATCATTGTGTGTGGGTTGTTAATTGTGTTGGGGCACTGAACTACAAATACTTTCTTCTCTTCCTGGTATAATACTACTATACCTGATGTATGCTCCTTTTTGAGTAGGAAGATAGATTGACCTTTGGGTTTCAAAGTTTGTGGTTGATGTATTAAGGTTTTATAAAAAACTTGGCCAGTAGTGGAAGATTGCCCTATGGTATTGCACAAGGCCAATCTTAGTGGGGGTTTCATCCTCATTTATTAATGGTGTCACATCGACACAAGTGATGAGGTGGCAAAGACTTGACATTGTTTCCTAGTGAATGGAAGCCTATCTAACCTCCATTGAGAGCTCACAGTTTCCAGTCCACGTGTTTTGACCTATCTTGTGCGGTTCGATCCTCATTGCCCGCCGTGCCTCCTTGTTTATCATGAATATATAGTTTATTGTATGTGTCTATGCGACTTTATTACATATATATGAATATTGATTGAAGTAAATTAAACTATTTCTGTTGACCACTATTTTATGCTCGTACTTAATTTAAATAATATTGAGAGTAGCTACATTGTTCATATGACAATGATCACAACACTATGTAGCTATTTAAAGCTGTGACTAGCTTATGAAACTGTGAGATGAAACTATGCATTGAGAGTGATTATTTCATTCATCGACCAAAACTTGTAAAGTTGATGTGCCACTCTTGGAAATAGTGCAATGAAACACACCACCCCCTGGTACCTGGGCCGCGACCACTGCCACTAACCCTGTATGGCCACACCGTTAATACAGTATGGCACACTGCCATTATTATTATTGGGTTGCCAGTGAGGGGTCTTTATTTTCGTGCATCCAGGGTTTGAAGTGACAACTCCCTAACTTGGGTCTGAGGAGCTAACCGTTACGGTATGAAAGCATTGGGCATGTCCTAAGTTCTATAATGCAGGAAGTGAGTCTAGCTCAACTGGTTGGGTGAGAGATGTGGTCATGCACCCAACCACATAGGTTGAAGTCCTTTCTCAGCTTTAATGTTTGTGCCTATTTTCTTCTTAGTGAAAATCACCTAGTTCCTACTAGGTTGGTCACATTTTTTTAAGTTATATCTATCATGCAATGATCCAAATTATGGGCAACTTGCCATTTCCTATAATGCTGACAGGATGTTTGTGGCTTATGCTTTAACCCTGTCTTAATAAGAAATTGATTTTCTTCTATCTTTTGTGCAATGTTCCACATGTTTCCATAAGTTTTGAATGTAAAACTAAATATGTTATTGCTTGAAATGATTTGTTTTCATAAACTATTAGTTAACCATCAGTACTATATCAGTTTCTGCTTTTGGTTAACCATCAGTACTATATCAGTTTCTGCTTTTGGATTGCACTGCTTAATAGATGACTCTTATAACATGTGTGAAATATGAGTAGCTAAACTCCTCTGAGCTAACTATAGTATCATTGCTAACCCAGGTTACTGCTTGATCAGTTAACCTAGCTAAAGCTGCTTCCCAATCCCATATAACATAAATCTCAAAATCCAAGTACATTTGTTCAATCTCTTCTGTTCTCCACTTAAAACCCTAAATCTGTTACATGTTGCAGTTGGCATATCAGAAACTGTCCTTGTGAATAATGTTCTTGACCTTACAAAACTGAACATTTTCATTCACTGTGCCTGGTGCCTAATTATATCTCAGGTTTCAGAAATAGATATAACAATGTTACAGTGCATCTGTGAACTAGTTAGGCAGTATCAACAAAATGACAGAGCTGTCATAAACTATTTATGCTTATGGAGATGCCATAAATACTACTACATCAGCTTCAGAACTGCTGACTTACCTTTTATGATGTCCGTGTTATCTAATTTGTGACACTATTGCTTGTTTCTTATCTTATAAATGTTTAAATGTCAAGCTATCATTTTTCATCTATAAGATTGTGCATAATGTTTTGTGACACTATAGCTTGTGCATAATGTTTTGATTTGACATGATACCATAGTCTGTTACCACCCTTTGCCCAAAAAAACACAATTTGTCTATTAGAAATCTGTCACTAGTAACTTTTGCTAACCATTCATTTGATCCTCATCATTGATTAAAAGCATATTTTTTTTCTGGAACATGTAGGAGAGCTGCTTATCATTGTATTAGGGGAGAGAGAGGGAGAGAGAGAAGAGAGGGAGGGAGGGAGGGAGGGAGAGGGAGGGAGAAAATTAATAATTTTGAATCACAAAGTGCTACCTCAGTTGTGTAACATGGAAATATTTTTTTTGATCGAATGTAACATGGAAATATGCTAAGTGAGAGCTGAAAGTTTGAAGCAACTGCACTTGTTTATGATGTGACCAGTGTACTGTAATAACTATTCTGTTTATAATGTTTTTTTAACTTATTCTGTTTATAATGTTAACATTGTAAACACTGCTGTTAAGTGCTTGGCTTTTAGATTTGTTGTGAATTGGTCTGTTGCACTCCACATTTCTGTCTATTCTGTTGTTTTGAAAAGTGAAACCATTTTCATTTTGTGGTGCCATGCAGTTTTACACCTTCCTCGAGACAACTCTTGTCACACTCTCTTTATTGCCTCACTTCATAGCCTTCTTCAGCGATGTTGAGATCCCAGGAAGTCCTGCAGCACTTGCAACCACATTTCTCACCTTTGGTAATTGCATTACAGTTATATAAAAAAAATGCTCTGTATGATTCATCAGGTATCAACTAAATTGTTCTTTCTTGCAGTGTTGAACCTGGCCTTTTCCTTGAGCGTTTTTGGTTTTATGATTATGCATATTTCACTTGTTTCTGCTAATACAACAACAATTGAGGCAAGCATCTAGCATTATGTTGTTAAGCATTTTTTAAATGTAGATGTCATTAATTTGTTACCTTGATGTACAGGCATATGAGAAGAAGACAACTCCACATTGGATATATGATCTTGGCCGGAAGAGGAATTTTGCTCAGGTTAGTCTGTATTGGATTTTTAGTTTTTATATAACTTTATTTTCTCATTGTATAGTAATCATGCACCAACATATAACTTTATTACTGCATGTGAATGAAGATGCAAGTAGCTGAGACATCCATGATAGCTTTTGTCTTATTTGTATAACAAAACATTGTGAGATTGTGGTTATTCAAGACTTGATGTGGCACACGAGTGAAACCATTGGAGATGGACTAATAAAATGAAACTGTTTGAGATGAATTAACGCAAAGTGCCTAACTTATCCGAGCAGCAGGTCATGTAAATCTTATTGATTGGAGCTGCACAAATTTTGAGTGTAATATACTAAAGATCATTTTTTAAGTGGTGATATAACTGTCCAAGCTAAGATTTCATTAATTCACTTCCGAAGTTCCGATTCCTTGTATTCTCTTGTTCATAGAATGCCATGATCAGTGAAAAATCAATGGAAACCCAACAAAGTTGGCAGTCCTTTTTGAAGTTAGAACATATATTCAACATCGCTTTTCTTTTATTCCCCTTGTTTTGTAGCCTGTGTTAGGTACGTCATTGTAAGATGGCAGGCTGGAGACCATGCCCTCAGTGTGTTGAGGATTTAAGCTTTATATAGTTCTTCTAGGAGAAAGAATATCAATAGAAATGGGCCTCTCTACATGTTATGCTGATGGGCAGAATCAATCCAGGCAAAAAAAAAAAAAACCACAGAACCATTATATCTTAGGAACCTAATCAGAGCAATGTAGGAAATAGAAGTTGGAAAGAGCCTTCCAGCCTTAGTAGCCTTGGGCATAGACCTGCCATTACTGTAGCGATGGTAGCAATTGGCTGCTAATACCGGCATGTGCAAGTTACTTTCCTACAAATCTATCAAAGACTTTAGTTGACGAATGTTTTGTTACCAGGTTTTTGGAAATGACAAAAAATATTGGTTCATCCCTGCATACTCAGAAGAGGATTTGAGAAGAATTCCAGCTCTACAGGGTCTTGATTATCCTGTGAGACCAGATTTTGATGGTCAGGAACTGTAATGGAGCAATTTTGCCAGTGTCCTCGTCAGATACCTCAGTGTTCGACATCTACTGATATAACTGACAGCATCGCTGATTGCGCTATGCAAGGCATCAAATGAAATGTTCAGAAGATGATTTTAGTAACCATGAGTGATTCATTTGTTGCACTTCATGTATGTGACGAAGTGGAATTCTTCCTACAGGAAGTTTGTTGTGATGTAAATTAGTTTTGGCGCCTGCTTGGATGGACCAAATCTTGACGTAATCCACACGGATGCGCCAGGGTTTTGGACTTAATTCTTGGTCCATCCACGTGGATTGGGATGGGTTTCATTCCATCCAAACTGGGCATTAGTGTGTATCAAATAGTCTTGTACTTCAGTTTAGTTATGCAATACAAATACAATTTGAGATAATTTGTGCCGCTTTTATACACTACTATCAATAGTAAATGGATAAGCGTTGTGTAATTCATAAGACCTTGTACAAGTACAACGTGTTCTTTACATTGCCCAAGTACGTGTTCTATCTATTAAAGGACTACTAGTAATGCAGTGCTCACGCTGTTGTTCGAGACTGATTTGATTGACAGTGCTGCTTTTGCTATCCAATTCAGCTTTGAATACGAACTACAAGTAGGAACTTTTGATACAATTTAGCTTTGGTTACAAACTAAAAGTAGCAACTTGATATGCACAAAGCATATGACAGGGTGGAGCCGTGCTTTCTGGAAAAAATAACGGGGAAGTTGGGCTTTGACCAGAGATGGATCAACTTAATGACTGTGTGTGTTTCTTCGGTCCGGTATAGAGTTAGGGCATGTTTGGTTCCTCTTGTTAAAATTTAGCTAGCTAAAATTATTTTAGCTACTCTTGAATAACTAATGGAACTAAACTATTTTAGCTTCTTTTAGTCAATGTGTTTGGAACTTTAGCTACTAAAGTGACTAAGGGAAACCAAATAGGGCCTTCGATTTGTTTTTCTCGCCAACAAGGGGTGCGAGGCAGGGGTTCCCTTGTCTCTATATTTGTTTCTTCTAGTGGTAGAAGGATTGTCGAGTTTGATTAATGGTGCTGAAGAGGGAAGAATTGGATTGCTGATGATTCATGATTGTTTAGTTTCCAAATATCTTTAAAATTCCCTATCACTCGAATCTTTGGACGTATACATAGAGCATTAAATATATTACTCTCTCAACCTCTCTTGTTGTTATAACCCTAAAATGACAAATCCATTTGAGGGACCCTCTCTCGCTAATTCTCTCTGGAAAATATGAATTAGCATTTTAGAATTGGCACTAAACTAGGGGGGTCAGACTTGTATTTATAGTTCCCTAGGAAGCACGACAACCCTAGGATCAAACCGACCTTGATAGACGGTCAAGATTACTTCTCAAAGGCGGTGGAGGCAGGATCCGCGAGGTGGAAGATGATTGGTGGAAGGGCTCGAGCAGCCGCTCCCGTCCATGGCCTGGGTGCCTTCCTGAGTCTTCATTGTTTCTGAGTTGTAGTTCGCGTATTCTCTCAATGTAAATCCGACATGTGGACCATCTTTGGTTTGTTTTCAACTGACACCCTACAGAAATAGATATTCACCAAAACTCGTGGAATTCTGTAAGTGATAACCATATATCTACTAGGTGCTTGCAAATAGGTCCATGTTCATGTTTAGTTGACTGTTAAAGTTAGGAGTTATCTACCGTCAACAGGGAACTCGTTGATCACTTTCTAAGCTGTGTTCTGGGACTTCCCCGATCACAGCTTAGGGACCGCTCTCCTCGGTTACATATGAATTAGACTTATATACAACTGAGAGGTGATTTTAATTTTTTAGACCTTGCTAAAAGGCTCATATTTCGCCTTCCAGCAAGCTCGGAGACTACATCGGTACGATGCATTTGGCGATGCATCTCAGTATCAGATTTTTTTGCAGATTTTTCTTTTCTAGACCCTGGCACCACGTGGCTATTTCACCTACTACCAGGCTCGAGGACTAAGTGGGCACATTTCACCTTGCGGTGAATATGCTTGTTTTTTCAAAACCTATACTTTTCATAAAAGTAAAATAGGCACACTTCATCAGGAAAGAAATCTTTTTTTCTCAAGAGCACCATGCATTATTTGGACAACCTGCTTCTTCGATGTCAATGGTGGTCGACTGTCGTCTATGCTGGTTAAAGAAGCTCAAGATGGTATGTCACATCACAATACATAGTGCTTGAGGACTAGCTGTGGGGGTATAAGTCCCTATACCCTTACGGCTAGGCTTGATCGATATGCTTGGAGTTCCGTGCAAGGAAGGTAGTCATGGAGATCAAACAAGATCTTAGCCGGTTAGAATAGGAATTGATATCCAACTATCTATAGCAATTATAATCGACTAGGATTATTTTCCAGATTTGTAACCTTATCCCCCAGACTATATGATGATATTAGTTATGCACACTGAGAAATAATCCGCAAGTGTACGGATATCGGTGAGCACTTCACCCGAGAGATAGTCCAGAGTATCATTATTTATATTTTTACAACTAGGAGAAAGCGTGCATCTGACTAACCCAAATCTATACTTAACCCCTGGGCTTGCAAGACAAGGTAGTGAGATATAAGCGATATAGAGAGAATTCCTTCGTCAGTGTTCCTCTAACCTATGGTAAGTTGTGTGGTTATTGTTCTAAAGGGGTACCTAGAGAAAAGAGACACCTCAGAGAGTGCTTAACCTTGGTACGCTAAATCCTACCTTACCTCCTGAGGGAACATGGATTACAGAGACACGAGGAGGATGTCACTTCCCCCCAATGCTACCACAAATTCTGGCCACATAGGGAGTATCTATGAGTATTCCTAGCCCAAGCACCACGCTTATGCTATGAATGATTACTCTATTCCTAATGCAAAGCAAATAAAGTAAACCCATAAATCAAAGAACAATAAGAACAATAAACTTACTAGTACTATTAGAAGTCGAATTGCTAAATGATTCTAAAACTAAGCCTTGAGTTAGGAGACTTGATCCCACAGATACAAGAAAGAAGACACAGACAAGCCGAGTTTCCTCCACTTCTATCTCCACCTTATACTATCTCAATCTCTCTTGTTGCTAAAACCAGGGACCCCTCTCTGGCTAATTCTCTCTGAAAAATATAAATTAGGGTTTCAGAATTGGCTCTGAGCCAGGTGGTTAGGCTTGTATTTATAGCCCCCTAGGAGGCACCATAGCCCTTAGATAAAACCAACCTTGATAGATGGCCAAGATTACTCCTCAAAGGCGGTGGAGGCAGGATCCATGAGGTTGAATATGATTGGTGGAGGTGGATGGGCGCCCGCCCCTACCCCTTGGGCGGCCGCCCGGCTCTCGAGCCGATTTGGGCTCCCGTTTAGTCCAGAGCCTCCTCGAGTCTTCTAGATTGTTCCTGAGTTGTAGTTCGTGGTGTTCTCTCTATGTAAATTTGACATGTGGACCATCTTTGTTTGTTTTCAGCTGACACCCTGCAAAAATAGACATTCACCAAAACTTATGGAATTTTGTTGGTGATAACCCTATATCTACTAGGTGTTTTGCATATAGGTCCATTTGCATGTCTAGTTGACGGTTAAAATTAGGAGTTATCTATCGTCAACAACTCCCCCAAGCTTACCCTTTGCTCGTCTCTAAGCAAAAATAAACTCCGTGATGGATCAGGAGTTTCTACAATGCTTTCACGCCTTAAAAGTACTATGCGCTCAAACAAGAATTCTCCTCGGGATTAGAGTAAAATATTCTGACTCAAAACTTACTCATATTACCTTCCACCATAGGGCTTGTAACCATCACTTGGGTCTTGAGCAGTTGAAAGACAGAACAGTCAAGTCAAGCACTATTTTTCTTGCTCTTTGATCAACTATTATTCTGGAGTTTTTTGTAAGATTTTCAAATAAAACTCAGAGTTTCCTTGTATGACCCTTTCAAGTCTCCCATTTGTGGTATTTGTGGATTCTTACTAAGGCATGAATGATGTATACCTTCTCTCTACTTTCAGAATATGTGGTATTTGTGGAATTAAGGCATAGTGGCACTATGCCCTCTCTCTCACCCTACATCTAATAGGCTTATGTAGAGCTCATAGGTGGGGAGGCAGCTCAAACATACTTCCAGACATATGTTGTATAGTTAAACCGTGGATCCAGAGAAACTAGTCATACAATCAAATCATATGTGCATGTGGATGAGAGGAATGAAATGAGTGATATGAATGGTGATGATGATAATGGCGGCGATCTAATTCTGCATTTGCTCCTTGGGGATATTTACTTCCCTTATCTGGAACTCTAGAAACTTTGGGGAGTACATGGGCTGCTCATTCATTTTTTTCTTTCTTTCTTGGGACATTTGTCCTCTTTTTTTAAGAACAACCAAGCCTATTGATAGAACTGTATCAGCAGGTAGTATGAACTAAAGTAACTAGAGCTTTATTGAATAACAAAAAAAAGGATAGGATGGCGACATATATTTTTGGTGTTCACTCCCATTGTAGGAGTGGAATATTTTCTAAATGAATGAAGTGTATGCATGTGAATAGAGGAATGCGTACTCCGAGGGTGGGAGCAGCATAGGTGCGTGTTTCTAGGATAGAAACAACACAAGATGCATGGAGTGTGTATATATGTGGGTGGTACTTCCAGGAACAGAAGTAGCATAGAGTAAATGCAGCGTAGTGACTTATGAATGGGGGCGTACTTCTAAGGACAGAAGCAACATAGATCAAAGGATGGAGAGCACACAATATTGACTTTAACTGCATGACTAACTCCTAAGGGTCAACACAGCTTAACTACGTGCAATTCCTACAAGCACTATATGGAAGTGGATGGCTTTCCTAATCTAGTAAGCATATATATTTGGCTAAGGTAGGAATTTTTAACTCTTATCATACAGGAACTCATCATGCAACAATTTAAGATTTTTAAAGATAAATTCTCCAGAACTCTAGTATGTCTAGGAACAAGATGGATAACAGCTCAAAACCTTCTCATATCATATGCGTCAACCACCTAGACTTAGATCAAGCATTCGCTACCCACAAGTTTCAGAGCAGACCTCAAATCAAAACAGTTGTGTCCAAAACTCGAGAGAGTTCAAGGTTGAAAACTAGGTACTTGAAAGGAATTATGGCAGAGTAACTATTCATCATTTCCATATAAGAACTCACTCTGTAGGGTTTCTTTTAGCAGGCAATTTCTTCAAATACTCTTCTAAATTTTTTTTAGTAAATTTAATATCAAACGAAGGTAGATATAGATATAAATAAATAGAGAAATCTTTATTTGGGTTTTCTATGGTTATGCATCTCTTTATTTGTTTTAGATTAACATAGCACACTTAATAAATAAATAGATAAGTGAGGGATACTTAGCTGGATATACGGGGGTGCTCTCCCCTAAGCTAGATGTTGATGTAGTCTATTGGTGTTGCTAACCTGCAGTAAAGGTGTACTGGTCCTCCTGGAGTGTTAGGGATGATGACTGTTGAGACAACACTCTGATTATTGAAGACAACACTCTGATAGGGGATAGGACATCCTTGATCCTTTAAATTCTCTTGGCATGGTGTTCGGCATTTTAGGTCCTCCGAACAGGACCTCTTACCATGTTAATTTCTTAGGTGCTTTATCTGGTCCCAAAGGTGGAGACCATGATAGTTGCACCTCTTAAGATGGTGTCACCCATGTTCATTGCTCTTCCAGCAGTTTGAAGTGTGAAGTACTAGTTGTGGGAGCTGGCAGCATCCTCGCTCAGTGTGCATGTTCATAGGTCTAGGATCTTCACTTGTAGGAACTAGGGAAGATTCCTTAACCTTGCTCATGGTGTGTCCTGCTCATACAGACAAGGCAGAGATCAAGTGCATGTGCTCTGTTGGTGGGAAAACACCAACAGAACCAAACGGTTTGTTCATTATTCTATAACCTTAGGCACATCGAACGAGATAAAATTGATATATGTGTTTTGCTCTATCTGAACATGGGTGACAGCATCAAAGAATGTGGCATTAAAATATTTAGCAAATCAGATTACTCAATATTATGGAAGGATGGTCTATCTATGCATATAACTTCATGATTCTGACTATCATCTTCCAAAGATAGGATGCACAACATTTCGGATCATTGAATTAAAGGCTATGAAACCATGAAAGTGATGCTAGTAACAAGCATAAAGAACTGAACATGTTGAGTTAATTAGATTGGATCAAATGAGGTTGTAACTCAAAGCATGTTTGGCTCTCTACTTATGTGCATGCCAGAATCAAAGAGGATATTTTAGAAGTAATGATCACTTACCTAGAGATGTTACCTTTAGTATTGAAGCATGTTGAAGCCATAACATCTTGTGGAAGCTTTCTTTGATTGGCTAGTCACGTGTCTTGTTCATGAACAACTTGTCTACTGTGTTGTACTCCTTTCTTCCTTATGCCATTAATTTTTTCTCTATCTAATTTGTGCTTGGACCTTTAGCTCTTTTTATTATTTTATCCCTACAAATCATTAGTGGACAACACATACCCAAAGGAATATATAAGTAATGACTAGGGTATTATTGTAACACAAAGCTAAGGGTCACCTTCTATGCTACATAAGAAGTTGTTTTAACATACTTAGCATAACACATTTATTATTTACAATTACTTATTTCTAAAGGATTGATTTTATTTTCCCATCTTATGTTTTGATTCTCAAATATAGGTATTATGAATCAACTCAAACTCATAGAAATAAAGCAATAGTGAATTTAGAGATTGCAAACTAGCGTGTGGAGCGATAGGAGCATGAGATGTGGAAGAACTTGGTTGGATCATCTAGAGAAGTTGACATTTCTTCCTCATATCTCAGCTTCTCGACCTTAGAGGTGAGAGTACAAAACATCACATGCTCTTCTCTTGTCAAGCTTTTCTTGATTCCTGGTAATTAGTGATTGACAAGAGAATGCAACTCCTATGGAGTGAGTGCTTTGATTATGGATCATGTTTGTGGAACCCTTCTTTCTTCTTGGCTACGAGTGAGTTGTCTCCCTTGTGCAAAATTATTGTGTCTCTCTTCATCTCTAGTGTGAGTTCATCTTAGGACTTCCCAATTTGGTATTAAAAGTTTTCCTACAGGGGTTAGTCCAACCAAATATCTAATATCTACTACAACATACTATTGGCTCAAAAATCAACCTAGACACCATGTCTAATTTGATTCAAGAAGGCATTTTAACCTAGGCACATGCTCAATTTAAAAGTCTTTTGAGGCAAGATCACCACTCCTAAATTAAGCACCATGCTTCATTCAAGAGATATATGAAAATACTTCAAAGCCTACGCATACTATGGCAAACAAAGGTGACATGACAGCATTATAGATGTTTACTCAAACAGTGATGAAAGAGCATGATTATTGTTTAACAAATTGAGTCTTAAAGGTAGGCACAACCAAGATGATGTAGCAACATGGCAAGAGATGTACCTATGGAAGCATATCCCCCAAGCTTGACTTTTGCAAAAATCTAGATTGGTTGAAAGTAATTCAATGTTGCATAATGATTGGTTGTATATAACTTACATTTGTCATTCCTTTGATCTTTTGCTCCAAACCTGGTAAGGTTAGTGACAAAAATACCATAAGGAATATTTTCATAGTTATAATTCTAAGCTCAATTAACAAGGGTAGCGCAGTAGAAAGGTGAACACTCATGTCATGGTCTAAATAGTGCTTGTTTTAGGACACTAAGCTTGTCCTTGGGAAACCTTCAAGATGTGGTTTTGTGAAGTGGTTTCCCTTCCAACACCAATCTAAGTGTACCGTTCTCAAGATTCACCACACGAGATCTACAATATTTATGATAAACATATGTGTCTACAACCACCCTTTCAAAAACTTTAGGAATATGGAGCATGACGGGGTTGAAGATATCATGTGGGGCAATGTTAGAGAGACTAAGTAAATCAGGAGATGTTTCATATGAGCAAGGAACTGATGGGGTGTTAATGAAGTAGCTTCTTTGCTCATTGAAGTCTCTATCACTTTCTACTTCTAAGGGTGACTTGACATATATGCCCAAAAATTCCCTTGGATCATCTCTTGAATTATCTAAGGCCTTGTCTATCTATTCAATGGCAATAGCACATAAGTTTTTAATGGTCTCTAGCCATGGATGTTGCTCTTCTCGATCTTCTATATGGTCTTGATGATTCCTATGCATGGGATATCTAGATGGATTTCTAGAATCATCAGGAGTTTTAGGAGAAAGAGCATAAAACAAGCCATAGTGATCAAGGATGGGTTTAGAGATGGGTTCATATTCTATATCTAATGTGGGCATAGAAGGGGAGAGGATAAGAGTGGCTTCTAGATGGCTTCGCTCTCCTTCTATGACATCACTTGACGTGCCATCCTTGAGTCTTTCTAATAGTCCTTCAAAGAGATTGGGTTTGAAAAGCTTCCTAAGAAATATCTGTTGAAGATTCAAACTATAAGCACTAAAATATATTTTATGAAGTGGGAAGTTTAAACTCCTCCCAAAATCATTAGAAAGATTTTCTAAAGGTAGATTTACTTCTTCCCTTAGAGAATTTCAGAGTACTGCTAGTTTGGGATGGATAGCCAAATCATGGGATTGGAATGTTTGCAAAGTGGCTATGAAAACTTCCTCTTCTAGTTTGGGGGATGATTCCTTCTCTACCTCTAGGATTTCATCATGAAGGCTAGTGCAAGGAGTGTGTCCACTAATAATAAGGACAATCCTCACCTCACTAATCGTAAAGAAAGGGAAACTCCTCCAAAGGTGGTATTATCAAGACCCGTATAAATATGTTGAACAAGAACATAGTCTTAGGCTAGGTCTAAACCTAAACTTATAGAAAGATTAAAAGATTCCCTAAGTGTAGCCAAAAGTTCATTACCTACTTGATCAGAAGATAGGACCTTGGGTACATTACCTTCTTGATTATAAGATAGGACTCTAGCTGTAGAAAAGGGTTGACTTCGACCTATTGCAACCAAACATAGGCGTAGCTCATAGTTAGATATGAAAATTATGGGCTCTAGTGGCTCTAAGCATGCGCTGATGGGTGCAAGATATTTATAGATAGGCGTGGAATTTAGGTTATCCATAAGGATAGAAAAGAAAAGGAAAAAGATAAGGTGAGATAATAGAAAAAGATAAAGAATACAAGGTTAAGCATGACTTAAAGGTATCTCAGCAGACCATCTTTCTCCCCGACAATGGCACTAGAAATGCTTGTTGATATTAGTTACACACATAGAGAAATAATCCGCAAGTGCATGGATATCACTGAGCCCTTCACCTAGGAGATATTCTAGAGTATCGTTATTTATATTTTTACCACTAGGAGAAAGCGTGCATCTGACAAACCCAAATCTATACATAACCCCTAGGCTTGCAAGACAAGATAGTGAGATATATATGAGCGACATAGAGAGAATTCCTTTGTCAGTGTTCCTCCAATGTGGTAAGTCGTGTGGTTATTGTTCTAAGGGGGTACCTAGAGAAAAGAGACACCTCACAGAGTGCTTAACCCTAGCATTATTGTTGACGGTCGATAACGTCAACTTTTATTACAACTTTAGACCTAAAGGCACCCGAAGCAACGGGAGCCTGGCGGCTGCCAGGTGGGGCTGGCCGGCCCCACCCTAGCATCGGCCGGCGCCCCCTTAGGGTTCTGGCCCTCCACTTCTGGAAGCTTCCTCCACCACCTCTCCTGATGCATCTCAGCCCTTGGTTAAGTCGGTTTGATCCTATGGCGCACGCGCATCCCACTGGACTATAGATACATGGGTAGACCCCCCCTAGAGAGAATCAATTCATTATTCTTCAAGGCCTCAAGCCATCAAGCATCAAGCACCTTCAAGTTCATCAAGAGCCTTCTAGTTCATAGTTCTAGTTAGTTAGATTAAAAGTAGAGGATATCTAGTTCTTCATCGGGATCTAGAGCCCCTAGCGTCGGTCTAGAGCGCAAGAGTTCGGTAGTAGATCTAGTTCTTACTTTATAGTATTCAATTGTATATTAGGGAGACTTTATTCTTAATAGATTCATATGTTCTTAATTGCAATAGTCATTGTCTACTTTGGTTATATGTCTAGGATAGTTGGTTTGATCTTATTGGATTCATGTAATTGCTCGTATAGCGTTTACCTAATTGATCGTTGGGTAGATGGTAGACAATATGTAGACATGGTGTCTAGATATCTTGTTTATCTGCGAGTGCACCCTAACGTGCCGGGACGTGTGGTAGAGCGCGTAGGTGACAGCTGCGTTGGATCCTCTGTAGTCCACCCTCTGTACGTAGGACTAGCTTGGGCGCGATCGCGAAGGAGGTGACCCTTGTGTCTTAATACCCTCATTAGTTGATGTCTCTTTACTTGTAATTATAATATAGGGTTGACTTAACGATAATTTCTAGATGTAATTGCACTTAGAGTTATTCATTGACGTAGTTATAGAATTACCTTAGACCCAACTTCCTAGTTTATCCATTGGCTAACTATGATTATGACCAATAGATGCTCTGATGATTATCTTTAATTATGATACTTGATGATTATGCTATCACTATTATTTATCCATATTTATCTTGTGACCTCTGCCTGTTATGAGTAGATTATATGACTTGGTTGATATCATTTATTC
>Ga0182004_10000829_pt1 | contig 20747 bp, 16 predicted proteins | sample Sormic07211540_1_FD_120479 | JGI IMG/M metagenome (GOLD analysis project Ga0182004, IMG submission 120479) | Endophyte microbial communities from Sorghum bicolor roots, Mead, Nebraska, USA - 072115-40_1 MetaG | ecosystem: Host-associated > Plants > Roots > Unclassified | place: USA: Nebraska...
AAAGATATATTTACGATAATGTCATCCATTTAGCACAATGTCATGATGAAGTTACCATATTGGATCTTTTTCCTAACACAAGCAGTAAGCAAGCCATGGAATATACTGGGATATATCATTGCAAAAAAGAACAACATTTGGAATATATATATATATCCCTTCGTTCCCACCCATTATTGAAGCTCGCAAGCTCCTTTACAGAACTGGGGATATCAGAGTGAGGAGTCATCAGCAACAATTAAAAAACCATGGCTCTTTCAGTTGTCACGACTGGCAGGGAAAGTTTAGGCTAATCACCTACGAGAGTTACTAATTCCTCCACATCTAACTAACCTCCTCACTAAAAGAAACACCCTGAAATTAGAAAAATGCAACCAATACCACATTGCTATTTATCACGAGTTACCACAGTGGCTTATTCAATTTACTACAATGGCATCATCAAGTTACCGCAATGGAGCATTTTATCCATGCAGTGAGGTTGGGAGAGTGGCCTTGTGTTCTATCACTGGTTGGAAGCCCTTTGCTGACCATTCTGCTGCCATAGTGGACATGCCTGCCATCTTGCCTGTGATCTAGTTTAGTAGAGAGTAGAGTCAGGTAGAGATGGCGAGTCAATATATAAGAATTGGTAACGATAATGTTTATCACGTACAATGGACAAGGAATTAGCTACCATAAATGTTTACCACGTACAATGGACTGATCAAGTTACTTTCAACTGATGCCCAATTATTAGAATCCAATATGCAGGAATTTAGAGAATGTCTTCAGAAACTTACTTACCAGATCGAACTTGTACAGTTGGTTACGGTAATTCATTATCTTAATGGAGAATCATCAAATGCGTGGCCTGCCTTGGTTCTACATTCGCCGTGTTAGAAGGCCGCCCGGGCACAATAGGGACAGCGCCGCCATCAATGCTTTGGAGGTGGCCAACAATGCCACGACGGGGAGCTTCGGACTGGCCGCCCCTCCATGGGTTCGTCATGGACCAACCCTCGCCCATATCTGCCATGGAAAGAGGACTGCTGGGGTACCGTAGGGAGGGTGCCACCATAGGGCCGCCGGCAAGGTCAACACGGTGGAGGTCGACGTTGCAGGAAGCGCAAGCAGGGCCGGCCATGGCTTGGCTAGTGGCCTGCTCATCTCTGCGGGCTGTGCGTCGGGGCTATGCCAAGCCTTCTCTGTGACACCGGAGAAGGGAGGCCACGACGCGGATGCAAGCACGATGAAGGGCATCGGTAAATCAATACGGATCAGGCTCGTCTTCAAAGGCAGGTGCAGTGCAGCTAGCTCCAATGAGGGGGATGGGAGGGCGTCGCAGTCGCAACTAGCTCCGATGAGCTGGGTGGCGGTACGGTCGAAGCTGGGCTGCGAAGGGGATCTCCAATGGCACATCTTGCAGTGAATGAAGCAGGCAAGCAGGCGACGGGGATTTCCAAATGGTCAATGCAAAACAGACGCAATTTGGGGGCTTGGTTCATCGCGTTGCCTAGTATGGGTCACGGGTCATTAAGGCTAATGAGCCTATAGTAATGGTGCGAGCCTGGTCCTATAATAATGGTGGTCAAGCGAGACGGGTGGCCTGTTTGGGCTGGATCAGACACGAGCTTTGGGTCTGGCTACAGAATATGGTATTCTATAGCTAGCTACAGATAAATAGCTCTCTCTCTATATATATATATATATAAAGTAGAGAACTAACATTTATGGTACAAGATAAGTATTATTAAATTAATTATAAATTATATTTTCGTAGTAAATCTAGTTGGAGACCTAGGTGTTAATACTATTTACTATAATCTTGATTGAAGCTAAGCTAGTTTCACTTATATAAATCCTATAATTATATTCTTTCATGGATGAGAGGTAGAAGGTAGTACTCCCTCCATATCACAATCTGTAAATCATTTCAAGAATATTGGAGAGTCAAATTATGTTAAATTAACCAACATTATAGAAAAAATTACAAAGTTTTGTGGCATCAAATAGATATAGTATGAAAATATAATTAATAAAAAACCTAATGATATTTAGTTGATATCATAAATGTTATTATCTTACCATATAAATTTGGTCAAATTTGAGATATTTTAATTTTCTAAGATTTTTAGAATGACTTATTATTTAAGATGGAGGGAGTAAAACATAACGTCACGGCTTCTTGGATCAGCAAGAGTAACCTGCATTAAATTATTATATATATATATATATATATATATGAATTAAAGGAAACCACGATGATGTCATAAACGTACGGCTTCATTTTTGTAGGAGTCCCTTGCACATGATGGACACACTTTCTCGCGACCCGACCCTCCTCTGCTCCCCTAGTGCGTGTCCTCTCCCTGCTTGTGTTATGTTCGCATCCAGCCCCCAGGGCCGGCGTCTCTTCGCTCCACGGCTATATAAACCCAGCAATAGACGTTGTTGTTCGCTGCTTGTACATTCTCCACTCCCATTCTTCTTCTTCTTCTTCTTCTTCTTCTTCTTCTTCTTCTTCTTCTTCTTCTTCTTCTTCTTCTTCTCTAAAGCTACATAAAGTACTGCTGCAATGTAGTCCAGGCCCAGCCGTTAGCACTAGCATATGAATGCATGCGTCATTGTGCTTGGTGAGAAGGTCCCTGTTGGAGAAGCAGGGCACGTGCAGAGACACGCCGGCCGGAGCACGGCCGCCGCCGATAGATCGACCTCGCACTCGCACTCGCACACCAGCTGCGTCTGCGTGTGGATGAGGTCGAGATCGTCGTCGGTCGAAGCTAGCGAGGAACCTCTTGCTTGTTGCTTCACCCGCTAGCTCCTGCACTGCACGTGCTCCCCTTCTCCACCATGGCCTTCTCACCATGGGCTTCTCCGCCGCGCGCCATTGTCGCCATCCATGGACCTCAGGCAGTCAGGCTCAGCTACGCCGACGAGCGACGGCGCTTCTGTCCGTCGTCGTCTCGTCAATGCCTGCAGGGTGGTCGACGGCTGAACCTTGATAGCTGCTGCGGCTGCAGCGAAGAGCTGAGCAAGCAGGGGACGCTGCGAGCTCTGCCGTTTTAATGTCGCTGGTCTCGTCAGGTCAACCTTCATCCACGAACCATCTTCTGCTTCTATTTATTTATTTTTCATTGTAGCCTGTAATGCACTCACCTATTTTAGTTTAGTTTTTAACTAAAGAGTCTAACTACTAAAATATTTACATTTACCACAAGTAGGAAAAAAATGTAAAGCAGAAACCCCTAAGACAGCAAAGAGTTCAAGTCTAAATTTTAAATTAACTAGTAGTATAAAAGGTCCTGAGCAAACAAATAATAAGCTAGCGGTAAAAGTCCTAAACTAACAAGTCATCAGTGGACACGTGTACTGTTAGAAGTCGCGAGAAAAAGTTACTAGTTGTAAATTAGGGGGGAAAAAGGAGCAGATCTAAATTTGCTAGAAATCAAGCAGTCAAGCTTGTCCAGTTGAACGCTTTCACTTTGATTCGAAAGTTTTCCTTTCTACTATGTCTAGCAGATATTTGTCTACTTGATGAATGTCCTCACGTTGAATCACAGGTTTTCACAGCAGTACGGAGTTTGTCCAATTTAGTATTTTCAGTCTCAAATCAAAACCTTTTAGTCTTTCACACAAATTTGCCCCATTGATTGGGTTTGAGATTCAAGGTCTTATGTTTTCCATATTATCCCCCAAAATGATTTCAATTTCAACCAAATGATTTAGGCGTAACATGGCGGATGTTCTCAATTTCAAGGCAAAAGTCCTGCTGAATTCGAATACTCCTCCGCAGATGAGCTTCCGAGAAATAGTTCTTGTGTTTAAAGATGAAAAAGAAAACTCAGTTCTTTCTGAATGCTTTGATACTGATGTGCTGGACCATTTGGGAGCCAGGAGTGCCTTAATTTTCAATGGAGTAGGGCCAAACATCCAGAATTGTAAGATCTCTTTTCGCAAGGAATTAATTGGCGTTAACGATGCTGAGAGCAAAAGACAGCACTTCACAGATCTATAACCAATGAAAACATATTGGAACTAAACATGGTTAAGGATAGCTCTCTCATTTTTTTCTCTCTTTCTTTGCCTCGGAGTTGTTTTGTTTCTCTTCTGTTGCATTAAGTTTCATTTCTTGTTTTCCTGTAACTTTATTTCTTTTTAATAAATTCCTGTGTGGGTGCCGCCCCTCTCCAGTTTCATCAACAAAAAAGTTTTTAGTTTTCAATTCAAAGTTATTATTGTTGAGTGTTTGATCTCAAATCAAAAGTTTCAGCTTTCAATGCAGAACTTATGATGCTGAATGCATTGATCTCAAGTTCAAAGTTTCAATACGAATATCAAATAAATAAATAAAAGTTCCATACCGAATGCAAAGTTTGTCCTATTCAGTGTAAGAAGTTTCTAATTCTCTAACAATAATTGTTGTTCAGTGGGCGAAAAAAAAATCAAAATTAGATGCTTTCACCGTGACAATGGCCAAAAGTTTGACAATTGTATTGTACCGCGTGCTCCTTCTTCCCTACCCTGGAGTTACACAATCTCTGAACGAAATGGCAAAGACGTGCATGTCATCACGTCATTCATGCAGCCACTAACATTAGGCCCTGTTTAGCATCGAATCTTTGAACACATGCGTGGAACATTAAATGTAGATAAAAAAAAACTAATTATACAGTTTGGTTGAAAATCGCGAGACGAATCTTTTAAGCCTAGTTAGTCTATGATTAGCCTTAAGTGCTACAGTAACCCACATGTGCTAATGACAGCTTAATTATGCTTAATAGATTTGTCTTGCAGTTTCCAGACGAGCTATGTAATTTGTTTTTTTATTAGTTTCTAAAAACCTCTTCCGACATCTTTCCGACATATCCGATGTGACACCTAAAAATTTTTCATCTCCAATCTAAATAGAGTCTTAATGCATGTTCTCTCCTTTTTCAAGCTACCTACTATATAGTATATAGTACTAATTACATCCTAAATTTAAAGACGTTTGACTTTTTTATTTCAAATTTGATTGCTTGTCTTATTCAAAGAATTTGCATAGATATAGTTAAATTTAAGTCATTTTTGAAGAGCTTTTATAATAAATTAAACCACGATAATAGAAGTAATATTTTCCATAAATTTTTAAATAAGTGGTCAAACTTAATGTAAAAAAAGTCAAACGTCTTATAATTTGGGACGGTGGGAGCTATACGCTTTCCTCCTACAGTCCTACTGGGTTAAAGATCTTCACCCCATCACTCATCTCCTCAACAGCAGTGGCGGATCCAGGATTTACTGACGACTAGGGCCTCTATCTAGCAGTGAAAAAAATTATCCTACATCTATCATACTAATTATCCTACATCTATCATACTCGGTAGGAGCCTATAAGCCTATTAATATCACAGTCACGTAAATAACTAAGACAAAGATAAAATTTCTAATTGATCTGATGATTGAACTAAAATTGCTAACAACATTGCACGGTACACCTGATGAGATGAAAATCAATACCTAATATCTCATTGATCTGATGTTTCATTGTTTCTAATTTCAGTTTTCAATCTAATTAAGTAGGAATTGATTCTGGGGAAGGGAGCAGTACCAGGCTAGAGGCTATCAGCGGTCAGCATCCCTTACGCTCGGTTGCTCGGGCCTTTGCCCTCGGAGGAGCCAAGGAGGGAAGAATGGAGGACGGGAGCGCGCCCTAGGACCTGGCCGTCTGGCGTCCGCAGCCGCCAGCCAGCCAGCGCCCGGCGATGGCCTGGTGGACCATCCGGCCATGGGTTGCTGTGCGCCCCGTGCCTAGGTGGTTGGTGGGCCATAGGAGAAGGTAGTTGCAGCTCGGGCATTGGCCAGCATGGTGGCGAGCGGCGGTGCGGTGGAGGGTTAGCGAGCCACGAGGGGCGGCAAGGTGGAGGGCTGGCGAGCGGCGGCGCTGACGGTCTCACTGATGAAGTCGCGGTCGCGGTGGCTCATGAATGAGAGGAGTGATCTTTGTAATGGGCTTCATTTGTGGCTTTATTGGCCTAAAATCTATATGGGCTATAGAGTGCTAGTGGCCCAACAACTAACACCTGGGCCCTAGAGGCCTGGGCCACATATCCGCCTCTGCTCAACCGCATACGACCTTCATCTGAGTGTTTGGAGAAAATTGGAATTTTATCCCTCTTGGCACAAGTGGATTTCGCTCAAATGTTATTAAAGTTGTGAGCTTCACTTAAATGACTTTATCAAAGAAATCTCTTCCTCTAAAGTGCCATTTCCACATTTTACCACTCTTTTAATTATTTTCATCCAAATATAAACTTAGAATGACACTTTGCACCCCTGTGATACTTTTACATTCATCTTCGGATGTCTCGTGTGTTCGTGTCATCCATCTCAAAATAGCATTTTAGAGGGAGGGACTTCTTTCATAAAGGAATTGGAGCAGAACCCACAACTTTGATGGCATTTGGGTGAAGCCCGCTTGTCATAATGACAAAATTCTGATTTTCTTGAGTGTTTGGTGTTGTTTTTGTTTTTCTAACCGCTTATATATCGCTCTCATGCACCTCATGAAACCAAGGCAACAGTGGTCTGCTTACATGAGACAAAGCTTAATTCGATCGACAACCATCTAGCTACTGAATTCCTTGATACAACACTAGATTAATTGATTCTACTTTTTACTTGTTGATGGAATCAAGGGTGGAATTGTTGTAGCCTACTGCTCTAATTTATTTTATTGTGGAGGACATGTCCTTTCCGCTTTCTGCGGTGTATGGCGGTATGGCCCAATTGAAGACTGCAACAAACATTCGTTTCTCTAGGAAGTCATCTCCGGATCTCCCTACATAGGCCTTCTTTAGTTCTAAAAAGATTTTAGATTTTGGTACTGTAGTATTTTCGTTTGTTTGTGATAAATATTGTCCAATCATAAACTAACTAGGCTCAAAAGATTCGTCACGTAAATTATAGACAAACTGTGCAATTAGTTTTTGTTTTCTTCTATATTTAGTGCTTCATGCATGTGCCACAAGATTTGATGTGACGAGGAATCTTAAAAAAATTTTAAATTTCGGGGTGAACTAAACAAGGCTATAGCCATCTTCAAACTACTTGTTGTGCATCGGGGATTTCAATCTTTTTGAGGAATCTTGAAGGGCCTGGGCCCTTACAGTGGATATATTAGTTTTTTTTTTGAAAAAAAAGAGAGAGAGTAGTTTACAAGCTACAGATCAAGAGACAAAGAAGGAAACAAAGAAAATCAATCAAAGCCTACAGATTACATCAGATTTTTATGTCCATTGATCAAATAGTAGCGCAAGACTTGACTTCACCTTACTCCATATGTGATAACAACATATTCCTTAAAGAAGAGGTTTCTTCAGGTTCTTAATTATCTGGGCTGAATCTCTTTGAAAATCTGACCATTCCTTGTTGTCCATATCCTCAAACATAAGAGCACAACTGCTGCCATGAAGAACTGTGACTGTATCATGTCTAAGTAGTCTGTATCATGAATAACTAATTGCACAGTTTATCTGTAATTTGCGAGACGAATCTTTTGAGCCTACTTAGTCTATGATTGGATAATAATTGTTAAATAAAAATGAAAATATTACAGTAGTGAAACCTAAAATTTTTCACGAACTAAACAAGGCCTGAACCTCCAACATTGCTGTGCGAAGTGGCACTGAAGAAACCACTCATTTGGTCACATAAAGTTAAGGAGAAGGAGTTAGACAAACACTATAAAGAACAACGACAGGCTTCCATTTAATCGGGAGGTACTGAACCTATCCAGTATCAATGAGGCAGAGCTAGAAATCTGAGTTCACTGAACAAGAAATTCTAGAAGCCATAAGTGAACTACCAGCAAAAAAGCGCCAGAATTTGATTAGTTTACTAGAGCCTTCTACAAAATTTGTTGGCCAATTGTAGAAGCTGACATAATTAGATCCTTCTATTGTCTACACAATCACTCTATGCCTCTTGAGAAGCTCGAGGGAGTAGCAATAATTCTGATCGCAAAAAAAAGAAAGTTTTGGAGACAGTTGTTGATTTCAGACCTATTAGCTTGCCATTTCTTTGCTAAACTGATTTCAAAAGTTCTTGCAAAGCGGCCCGCCTCCAAAATTGAGCCTTGTTTCTAATTGTACCAAAGCGCTTTCATTAGGGGACGATGTATTCAAGATAACTTTCTCTGAATAAAGAATCTGGTCAAAGCTTACCATCGAAACAAGACTGCAAGCTTAACCTGCTCTAGCTTTGGAGTAAGTGACCCAAGTTATTAGAATCCCCGTTTGTGTGCTCTCGCTAGATCGAGTTGGAGGGTGGTCTGGCCAAGGGAGAGCTTAGAGGTCCCTTAGTGGCTAGTGTCCTATGACAACGAAGCTTTTGACTATGTCTCTTAGGAGTATCTCGATCTTCTCCAACATCGAGGATTTGACAACAAATGGTATGACTAGCTTGCTCTTATGCTCAGAGCCTCCGCATCCTCAGTTCTTTTGAATGGAGTAATTAAGGATTGGACCAGAATTCATCATCATCGTGATCTTTGGTAAGGCGATCCATTGTGCCCATATCTCTTTATTCTTGCAAATGATGTGTTGTAAAAGCTGTTTGACTTGGCAACATATATTGGTCACCTGACCCCACTACAAAATGGACATGCTACGATCAAAAGGTACATATAAAAAACCAAATCTGTAGTCCATGTAAGGAAACTACGCCTTCTGAAAGATCCACCCTGTGTTTCCAAAACCAGTTGTCAGCCTAAAGCCAAATTTGAGTTGTATTTTTGCAATGATTTTATAGGAGTTTTGACTCCTAACCAGATGAGTCCACCCCCACTCTATACATATAAATGGACTGAAGGCATCCAATCGATTAAAAACACAACTATTTTACCATTTTAATCCCCGTATTTGTTGTTCCGTAAGCATCTTGATGTTTACGGGCATTCTAGATGGCGTCCAGACATTAGAGCATCTCCAACAACTTGGTAAAATTCACTTGTCAAATCTTGAGTTATAGCAAGTTGCTAATTTGTTTAGCAAAAGAAAAAAAGGATGTGTCTCCAATAAGTTGCTATTCTCACTTGATAAAAATAGAGGATGACAAATGGGACCCGCTCACTTGGTAAAAGAATATGTGTCTCCAACAAGTTGCGCTCGGGATAGCAACTTGGGATAGCAACTTGATAAATCTCGGCAGTAGAAACCTCTAGATAGCAACTTGGAAAATTTAGCAAGTTGAGATAAGGAGTTGTTGGAGGAGGATTTTTATGCTTTTAGCAAATTTGGTAGGATAGTATGTTGAAATACCAAGTTGTTGGAGATGCTCTAGCAACCTTAGGTGTGCCAACCCGACGGGCTTCTTTTTACAGGCATTAATAGGCTTTTATTATGGTGAATTCTGCCAAAACTGTCTAGACCAGTTTTCTCGGTTTAGGAAACTGACCTAGCATTTTTTTTCTAGCTTTGTTGCAATTTGAGAGTGATACTCATACTATCAAAGTGTGCTAACTCTATATAATACGTAATTCTGTATCACAATCAATGAGTCAGATAATAAGCATTTCTTGCAAACAGTAGTCTGCAACCCAGCGCCTTGTGTAGGCAGTTTTTCAAGCGGTCATAATAACATTATAATATCTTAGGTGTGATCCGCTTGTTCCCATACAAATGTATCGAATAAAAACTAACAAGGAGGTCCGATATACTTTTCACAGCTCAAGCAGCTGAAAGAATCAAAGAAAGACCATGCATGATGTCAGGGAGCTAAGGAGAAACACATGTACAGTTGTACATGAGTAGTACATGAGTCTTCACGCCCTCTTTCTTAAAGACCAAATTCTGAATAACAAATTAAATATACTTCACATTTACAACAGAATTTGCTCCTTGCACTTCATCCACAATTCACACGAGCGACGATAACGAGGACACCACTGTAGTTTCATCTCCGAAAACATTGGACATTTGCTATTTTGGAAAACTAGTTATAATACATATGGAGCCATTAATTTGCACTAGTTGAACATAAACACATTGAAACATAATAATAAGTTCACACAGTACATAAATATAACAATAAGTCAGTTAGCAGGGGTTGAACATATGCTCAGCATACTTGACCCCGCTAGACAATCCTTAAGCACATGAATTGAACAACAATAACTATACTAGAAATAGTTGAAATTTGTTGCTTATGCAGTTGGAAGACGAGGTACACCAGTGTAGAAACCTGTGTAGGGATAACAGGATTGATAGGAACCAATACGATTGACGTTGAAAAGCCCCGTGAACTTCATGGAGTCAAGCCGGATCGCGAAGGCACCACCGCTAAATGTGGATACATGAATCACATTGTTGTCCTCATCAAACCCCAGTATCCTTGCTGCTGGCAAATTAGTATGCATCATATTCATACGTGGTACTTTAAGGAGGTTGTCCAGTTGAATTGTTTTCTGCAGCACCCATCTCCATCTAACAACACCATCTGATGATGAGTTGGCCTTGGCCATGGCCTTCCTCCCCCACAACTCCATGCTCATCTTGGACAAGATTGCAAGTCCCAGCTCTCCTCCATCATCCTGTGTCCTCACGATCTGGAAGAAGGATCTGTCAATGGGATGATGGAGACGCTTCGGCGTCTGGATCACGCCTAGAGTGTGCCTCTCCAGATCGAGTTCAAGAAATCCTTTTGGCCACCGGAGAAATCCGTAGAGTGCGTTCCCAACCAAGACATTGGGCAGGTTGGACACAGATAAGGGAATGACAGTGGTTGCGATTGCGATGGTGCGACCCCATTTTCTTGTTTGGGATTCGTAGACGCACACGGACACACGTATTATGTGACCATTGTCTGCGTCGTCTATGCGTATCAAGATGACCTTGAAGGGCCTCAACTGCCCATCGCCATGATCGGCAGTGGCGGCGGCGGTGCTCAGCACCGTGCCACGGCAGCAGTGCGCTCCGTTGTCAGTGGTGAACTCCCCTGGATATGCCACGGTGGCCTGGCAGCCGGTGACGGGATCCCACACGACGGCGTGGAGGCTTGTCCTGTTGATGAGGAGGGTGAGGCCGTGGCGGCAGCCGAGGAAGAAGAGGCGCTCGCCGGCAGCAGGCTGCCGCGGCAGGGAGAAGCGCTCCGGTGGTATGCAGTCAGGCGGCGCCAGCGTCGAGACGAAGACGGGCCCGCGAGGGTGGCTGAAGAAGTAGCCCAGCAGCGGAGGCGTCCGGTGGTGGTGCTGGCGGAAGCGCCGGAGGAAGAAAGGGTCCGTGACGAGGCCTCGCCAGCGTTTGCACACGAGGGACGCGCGCGCGAGAGACGACGGGAGCGGCGGCAGGCGTAGGAGAATCTCGCAGAGGAGATCGTCGTTGTCCGGCAGGGACACCGCCGGCACTGGCGCTGATGCGGGTGCATGTTTCGATCCGATGAAGCACCTGGGAGGCCAGAATTGTTGTTAGGAATACTAACAACTACCTCTTGTTGTCTGAATGGAGTTACGTAGTACATACCTTGCAAAATCCCGGAACTTGAGCGGCATCGTTCTGACGACAACGACGACGACGATCGCAACAGGCCACCTGGAGATAGACGAAGCTGCGTCTTCCGGACTCCGATTGTCCTTTTGTTTTGTCCTCGACGCGTGATGCACGCACTACTGAAGAGAATTTTACTAAGACTTTGAAAGTAAACATGAAGCTTGATGGCTGGCGCGGATTAGAAGTAGATTATGATTCACTAGTCCACCACACCCGTGCACTCACTAGTTGTCTAGATTTGACTCCAAACGGATCAGATGGATAGGTGCATCCATATGTTCATCAACTTAACAAAAACATATAAGTGCACACTACTCAAATTTTGTTGGACACGGCTAATGCGCCGCCGAGCCTGCGATTAGCTTTTGGAATGCAAACCGACCTTCTTCCTCCTCCAGTAGCCCTGCAGCTTCCTCGCGCTTCGGCCCCATGGCTCCCTCGACCCCACCCTCCTCGTCCTCGTCCCCGCCGCTGTCCACCTCCCCAAATGGTAGGGCCTCGTCGGACCTCCATGGCCGCACGCGAGGACCTCCCCCTCCCCCTCCCCCCACCTCTCGCCGCCGCCATGGTCTTCGGTGCCCCTGTCCCAATCTGGCTCCCCTGTCTCTATCGCCGCCAAAACCATAACACCACTATCCCACCGTCTCCACCAACTGGTCGGCCTGGTTCCCTGAGCCCCTTCTCTTCTAAGCCCGCCGGAGTTGGGAAAGAAGAGAGGGAGAAGTACAACACCCTCTAAGCCTGTTGAAACCCTAACTCTCAAATGCTCGAATGTGAAAGGGGGAGGAGGAGAAGGACACACCTCGATTTCGCCGATGCTGGTGGCCTAGGAATGTATGTAGCTGCTAGATCGAGGAGGAGAGAGTGTGTGGTGTGGTGGCCTCCTTCTAGCGTGACCGTGATGGGGAGGAAGAGAGGGAGAGAGGGGGAAAAGGTGGGCGTGCGGTGCGGCTACGCGGTGTGTTAAATGCCCACAGGCCAGAAATAAAGTAGCTTTTGCCGATTTTGTTTAGGAGAAGCCATCTAAATGCATAGATATCGTCTCCACTAGATAAAACATTTATTTACCCATAACATACATGAACGGGGCAAGTCTTATAACACACGCTATGCCTTCGATGGTTATGTGTGGTTGTATGTGACTATAGTGATGACACAACTATTGTGCATGTAAAATGCATGTGCTTTTCTTGATTCACCTAAAACGTCTTTTCTCAATTTTACGCTCTCTTTAGTGGGGTTGGACTTCTTTAAAAACAGTGAAGTCGGGAAAAATCATGTTTTAGTTGCTTCATCTTTTGTCTTGGATAGTTTTGGCTTCAGGAGTCGTTCAAGTTTGGTATGACATTTGATTTTAGCACGCCCTATAGCGGCGCTAGCCTACAATGCCTGCATGTTGTGCTTCTATGGCGAGTGCCTCTCCAGCCTCCTAGCCACGCTGCATCTCATCGGCATCCCAGACATCCTTATAGTCCACCTCACCATCGCCAACATCAAGGACTCATTGCCTTTGCCACAACTGTGATAACATAAGGGAGTCACGATGTTGCTTGTTGGGCCGACTTGACATGACCAGTTTGTAAATAATCTAAATGGGTAGTAGAAAAATAAGAGGGTATAAGAGGAGTTCTATGCTTTGTCAAGGGCCATGGCCCTAGGCCCAAATTCATCCTTGCTAAGTGTATAGACACACTTGCCTCACATTCACATATTGGCCGGCCTATATGGACCAATAAATAAGAGCTGTTAAGTACTTTAATTTGTAATGAACATGAGAGGGCATGGTACTAATATGCATATAACCATATGGAGCATTGGCATTAACATATACTCCCTCCATACTAAAAAACCTGACGTTTTGGACACGATTGCGGTAGCCAAGGAGTGATTAATTAGGGGGTAGTTTTTCTTGTCTGCCCTTATTAAATACGGTTATTGGTGCACTATAAGCGATAAATGTTCGTAGTTGAGGTGGCTAGTCCATTGAGGCGTTGGTTGTGAGGCGGTGTGTTCGATTCCTAGCCTACCTCATTTTTTTGTCACGCGTGTTTTTTTTGCCTAGGCGAGGTGAACGCCTGCGACGACGATGGGACGTGTCACGCGTGTTTTTTTGGCTGCCACTGCTCAGTCTGCTGCAGAGAGGACGATGGGACGCGGTGCGAGCCGGCCTTGTTTCTCAAAACAATTTGTAAAATTTTTTAAATTCCCTATCATATCGAATCTTTAAACACATGTATAAAGTATTAAATATAAACGAAAATAAAAACTAATTGCATAGTTTGGTCGGAATTGATGAGACAAATCTTTTAAACCTAGTTAGTTCATGATTGGACAATATTTATCAAATACAAACGAAAGTGCTACAATGTCAATTTTTCAAAATTTTTTGGAAGGCCTTGTTTACTTCCAAAAAAATTTGCAAAATATAAATAGTAGCATTTTCGTTTGTATTTGACAAATATTGTCCAATTATAGACTAACTAAGCTCAAAAGATTCGTCTCGTCAATTCCGACCAAATTGTGCAATTAGTTTTTATTTTCATCTATATTTAATACTTCATACATACGTCTAAAGATTCAATGTGACTGAAAATCTGAAAAATTTTGTAAAATTTTTGAGGAACTAAACATGGCCTAAACAACAAAGCCAAGGCCTCGTCACCTGCTGCAGGAGGACGATGTGACACAGCCATTTTACTTGCGATCGAGCAGGTGGGCGGCGACAACAAAGCCGAGGCATCGAGTCATTAATAAACGGACGCCGAGCAGGGGCAAACTCGTGTGAGCTGGGCCGCGCGAGCCTCGAACGTCAAGTTTTTGGATTTCAGGTTGGGAGCTCAGGACAAGCAGTAGTAAGTAGAAGGTTTCCAAATAAAGTGATAATACACCTCCAAGATGATGAAATGATAATCCATACTACAACCAACATGGTAATACGCTTAGATATTAAAAGGCAAAATAGCCAAAATCGTCCCTCAACTCTTGGCAAAGAGTCAAGTTCGTCCCTGTACTTTTGTTTGGGCCAGTTTAGTCCTCCAAATATCCAATTTGGGTTCAGTTACATCCTTCTAGCACACGCCGACAGAAGACCGTCAAAACATATAACGGTCCCACCGCACAGTCGTAACTCTTTTTCCCCTTCAGGCCGCCGATGCCACAGTAAGTTGGGAGGGCTGCCGCCACCGCCCGGCGTTGCCGCCACCGCAAGTTGGGAGCCCGCCGCCGCCACCGCAAGCAGGGAGGGGCCTCCACTCACCCACGGTCAGAAGCTGCTCGCCCGCCGGCCCTCCATCCTCGTAGCACCGGCCCTCGATCCCCGGCGGCGCCGGCCCTGCATCCTCGGTGGAGCGGGCACCATCGTCGAGCTCCTGATGTTGTGCTCATCGCCGGTCACCCCAGAGCTGCTCCTCATCGATGGATCCGCCAAGGGGAGAAGACTACCGCTGCCACCGCAATCTGGGAGAGCAGTGATTGCAATTGCCTATGCCATTTTAATTCGCGGATTCAGTTTGGATGTTGCTCGTTCGATGGATTTGACGTTTCAATGCATCATGTAGGGCTAAGAGAAGATGAGCGATTCTGAGGTATTGGCTGTTAGGTTTCATTTTAATGGGGTATTTGTTCTGGATGCAATATAGCTGAATTTTATTTAATTACTGACATGAACTACCACACAGGTCGCCAGAATGGACACTATGTAGAAGGTCATTCACCATAGAAATTTTAGGAGAACTCACATCGCATTCCCATGATATGTTCTCCATATATGGTCTGTTCCACTTGAATGTGCATGTATGGCTTTTGTAGCATCTAGGACGCAGATATTCTAACTCCAAACACCAACAATATGGTGAATCTTTCTGCGCTTTCGCAAGGGCATTTTTATTTGTTTTCATCTCATCTATGGAATAAGAAAGACTCATGCGTCCACCAAAATATTCTCTTAGTTCTCACACACTATTTGCCTTAGCTAGCATAGTCTCGCTACCAATCTTGTGAATCCACATAGTATCAAAATTCTCTTTTGGTTCCTTGACTAAGCTAGAATTGACCATATCATCAATACAATGACACAAATATTCATTAAGAACCAGCTCATTTGCATACAACTAGTGTAGAGAACTTTTTGAACCTTAAATTTGGATGATACCTTGTTATAAAAAGGATCATTGGGAGGAATCAAGGTGGTGAACAAAGTAGTTCTAGACATATGCCCTAAGGGGGTGAATTTCAGTTCACTTTTTCTAAACACTCACATGAGGAGATGTACCCGTATTATAGTGCTTACTCTTTTCACCTATAATGTAATCCCACCAATTGTTGCATTTTGACTCTAATGGTGTTAGCTGTTTGAGCCCCACTTCAGTAGTTCTAACCAGGTGCCCTTATGCCTAAAGGGAGTGAGTCCTAATTCACTTTTTTGAAACCGCCGTGTGAGGATATCTACCCATCTTGTGCCACGTATAATGTAATGTAATCGCACCTAGTGTTGTGCTTTGAATCTAATCACTTCAACAAATTTTTCCAATATTTGATGTACACTAGTACAAAAAATTTAATGGAGGCGGTTGTTTTCAATTAATAGAGGCGAGCTTTCGCAACCGCCTCCAATAGAAGGCCTCAGTTAATCGTGTTTAACCGAGTTGGTCACCATGCCTGCCACGGTTAAATTATTTAATGGAGGTGGTCGCATTAAGTTGCCCTCCTCTATTTATTGATTTAAAAAAATAAAAAACTAATGAGCGCAATCGAGCCCACCGCTGAGCCCAATCGAGCCCTCTGCTGTCGCATCCGCCAATTTTGGGCGCCCCTACTCCTTGCTGGCCTGCACACGCCGCCCTGGTGGAGAGAGGGAGGGAGACCGTCATGGTAGACCTATGCTACCATTGTGGTGGAGACCACACCGCAGTCGTGGGAGCCCCGTGCCATGCAGAGATCCACGCGCGCCCACTATGGTGGTAGAGACCACGTCGCCGCTGTGGTGGTGGAGATCCACGACGTTCATCATGGATGAGATCAGCGCCGCCCGCCTAGCCGAGCGGGCCCCTATGCCAGATCCAATGCTAGGGCGTGTGCCATTGATGCCTGGCACCGTCCGATGCCGCACTGGAGGGCTACACGGCCCCGCACCGCCATCCACGTGAGCCGCCGCTGGGGCGCGAGTGCCTCGCATTGTCGTAGGAGAGGGAGACAGAGGACCGAGAGAGGAGAGGTGGGGTGGTTCAGTGGTTGGTGAGGAAGTGCCGAGAGAGAACGAGAGGAGGGCCCGGGGCCAGTGGGGGAGAGAGAGAAAGAGGCGTGGACAAGGAGTGGTGGAGAGGGTCTGGGAGGGAGAGGAGCCCCACGCTCGATTGGTCTAGAGAGGGTTGGGAGAGTGAGGTGAGGCTAGGGTTAAGTGTTGCTTATATATGAGCCTGATGGAAAGGCAGAGATGGGCTTTTTCTAGGTTGGGGGCTAGGCAACTATTTTTGGAGGCGGACTTTATAGTGTGCCTGCCTCCAAAAATTGATTTATTGAGGCGGACGACTTAAGGCAACCACCTCTAAAAATATTCTATTTTTGGAGACCATTGTCTTAATTTGCCTGCCTCTATTAATTGATTAACGAAGACGGTTGGCTTATAATAATTGCCTCGTTTAATTGGTGATTAACCAAGGTGGTGGCGCTAAGACGACCGTCTCCGTTAATTATTAACCGAGGCGGTCGCTCGGGAGGCTCGCCTGCCACGGAATAATGGTGGCGGGCAAAATATGTGCCCGCCTTTATTCAAAATATGACAACGCCACGCAAAAAATCATGTACTAGTGGTACCAAGCAGGTGACCTTTTGTAACATCGTAGTAGAAATTGAAAAAGACATTAGCTTTCATTGAGATTCTTTGGAGTACAAGATATACATGGTACCTGAGATTTAATGAACTAAACAGACCACCCGCTGTAAAGCATGGGCGGCTAGTACTATATATACAGTATTCCTCTCAACCGCACATTTTTAAAAAAAAGTAAACCTATTACAACTCATTTTGATCTGGAATGTTGAGCTGATCACAAAAAATTGTTCAATATAGTTTTGAATTCATTTAAAAGTCTTTTTTCAGGTCCTTATAATTTATCTGGGATGCTAAGTTCATGAGAAAAATTGTTCAACACAATTTTTGAAAACATGTAAATCAATTTAATTACTTTGAACTATGTTTTCTTAAAGAAAACTCAATTACCACATATTTTGGAAACCAGTCTATTTGGAAACTTCAATAAAATCTATTTTTCAGGTAGCGTTGGAAAAACATCAACTTGGATTCAAAACTATTAATTCAACAAACAAAATATTTTTGAAAACCACTACTTAATATTCATAGCATTGCATTGTCCTTTGTTGCTTTTGATGGACTCAACATGTGTATTAGGTGTGCGCGTTGAATAGTCCAAGAGAGCAGAGTGACTAGATATGAAATTCGCGGCTAGCAGCTGTCACTCTAGCGACAGCTAAATAGACATCTTGTACAATCCATAGACAGCTTACCAATTATTTGACTATCTACACACATTAAATACATACATGCATCTATGATCAAGCATGAATAAGATCTCTGTGTGATATTTTGTTGCTTCTTTAACACAAACGATATCACGGATAAGTAAGATGGACACAAATATATTATTTCTTTAGAACCATCAATTTAATATGATATATTAATAAATGTAAAATACAAATATATTTATTAGCATCCGATTGTTGCCTATGTGATTTCTGAACAAAATGTCGGAATACCTTTTGAACGTATGCAAATATTTTGGTGGGAAATTCAATCGAACACCTAGTGAGCAGCTGAGAAGAGATCCTTCCGTCCACTGCCTCTTTGAGGCCATGACTGCTGCAGCAGTGGTGCCGTCAGCGTCAGGGCACTGCTGCAGTCGAAGAGTAGTAAACGATGAGTGTTTTTGTTATCTAGCACCTACAGTGATTCCATTTGCCTTTCTTTTGCTTTTGACTACATACGGACATACTAACAAGAAGATAGTATTAGGCCTGTTTAGTTACCAAAAATTTCCTAATTTTGTAAAGATTTTTCATCACATAAAATCTTTGAACACATATATAAAACATTAAATATACATAAAAAGATAATTAATTGCATAATTTGTTTGTAATAGGTAATTAATTGCATAATTTGTTTGTAATTTGTGAGACGAATCTTTTAAGACTAGTTAGTATATGATTAGACAATAATTATCAAAGACAAAGAAAAATACTACAATAGTGAAATCCAAAATTTTTTACTAGACCACATGTATGTAAAGCACGTACGCCTGTTCTGATCAGAAATAATTGCTTTAGACTAGAGTCATTTAACAATATAATATTTTCGAGAAGTTTGAAATGACAACCATCTTCTAGACAAAGATGACATTTGTTTATTTCTTCAAAATAAAAATAAAGGCTTGTTGACACCATACATCTAATGTTCAGTAAAACATGATTTATCAGGCCAATACGTATATTAGCAGTACAATAACAGCATGATTTTTTATTTACCCATACTAGTGGCCATGCACGTGTGTATGGTAAATAGAAAGACATATCTTGATAAAGAGTAAAAGACTATGCACAATGCATGAAAACTCATTTAAATCATATTTAAGAGTTTTAATACATTTGAAACTATACACCAATAGTGCATCTATAGACGTGCATTATCACAAATTTAAGATTCAAACTCATTTTGAAAAAAAAATTATATAAAAATAACAAATTTCATCAGCATATACACTTGAGGATAAAAATCCTAGAATTTTGGCCTCTACTGCATATGCGAATGAAATTTGTTATTTTTTATATGATTTTTTTCAAAACGAGTTTGAATCTTAAATTTTGTTATTTTCATATGAATTTTTACTTGTTTTCGAGAAACAATCTCGAGAAACATTGAACCAGGCCAAGGCCTTGTTTAGTTCACCCAAAAACTAAAAACTTTTTAAAATTTTTCGTCACATCGAATGTTACGACACATGCATGAAACATTAAATATAGTCGAAAACCAAAATTAGTTACACAATTTGTCTGTAAATCGCGAGATTAATCTTTTGAACCTAGTTAGTTTATGATTGAACAATAATTACCAAATAAAAACGAAAGTGTTGCAGTACCTAAAACCAAAAAAAATTGAAAACTTAACCAGGCCAAAGTAGAAGAAAATCTTGTACTGCTTTAAGGGCACCCACCGCGGCAGCATTAAGGGATGGTGGCGCTGCTGGGGCTGAAACCTCGAGAAGAGCCACAGCACCGCGACGACAACCTCCGCACAGCGTGGGGACACGAGATGGCGGCGTGAGTCTCCCTCGTTTACGCCTCGCCGTCGCCGAGGTGTTTCTGTCGAAGAAGGGGAACATGTCCGGGCGAGAGGCAGGGCCTACCGCGCGCTCGGAGAGTTTCCAATGTGATAGGCTGGGCAGCGTCGACGGATTAGGGCCTTGTTTAGTTTTAAAAAATTTTGGGAAATCCACTGTAGCACTTTCGTTTGTATTTGACAAATATTGTCCAATTATGGACTAACTAGACTCAAAAGATTCGTCTCGTCAATTCCGACTAAACTGTGCAATTAGTTTTTTATTTTCGTCTATATCTAATACTCCATGTATATGTCTAAAGATTTGATGTGACGGAAAATCTGAAAAATTTTGCAAATTTTTTTGGAAAGTAAACAAGGCCTAGACCAATCTCAATAGATAGTGTCACTATATTTCACATACCAACACGTCATCGAGATTGAAATAAAACCATCTATGAAATAACACCAACAATGGAGCATTTCACTTTATTGTTTTCAAGGCTAAGCAAAGCATTTAATTGCTGCAAAATGATTGGATCACATGCAAGATGGTGAAACGATCTAGCTCTCAGTGGGGATTTCATCTCGTTTCACCACGTGGGAAACAACGCCCATAGAGTTTCACCATAGTGAAACTACTTCCTTCTCTCTCCTCTTTGTTTCATGCTGAAAGGACCAAGGATGCGCCTAGAGGGGGGGTGAATAGGCGATTCTGAAAATTCACAACTTAAAAAGCGGAAACGATTAGAACTGGAGTTTTCCACGCAAATGAAAAACTCCACACAAAGATAATCAGAGGAACAGTTGTAAACAATATTAAATAAGTCTAACACCTGCACCACAGAGATTAGATCGCAGAAAGAAATAATATTGACAACTCGCAAATACCGAACGCGTCCGGTATCAACTCG
>Ga0182004_10000830_pt1 | contig 20746 bp, 14 predicted proteins | sample Sormic07211540_1_FD_120479 | JGI IMG/M metagenome (GOLD analysis project Ga0182004, IMG submission 120479) | Endophyte microbial communities from Sorghum bicolor roots, Mead, Nebraska, USA - 072115-40_1 MetaG | ecosystem: Host-associated > Plants > Roots > Unclassified | place: USA: Nebraska...
TCCAAATAGGTAACAAGGAATTCAGGATAACAATCATCTATGATTTTGCTAAGGTCATCAAGGTGGACACATGCAAATGATAAGTGCTATATTAATTGTGTATAGGTAACAAGGATAATCCCCAGTTATACTTGCCTTGATCAAAGCTCTCCTGAGCCTGCTGGTCTTCAAATGTTTGATCTTGAGCACCAATGTACGGCTCACCGTCTATTCCCGAACATCAATCAACAACACGCATTCCAAAGTAGGCAATCATACACGAAGCAAACGAAGCAAACAAGCTATAATTAGAACAATATACCAAATAGTGAGAAATCAAAGATAAAAGTTTATGAAAATATTCTACGCAGCGCTACGATCACACAGACGTAAAGTTCACGAAAATCGGATTTAAAACGGAGAAGTTATGAATTTTCTAAGATTTTATATAGAAAAGTAATTAATTAATTAGGGTCACAAAAATAAAAAGTTTTAAACTGAGAAAACAGTGTTACTAACATGTAGAGCTCATTAATACGAACCTAACGCAATTTGAATGAGTCAAATCGGAGTTCAAATGAATATTTTATAGCCAAAAGAAAATCAGTGGCAGACTTGTAATTTTGAGAAAGCGTATTTTGAAATCAAACCGGCACTGAATACGTTTTTGAACTCAGTTAGCGTATTTCAACGAGGCGTTTTGGACCGCGGGTTAAGACTTTAAAAAGAGTAGGGGCTCTTTAGCAAAAACTGGCACCGAACCGGTATCGTCTATTTTGGGCCGCACATCTACTGATGGACGGCTGTGGTTCGATCTAGGCGTTGGGCGGTGGCCGGCGGCGTTCTCCTCGGTGGTGCACCATGGCCGGAGTCAGGAAGGTCACCGGAGTTAGCGAAAACAGCGATTCTCGGCACCCTAGGGCAAAAGGAAGACACTGGGAGGGAGCACGGAGAAGGGCGGGCTCACCTACACCCTAGGCACGACTGGAGAGGCTCAGTCACGGTGCGGTCCTTGCCGAGGCGGCGATGCGTCCCTGAAGAAGTTCGGCGTGGGTGTGAGCATCGAGGAGAGTGACATAAGGCATGGGGAAAAACTTGGCGACTTCGTTACCCCGTGGCGATGCTCGGCATGTGATCACGAAAGGCCCTTGGGCACCACAGAGCGAGGACCACGGCGGCGACCTTGCTCCAAAAGCGGCGAGATCCAAAACATTGTGGGGCGATGGCTAGGGCACGTCCAGTGTCGCGAAAACGGGAAAGAGAATGCGGAGAAGATTTGAGTCTTTATAGGGGTGGCTTACACGCGTTTGGAGGCAGCAAATCCCGTGCCAATCGGGATTCGGTGGTTCCGACCCGAGTCCTGCTCGAGGACGACGCGAGGAAGAAGAAGAAAGGGAAAGACTGTCGCTGACATGCGGGCCAAGAGCGTCAGCGAGAGAAAGAGCGGGTCCCAGCTGACAGCGAAACAGAGGAAAGGAGAGGGGCGCGCCACTCGGGCCGAACGACCTGGGCCAGAGTGCGATCGGAGAAAAGCAAATGGGGGAGGGAAGCTGGGCCGCGGGTTGGGAGTGGGAGTTGGGCCTCGGGCCAGAATAGGGAGAGGAGAGGTTCTGTCTTTTTTTATATTTTTTTCTTTTCTTTTCTTTTCCAAAGCTTTTCCAAAAGGGATTTTAAATCATTCTTAGAGATAGAACAAAACACACGGTACAAAATTAAATATGCTTCGGCATGAATGCATAAACATGTTTCTAAGCCCTATGATAATTTTTAATTTAATGAAAAATATTATTTTCCTATGTTTCATGAGCACAAAAATACAAAATAAATTATTTTAGCTCTATTTTCCACAAAACAATTTTTAGGGTGTTACATTAAACTACTAGACCGGCGCCCCAATTGATTGTCACAGGTCTACTTGACCAACTCGTGTTACTACACATAGAAACAGATCTAACGATCATTGCTACCTCGGAAGGATGGACCGTTCAGACCAAGGCAACCTCTCAGATTGGGAAGTACTCGGCGTTTCCTCACGGCTTGCACAACTCAGCTGCGCTGGCCTTGCATCATGCACATCTGCTGTTCGCAGATTCTACGTCGACAGATCCAATTCTAGGTCAGCGTACCTCAGGCACGTCGCACGCACCAAACACGCTACTTGGTCAACATGGCCTCCGTCCATACTCTCCCGGAGAATGATACTTCAAGCACATGATCCAGCACTGGATCCGTCCCGACCAAAGTTTTGCATCTCGAGGACGATGACTATGATATGGATTTCCCCCCCATATCCCCTGGGTTTCCCTCGTTTTCCGGTCTTTTCGCCATGACAAGGAGATCTGGTCCTCAATGTCAGCAATGACGAACCGGCACCTGATGGCAAAACCGACGACCAGAGACAACAACACGAGGAGCGCAACGTTGACCCCGCTCAACGGCGAGCACTTGAAGTGGAGGAACGCCAAAGGCAAATCAACCCACAAAATCTCGATGACGCTTTTGACATGGTGGGAAATCAGCAGGTCTTCAAGACTCCAAGCACTAACGTGGCCGTCGCTATGGCTAATCTCGAACGACTCCCAAACATGCCAGAGTACCAGGATGTCCGAACCAACATACGAGCACACCTGATCGCCGCCATAGGGCAGACGACAGAACTAATCAAGCAGGCTCAAGCTATCTCCCACGCGCCCGCCACCTCTGGTCGCAGCCACCAAAGCCGCATCTCACCACCTCTTGGTGGCTCTCGTCGCAACCGTTCACCACCAAGGGATGCCCACCAGGGGAATAGTGGTGATCACCACAATCAGGAGGCGTATCGCAATGGCCGTAATCGGGATGCTCATCAACGTCGTCGAGCCCATGAGCCCAATCGTGGTTACAACCAAGAGGCTAATCAAAGGGTGGACTACGATCTTCGTCACAACCTTCCGCCATGGGACATACGCGACCACATCAACAAGCGCATCAAAGCTAGGGCAGCCCATGAGAATATCCAATGCATCGAGTATGACACCACGCATGGCCCCCCTGGGTTGAAGCAATTTACCCCTCATCTTTGACAAGTCATATGGCCTCACAACTTCAAACTAGAGAAGCTCAAAGAAATACGATGGCAAGGAAAACTCTGAGAACTAGATCACTCTATACGAGATAGTCGTCCAGTCTGCCACAGGCGACGAGCATGTGATGACAAACTATTTCCCTGTCGTCCTTGATTAAGTCGGTCATCAATGGCTGCTCGGCTTACCTGAGAACCAGTTCGACACATGGGAAAAATTACGCCAAACATTCATCGGTAACTTCATAGCTACCTGCGAACAACCTGGCAACAAGTATGACCTCGAGAGGATACGTGACCGTAGGGACGAGCCACTCCATGACTACATCCGACGTTTCTCGGATATGCGCCTCAACATTCCAAAAATCTCCCATGATGAGGCGATCTCTGTGTTCATCAAAGGCCTTCGTTGTCATGAAGCCCTCCGAAGCAAGTTACTCCGCAAAAGGCCGACCACAGTCACTGAGCTTCTCGCCACCGCCAAGAACTATGCTGACGCTGACGACGCGAAGAAGCTAATCAAAGAATATGTAAGAGGAAATCAATAGGCCAACCACCCTTCTCGGCGAGATGACAACCGCGGGAGATTCGACAATTGTAATCCTCGTCGCATGACAATGGGGAACGTCGTGAAGGATGGGATAGGCGCCGTGACCAGCATGACCACTTTAGGGGTAAGAGGCCTCGTGAGAACGACCATGAGGTCAACACGGTCAAGTGGTTTACTAGTCGCCGTGACTACCAGGCTGACTATAACAAGGCCTTGAAGGGCCGTGTCAACTCCATCCTCGATCTAGTCACACCATGCATGGAAAATTGCCACGTCCTAAAAAACATCTACGCGCAGCAGATCATTCAGGATGATGCTGCGAAAGCCGTAGGCAACCGTGATAGGCGCAATCACGAAGAGGACGACGACGATCAAGACCGAGACCCCGGCCCCGCCACCAATACGTCAACCCAAACCGACGTCGTCCATTCCATCTTTGGCGATAAGGTGTCAATTGAATCCAAGAGAGAGCGCAGGCTCCTTAGAAGGGCATGCCTGAACGTTGACAGCGCCGACAATCTTATTGCCGACCCGAAGCTCTCCACCTGGTCTCATCGGGAGATCTCTTTCAACAGGCAAGATCGCTGGGCCGCCATCCCGAGCCAGGGCGCTTCCCCCTCATTCTGGACCCATGCATCAACAACGTCTATTTCGAGTGCGTGCTTATCGATGGCGGCAGCTCCATCGATATCATGTTTCGCAGCCGTCTTCCTACTCTCAAGCTGATCCAAGCGGATTTAAAGCTATATGAAGCTCAGTTTTGGGGTGTGCTACCAGGTCAAAGTTCTATGTCTCTTGGCCAGATAACGTTTCTTGTACAGTTTGGTACTCCCGACCACTTCCGCATCGAGTCCCTATGGTGTTCTTTGCGAACGATTTGATGAAGATGGCGACCATTTGTTTTTCAAGTGCAAGAACGTCAGGGTGGTCTGGGCTGAAACGCAGCTGGAAAAAGTGAGATATCGTCTATGGCTTGTACTCCCAGCGAAAGAGCTGGTCTGGGAAGTTTTAAAGCTAGAGGAGACGGTGCAACGGAGGATGATTACATTTATGTACATCTGATTGTCGGAAAGGTGCAAAATACGTGAGGGAGAAGCACCTAGAGGCCATGTACAGATTGCGCACTTGGTTAAGTGCTATGCTGAGAGATGAGCTTCTTTAAAGATCTTTCAAATTCTGGTCCAAACCACTAAGATGGTTTTGTTAAAATTATTTGTGATGGCGCCTTTGCCCAAGAGGAATTGACAGGTGGCTGAGGTTATGTCGAGAAACCATCATTGTTTCTATAAATATTTATTGCAGTATTTATTACTTAAATATTTTGCTGATAGGCAAGACAGTTATTAAATAAAGAGAGTAAAAATTATAGAAACTGGGTATAAGTTAGAAACCATGTCTACACGAGATCCATAACATGAAGTGATATAATTGGTTGAGAATGTAGAAAAAATAAATGTAATTGTATAAAAAAATAATCTGTAGAAATTATCTATTGGGACCATGGTTTCTATATATAGTGTCTATAAAAATTAATAGGTATAGAAACTACGTGTAGTTCTAGTATAAAGACTATCATGAGACGTTATTATGGAGTTATTAATTGTTCTGCCTATGGTAAGCTAGGAAAAGTTCTTGAAGCAAATCATGCTGAGATTATTGCTTGTCTTCAAGCTTTGCAGCGAGCTACAGAACTAAGAATTCAAAAGGCTATTATGGAGAAAAGCCATGTTGGTTCAGACAGCCAATGCCCAAGCTATTATAGAAGTTCAACAAGCAGCCTGTTGTGGGAGTTGAAAAGTCTGATGTGTAATTTTCAAGTTTTACTGTAGTTTATAATCCTTGCTCTTGTAGCCCTTGGGCCAAGTTATGTCCACGTACTGCTAAGATCACGAACAATATTCCGCTTGCATTAAATTTCTGGTGGCCAATGAATGATTTGGCATCATGTTATGAGTAATGAAGATCTTTTTCACGCTAAAAAAGATATATACCATGTCTAGTAGTTGTCATCTTAAAAAAAAAAACTACTCTCAAGATGACCAATTTTTCTAGGAGAAAAGAAAAACCCTAAAAATATGTAGACTATAGTAGCGCCCACTCGTGCTCAACTACCACGGTAAAGGTGGATAACTAACTAATACTCTATCTATGGGTGCTTCAAAGTTTTGCTTTGATAAAATTTGGCTGATGTTAATGTTAATGTTAATACTGATTTATTGTAAGAGAAAAATACCGTTTCTTAGCTGAAAAGTACTCCTTAAATAGTTTAAGTGTTGTTATGAAGTTTTCATGTGTCAGTGTCACTATCAAGCACATTAAGAGATGGTGAGGAGCACATGTTACAACCGCACGTGCATTTTTTAAGTATAAAAAAAGTAAACTTAAAGTTTTCTTTTGAAAGAAAAAACATAATATTTCTAATAAGACTGTACACTTTTTAAACCCGTCAAACTTAAATTTGCCGATCTTCAAGGGCACAAGCGCAAAAGGTAACTAGACCGCAGCCGCCCGCAGTCCAATGTGACATCCCTCGATTCCTTCCCTTCACCGCTTCCGAAGTCTACTTCCATTCCTCCCCTTCCTAACCCCGCGTCGCCCACGAGCTCGCCGTGCCGGCAGAGGAGAGGACCTCGCCGGAGCAGAGGCCATGGGGCCACCGCAGCCAGCCAGGGTCGGCGCCATCAACATCGAGGCGTGCGCGCGGCCGATCGCCGTCGACCACCGCATCAGGCTCCCCTACTACTTCCGCATCGCGGGCAGCCTCCTCCGACAGGTCGAAACCCTAACCATCCCTTGGAGCCCAGCGTGGTGGATCGCTCCTTCGTTTCAAGATCTCATATCTTGTCGCTTGATGTATAACTATCTGGTTGTTTAATGGTCGTTTGGCCGCAGTTTTCCTCGATGGTTTTGGGCGATGTGATTCGAATTGGGGATTATTTTTGTTACGTCATTCATGCGACTGCTAAAGTGTTGAATTAGACTGTGTTTAATTTTGGTACTCCGATGTTGTTGGCAGGCTAATATATATCGGAACGAGAGTAACTTCCTCGACCTGTATGTCATCCTTCTGAGATACTCGAGGTGGGCTGGGCATTCAGTCACATTCGTACTCGCTGTTGGTTATGTGCACTGGTGTTATAGTTGACATCTGATTGGCTGCAGCTTGCTGTGTGAGACGATTCCGAAGCATCGTGATTACCATGCCTTCAAGTTAAAAGAAAAGGCATTTTTTGATGTAATTTCTCTCAGCTCAACTTTAGAGATTATCTTTATTATTCAAAGTTGGTGAAGTGTGCAATTTTGCATGATTGAGTATCACACATCTCTAGCCTTAGATATACTTTTGAGTTTTGAGGAACAGTCTTTTCTGATCCCAGATGTTGGGCACGTAGACATAGAACATCTTGCAAATATTGATGTTCTTTTGCCTTCTCCAATTCATCTCTGAATTCCTTTCTTGTGACTGGTCTTGTATGATTTTCCCCAGATGTTTATCTAAAAATGAATGGTCCTTTATTGCAGAAACTTAATGATGTTATGAAAGAGCTTGAGACATTGAAGCCAGTTGTGCAGCGGCAGGTTGCCGAGCATAACAGAGGAGGTACTGTGGAATCGAATACTAATAGTCTAAATGGAAACTATGGTATAACTCGTAGGATAGAGCAGCGCACTCCAACCTCTTATACTCCACAGGTATGCACTGCATCACACTGCATTTCCTGGCCTGTAATATTGTGAAGCATTCTGGGAAGAAGAGATGGAGAATATGTACTTTTAGATTCTGGTGTGCTTTACTTATGTTATAATTCTTATTCTTTTTCTTCTTTAGCCATTTGTAGGCAGCACTAATGGAGCATTGCAAAAAACCTTCCATGCTGGGAGACAAGTGGCATTATTACCAAGCGTCCAGAAACAGTATGCATACCTTTTGGTCATTTTGGTGTCTATGATATGTTATTGTTTCACTTTTCTTAGCTATAGTGTGGACATTTAGTTATTTTCTTATTTAACAGTTAGCCACCACTTACGTAAAGGGAAGATTACCTGACATGTTAGTTAGCTAACAAACTACGCCCTCTGGTTCCATGCTTCTTGTTTTGCACAGGGACATGGCCTTCCGAACATAGCTTTGACTATGATTCTCTATTATAATATATACCAGAAAATCATCAAATATATGATTTTATCAAAGTACCTTTTAAGAGACTAATCTATACATGATGTCTTCATTTCTTCAAACTAAACATTTTAAAAAGTTAATGATGGTCAATCAAAGTTCTAAAAGTTGGCCTTAAACTTCTCCAGAACAGCAATAATTATGGAACTAGAGGGAGTACAATGTAGCAGCTTGATGATTGCTAAGCAAAACTGTTGGCTTATAGGGAGCATATGATCCTCATATAGTAACTTAATTCTTAGGTCGTGTTCGAGAAAGAAAAGTTGATTATTAGTGCTGCTTGCAAGAAACAAAGCACATATTGTTTAAAATTATTATTTTATTTTTCCTTCATTGTAAATAAACATGACTATAGTTCATTGTTCAGAATCTTCACTAGATGGCTTGTGTTACCGGTTCAAGGATCTAGCTCTAGTTGAGTAGTTCATTTTTAATAATTAGTTAATGTAGTTTCTCTTTATCCTATCAGTCAGTATTACTTTTCTCGATATGTTCCGAATTTCCTACAATTAGATAAATGAATTTAAACCTCCTAGGATAACACTGCATCTAGGGTTTCTGTTGATTGGACATTCCAAATGCTTTATATTTGTAAATTAAAGTAACAACATTCTTGCATGAGGAAAAAGTCCAGGAGGCTTACAAAATTATTGTTGTTGCAAGAGGTCAGCAACTTATGTAGTTATGTGTTTTGTTAGAATCATAGTTAGACTATCCCTTCTAATTCCTTTTGTCTGTCTTTTATTTTCTTCTCTAGACATTTATATTGCCCAGTGTGCTCCCTTTAGATAAAAGATGGCATATTCTTTTCCTGATGTATCAGTAGCCATTTGTGTTAGATAGTTGTGTCTTTATCTTTTTTATTTTCTTTTGGCACTTTTGAGCAATAAACCTTGTCATATGTTATGTAAACTATGCATCATCTGTTACCTAAACTATGCAGATTTATGAATCTACCATATCCAAAAGAAGAAACACTAGCTAGACACTCCATATTAGGACCTAATGGTCTTAATGGCCGATGGAATGGGCCTGTTACTGAAATTAAGGTATAGTTATTTTCCTTCATTGTTTAATGTTTGTTGAGAATTTGATCACAAGCATTATCTTATGCATTTACCTACTGCTTGTTACAGGTTCAGTATCCAAGCAATTTTGAATTAACACAAAATGATATAACAAGGTGATAGCTCATTACCAATGAGTTTTAGCAGAAGTATACTTTTTCCATTGTTCTCATCTCTGTTGCAAACAGTCTGTGTAATTCCTTTCTACCTCCACCAATTATGCCCCCAATAACTGGGATACCTTAGGATATGAACTGTTTCATGTGAAATTCTTTCATTCTAAATCCTGATGTAGAGGATTAAAAAATTATACCGTCCCCGCAGCATGTATCAGGTTCAGGTTACTGGAAAACCAAAATAATCCAACTGTTGCAAAAAATAGCAAATGGCAGTTTTATTTAAAATTCATTGATTTGGAGACATTCTACTGTTCTATTTTCAAAATACGGATCTCACAATATCTTTGTTTCTCTAATCATGAAATGTTGTCATCTTTTTTGGAAGATTTATGTCATTTGTACTTTATATGAGTTTCTTTTTAATATTCAATGTTTGGGTTTATATTGGACTTGGGCAATATAAATACATGTATGTCCTATGCGTTCGTTGATATTTTGAGTACTCCCTCTGTTTTTGTTTCTACAAGGTACCTGTACATTTGGAGATCCCAATTTTGTTTTAGCAATAATTATTCCACAATACATGACAATAATTTCATATGGTTACAATAATTTACTAATGGTAAATATGAGATATTGGCAAGTTGAATAAAGCTTACTGTTTCTTCGTTATGGAGTAATAATGTTGTAATGGTTTTTCTGTTTTACCAATTTTAGCTAATTGTAGAAATTTTCACAAATATCTTAAATGTTCTGTATCAATGAAATGGCACCTGTACATGTATTGCTCAAGTGGACTATCAAATAGAATTTTGAAAGAAAGATTACTTGATCACCCAAGTTAAAAGAGAAACTTAGCCTTATGAGATTAGACTAGAGGAGACATGAAAATGATTGGAGGGACTACAAGATGCAGTTAGTCATATCTATTTGGAAACAAGTTCATCCTCATAGCTATGTCATTTTCTATGTCATTTTGTTTCCTATTGCTTGACATTATCAGATGCTTTGCTTCTGCAGTTTAGTGCCATCCATCTTGAACCAAGATGATTCGCATGGTCCCAGTACTGCACCTGCACCTCCACCTCCAGATAGCTCCTCAAATGACAATGACGATATGAAATCTGTTCTCTCTCTTGATGATGGTCGATGGTCTGTGCCAGCAGAACGCACTCCACTTCCTTCTGCTAGCTTGGAAGAAGAGTTGTTTCAATTGGATATCAAACAACCTTCTCCTCCACCAGTTCTGGCAGAGGTGCAAAGACCAATTTCTCCATCTAGAGTTGCTGATCCAACACCCGGACTTCCGACCTCAGGAACTGCCCGTTTTCAGAACTTGCATGTTGTAAGTTTGAAATGCATCTTTTTCTTTTTAAAATCTATATCAGTCATCACGTTGCATTTCATACATACACATTTCATCTATATCAATTTTGGTTCTTTCATCTATTTCGTTTCTAACATTTCTAACTCTGTAATTCTTTGACTTTACTTTGATTGTTTATTTCATTGTGCGTTATTGTTAGCCGATCAAGTTGATGGAGTGTTTTCTAAGGGTTGCTGAGTCAAACACCAAAAGAAGCTTAGAAACCTGTGGGGTTCTTGCTGGTACCTTGGTATGTATACATCACTTATAGGAAATAAGATTGGTGGCTTGCTGGATTTCTGACACTTTGTATTTTTTCATGTAGAAAAAGAGAACTTTTTGCGTGACAACCTTAATTATTCCAAAGCAGAAATCGACATCTAATACGGTAGGATCTTAGTTTTTACTTCCTTTTAATCTTTGTCTTCCTCATTCCATCTCCATTCTTTTTATTGCAAAGTTAACAACACATGCAATGTTGTACTCCTGTACTTGCTGAATGGCATGACTTTCTTTGTCCAGTGTGAAGCTATAAATGAAGAAGAGCTATTTGAAGTTCAGGACACAGGCTCACTGTTCACTCTTGGTTGGATTCATGTGAGTTCTATCTAACTTGGACACTTTATTTTGGTTTCTCAAGTGTAGTGAATAAGGTAGATGTACTCTACTCCCTCTGTCCTGTAATATAAGGTATCCAGGTATTTAAATTTGTCCCAAATTGTAAGGGATTTTAGGTGTACAAATCCTCTGAAAATCAACATTCACATGCATACCTTCCAGGCTACCATTAATGTCTATCATCAATCCAAATATGATAATCAGGGAGGATTACATGTGTCATTTGTTTACCATATAATATGTCCTAAAATTGCTTAGATACCTTATATTTCATGACAGAGGGAGTATCTCTGCATCCCCTAGAAAGGGTATATGGATTACACTTAGGGATGCAAGTTCCACATGTTTTGGGTCATTAGGTCGACCTTACACTTGTTCGGATGAACTAGAATGTCATGCCATGTAATTAATTTAGGGATAGAAATGAACTAGGCTAGCTGACCCACAGAACACCATTGGATACCCACTTGTGCCCTTAACTACACTCGATATTTGTGAACGTACTGATGAAGATGCTGTTTTCAAGCAGCTTCTGCCTTGTGCTAAAATATCAGCTTAAGCATTGCATGAAAAATCTTTAGCTTAGATTCACCTGTCATGGATGAGGCTTTTCCTTGTGTGCCACTAAGAAAGATAGTCCCTTTCACTATGCCACTAAAAAGTTGGAGCGGATCTCTGTGCCATGACACTTTTCTTTTTTTGCCTTCTAAGCCATTCCGTCCATATTCACTACTAACGGTGGCTAATAGAGCTGCGAAATGACTTAAATGCCCTCAGGCTAAAGAAGCAAGATAAACTTTTGTTTTCCCCTATGCCACTCTGTTACCAATCTCGACCATAATAATTTAATTAGTATTTCAATTATTTGTAATATTTTTTAGTTTTTAAATATAAGAAATCTTCAAATCCAGTCCCTCAATCCTAACCAAAGTGATGGCTTGAAAAACTACATTTCGACCAATGCAAGGAAATTATATGCCTAAGATCCACAAATCTACTCACCCGGAAACTGAATCACACGTTCTCGGAGAAGCATTCATACATTACCACATTCCCACCGATACCGTGAAATCCTATGCCAAGGATGCTGAGATCCAAGGTCTACCTCCCAAACTCACCAAATCAACAACCCAACCCACGGCAACCAAACCCAGAAAGAAAAGGCAAAAACGCCACGAGATCGCAGCCATCCATCTTACTGACGGAGGAGCACTTGCTTCCGCTTGCCTCAAGCACGGGGATGGCGGCGAGGATGAAGGCGAAAGGCTGGAGGCAGCTGAGCACCACGACGACTGGGAACGCGACCGCACACTAGTACCATCCCCCTCCCCCTCCCCCGCCGCGCCGGGTGGCCCCATGCGGCGGTAGCGGCGGCGGCGGGCGGCTGTGGCTCAACGTGCACCTTCATGGAGTCGACGGCGCCATTGTTTCTGGAGATGGTGATGTTGCTTGGCGAAATCTTCAAATCTGTATTCAGTCTCCGCGGCTCCGCCCTTCACAGTGATGAGGTGTGGGCGTGCGGCGGCCATCCAGCGAGTGCCCCCAATTCGATGCTGACTCCGTCTTGAGTCCTGACCGTCGACGGAGATGCCGGCAATGCACGGCCGGGCCAGCGGCGACGCTGGAGAGTGGCGAATGGCGACAAACTAAAGTCCAATCTGTAAGTTCTTCTCATCTGCATCTCTCCATCTTCGAACCATGCGGCAAAGGTGCCGTGACCCATCTTGGACTGAGATTCGCCCCTTCTTCAAGCGCTGCTGATATGGGTGCGCGGCCCGTCACAAAATGGGTCTTCAAGCGCTGCAGGCTGAGGCGAGGAGGAGCGCCTCACCGCGGCGAGGGAGACTGGTGCACAGTTCCCGCCGCAGCGAAACTCCATGTGGTTACGGGTGTCGAGCGGCGCACCCCCACTGGAGAGCACGGCCAGTGGTGGGCTGCAGCGGAGCTGTGTGAGGTCCACACGAGCAAAGGGCTCCGGCGGCAGGGCACGCAGGGGCAGGGCCCAGAGCTGGAGCCAAGGAACCACATACGCGGCAGCATCAGGCTTGTGTGACAGGTTCAGGAGGAAGAAGCCCGCTTCACTTACAGCTTGGCCCCACTGGGCAGAGAGAAAGAAGTAAGAGGACAGGATTGTGAGAGATGGGTATTTTGGACATTGTCATCGGCCAGGCCCACATATCAGGGCTGTCAAATGGTGAAAACTTAATAGAAGACGGACGGAATGGCTTAGGAGGCAAAAAGGAAAAGTGTCATGGCATCAGGGTCTGTGTAAACTTTTTAGTGACATGTAGGAATCGACCATCTTTCATAATGGCACATGGGGAAAAGCCTGGGTGTATGATACAGATTTTTGCCTATGGTCTTCATTTCTGCTACACCAGGCTGAGAGTCTCATTGTGCATGTTGAGTAGTGCATGATCCAGTGCTTTTGTCTTATCTTTTGGTTGCACAGAAGAATTTAACCAACATTTAGCATGTTTGCATAACATTGTATGTACTACACTATCATTTAACTTCTACATCATGCATGTTTATATTATATGTGACCGTTGCAATTTCCGTATTAAATATTCTTCCAATCTTTCAGGAGTTGCAAGTATCTTTTGAATTACATGTGGTGTTTAATGTTTTCTGTACCTGCAAAAGTGCAAATAGTCTTGGAATTACTTGGAACTGTGGTTGCATTGGTTGACTGATTGCTTTACTCGTGCTAGAGAAAATGTCACATTCTTCCATGTTTTCTTTTTTTTCCAGACACATCCAACACAGTCCTGCTTCCTTTCTTCCATTGACCTCCACAATCATTATTCTTATCAGGTAATGCTGGCAGACTGGATCTCACAATATGTTTCTACTTATTTGATGGCACAGTTCTCTGGTTACATTACTGCAATCAGTCCCTCAGCACTTGATCTTATTTGATTCATAACTATTCTTTTTATTTGTTAAATTAAATGTGGAAAAACTTACTGGATTCTAGCTATTGTGAAGATGTTCTCCAATACTAATACATGTTCTTAGTGCACTTTCATAGTTCCAGATTTGAATGATCAATGGGAGATTTGGTTCTTCTACTCTTCAATAGATTAAGCTCAATGACTGGTCACAGTAGGTTTAATTATGTCTAATCCTCTTCTGAAATACTAATCCATATCCAAAGATTAGATATGACAAACTGTTTTCTAGTAACTAAATTTTGGTATCCGCTTTTTTGTGTGCAATAGTTTGTGTGCACTCCCCCCTCCCCCCCCAACACACACACACCAAAAAAAGAAGAGTAGTTCATCCTGCTAATTTGCTTAATATCTACTGCTCTATCAATTGAAGATACTTAACGTTTTACTTTGATTATGTGGTTTGCCTTTTCTTTCTGCCTGATAGGTCATGCTACCTGAAGCAATTGCGATAGTTATGGCACCTACTGACACAACAAGGTTATCCATCTATGCTGTCCATTATTTGCATTTTTTTTCAACACTTCTGTTGATATATGATACTGTACTTCATTTCCTGATACTGATTTTCATGGGTGCTATATTATTCAATGTTTCTTCTATTTTCCAATGTTTACCAATGTTCCAAAATAACTTGGTTAGTAAGGAACATATAGTTTCAGGAAGTGTGGTTAGCTTAACTGGTTCAGGTGGGAGGTGTGGTAGTGCATCTCAACCACCTAGGTTTGAGTCCTTTTCGCCTCGAATTTGTGCACCTTTTCCTTAATGAAAAAGAGCCTAGTTCCACTAGATTGGGTCTTGTTTGGTTCGAGGAATGTATAGTTTCTTTAGGTCATCATTGTCTTTGCAAGCTTTAAAATATAAATTATCTATGTTGTAAACCTGTTTGGTTGTGGTTATTGTTTTATCCATAGGTTTGGCAAATCTTCTTGTACCTGGAGTTAACTGGCTTTTGTGTTGTTTGGCAGCTTGCTAGTTTGTGTTACCTTTCTGTAGTTTGTAAGCATCTTAGCATCAGAAGACATCTGACTGATCGTGGTTATGTATCTGTTTGTCCAGAAAACATGGTATATTTCATCTCACGGATCCAGGTGGTATGGGCGTGATCCATGATTGTCAAGAGAGAGGTTTCCATCCTCATAAGGCACCTCTTGATGGTTCGCCAATCTATGAGCAGTGCTCCCATGTGTACATGGACAACGATATAAAGTTTGATATGATTGATCTCCGAGAACGATGACAAAGCTCAACTTCTTTGGGTTTATTTTGGAGCCTATACTTCTCACAGTTAAATCATATTGCTGCCTTATTTTTTCTTAGTTGTGCTGAAGATTTGTGAATTCTTATGTAAGCTGTTGTACATAGCTATTGCATTGTATAGAGAAAACAATTGAGTTAATGCTGGTAATCTGCAAAGCCATTGATGCTTTGTTGTAATTCATCCCTTCAACCTCGCAAAGCATGTTTGTGTGGCAAGATGAGGAAGTGGTGTCTAGATTTTATGCCATGCCAATTGTACATCCTTGAATATTTGACTTAAAGAGCATCAATATCACTGATTGTTAAAGCTGTATTATTTTTCAGAGACTTTAGGTTTCAATTGTTACTGCTCTGCAGGCCTTAAATGATTATACGGTGTTTCTTATTATAGTTTTGTAGTGCCATCTGGAATGAGGGCCTTGTTTGTGACAAATTGGGGTCCAGTGTGGTTTGTTACAAATACAAATACTACATCGCTGTTGAAAGTTTAGTAGATTGTAAATGTATACATTATATCACCCGTGTGCAGAGAAACTTTGGTCAATGTATTGGAGTGAGGATCTGCTTACACAAAAAGTGAGTTTAGAATCATGAGCAAGTTTTCTTGCCCAGGTCTTATAAATTCTTCCATAAAGCCGAACTGGATTGGCTATGCAGACGCTGTCTCAGTTTATGGTCTTGCTTCGGTTATACGGAGTTATACACCACAATATATACCAAAGTTTGCGCCATTACTAGGGTGTTGAAAATTACGCTTCGGTTATACAGAGTTATACACCACAATATATACCAAAGTTTGTGCCATTACTAAGGTGTTGAAAAAGGACTTTATTTCATCTCTCGTGCATGCAAATCATATTCAAATCCTGCTTGGATTCGTGATGGGCCATTGTGGATCAGTCAGTTGTGGTCATAATGATTAATTCCTAAAACACCACCTTAGCTACTTGTGGTCATAATAATAAATCCTATAAGATAACTAGCTAGAAACCAAAATACAAAATCTAAATCCTATAAGAGAGTTAGCTAGAAAACAAAATATACAAGCTGGAGTAGCTCAGTTGGTTAGAGCGTGTGGCTGTTAACCTCCGCTCTAGCGTTTGTGCTTTTTGTCGTGTTTTGCCTCTTTTATTTTATACAACTTATGCCTTTTGTCGTGTTTTGCCTCTTTTATTTTATACAACTTATGCCTTTCTAAGTATTTTTTATAAAATTTAGAATCTATGCTTTTTGTCATATTTATCCAATTTGTTTTGCCTCTTTTACTTTTTACAATTTATCCTATTTGTTTTGCCTCTTTTATTTTTTACAACTTATGCCTTTCTAACTATTTCTTTTTAAAAAAATTATAATATATCCCTTCTGTTTGTTCTTTTACTATTTCCTCCCTCCTTTTTTAAAAGAATTCACTCTCTTATTTTTTACAATTTATCCCTTGCCTTTCTAAGTATTTCTTTTAAAAAAATTAGAATCTATCTCTTTTGTTTGTTCTTTTACCATTTCCTCCCTCCTTTTTTTTAAAAGAATTCACTCTTTTATTTTTTACAATTTATCCCTTTCTAACTTTTTTTAGCGTTTGTGTTTGTCGTATTTATCATATTTGTTTTACCTCTTTTATTTTTATAATTTATCCTATTTGTTTTGTCTTTTATTTTTTACAACTTATCCCTTTCTAACTATTTTAAAAAAAATTAGAATCTATCCCTTTTGTTTGTTCTTTTACCATTTTCTCCCTCTTTTTTTAAAAAAGAATTCACTCTTTTATTTCTTACAATTTATCCCTTTCTAACCTTTTTTAAAAGAAATCACAATCTATCCTTTTGATTGTCGTTTTACATGTTTTCTCTACACCTTTTTGTTTGTGCTGTCCTTTGTTTTTTACCTATTTTGCTCTGGGTTTTTCTCTTTTTTTGTCCTCTTTTTAGCATTTTTCTTGTTTTCCCTCCTTTTTATTTGTCCTATCTTCTCTTTTAGCATTTTTTTCTCTCATTGTTTGGACAACAGCGAGGCCATAGAGCACTCGAATGTTGATGTAGTTGTTGTTTTATAGGAAGAAGCAACTGTAGTCATGTCTCGAGGATGCAGACAAATCGTTGAACCTCATTAAAAAACATCGTGTTTTGGTGTCGTTCTCACTTACGCATTTTTTTTTCGCATATGGTGTTTATGCTTCTGTGTTGTTCGGTTGCATATCTATTTTGGTCTTGGATTAACCAAGCACTCTAACAAAGTGGTACCTAAGCCGAATTCGAAGATCACGTGAAGGTGAGAGGTATGTTGCACACCACACAAGGTTTGCATGGTTGTGTCCAAAGAAGGAGATGGCACAATTAATATGGAGTGTAGCAGTGATCACAATGATTCGATCATTGGAGTTGGAAAAGCTAGGCGGGTGGCTTGAATCGCCTGATGGGCTACAAATAAGTAAGGATGTGTGTAGGATATGGAGATCGTATTGATCATGGCTAGTGGCTATTGTTCGATAGAGGTCCGATGATGTGGCCAGACGTCATGGAAGAAGATGACGATTTTAACTTGTGGACAGATTAGTGGGTGGTCGATATGTGGCAATGCATGAAAATAAACCTAGTAAATAGATGAGTAGAAAATTAATTTACTGCAAATATAATCTCACAAGGTAACCTTGGCACTCCGTTCCAAATTATAAGTTCTACTTTAACTTTTTTGGTATATCTATTTTACTACGTATCTAGATATAATAATATGTCTAGATATATAGTAAAATGGATGAAAAAAAAACAAAATAACTTATAATTTGGAGAAGAGGAAGTAGTTGTAACTTGCAAGAAGGATTTAGTAACATGTAGGTATGGAAAGTATGATACGAATTTGGCACTAATTTAATAGTCCTACACGGCGGCGATCCGAATGCACTATATGTGTCGTGGCTACTATATGCATGTGTTGACTGACATGCTCGAAGTGCAAGCTACACTACAAAATATGATTGTTGGAGGTAAGTTGATCGCATCATGCCATGCATCAACAAGACGCACGCCTTGATTGCGCATTGGTCTCTAGCTATTCTATATAAAGACCATCAGCATGCCATTGCAATGTCGAGTAATATAACCAGCTAGCTGGCAGCATAGAAGAGCTAGCTCAGCAGCTGAAAGGGTCTGAATATCCCATATGGCGAACTCACCAACGCCGCCTGCTGCCATGATCCCGACGGCGGTCTTGGCTCTCGGGCTAGCAATCCTGATCTGCGCCGGTAGGCCCACGGCCGCGCAGAACTGCGGCTGCCAGCCAGGCTTTTGCTGCAGCAAGTTCGGTTACTGCGGCAAGACCAGCGACTACTGCGGCGAGGGGTGCAAGTCGGGCCCGTGCTGGGGCTCCGGATCCGGAGGAGGCCGCGGCGGCGCGTCCGTGGCGAGCGTCGTCACCGAGTCCTTCAACGGCATCAAGTCCCAAGCCGGGAGCTGGTGCGAGGGCATAGGCTTCTACACGCGAAGCGTGTTCCTCGAGGCCGTCGCCGCGTACCCGGGCTTCGCGCATGGCGGCTCGGAGGTCGAGATCAAGCGCGAGATTGCCGCCTTCTTCGCGCATGTCACGCACGAGACCGGGAGTAAGTAGTGGATTCTATTCTTGGGCCATCTAAGCGCTTGTTTTTTTTTCCCGATAAGGAAAGCTTCATTGATTTTAAGATCATTACATCGAGGTGATATAAAGATCTTGAAACATTTATGACTTTTGTATAGCAAAGATACATATTGTTTAGTTCCTGAAAAATTCAGAGTTCCAGTCACATCGAATCTTTAGACATACGCATGGAGTATTAAATATAGATAAAAATAAAAATTAATTGCACAGTTTGGTCGAAATTGACGAGATGAATCTTTTGAGACTAGTTAGTCTATAATTAGACAATATTTGTCAAATACAAACGAAAGTACTACTATTCCTATTTTGCAAAATTTTTTGGAAGTAAACAAGGCCATAGCCTTACAGAACAACTTAAAACAGAAATATACAATGTAAACACTTGTTTAATTGGCTGCTCAACTAGTCCCTTATGCATGGCGTGTCTGCGTGTATTTGGGTCCATGACAAACAGATTTATGCTACATCAACGAGGTCGACGTGGCGAAATACTGCGACTGGAAGAGTGAGAAGCAGTGGCCGTGCTACCCGGGGCAGGGGTACTACGGGCGCGGCCCGCTGCAGCTGTCGTGGAACTACAATTACGGGCCGGCGGGGAGGAGCCTCGGCTTCGACGGGCTGAGGGACCCGGACAGATTGGCGCAGGACCCCGTGTTGTCGTTCAAGTCGGCGCTCTGGTACTGGATGGAAAACGTGCACCAGCTCATGCCCCATGGGTTCGGCGCCACCATCAGGGCCATCAACGGCGACGAGTGCCACGACGGAAAGAACACGGCCGAAATGGAAGACCGCGTGCGACTCTATCTAGAGTACTGCCACTACTTCGGCATTGACCCGGGGAGTGACCTCACTTGCTAGCTAGGTGCTCAGTTCATCTGTCTTGTAAACATAGGAGAACATCTTGGATTACATCATGCATTGTTCATCTCCTACTTCTTAGACCGTTCTATTACATAATTTTAATATAAATAAACCGGATTTATCTCTTGTCTCCGAGAATCAGATTGAACCACTTTTAATAGAAGTAATCGGCTCTATTACAGTACTGTGTGACCACACAAATGTCCTGCTCAAAACTCAATACGAAGAACAACTTCAGTAGGGCTATTACGACTTGAGCCCCCCATCCTACTTTCAAGGGCCAAGGGGCAAAAAAAAAAAAACTCACTCTAGCATCCCGGTGACCTCCCTCTTCTCATGCCCCTCTCCCTCTCCTCGTGCCCCTCCCCTGAAGTCTACTCGGCTTGAAGTCGACTCCCCGACAATGACGCACACAACGAGACATGACCCCGACCCTTGTGCATACAACAAGACACGACCCTGACCCTAGTGTGCATGGTTGTGTCCATCATTGGAGAGAAGATAGAAAAGTGAATGACAAGTGGTCATGTGTGTGTGTGTCATTCTCTAGAATTTGAGGATCATGTTTTTAGGGGTCTTGCTCGAGAGTGCAACCCAAAAAAAAAGGTTTTTAAAAGAGGGGTAAGACCTCAAATGGAAAGTAGGGGCCTTGTTTTGAGAGCTAACATTTTAAGACCATCCAAAGGACGCAAAAAAGTTCATTGGTGTTGCTTATTGGCTTCACTCCACTGTAATTGGACCCATTGGTGTAGCCGGTGCGTTTCTGTAACACCCCAAAATACTAATACATTTTGTATGTTAGAAAGTGTAAATGATAAATACTTAATTAGGAGTTCTAGTGAGTGGCAAAAAATAATTTTTTATGTCGCTTGGATGGACAATCAGAGAACATATACATAGAGCTCATCGAATGCTTTCAGTTGCGCTGCTCATATGCATTGTTTGGAATTTGAGTCATGGTGATATAAATTTCAGAAGTTTTAAGGAAAAAAAATAAACAGGAAACATGTTATTGTAGCACAACTCTACAGTACCACGCCACTACAGTACCCCCTGGTGGCCTTTTATATCCCCCTCCCAAGGCCTTTAGGTGCCATCCATAGCTGTTCA
>Ga0182004_10000831_pt1 | contig 20742 bp, 14 predicted proteins | sample Sormic07211540_1_FD_120479 | JGI IMG/M metagenome (GOLD analysis project Ga0182004, IMG submission 120479) | Endophyte microbial communities from Sorghum bicolor roots, Mead, Nebraska, USA - 072115-40_1 MetaG | ecosystem: Host-associated > Plants > Roots > Unclassified | place: USA: Nebraska...
ATGTTTATACCTTTGCCTTGATAACTTTGCTCCTCGTCTAACACCATGATCTTCACTTCATGCTTCATCCCTTTGTGATCATGTGGCCACCTCTCCATGCCACCATGCACCTTCGTCACATGTGTTGTTGTGCCTAACTCAAATCACTTAGACACAAGGCATTAGCAACTTGGTGTCATTAATTACCAAAACCAAACTTGGGCTTTCAGTGTGGAGATAGCACTTTACCCACTAACCTCGGCTGTCGCACAAACTCCTCCTCTTCCTAGAGTCAGTGTCCAGCTTGACAACGATTGTGTATGTGTGGCCATTACCTGCTTCTGCTCTTACCTCGTGAGAGGGATGACCCCGTCCAATTGTTCTGGAGGTATAAGGTCACTCTACATTTTAGACAAATATTTCTAATGGGGAGCAATCTCGTCCCTCGTCCAAACATTAACTTAAAGGCGATTATCTCATCACATCCCTCCACCCAAACACTAACATTGGTGTCATGTCCTTCAATGTGTGCCTACGAATTAGTCGGTCAAACGTGTCAATTGTTAGTCCATACAGATCTAACTAGTTGCCTATATTAGCTTATATATCTAGACTTATGAACTGCAATTTGCTCATATTTGGTTGCATAGACTCTTATTCCAAAGTAGGCCAATGCTATAAGTCAATGCACACAAAAAAAAAATATTATCACCTCTCATACCTCTGCTAGAGATGCGATACCTTAACTAGAACACGGATGTGACTACATATAACATAATTTAACTCAATCAAACATTTTTTGTTAAAAGTATGGTTTAATTGTGCAAAACAACCCAACATCAATATCCTACGTACGGTTACGTTGACTTAGATTATGTTGTATAAGATCTAACACAGACTAATAATATATATAATAGAAACAACCAATCAAACCCTATACAACATAATGGAATTGTAGATTATGTTGTTAAGATCTAATAGAGACTAATATAATACAAACAACTAATTATAAACCTTATAATGTACCGGAATTGGGCTTGGAAAGTTGGCGACACATTGGAGCAGTCCAGCCCTCCACTTGAACTGTAGTGTCAGGTGTGAACAAATAGCGCTTGACCACATACTCCGTACGACGGAGGTTCGGTCCTCTCGTCTATGGACTGGCCCTATTTTCTCCCACTCCTAGTGGTGCGTGGCCCCACCGGGCTAGTCTAATCTTACCTGACCAAGCATGCAGCAAACACAGCAAAGGAACTCCAGACACGGGTTAGTGTTTGAAGATTTGCTCCAAAGGAATCTAACACCGATCAAAGACCATTACCACAATGACTAGATCAAAAGCCGTAGAAAATCTACTCCATTGAGTTCGATAAATAATAAATAAGAGATAAAGGGCTGTGGCCTCAATTTTCTTAGCTGTTCTTGACGCGAGAAATCAGTTGGCACCATCAAGATTCTCGATCGGCTTAATTCTGTTTGTCGACTACTCCCTCCATCCTAAATTGTAAGTTATTCCAAGAATCTTGATGAGTTAAACTATCTTAGGTTTGATCAAATTTATATAATTAAATTATTATTATTATGATACCAACTAAATATTATTAGATTTTTTTAAATTATATTTTTATAGTATACTCATTTTATGTTATAAATCTTAGTATTTTTTCTATAATTTTGGTCAAATTTAAAAATATTTTTTATAATAACTTATAATTTAGAATGGAACGAACCCGTTTAGAATCCTAACAGGATGTAAACGGAGATCTATATGACTGCGTGTTCATGTGAATCTAGCCGAACCTGTTTTCCAAGGTGTGATCTCAAGTCTTCCATGGATGGACATGAACGTCACAGACAGACCCGATAGCTAGGCTTGACTTGACCCGTTCAACTCAGCTCACGTCCTGCCGGCTACCATGGGCCCGTGCCGGCTTCCCAACAACTTTCATCAAGTGAACTGTGATGCCGTGGCACATGCAACGCTTACCTCATCCCTGTGTGCCCGTGGATGGAGACAAAAGAGCTACTACACCGTTTACACGGCACGACCACAGTTTCTTTGCACAATTGCAATCGGCACTTCCTCCTCTTCTAAAATTAGTTCGGCAGAGTTTCTCTATAGGTATTTTAGACAACCGAAATACCTTTTAAAAAAAATATTTTCCATGTTTTTACCTAATAGGTGGATATATTCCACCACATATTTTGCACCAATGCATTGTGCAACGACTGTATTCAAACAAAGTTCGAAAAAGACAAGTGGTTTGGAAACTTCGCTCTCAAAGAATAATACCCATGTTTATACAATATTATAAGAAAAAAAACATATATCAACCATCAATGTTTTTAGCTCTAGACCCCTTAACATTTTCTTTAGAAGAGATTTAGGGGAAAAGCTAATTAAATAGAATGGATTAGTGGCTAATATTGCATTTGTGCAGTTGGATGATCAATAAGATTCCATTAAGTGGAGCTTTATGAAACAAAGATTTTTTTTCATAGTGAAATCAATGTATAGACAATTAGTCAAATTGTAGTGCCTTTAAACAATGTTTGGAAGCTACAATTACTACTTAAAATCAAAATATTTATCTAGTTCTTGATAAAAGGGGAAATCTTAATAAAAGACCGCTTACTAAAATGAAACAAAAAAGGATAAGATAGATGTTTTTGTGAAAAAAAACATTTAGCATTTGTTCTTTGATTATCGAGTTGCTAGATTTGTTTGGAGAGTCTGTCAAGTGGCATTAATTTCAAACCACAAAAAGATGTATCTGACTTATTTGGGGTGTGGGAAGTACACTCTAGTCTATTTGACTATTTAGAAATATTAGGATTTATGATAAAAAATGACTATACTTTTATTTGTGTGTTGTTTTGAGGATAATTTATTGGACACATTTCTAGAACCCTATGCATAAGAAGAATGACATGCCATTGTTGAAGTGGACATGTCACGTGATGGAGACCGTGGCTATGAAAATCTATATATCCTATAAAGACAAACCCCACTAAGCTAATTCTCTTGCATCTCCTTGCGCCACGTCATCATCTACTTCTACTGCCGCATGGAATTAAGGGTCCACTCACAAATGGTTTCAGTAGTGAATATAACTACCTACACATAACCCTACATGCATACTGCTAGCAATTATTCTCTCACGTGACCTTCTCTCTTCCTCTTCAGAAATTGACTACTAAAACTTTTTTTGCGAGCAAAAAAAAATTTTTAGTAGTCAATTTGTAGATGACTCGATAAACTACAGTAAAATCATATTTATATTTCTTCTTCATACCCGCGGCAACGCGCGGGAAATCCTCCTAGTATTTGCCAATCATGGATGGTTGTTGGTTAAGAGGTTTAGCATTTATCGATCATACCTTTTGTTTGGCATTGAGTTTGAGAGTTTTTCTAAAAAAAATGGAGGCTCTAACTGTAGTAAGGAGTGGTTATAGGCAAAACTCTTGCTGAGATCATAATAAACTTTCTTTTCTCATTTTTATTGTTGTGTGTTCTTGAGGAACACAATGGACTACTTTGGATGTTATAGCTTTGGAACCTCCAGATGAGAAAAATGATGGTTTACAGAAAAATAGTTGAAGGTGGAGTTTCTAAAACACTAAAATTAATACTCCTTTAATTTTTTTTACAAAGTCATGTTTTTTTAAAAATTATAAAAATATTTTGCATCCAAACATAATCTAAGCGTATGCTTATATGCACAGATACTAAACCTATGAATGAAGGCCCTGTTCTGTAGTATTAATTCAATAATACTTTTCTCTCACAATATTTTAGCATAAGCTAAATTTTAGCGAAATGAGGACCGATCTTATTTGGTTCTGCATTAGCGACGCGTTTCAGCAAAGAACATGGAAACCCACCGAATGGTTTGTGTTGGACCCGCGTGGGGCAACCACACAAAATATGATAGTGGAACCAAACAGACGCTGAACTTATTATGAGTGTCTAGATATGGATACTTGATTTTCCCTATTTGATATAAGATCACCATTTGTTGTTCTTATCAGATAAATAATTTATAGGAGGTGAATATTTAACTCTACGACGTACTTCCTCTGTCTCAAAAAGACCGATATTTTTTACTTTGACCAATTATATTTGACCACTCGTCTTATTTATTTTTTTTTTACAAATTCTAAAATAGATAAATCATCATTAAAGTACCTCTAATAATTAAATAAGTTATATCAAAATAGATAATATTTGTAAAAAAGTTATAATAAAATAGATGATCAAACAAGGTGTCCGAAAGTCAATAACAGATTATATCCAATCCAAACTGCCATCCTGGTCCGTCCGATCATCCAGAGGAGAGAGAAAAGAAAAGGCCAGGCGCAGAGCATATAAAGCAGGCGGCCGGGTAGACTGGGAGAGTTGACCGGAAAGTCCTTGGGTTTCCGCGTCCCGGCCTCACACCTCACTCAGCACACCACCCGCTCTCGCGGGCCCCACTGGGCCCCCACACGCCTTTGAAAACTCTCGTCTCGCTTTCTAATTCCACACCGGCCTGGTGCCTGCCCTGCTCGCTCGCTCGCTCGCTCTAGTCCTCCCTCCGACTCCGAGACACGGAGTCCTCTTCCCTCCCCTCCCTGAACCTACAGCTTCGTCGTCACCCCGCCGGCGCTCCCTTCCTCCCCTGGTCCGCCCGGATACAGGTTCCCTCCTGAGCGCGGGAAGAAGTTCCCGGTGAGCACCCATGGAACCTGTCCCTCCCTCACTCTCGTCCTCTCATCGTTTTCTTTTCTTCTTGTGGTTTAATTATCATCGTTCTTGCAAAATTTGCCATGGTCCTGTACGATCTTGCATGCTGTGGTCTGGGCGAGGGTTCTTAAATTCGAGAGGACCTGTCAGCCGTGGCGACGAAAGCGATCGATTTTGTGTTTTTCGCAGAGAACTGTGCTGGAATTTGGGAGAGAATTAGAAACCCTGTGCATGGTGTTCGTTCTAGCGGTTTGTGTCCTCAGGAGGAAGGGTTTGCCGCAATCAAAAGTGCTTTTTTTTAAAGAACGACCCAGCGTGTGAAATTAGAGAGAAAGACGGAGGAGCATGGGCTCTTATGGTGCCCGCTTTCGGGAGATCTTTTTCTTTAGATTTTTTTTTCTTCTTCTGAAAAGTTGTGCGCCTTTAGTTGCGGTTGGAGCCGTTTATGTTGGGCATGAGAGATCAATCAAGAGACTAAATTAGAAAGCCTTTTGACAGTTTTTATAATATAGGTAGGATCGAGGATTTGTTCATGATCTGCCTCTCGTTTGTTTTTGTTGCTTTCCATGCATATGGCTGCACTTCTTCTTTGTTGCAAAAACCTTAACAAAAGTTGCCAACTCGTGTTATTTGCTTGCCTCTAGTGGGGATCGGTTCTTTAACTGATGTTTCCTGTGTGTGGTTCACATTATTTGGCGTTGCCGATATCACGTTTGAATCGAATTTTGCATTTTAGGTAGTGGAAGAGAGAAGTTGCATAGCGACTTTTAGGTCCCCATATGGTTGCTGTCACCATTTACCAATTAGTATATGTCTCTCTTGTTTATTTTATTTTATTCAAAGTCTAGCGTCTCTAAGTCTGTGCGTTCGAATTTGATTTTGTGTAGGTGAAGCTTGAATCGAGAAGTGGTGTTAACATCATCAGGGAGAAGTTGGATTAGTCCGCCAAAGTGCTCGATGACAGATCATTTTGCTCTAAGTCTAGGTGCTCTTTTTCTGTTGTTGCTAAGTACCAGTGGTTTCAGCTCTGAACTTGATGTCCAATGCTTGAGAGACGTTCAGAAATCGGTGATTGATCCAAATGGTATACTCAAATCCTCATGGATTTTTGATAACAGCAGTGCGGGTTTCATATGCAAATTTACTGGTGTGGAGTGCTGGCACCCAGATGAGAATCGAGTTCTTACATTGCGCCTCAGCAACCTTGGTCTTCAGGGTCCATTCCCTAAAGGTCTTAAGAATTGTACCAGTATGACTGGGCTGGATCTGTCAAGTAACAGCTTTACTGGCGTCATCCCTTCAGACATCGAGCAGCAAGTGCCAATGTTGACATCTCTGGACCTCTCCTATAATAGTTTCTCAGGAGGAATTCCAATACTTATTTATAACATTTCATACCTAAACACCCTTAATCTTCAGCATAACCAATTGAGTGGTGAAATCCCAGGGCAGTTCAGCGCCCTTGCTCGGTTACTAGTGTTTAATGTTGCTGACAACCGACTATCAGGGATTATTCCAAGTTCTCTACGGAACTTCTCGGCATCAAACTTTGCTGGTAATGAAGGACTGTGTGGGCCTCCATTAGGTGACTGCCAAGCTTCAGCAAAGAGCAAGAGCACTGCAGCAATCATTGGGGCTATTGTTGGAGTGGTAATTGTCGTCATTATTGGTGCAATAGTTGTGTTCTTTTGTCTGCGGAGGAAACCAGCCAAGAAGAAGGCAAAGGATGAGGATGATAATAAGTGGGCAAAGAGTATCAAAGGAACAAAAACTATCAAGGCAAGTCATTAACTTATCATTTGATTTTTCTTTTTCTTAGGCACATAGGCCCAAATGCAATTTCAAATAACATTTCACACAAAAAGTAATCGGAGACTTATCTCTGACATGATTATTTCGATTATTATCCAGGTATCTATGTTTGAGAATCCAGTTTCAAAGATGAAACTAAGTGATCTCATGAAAGCCACAAACCAATTCAGCAAAGAGAACATCATTGGTACTGGGAGGACAGGAACTATGTACAAGGCAGTGCTACCTGACGGTTCCTTCCTAGCTGTCAAAAGGCTACAAGACTCGCAACATTCTGAATCACAGTTCACATCGGAGATGAAGACACTTGGTCAAGTGAGGCACCGGAACTTGGTTCCGCTCTTGGGATTTTGCATTGCCAAGAAGGAGAAGTTGCTGGTGTACAAGCACATGCCCAAGGGCTCACTCTATGATCAGTTAAATCAAGAGGAAGGTAGTAAGATGGACTGGCCATTGAGGCTACGAATCGGCATTGGTGCAGCAAAAGGGCTTGCATATCTCCACCATACCTGCAATCCTCGAGTTCTTCACCGCAACATCAGCTCCAAATGCATCCTCTTAGATGAGGATTTCGAACCAAAGATATCGGACTTTGGCCTTGCTAGGCTCATGAACCCAATAGACACCCATCTCAGCACCTTTGTCAATGGGGAATTCGGAGACCTTGGTTACGTGGCACCAGAGTATGCGCGTACTCTGATGGCCACGCCAAAGGGCGATGTCTACAGCTTTGGTGTGGTTCTCCTTGAGCTTGTCACCGGCGAGAAGCCTACCCACGTTTCCTCGGCCCCGGAGAATTTCAGAGGGAGCCTAGTGGAATGGATCAATTATATGTCCAACAACGCACTTCTCCAAGACGCTATCGATAAGTCGCTGGTAGGGAAGGATGCTGATGGTGAGCTGATGCAGTTCCTGAAAGTTGCGTGTTCCTGCACGCTCGCCACCCCGAAGGAGAGACCAACCATGTTTGAGGTTTACCAGCTCGTTAGAGCCATTGGGGAAAGGTACCATTTCACTGCCGATGATGACCTGGTGCTGCCACCTCTTAGCACAGATGGTGATGGTGTAACCCTCGACGAACTCATTGTTGCCAAGTAATTGCAAAATTCATATGTCGCAGAAGACAAAACAAGACTGAATGTCTTCTCTTTTTTTTCCCCCTCCGAGGGAATTAGTAATGGTGAAGTGAGTATATGTAGTACCAATTAGTAGCAGGATAATACTGCATCCGCTGTATAGTTGTTGTAGCTTGGTTGTTACCCACCCTTTGGAGATGATAGTAGCTGTAAAGGATAATTTCCATGTAACCAATTTGGGGGCTAGGTTGTTGTTACTTGTAAGTTTGTTACCCTTGTGTCATGGGGTTTCCCTGCCATTTCACAGTACTACACTTGCACGTTGTCGTAGGAGCTCACGGTAAGATTCTTGCACTGTTCCCTGCACCTGGCTGCATAGGCATCTCGCAGGGCAGAGGTCAGTGTTTTGTGAAGGAGCACTTTGCCAGTTGGAAACTATTCTGGTCCAAGACCAAAAAGCCCGGTCGTGCGTGCACGGCAGACAGTCAAACTTTTTGACTCTGATCATTGAGGGCATGTTTAGTTTCTAAAAATTTTCTTTTTATGCTATCACATCAAATATTTGTACGCATACATGAAATATTAAATATAGATAAAAATAACTAATTATACAGTTTATATTTAATTTGTGAGATGAATCTTTTAAACCTAATTAGTTTATGATAGACATTAATTACCAAATAAATCGAAAACTTTGTAGTAGTTAAATCTAAAAATTTTCGCGAACTAAACAAAGCCTAATTTATGGGGCAGTACATGGTAGTACTCTTTAACTTCTAAAACAACTTTTATATGACGTGCGGTAGAAATCACACTTGCAGTAAATCAAAGATATATACTCCTCCATCCTAAACTGTCGTTTTCGTTTCTTAAGAAATAACTTTAATTAAATATATATTTAAAAATATTAATACTTGTGGTATATAATTAGTATCATCAGAAAGATCTTTAAATCTAATTTTTTTAATAGATTTATTTAGAGATACAAATGTTGTACGTATTTTTATATAAAGCTAGTTAAACTTGTGATACAAAAACTCAAAACAACAATTATTTTAATACGGAGGGAATATATACTGAATGAGTCGGACAAACGTGACAGCGCTAAAAATAAAAGCAATCAACAGAATTATAAATACAGATGCACTTGCTGCTGATAAAGTTACGACGTTTCAAAGTTACGACGTTTCTACAGAATATATATTGCCGGCAGCCTATTTATTTCGTAAGTACCAACATATCCGCTTAGAATTTGTGTTAGCCAAAGCTTCAATTCTTAGAATTCATGTTAGCCAAAGTTTTAAAAGTTTGATTAACTTTACATAATAGAGCATCAATATCTATGATATAAAATGAATATTTTATAAAAATATATTCTATGATAAATCTAATAGTACTAATTTGGTATTATAACTCATAATATTTTTTTTCTAGAAATTAGATCAAAATTAAAAGTTTGACCTACAACTCTACAAATTAAAGTTTTTAAAGACAGAGGGAGTACGTCTATATTGATCGGTGGGTACTTGTTATCCATATTCAAATCCTTAACCATTTCATTCAAGTAAGAAATAGGTAAAGTTATTTTTATCCAATAGAAATGGGGTAAGGCTATGGGGATCCGAGGGCAAATCCTTAGCTTAATTAATCATCTGTTTGTAAAAATAGGTGGTTCAGATAATACAAAGGCCGTTTGAGTTTTGGATTTTAATGTGGGACCCACATTTTGATCTTACTGTAGTAAGGTACCAACTGTTATATTGAAGCATGCAACAAAATTTTATTTCACTAATTTTTTAAAGTGTGAATGTATCATTTTCAATTTTAACGCCAACTTTTTTTTTAGTGAACTGGAGGGTCGCCCCTGCAGAAATTTATTAAAAAAAAGGAGGGTTCCGAAATTACAAGATAAAAGACTTACAGGAAGGAACAGGAAGGCAGGTGAAGTTTAGTTAAGAAACAAAAAAAGGAGATGAAGAAAATTAGAGCTAACAAGCAGTCTATTGAAAATGTTGACACCATTGTTCAAATTGGAGGCTTAGACTTGTCTTGATACGGCAAGAGACCTTTGCCGGTTCCATTAAAAAGGCTCTTTTGCATTCTTGGGTTGACATTAGTCTTTTGTTGAAGATTGCTTCATTTCTTGCTTTTCAAATCGTCCAACTCATCAAGATGATTACTATCATGAAAAACTGGAATTGTAATTGAGTTCTCAGTGCATGAATGTTTTGCAGTGTTTCCCCATCTTGTGCTATCTGTAATTCAAGAGTTCCCCAACATTGCTGTGCGTATGGGCATCCCCAGAACAAGTGAAGTACTGTTTCTTCCTGGGCTGATCCAACTTTTGACGTGGGGCTCACATATATATTTATCAACACTAATCTACATGAAGTAGTCGCCTTAACGAGTTACCTACAACTAATTTCAGTTAATTTCATGAAAACTTTAATGTATAGATAGGGTTTTAAAATTTTAGGGTGCAACTTTTGACGTGAGGCACACATTTAAATATAGCCACACCATTGCACGAAGTAGCCTACTGTCATACCGAGTCATTTCAAGAAAAATTTCAATCAATTTTGCTCAGATTTTTATGTGCAAACGTGATTTTAATTGTAGATTCGAGTTTTTTTTATACATGTTTGTAGATTCGCTGTTTGGGTCGAAGCTCCAGGCAACAATCTTGACCTCAGAGCAACTCCAAGAGAGTTGGTAAAAATGGATGGCTAAATTCAAGATTTAGCCAACCTCTAAAATAGAAAATCATGTAAAAAACAAAAATCTCCAATAGTCTTTCTATACTGCAAATCATATAACTAGCGGGATATGCAAGCTATATTTACCATGCGAGAAATCCGGGATAGATGACTTGCTATTTTAGCAAACCAAATACAATAGCTGTTGGACTCTCTTTTCTCTCCCAAAATAGTCAAATATAGAATACATAACATGAATAGCTCTTCTCTTGGAGTTGCTCTCAGGTGTCCTAAATATATGGATTAGAGCAGTACATGGTGCCGACACATGCAGCCGTGTGCCTACTGAAACTCTATGTGCACATTTTGTGCGCGGGAGATGCGCTTTGGGATAAATATTCATTCGGCTTTATTTGATGTAGTCGGACATTAATCTACATACGTTTAGGTGGATTGGAGTGGAATTTAAATTAAATTTTACTCTAATTCACAGCAACACATATGGATTGAGGTGAATCCGACAATATCCAAAGCATAGAGTAAGAGATATATGACCGATCGAACAAGATATATGACTAATCACGCAACTATACTCACCAGGTAGTGGTTCGATTTGGTCGCCAAGTAATGGTGCCCTTGGTGATGATTATTAAGTGTTCACTGCCAGATACAGATTTGAAACCGCCTGAGAGTAAGCCTTGTTTATTTTTCAAAAAAAATTTAGTTCGAAGCACTATAGCACTTTCGTTTGTTTGTGACAAATATTATTCAATTATGGACTAAGTAGGCTCAAAAAATTCATTTCGCGATTTACAGACAAACTGTGAAATTAGTTTTTTTTGTTTTTGACTATATTTAATGTTTCATGCATGTGCCGCAAGACTCAATATGACGAGAAATTTTGAAAAGTTTTTGATTTTTGAGGTGAACTAAACAAGGACTAAAACACCATAATCGGATCAAACTCTAAACCAACAGTGATTTCATTCACCACCACCAGATTTGAACTGTCGATGTTAATCATGTTAATTATGATCGACAATTCACCACCGAGGGCTAAAACCGGGGGATCACGAACAGACTCTGATGACCTTTAGGCCTTGTTTAGTTCCGAATTTTTTTTGAGAAATTGATACTGTAGCACTTTCGTTTGTATTTGACAAATATTGTCTAATTATGGACTAACTAGATTTAAAAAAATCGTCTCGTCAATTCTGACCAAACTGTGCAATTAGTTTTTATTTTCATCTATATTTAATACTCCATGCATACGTCTAAAGATTTGATGTGATAGAAAATGTGAAAAATTTTGCAAAATTTTCTCGAAACTAAACAAGGCCTTATATGTAGTAGTGGCACAGTTGTGCTAATACTAGGATTCAAAATAGGCATGTTTGGTTGCCCTTTTGTGCCTCATCCTAACTTCGTTCATGCATATAAACTCACTGAGGTCTTGTTTAGTTCCAAAAAACTTTGCTAAAAAGTTTTTATTTCTCGTCACATCGAATCTTGCGGCACATGCATGGAGTATTAAATATAGATGAAAATAAAAACTAATTACACAGTTTACCTGTAATTTGTGAGACGAGTCTTTTGAGCCTAGTTACTCTATGATTAGGTAATATTTATCAAATAAAAACAAAAGTGCTACAGTATCCGAAATCTCAAAATTTTACGAACTAAACAAGGTCTAAGAAGCTTATTTGCACCCATGCAAATATACAGCTCCATCCCTCTGCGGAGACGACCATTTTGAGCTTCACTGAGGAAACTGTTTTGGCTTGTTTAGTTGGGGATTTTTTTTTGTTTTTGGCTACTGTAGGACTTTCATTTATATTTGAAAATTATTGTCCAATCATGGATTAATTAGACTCAAAATATTTGGCTTGTAAATTACAGACAAACTATGTAATTAGTTATTTTTTATCTATATTTAATGTTTCATGCATCCATCTAAAGATTCGATGTGATGAAAAATCTTAAAATTTAGTTCCAAAATTTTTTACAAAATGGACACGTAGAACTTTCGTTTGCATTGATAAATATTGTCCAATCATGAATTAACTAGGCTCAAAAGATTTGTCCCGTAAATTACAGATAAACTGTACAATTAATTATTATTTTTATCTATATTTAATATTCTATCACAAGATTTGATGTGACGAAGAATTTAAAATTTTTTTAAAAATTTGTTAGAACTAAACAAGGCGTCAGTGATATCTCATCCGTTTTCATATCTAGGTCTGGTTTACTTTAATTTTTTTTTGCAAAATAGGAATAACAGCATTTTCATTTATATTTGACAAATATTATCCAATTATGGTCTAACTAGGCTCAAAAGATTCGTCTCGTCAATTCCGACCAAATTATACAATTAATTTTTATTTTTATTTATATTTAATACTTTATGTATATATCTAAATATTCGATATGACGAAAAATCTAAAAAATTTTGTAAATTTTTTTGCGAACTAAACAAGTCCCTGTTCTCGCTCACACCGTCACACGGGGTGCGTTGGCCCAACGGCGAACGCGCTCGACTCTCAGCCCAGCGCGGCTTCCCAAGTCTCTGTCTCTACTCTCTACGTTAGACCACAGCAGGGGCTGCGCGTGGTCAACCAAAGCCACACGAAAGCGACGACCGACCAAGGGAGAATCCGCCAATTTTTTCCCCCCAATCCCCACCCCACCCCTCACCGGCGCAAACCCACGGGATCCGTCGCAGCCCAGCCTTCAATTCGCGCCGATGCTTGCCCCCGCGCCGTGGCCCGTGTCGCAGGACGTCGCCGCGCTCGCCGACCGCGCCAGCGCCCTCTCCCGCGCCGCCGCCGGGCCCCGGAACCCGCTGGGGGCCCTCGCGGCGGCGCTCCACCGGATCCAGCCCGTAGCCCGCGAGCTCGAGCGCTGGAGGTGGCTCACGCCCGGCGATCCTGAGGTGCCCGACCTGCACGCCTGGCTCTTCGAGCTCAGGAACGCGGTGGCCGACGCCGAGGACATCCTAGACGAGCTCCACAGCCGGCGCCAGGTCGGCCCCCCGCTCTCAGCCTGCGTGTACGCCACGTTCCGTGGCCCCGGACGGAAGCTCAGGCGACTGGCGGAGAGGCTCGACCGCGCCCGCGACGATTCGGAGCGGCTGCGACCTGGCAGGGCCAGCGCCGCGGCGGGATGCGGTGTGCGGTCGCCGAACCGGGTAACCGGCTCCGTGCTCGCGGAGCGGAAGGTATTCGGGCGTGGGGAGGAGTGCGACTCCATAGTCGCCAGGCTCGTCGATGATTGCGAGGAAACGTGCCGTTCGGTTGCTCCGGTTGTTGCAGTGGTTGGCCATGGAGGCGTCGGCAAGACCACGGTTGCTCAGTGCGTGTACAACGATGCGAGGATTGAAGCGCGGTTCGGTATGAGAGCTTGGGTCTGCGTCTGGGATAGATCAGATGAGGTGGAGCTCACCAGGGAGATACTACAGTCCATTGGCTGTGCAGATGATGCACCGTGTGATGATGGTCTTTCCAGTTTAGATAGTTTGCAGGAGGAGCTTGAGAAATTGGTTGCATCTAAGAGGTTCCTCCTGGTACTTGATGATGTTTGGATTGATGAGGGTAAAACCGAGAAAGAGAATAGGAGCATGTGGAAGAAAGTGTTGGCGCCACTTAGATCTGCGGCAATCGGGAGCAAGGTCTTGGTGACCACTCGGATGAAGCTAGTAGCTGAGGTTCTGAATGCGGCTCATGTGGTTTCTCTTGACAGGTTAAGAAGCAGTGATTGCTGGTTGCTGTTGAAGGAAGTTGCTTTGGGTGGGCAACCCATGGATTTTCCACCCGAGTTGCAAGAGATTTTAGGAGCTATTGTTGCGAATGTTAAGGGATTACCTTTAGCTACTAAAGCTATTGGGCAAATGATAAGTAGCACCAGGAGCACAAGGAAATGGAGAGCACTGATGAACACAGAAATTAGTGATAATATCATTATCTCCTCCCTCCAACTCAGTTACCAACAATTGCCGGGTCACCTCCAGCGCTGCTTTGCATATTGCAGCATATTTCCAACGACCTGGAGGTTTAATCGCTATGATTTGGTCAAAATGTGGATGGCTCTCGGTTTCATTCAACCACCAACAGATGAAGGGAAAGGGATGGAAGATTTAGGGCAAAAATACTTCGATGATCTTCTATCACGGTCCTTCTTTGGGACTGCAAATAAAGACCAGCAAACGTATTACTTCCTGGATGACCTAATGCACAGTTTGGCACAGCATTTCTCCGCTCATGATTGCATGAAAATTAATGAGGATGTTCCTGTTGTGATTCCACCAACAGTTCGTCACCTGTCTATCTCAACTGATTATTTACCACAGCTGAAGAGCAAATACAGGCTGGGAAGGCTGCGGACATTGTTAGTTCTCAGAAGCCCATCATTATCCTCAAGTCATTTTCCTAGGAAACTTTTGGCCAAATTTAAGAACTTGAGGGTTCTGGATCTTAGTGAATCAGATATTGCAGAATTACCTGAAACCATCAGTCAGTTGGTTCATCTCCATTACCTAGCTTTCAGTGGTATAGCTAACAAACTTCCCAAGAGTATATACAGGCTTAAACAACTTGAGGTGCGTGACATACCTATATTGTTGTTCCACGATAATCATCTTGGCCGTGTTAGCAAATTCGTTACAATTAAACATCCAAAACATGCTGTGGAGTAAGGTCAATTAAGGCCTTGATTGGTGTGTAAGGCTACACATAAGAGTTGAACTCTATTTCTCATAGGAGAAAGAATTATGGGGTGAAGGATTAACCTGCAAGGTTGTTTGGTTAATTAGGCAACCAGCTTCCTGGTGTGCTTTCAGAATCAAACTTTACAATCAATCCCAGGATCAGACATGAAGTGCAATTTTTTTCTCCAAGGAAAGAGCAACTCAACAACTTCAAGCTCTAGAATTTGTTTGAACTCAACCCGTCTCTGTGATTTGGTGTCAGAATAAATCCAATTTGGTGGATCAAGAATCTGGTTGTGCACATCCTTAAGAACTTCAAGCTGTTACCTGTTGGTTTGTTTGCTGATCCCTGGTTGGCGGCACTCCATTTTTGTATCCTAACAAACATGTATAGTCTGTTACTTTTTTATTTGTCATTTGTACAGTAATACCATTTGGTCAACTGATGTATTCACTATTGTTCCTTTCTTACAAGGAAAAAAAGGTAAAGATATGATACTTTGGGTTACATTCCGGATGGAGTTTTGCTTTGATGGGGTGTGGATTCTATTATGTGATCTTATGCATTGGATTCAGCTTTCCATAGGTCATAGGATAGCAAATGTCTCCTTAATGTGAGGTGTCTAGGCTTGGTTAGACAGAAAATGAACTACAAAGGGTGTATTGAGCACTCACAAATTTCCTATCTAATAGCACTCACTGCCCAGACAGTAGAAATGCTATTATGAACCGAAGCAAATGCAACTTGGTTTTAAAGATTTTGTTTTTTTTTAAAAAAAAATCTATAACAAACCCCTGATGGGGCTTGGAATAGATATAACAAATAATAATAGTTGGGTTGGGTCCCTTTTCGTCAGGGGTGTGGAATTAGGGGTAATGTCCGTTTCAGTGTTAGTTGGGTCATTTTTCCGTCAGTGGTGTGGAATTAGCGGTATGTACGCTTCAGTGTTACAGTCAGTAGTAGTACAGGTATTTCTGTTTTGCAAAGCAGATTAGAAGGTAGTTTTTTTTTCAATGGAAATAACAATATTATTGTTGTTTGTTGTAATAGAACAAATTTCATTTTGCTGATGGATAAATAATATTGTTCACAGCTCAGGAAACTGCATCAGAGTCCTACACGTACAACCATTTGAGTTACAATTTAGGGTTAAACAACATGTGGAAGCTCTTCGATACATGTGTGGATGGGACTGGTTAAATGTATGGTTTTGTACGAGTTGTAAGCAAAATGGCATCACATCATGTGAGAGTTTACAAATCTGACGGTCACAACACCATCTTTGACAGAAATATAAATGAAATGATGCTTAAGCCAATGTGGGCACAGACACAAGTGCATTACAGTACTGTTTCAGAACACTAAAACAACAGTTCCAGCTGAGAAAAGCTGTTGGCAATTATGCTTCGATCGGTATTCTGTGTCCTGCATGATAGGATTTCAGATACAGATTGTTAGCACAGTGCATCACTGTGACGGAAGCCAGATTCTTATCTGAAAACGTTTTAGCGAAAGGTGGATATTGTCAGCACAAATCCAGAAGGCACCAGCCGTGCTATGACTCATTGATTTACCATTTTGTAAGAAGATTAACTCATGAGTGCAGAGGGCAAAGTTCTACATTTTACTGATTACAGATACAGATATTATTTCGCAAGAAAGCTGACATTCTTAATAATGATGAAACAAACAACTAAAACTTCCTAATGGTACACGATATACCTATTGATCTGCATAAAAAGCTTCTAATCAACGTATTTGTTTTATGGGAATACTAGCTACTTTATCCCATTCTGGTCCATCCTTGAGTTGTAGTTGGTTCATCAAATTTGGTTTGCACCCAATTAGATGAAGCACTTGCAGAGAAGATGGGAAGCCACTTGGCAATGACTCCAACTCAGCACAATTCATTATGCTCAGTTTTCTCAGAGTGGTGTTGCTGTTGAAGTTGGTGGGGAAAGATTTCACGGTGATCTTGGAGCAATTTTCGATCAATACACTTTCTAGTGCCTCAAAACTTGGCATAGAGTGTAGAGAGGAAAATTCAGAGCACTGCTGAATGTGTAGCTCGTGAAGTTTTGTTAAGCAGTCTGAACTTTCCATCTGTGGAAGGCATGTGATGTTGTTGCAATTAGATATCTCCAGCCAGGTAAGCGCTTGTAAACCCCTCAAACAAGTGCATAGCTGCTCATCATTTATGCTTGAATGAGATATTTGCAACCTCTTTAAGGAAGTCAACACATGAAGCTCTTCAAACTTTACATCTTGACAGTTCCTCAGAGTCAAAATAGCAATTGATTCCAGTTGTTGCTTGTGCATTAAGCCATTTGTAAGGACAGTGGCAGAACATGTGTCTAATGCAAACTTGCGCGCTTTTGATGGCGAGGAAGAGGAGGATAGTTTTAGCTGTGAAACAAATCCTGTATTTTTTACTGAGACCTTCCGCACGAATAGAGGGAGCTGAGGCACCTTAATCAACTGAGGACAGTTCAAAATCGTCAACTTGCGGAGTTTAGGAAACATATCAGTGCTCTTCTCTTCTTGGGTCCACCCAACCCACTGAGGCATATCATCAAATTCAAGTTCCTCCAAATATGGAAATGCAATTGGATTGGTTCCATAAAATTCACGGCCAATTTTTTTCACTGAACACATTTCTTTCAAATGCAAAACCTTGAGACATGGAAGCTGCCCGAGAGGAGGCAGGACCTCCCATTTTCTACAATTGATCAAATGAAGGTATTTGAAGTTGAAGTTGCTCACCTTCAAGCTTGTGCTCAGCCAGTTTGGTGATCTATTACCATGATATCTTCTAATTATAAGCCTTTTAACATATTGGTGCGGCTCAAGACCATCCAAAACTTTAGCCTCAACAGAGGGAACACTCTTACAAGTCGAGTTCCATTCTAATTCCAATACCTTAACATTGTCCTTCCTTTTTAATCCAGCCTTGCAGGCTTCTTCTTGCTTTGTTACAACATCAAGGTTCTTTATATGAAGCTCTTTACGCAGACTGCTCATACCATCCAAGTCTCCTAAAGTATGGCCTTCTTCATTTTTAACATGGAACTTAACTGATCCCTGCAGGTGAACCAGTTTCCCAATGCCAGTGATTTTTGATGTATCCATGTCCAAATGTCGCAGACGTGTCAGGTTTACAATATGTTCTGGGACCTCAAGGCCAGACCCCTTAGGACTACTGAAGGTTTGAAGACGATAGAGCTTTGTCAGTGCTTGTGGAAGTTTGGTGATTGATTTGCAAAGTGCCAGGTATCTGAGGTATTTAAGGTTTCCAATCCTCTCCGATAGACGAATGATATTGCAGCCTTCCAGACTAAGAACTCGAAGGCCTTTCAGCTCTGTGAAAAAATCTCCTGGCAGTTGATCCAACGAAGAGGAAGGGTTCTTGAGAATCAGTAGTGTGCGCAATCTCTTCAGGTCACATCGGCTCTTGAGCTGTGCCACCGTATCACTATCACTGGAAACAGATAAGTGCCGAATTGTCTTGGGGATCTCTTTCTTTGCATCTTCAACTCTCTCGCAATCAAATCGAGAAATCTTCTCGGCCAAATCATGCATCAGGTCATGGATGTAATAATACCTCCGACGCCCCACCTTTTGCCTGTGGAAAAATGACCTATCCACAAGCTGATCAAAGTACTCGCTTCCAACATCCTCCAATTGGACCTTCCCACTAGTTGGCTGGATGAAATCAAGGGCCATCCAAATCTTCACCAGCTTATCGCGCTTGAACCTCCAGTTCTTTGGGAACAAGCTACAGATTGCAAAGCATGGTTGCAGGTGCTCTGGTAAATTCTGGTAGCACAACTCCAATGTTTTGGAAACATCATCGAAGCCGTCCATCTCAAGCACGTTCCTCCAATGGTCTTCCCTGCGTCTTCCTCCCAGCATCTGTCCGACTGCCTTCGCCAACAATGGTGAGCCCCTGAGCTTTTCAGCGATTTTCCTCCCAATGCCTTGCAGCTCAGGAGACTGCTTATCAATGTTGTCGTCACCAAAGGCATACCTTGTGAACAGAGACCAGATATCATTGTCTGGCAAGTCTCCCAAGTAGAACTCGCGTGCTTTAAGCGCTGTCACCACTATCTTTTGCCGGGTGGTGACCACAATCTTGCTCCCCTTTGGCTCCCCGTGCCTGAGGGGTGCCAGCACCTTAGCCCACATCTCACGGTAGTCAATCCCCTTCATGTCCATGTCCTCCCTGTTCCAGACATCGTCAATCAGCAGCAGGAACTTGCGCGACGAGACTTTTTCCTGGAGGTCAGTTTGTAGCCTGTGGAAGTTCTTCATACTGTCGGGCACATCCACATTGGCGGACTGCAGGATTTGCCTGGCGAGCTCAAACTCGTTGTCCTTGGCGTCAGGCCGGACCCAGATCATGAGCTCGAAGGCGGAGATTACCTTATGATCCTTGAACAGGAGCTGCGCCAGCGTGGTCTTCCCCATCCCGCCATGGCCCCGGATCGCGGCGATGGGGACGGACACGGGCTTGGCGTCGGCGTCGGGCGTGGGCGTGTCGACGAGCCAGGACACCATCTCTTGCAGCTCCTTCTGGCGCCCGACCACGGCGTCCTCGTCCGGGCGCATGGGGCCCGTGTGGTTGCTGCCGCTCGGTTGGCGCGACACCGACGCCGCCGCGATGGTCTCCGTGGCTGACAGCAGCATCGAAGAGCCATCGTGGATGGCCTCCAGCTTCGCGACGACGACCTTGAGCCTGTTGACGCGCTCGTCGGCGCCCAAGATCCGCTTGCCGAACCTGACGACGGAGGATTCAGGGTGTGGGTCGTCGAAGTCGTCGAGGACGTCCTGGGCTTCGTACACGGCGTCCATGAGCTGCTGCAGCCACGCACGGAGGTTCCGGCACCTGTCCGTGGAGCCCCGCAGCTGGACGGCGCTCGCCACGGTCTGGAGATGGACCAGCGTGCTCCGGAGGCGCTCGAGCGCCTTGGGGACGCCGTCGCCCATCCACTTGATCCTGTCGGCGGCGGCCTTTTCGACGACGGTCTTGATGATCGGGCACACCAGCCAGCCGACCACCGCCTCCGCCATCTCGATCGCCGGCCGGAGATCGAGGCTGCGCGCAGCTGGTGGGGGAACCAAGGAGACTAGAAGAGCGAGGAGGTGGACGAGGAGGTGGAGTCAACGGCTGTGGGGTGTTCGCGCTCAACCAGCTGGGATTTTAGGGGCTTTTGAGTGGTTTTGAGCTATCGCGGGGAATTTCCGTGCGATTTTGGCTGTTTTGGGGAAATTTCCGTGGGATTCTCGGCAGCGGAGCGCATTGCATTGGCCGACTCCGGACGCGGCCGCTTTGGAAGTCTTGCACGCAACACGGTTTGGTTTCTTCTCTTTCCGTTTGGAATGGTGGATAATATAGTGGCGCTCATAAAATCAAGCCAACAAGACGTATAATGTGCTTTAGGCCTTGTTCAGTTCCAAAAAATTTTGCAAAAAAATTTAGATTCTCCGTCACATAAAATATTGCGGCACATGCATGAAGTATTAAATATAGACGAAAACAAAAACTAATTACACAGTTTACCTATAATTTGTGAGACGAATCTTTTGAGCCTAGTTAGTCTATGATTGAACAATATTTGTCAAATACAAACGAAAGTGCTACAATACCCGAAATCCTAAAATTTTACTGGGCCTTGTTTAGTTCTCAACAAATTTTGTAAAATTTTGTAGATTCTTTGTAAAGTTTTAGACGTATTAAATATAGATGA
>Ga0182004_10000832_pt1 | contig 20738 bp, 13 predicted proteins | sample Sormic07211540_1_FD_120479 | JGI IMG/M metagenome (GOLD analysis project Ga0182004, IMG submission 120479) | Endophyte microbial communities from Sorghum bicolor roots, Mead, Nebraska, USA - 072115-40_1 MetaG | ecosystem: Host-associated > Plants > Roots > Unclassified | place: USA: Nebraska...
AATTAAAAGAGATAATTTTAAAACAAGCAAAAATTATTCGTTTTCTAGGTTTCATATTTTTCCTAGGCAGAGTACATCATGAAGAGGCTACACAAAACATTTCATGAATTTAGCATTTCACTAGTAAATTAGTTATGAAATAAACAAATATTTGTTGACGCGTTGAAAGAGCCTTTACACGCATGGATAAAAGTGGCACAGGCCGACAAGTTCAGGGGCCACTGTTTTGCGTTTGCAAGTTCAGGGGCCACTGTGGCACAGGCGGACAAGTTCAGGGGTCAATTTTTCGGGTTTGCAAGTTCATGGACCAAAGTGGCACAGACTGACAAGTTAAAGGACCGCTAGTGTATTTTACTCTAAAGGGAAAACAAAGAAGATAGATCATTGTATGTCACTGCACGACATCCTCCTCCTCCTCCTCCCAAGAGAGTACGACGTAGTGGCATATAAAGGAGAGTAAGCTAGCTAACACTCCACTAAATGTAAATCCAAAATAGATATAACTCATAGTAAGGCAAAATTAACAGCGATCGATAAACTTCATCCTTATTCCAGCAACATTGATAATACAACAATTTTGGTTAGTTGGTTTAATTCTTTTTAAAACACGGAGCACATAAATCACAGGCGAAACTTCCATTATTAATAATATATATCTCAGCTGACTGAGCTAATTCTTTTTACTTGTATCAAGGGACATTCAACTAGTATAACTGTTATAAAGAAACACTAGTATAACAAAGGTGACTTTTTAGATCATGTATTCCATGCATATATATATTTCTATTAGTTCACCATAAAATTGTAATATAGGTTTTCTAACATGAAAATCATATAGAGATAATACCTCTTCAAGACAATGCCAACATGTGTACAGAACATAAAGAATCTGTGCCGGTATGAACTAGAAATTTGATGAACACAGGTTCAACACTACTCCCTCCATTGCAAAATCAAATTATAAAGTAATTTGATGTGCACACATGTTAGTATTTTTTCCTACAAACTTGGTCAACGATATAGTACATTTGATTGAAGGGAGTAATATTAAACCATGGATATGGGAAGTTCCACACAGAAAAAAACCTCAAAGTAAAACTAAACCAAAAAGAATATCCTATCTTGAATTTTTTTGACAACGATGTATCGATCATATTTGTGGATATAGTAGGTTAGAAGAAAGAAGCAAGAAACTGTATAGTATATCGGTGCACACTTATACCCAATGCTATATCAAATTTAATGAAGAACAGTGGCTAAGAATCTTGAAGAGATTTGTGGAATTAACCTTTGATCGTGTGTATCTCTGTTCAGTGTCAATTTATTCATAAAGTCAAGTAACCACTTGCCAAAGAATATGATTATATATATAGAGCATAGTTTATGTACAGTTCCAATTAATTGTCTACAGAGAAATAGCTACCAGATTTGATGAAAAATGATGCCAACAACATAGACGGAGTGATGCTGACCTGCGTGCCATGAGTCTCACCCTTATTATTAGGGCAGTGAAAGGAAGACAGGCAATTAGGAGGAAGAGATATTGGCGCGGCTCAATCAGATACTGATTTTACAGCTGTTTGTAAAACCTATCATCGGATTGAACCTCACCAATATCGCTCTTTCCATTGATCAAAGATATATGCACATGCAGATCATGCATGTATGGAGCTCTCGTCTGGTTGTAGCTAGAGCCTTGCTGACACATATATAGAAGTAAGGTTTTCTACCCTCTCTTCACCTACAACTTCGAAATGACAGAATCCTGAAATTAAGAGTAGATCAAACTCAACGATAGTAGATCATTTTATTTGAGGGAATAGTAGATCATATTTGATGCATGCATGTAACAAGAAAGATATTTACATACCAGATAGCGATCATCCGATCCCGCCCTTCATCGATCAGATCGAAGTGAATGCATCTAGAAACCACATCACGGCTAGTGTGTGTGTGTGCGCGCGCGCGCGCGCGTGTGTGTGGGGGGGGGGGGGGGGTGGAAGAAACTTCGAAAGTCCCTTGGGTATTGCTAGGGTTAATTGGAAGCTACTAGCGTACCATGAAACTTCTTGGATCTTCACCTGATATTGCTGCTATATTGAGAGATTAGCCATGCAGGAGCGTTAGAGCGAGGCAGGCAAGCCAGAAGGCCAAGAACGTAACACACAGTGATGAAGTGATTTTATGGCGAAACAGAAGAATGAAGATGGAGAAAAGCTCGAGCACAACTGAAGGGGACCTAGCTAGCATGCGATGGGTTTTTATGCTCAGCCTCCATGAGGGAGGGTAGTGAGCAGAATGATAAGCAAGGGCAGATGAAAAGATATACTCCTATATGTACTTATGTAGTAGTACAAGTCTTTCTCTCACTCTCTCCGGCCCTCTCTCATTACACAGTTGCATGCACGCATGGTCGGCATAGAATAGTGGGGTAGGTCGAGCGTTTTGCGGATGAATAATATGGCCACTCGTGCTCCTCCTTCAGTTATAGCTAGCAAACTGCGCAGATGTTTTGGTACACTGATTGAGAATAACATATAGATAAACAATGTTGATTTGTCACACAAAACTGCAACCACAAAGTTTTTCTTTTTGCTACATTAAATTATATTATATTCTGCACAGATCGATCGAAATGGGTTGTAGAATGTGTGTTTCAGAGAGAGAGAGAGAGAGATACAGACAGAAGGAAGAGGGAGGAAGACGACGAGGATGGGAAGGCGGAGGAGACGTAGCTAGCTAGCTAGCATCAGGTGGGCAGCATCGGGAGCAGGAGCGCAGAATGTGTGTGCCTAGAAACAAGCCTGGGAGGCCCGTACAAAAGGCTTGGAGTTTCTTAATCGAGAGCACCTTGCACGTAAATCTGTCTGCAATCTGAAGCCCAGTTTCTTAATCGCGCCTGCTAGCTCTCTCCTTTTCTTAATTATTAACCATCCAACTCTCTATCTCTCTGTGCGTGCGTGTGTGTGTGTGAGAGAGAGAGAGAGAGCAAGGAAAGGAAGGCGGCCGGGAGCATCGGGCAGCAGCAGCTGGCGGGCAATCAGAACACCTGCTACAAAGCGGGGACAGCGGCGCCAAAGCGGCTCTGCCGTGACACCGGCGCAGGGGACACACCCAGCATAGGGTTGCTCTACCTGATCTCGTCTTTCCCCTATCATCATAATAATACTGGTTTTCTTTTTCGCATCCCTTCAATTCGTCGTCTATTCCTTCCTTTCTTTTGGACCATGCATCGTCCTCCTATCCTCCCTGCAGGCTGCATCCATCCATCTGACAGGATTATCGAAAGCGTCTTCAGTTTACTGTGCGCATGAGCATCTTTTACAGTAGCTAGTACGTACTACTACTCCAAGAATCATTATAAAACCTATATATTAATTCCAGTAGCTATATATATACTCCAATGCAATACATATAGCTAGGTCAATTGCCTTTGAATTGAGCGGTGATAATAATTCATATAGGGGGTAGTTCAGACTGATGTGAGTGGACCATCCAGCGAGCTTCCCATATATACTACGATATGATTATGATATGTGGTTCCACGCAGACAAAGCGCAAAAAGGGAGATGCTGGAGGAGAAAGGATGTGGCGTGTGGTATAGCTAGCTAGACTGGTTGCCGTGATGATAGGAGGGGCTCAGGTGGCGTGCCACGCCCTCACTAATCAGATTCCCACGCGCTAACCCAACAAAATCATCCCCTTCCCCACACTTTTTTACCCCTCCGGCCGGGTGGTGAAACAGCAGCCGTCCACCATCAGGGTCGTCCCTCGTCCACTCGTCCTGCCGGTTAGTTACCAGCTATAGCAGCTCTGCCGCCTCTGCGGTCAAACTGGGGTTAACGACACGACGGCATGCTTATAGCACTACGAATCATGATGCCGTATATATATATATGTAGCAGTTCTCTGGTGTACAGTATATGTGTACGTATACTACTCTACGCACACACACAATATATATACGGCAGCGCTAGAATATTATTCTACACCGTAAGTCAACTGAGCAGAAAAATACTGAGCATTATCATCCAGCACTACACCTAGGACCATGAAATACTGAACAATACTGAAACGCGAATACTGAATGATACTGAATTTTACTCAATGATACTGAATTTTACTCAGCATAACAGTTCGGTGTAGAATAGTACTCTACAGCTATAGGGTGTAGAATAGCACTTTTACACACATATATATATATATATAAAAGCTTGCTAGCTAGTCGGTGGAATCATGGTGTGTACGTGGAGGGAGGGCACATGCAGAAAGGAAGAAAGGAGACACCTCTCGCATGTTTCGCTCCTGCCCGGCATGAGCGGCCGTCGAAACCGGCCGGCGCTGCCTTGTGCAGCCCGCCCGCCGGCCCCGTGCGTTGGGCCAGTCGTTTCTTCAACCCCTGCCTGCACATGCGCGTGGAGACACTTATTATACGCACAAGAGTACGCGTAGCTTTCTCCCACGCCAAAATACGCGGAATTATGCCCACCCCGCTCGCGCGACGCCATCATGCATGCATGGATTCCTCCGGCCGCCCTTCCCCGGCCGGCTGGCGGCGGCAACAACGCCCAGCAGCCACCCTGATGAGCCTAATTGCGCATGCATGCCCACACTGTGCACCGACGACCACGAAAAGGTTATGCGCACACAGGTGATCATTCATGATTTTTTTTTCAGTAACTAATATGTCGGTGCGTTACAATGAGAGAAAAAAGACTATCAAACATTGGCAAAGATTGGTGAGAAACGAAGATACAAACGATACACATCCATTATGTTTTACATTTATCTAAGGCATAAAAGCAATAATTCATAGAGGAAATGAACTAGAATTATTAATCCTTGTGACTGCATTTCATATCACCGACGGCCTCTGTGTCGCCCCTCATCGGACAACCTAGCCAGGTGGCCCCCTAGACCCCATCTGTACGGCGAGGCCAGCACAGGCGGAGGATGCGGTGGTCATGGAAGCAACATCGAAAGAGGAGGAGGAGATGTGGCGGTGGCACGACCGGTGGGTTCAACTCGGTGTCAATCTATTGGAGCTTCTTATGGAGGCGGTGCTGCTTGAGTGGTCAAGTATGGGTCGACAGCTGGTCTAGGCCATCTTGGCCAGATGATAACCGTGTCGAGGCACTGTCATAGAGGCACAATGACTCTTTGATGGGACGCATGAGGAGATGTTGTAGCCGTGTGTTGGCTAGAACGATGCACAGTGTGGCAACACTAGGGCCATGCACGGGTGGAGGCGCCGCAACACATTGGCCACACAAAGCAGCGACACACGATGATGTGGGGTTTGCTCTCACCGAGTGGAAGTTATGAAGAGACCTTTGTGAGAAGGTAATATGGCGTGGGGAGAAGGCACGATGGCGTGGAGGAGGAAGTGCTAAGGCCTATAAAGTGGCAGTCTTCATGTCATGGTGATGGTGGAGGAGTTAAGAGGGGGAGGGCCATGTCGAGTAGTCGAGGAGCAGGTGTCCATGGTGGCGGAAAGTGGTCAAAAAGAAGGTGTTGATGGAAGGATTAGAGAGCATGACTTTTGTCTGGTAGTTGAGAGCGGCAGTTTGGTGGGGCTGTGAGGCTGTGGTGACCATGAAGTTTATAAGAGGAAGGAACAAAGGAGGTTGCAAACATATGTGCGTTGTTGTTTTGATCTGTGTGGAGTTGAAAGCCCAATATTTGGTTTGGTAATTTAATGACAAGTAGTAGAGTAATGCTTTCAATCAAGTTGTGTTTGAGGTAGATCAACACTTGGAGTTGTGAATGTCAAATATATGATTATTATTGTGTGTGCACGTTGTGAGTTAAAAAAAGTGAAAGGGGAGACACACATCTATATAGATATGTCGTGATGTAAACGTGCTCGGGTGATCAAGCCATGGTTTGGGTTGTGTGACATCAACAAATATTTTACAGATTTAAATTGAAAACGAGAATGGAAGAGTGAGGAACGAGACGACATAGACGAATAGGGCAGAGGGACGACAGGCTGATTGGATGAATTCGAAAGAGCTGGAAGAGAAGTAATAAACTGATGAGATAGAAGTGATAGACAAAAAACAGAAATTTAGTGGTTGACTGAGGATGGGTGGTTCTATGTGGATAAACTGTTTAAAGAAACGTTGCCAAACAACCTTTTAAACTGTAGCCAACGCGTCTAAGAAAACAAAAACTGTATAATATACCTTTCGGCAACGTATCATATGCAACCCACCTTCGTGTGCAACCTATGCAACCACCAATTAAGACCACAGGATCTAGATTTAACGTCTGAGATTTTTTCACTTCAACCCCTCCACCTATGGGTTTAAATCTAATCCGTGTGTATTCAGATTGGAGGATTTAAGTGAAAAAAACCTTAGACGTTGGATCTAGATCTTGTGTCTTTAATTGGTGGTTACATAAGTTACACACGAAACTGGGTTGCCATATCTTTGATGGCATGCCATAGGTAGTATGGAACAAAGTGTGTCCATCATGATATGGGCCGGGATAAGTGCACTGGCACTTGGGCTGGTCTTTAGACAGGAGAGGACAGAGGCCCAATGACGAAATTTAATTCTCGTCAGTCTACAGAAGAGCTTCAATATATACTAGTGTTTCGTTGCTTGAGTTCAACTTCAATATATAATTTGTACGTAATATATAGCTAACAAATTTCATTACTGTGTTATCGTTGGACGCTTTTCTAAAAAAAAATGTCAAAGTCGGATACGACCATGGTGTGACTTTTATTTAGTATACTAGGAATTGAACAGATTCACACCACTTATATCTACGATGTAATGGACATACTGAACTAGATTACCTTGTATTTGTATTACTTGATTTAGTTTTTTCTGAAAACTTGTTTTGAAGAAGTTATATTTTTCATGAAAGCTTGTTCCCAGATAATTTATCTTTTGAAGAAATCTTGCAAAACAGAAAAAAAAACCTCCATATAAAGTTATCCTAAAACCTTAGAGCAACTCCAACAGCTTTGCTATTCTTATTATGGAGGCCTTTTAGAATTTTTATAGTAGAAAAATAGGCTCCAATAGATATGCTATTTGGTTTTGTAAAATAGAAAGTTTGCTATCCTTGATTTTCGTTGGCCATATATAGCCAACCACTAGCACTAGCTATCTGATAGCAAGGCTGTTGAAAACCTCTTCTTTTTTAAGAACTTATCTATTTGATAAAATGGCTAAACATTAGAATTTAGCTACTCATTTTAGCTAGGCTCTTGGAGATGCTCTTATGTTAGAACTTCCACAAAGTTCTTCTGAGAAATAGTACAAAACAATTCTTGAAAATTTGAATGACACGTTGTACGGAAAAAATATATGTATAAGTAATACCTTTCCAAATAATGTTTCCCCGTTTTCTCTCAAAAAAAAATCATTTGAGGAAATTGTACTATGTATTATCAATTTCTAACTTTTAAATGAAAATTGAGAAGTTAAAAAATAATAAGTTTTTAAACTAGAAAGGCCCTTTTTTGTGTGAACTAGTTTATACTAAACTAACTCCTTCCCTTGTCCTCCTCCACGGTCCCTTCAACGGAGGAAGTCATTCAAATCTAAGAGATTTTATAAGATTTTGAAACTTGCATGTTTCCAAACTAAAATGCAATATAATCTAGTTTTCAATGAAATAGTAGGTGGAGCGTGCTCCCCCGAATTGATCCAAAAAAATATATATGTTCGTAGTTTTTAATTTGATGAAATCCTATTTTGTGACAGGAGAGGGGATTGCTTCAATAATCAATCAACAGAGGATAAAAGGATGGCAAGTTCACAGCACACTTTGTGATTAATAAGCGTTAACCGATTTTACCATACACACTACTACTGTAGTTAACAAGGAACAATCAATGCAAGAATGAAACAAACATGCAAGTCCCATCTGTTTCGACCGGTCAAGATCACGAATTGACACCGAGAGAGATCGATCGATCCGTTAACCGGGCGGTCCATCCCCTTCCATCAATCTTCATGCATGACATACATAATCCATGCATGGGGTCGGCGGCGGGCGCGGGGCAGCTTTCAGTGTCCGACGACGATGAGCTGGTCGTCGTTGGGCACGTCGGGGTCGTTGTAGTCGCTGCCGTCGTCGTCGTCGCTGTCGGGCGCGGCGGCGGGCGCCTTGAGCGTCACGCTGGACCCTTCCTCCTCCTGGTTCTCCGGGTTGTTTATCGCGCCGACGCGGCACGCCTTGTCGTTCTTGGCGCCGGCCACGCACTTGGGCTTGGCCGCGCCCGACGACACCGCCGCCGGCGCCGCCTGCTGCGGGGCGGGCGCCGCGGCGTCGGACGGCCGCGGCTGGAGCAGCGCGCACGCCAGCACCAACACCAGCACCACCACCCACGCGCGCACGGGCGCCGTCGCCGCCATGGTTGGTTGGTTGCTCATGATCGACCCCCACCCGGAGAAATAAACGATAGTAATAATCAAGAAAATGTGGGAACGAATAGCGAAAGGCGATCGATCGATGGAAGGGAGAGTGATGATGGCAGGAGCTAGCGGCGTTGGGAATTAATGCGGGCATTAACAGGCGATTTTAAGGAGAGGTTGGTCTGCAAGGCTCAACAGCTAACGTTGCGCTCTTGCCAATTTGTGGATGGTGGCCCTCGTTTTGAGGGAGAAACAGAGACGAACGGCCTCGCTACCTCGCTAATTTTAGCCTCGGGGAATTAAAGAAATGCAACAGATTTTTCCTCCCTACCTGAAGACATGCCACATGACTGGAATTAGTAGAGCGAAAGGTAGCTAAAACCTTTTCAGCATGGAGAAAGCTTAAGTCTTAATCGGGCATTTAAGAAGAGGTCCGTGTCAGTTGTATTTTTGGAACGGATCTATGTTCTCTTTCTTGTCCAAATTGCAACCTTCTAGGCTTGTACTAGCATTGATGATTAGAGGTTGCACCTCACTAGATTTTGCTCGGTAGCAAACTACGTAGCAATCATGGAGGAAAAAGCCCTCTCGGCTCTATACCTGCTGATATGCATGAGGAAAGAGCCATGTTCCCATTTCTACCCCCAAGCGCACCACCACTGCCACTCAGGTCTACCCATCTTTCCCTCTAATATTAAGGCACTTTAGTATAGCTTCAACCGTTGATAAAAACAGTTCTAGAAGCTAATTCTCTGATGGAGCTGAGACTGTTTTAGAAAAACGTTTTTCTCTGTCAGATCATGAATGGCTAATAAGAGCGGACTCCTCGGCGCCAAGGAGGTTTGGAAGACTTCGGCGCCGTCTAAGGTGAAGTTTTTCATGTGGCTCCTGCTTCACGGCCGGCTGTGGACCGCCCACCGGCGTTGGCGTCATGGCCTGCAGCCATGTGCGACGCGGGTAGGAGGACGAGTCGCAAGAGCACCTGTTCGCCGGCTGCGTCATCGCTAGAGAGCTATGGTTCCGCATCCTTGGATGGGCGGGAGCCCAGCAGCACGCCCCCGACGGCTCCACCAGCATCGTCGTTTGGTGGATGAACACGAGGTTGAGTGTGCCTGCTAGACGACGCGGTGGGTTCGACTCCCTGGTGCTTCTCGTCACATGGGAAGTCTGGAAAGACCGGAAACCGGCGAACCTTCGACGGCATCTGTCTAAGCTTGAGCCAGCTCTTGCAACACATCAAGGATGAAGGTGAGGAGTGGATCAGGGCGGGCTTCAGGAAGCTTGCGGCCCTGTTCGTCGGGGTACAGTAGGAGGAGCAGCCCGAGCAATCGCAAAATTGTGTACTCCTTTAGTACATCACTCGAAGTTCCACCGTTCTAGCCGGTGCCTTGTGTTTGTGTGTATCCGTTTGGGACGGCTTGAGGCAACTCGCCTCTGGCACCCCTAGCTTTGTATTGAACTCCTTTATCCCTTAAAGCAGTACACGCTTAAGCGTGATTTTTGAAAAAAAAACAAATGTAGGGAGATGGTGGCAAAAATGATGTAATTTCTATTAAACTAGAGGGGCAATTTTGTACCTTGACTTGTGGACCTTGATAGAAGTTGGTGAAAGCTGGTTTTCTCCGGCGGCGCGTTCAAAATATGGAGTCAAAAAACGCTTGTTTGGTAACCTAAGTACCAAAACAACTTCTGAAGCTATTGAAAAATCTATACCAAATAGACTCGATCTTATCATCTTTTGTAGCGAAACTCTCCACACTCCAAACTGTATAATTAACTCTAACGTCTAGTCTCGTCGGAGTTGAGAAAGAGAGGCTCCTGATTTTGAGCAGCTAACTTTCCCCTTCATGCTCTATGGCTGTCTGTTGAGAATTAAACAAGGTCGTCAGCAAGCTTTCTCCTTCATTTCCCATTAGGGCACTCACAATGCAAGACTCTATCATAGAGTCCAAGACAATTAATTACATATTATTTATGGTATTTTGCTGATGTGACAGCATATTTATTAAAGAAAGAGGTAGAAAAAACAAGACTCCAAGTCTTATTTAGGCCTTGTTTAGATTTGAAATTTTTTGGCCCAAAGAGAAAAAAATTTATGGAACTGGGGACTGAGAACTAAACGGGGCCAAAAAATTTTGGGGCAAAAATTTTGGGCTGCAACTGTGCACGCACTTCCATAGAAACCCACCAATGACAACTGCAAATGTATGCAGTCCAAGTTGTGTCAGAAAAAAATTTGCCAAACTAAACACCTAAATTTTTTTGCGTGTTCTGATCACAAATTTTTTTTATCACTTTGGTCAAAAAATTTCAATTCTAAACAGGAAGACTCTAAGTCCACATTGTTCGAGACAATAAATAACTTTAGACTCTATAATAGAGTCTGCATTGTGAGTGCCCTTATTACTCTTCAGTCATAAAATTTTGCACCAACGACGACGGAACTCCGGCTGCGCACTACCATATGCATATACGTATGCTTGAATGAAGGAGCCTCATAAACAGACAGAGACAGCCATATATATGGGGCATTCATGTGCACTACTATCACCGTATGACACATATAAATGACATAACCCCAGTCCCCAGCACGGTTGCCCGTCCGATCGTGTGTATCCGGGCCAGCAGCTTGACTCCATAGAACGAAAGAGACCGGAACAAAGAAACTTACACGAGCACGATCTGCTGTGTGCCTCTCTTGCGTCCACAACTTATCTTATAAGCCGTAATTTTTCTACCAATTAATAGTATTTTTCACTCACAATAAGGTGGTGTTTAGTTCCCATTTTCTTTCAAAAAATTTTGGGTTTTAATCTATCATTTTGCAAAATGAAACTAAACACCATGTAAAATTTTTGGTAAAAAGTAGCTATTCTCTATTTTGAATTTTGGCCTCAATATGAAAAAAAAAAAACCCAAAATGAGCCTCAAGAGGTTTCACGAGGACAATAAATTCTGCATTTTGGATGAAACTAAACATGATCCTGAAAATTTTAGTATTTTACATTTCATCAGTCCAAAATAGTTGGTATTTTATATTTTGAATTCTATGGAGAACTAAACACTCTCTAAATTAGCGAACGGTGCTTTCAGCCATAGCTTTGTTGACAAACGAACACGCTCATATCGACATGACGGCACGTGCAGTGGTCGATCATCAGTGCGTGGACACGCAAATCCTGCTTTGCTTGTGTCGTTAGGATCCTACTAAACTGGTACTAACTGCACAATCAAAGCCGTGACGGGCTGACGGCGACGCGAAGCCGACACCACCCACCGCCCTGTCTCCTGCTCACGCAGTTGGTGCACGCCGCATGGCGCGTACACGCACACGCACACGCACACACGCTGCATCATCCTCGGTGTCGTTGTTGTTGTTCCATCGGTTCCGTTTTCCTGGAGGCTTTGTTGCTCATGCTCTCCTGGACTAGTTGGTGGGGGCTCTCCTCATGCTGGAAGATGTGGTTGCCGCCTTGCCGGTTTCAGTCACGATCCATGCAACTGGCCTGGGGGAATTAAGGGATGCATGCATGTGTTGGATGCCGGATGCATGGATCTATCGGGCAAAACAATCAAGAGGCATGGGAGGCGCACCAAAGCCATCAGGAAAGCGACGGCTCCAAATTAAATTGACAAATCTGGAAAAAAAAACCGAGAGATTCTTCGTCTGTAGATAAAAGATTGGACCTCACCATTGAGTGTTTATCGAGATTCGAGACAATCGAAATGCACGTGTGTGTAGAACATTTAAGGCTTTGTTTGGACTTGTCGGATTCACTTCAAAGAGTTGGGGGTAGAATTTAGTTTAAGTTTCACTCCAATCCACCTCAAGGATTGATATGAATACGACTATATCCAAACAAAGCCTAATTTGAAACTGGGTCATAGAACCGCTGTGTTTGGAAGATTTTCTCCCCGACGATACCAGCTGGTGAGAGTCAAAATCGAGTTTGAGCCGACTTTAATTATAATAAATCTTGATGGAGTCCAAATACTCAATTTGATGGTTCGATTGAGCATATGAATAAGTTTATGGAAGCCAAACTGGAGAAGCAGCCTTTTGGTAGCAACACAAGCTTATTTATATTTGCGATGCTGAAAAAAGTGATTTTACATAATTCATATGTGTGCGTGTGCCTCAACCACAAATTACATCTTCTGGTCCATCGGCAACAGCCCATCAAGTCAACCATGCTTAGTATGCCATTGAATTTTTTCCGAGGGTCAAACGAATTTCGGACAGCAAAATCAAAACTAGACCATCTGGTTTTGGTTAGTTGGTTCTATGCATGACTATCTTCCCCTGTACCCATATGTGTTGCGCCTTCTGTTTCTGACTGCTTCTTGCCAAAATATGAAATTAACAATTTTGTACCATTACGAAATTTAAGCATGTTATATGGTTCAATGTCTAATTCTGTTGTTAATAGTTTGTTGCAAGATATCACTTGTGCATTGCCAAATCAAACACATGAAATGTTTGGTACACCATTACATAGGGCCTATTTGGTTTCCCTTGCTAAATTTTAGCTAGCTAAAATTATTTTAGCTACTCTTGGATGACTAATGAAACTAAACTATTTTAGCTCCTTTTAATCAATGTGTTTGAAACTTTAGCTATTAAAGTTACTAAACTTTAGCTAGCTAAAATTTAACAAGGGAAACCTAACAGAGCCCTAGTACAAATAGAGGCATGTCCCAGATGTGAGGGTCTGGTTGAGACGGCGCTTGAGCGGTCATGGTCGATGACATTGCTAGCGGTAGTGTGATTGATTCAGGTGAGTCTGCCAATGGCGTGGCTGAGTAGTCGTAGCCGGAGACATGGTCGAAGGCGGTGTGATCGGCTCAAGAAGCCCACAGACGGTATGGCCAAGTGGTCATAGCTAGAGACATGGGCAAAGGCGGTGTGATAACCACTATAATCTTGCATTGTATTCCATGTCGTGGTTATCACACATGACATTTGTGGTTTAATGGTACATATTCTATTTTTTCAGTTCCTTCTTTTATTGACTGTGCACTCTGCAATGGTACTATGGAGACATTGGATCACCTCTTCTTCATAATAGTGGGATGAATAATTTAGCATTAGTTTGAGTGTTACTGCAGCTATTGTGTGTATAACGATAATGGGTAGAATTTTAAAAATAAAATATATATCAACGATTATTAGTTTTAATGATGACTACTTTGTTGAATTGATGCTTAGTTGTGTCTACTTTTAATCTTTCATTATAGAAATCCTTCCCTGGCTCGAGTTTTTTTTATTACGGAAATCCTTAGTACTAATTCATTTTTAGCATATCACGTAAGAATTTGTGTGGAGGGTCTAAATATAATTAGTAATGTATAAGATTGTAAAATCATATAAAATCAAATCTTTTGGCCAAAAATCTCTCCTATTCGCTTAAACTTATCAGCTACTTTTTAGTCAAGAAACAACGTTTTTCTCTCATAACAAATCATACAAAGCTAGGACGCAGGTGTTGCAAGGTTGTCTGGGTGAGTGTCTGCCACCCCAAAGAACTTGGGGGTCTTGGGATATCTAAGAGAGCCGGAGTGGCGCTTCGTGTGCGATGGGTGTGGAGATATCGTCGGAGATGGGTTCATCGGTGTCGGACGAGCGTCTATTAATTGGCCTTATTCCAGGCGGCCATAGTGATAATTCTAGGCAATGGGAAGTCAACCTTGTTCTGGACTGATTGTTGAATCAACGGCTCTAGCATTGAGGCCCTCGCGTCGTCGTTGTTAAGGGCGGTGCATGCAAGAAAGAAGAAGGTGACTGTGGCAGATGTGTTACCTAGGAGTGCATGGGCGCGACACGTTGCTAGATCGGTGTCTCTACAGATGCTGCTTGAGTTCAACAATATCTGTGATTTGTTAGAGGATATGTAGCTTGAGCCACGGTCGGACATGTTCAACTGGAGGCTCACGGAGGATCAGCAATACTTCGCGGCTTCGTCCTACATAGTGTTGGCTCGTCACTGGTGTATGGCGCAAAAACAGCTGCTCCGCCTAAGGTTCGCTTCTTCTTTTGGTTAACCATACATGAATGCTGTCGGACAACAAACCGTCGATTTCGCCAAGGCCTACAAGACTTCAACGACTGCATCATTTGCGATCCCATATACTCAACAAACCGTCGATTTCGCCAAGGCCTACAAGACTTCAACGACTGCATCATTTGCGATCCCATATACTCCTTGGATGTTGTTTTAGCTGGAAGGTTTGGCACATATGGCTGGTGTGGCTATACCTAGAGATTCATGTCACGGATGAGGAGGTGCCAGCCCTACATTGGTGGCTCAATGCTAGGAAGATGATGCCCAAGGTGCTGCGGCGTGATTTGATTCGTTCTTCTTCCTGATGAGATGGATGATTTGGAAAGGGCGGAATGCGAGGACCTTCAATGGCATGGCCTCGACTGCGGTTCAGCTAGCCGATGCAATCCACAACGAGACACGGCAGTGGTGTATGGTGGAGAATACCAAGCTCGGAATGTTGATGTTAGTGTGTTTTTTTAGTCACAAAGTTGTTTAACCATGTAATGCTACAACATAGGATCCAGTAGTTTTAGGCTTCAGTAACTAGGGTGTTTTACCACTTTATGTTTTGTTGTTAAATTCTTTTTGCTTATTGAAATACACGTTAGTGGTGTGCTCTAAAAAAACCGAATTTGCATTGAGCTCATGAACACCTTGTTCACTTGAGTTTATCAACCGAATCTATTAGTCATTCAGTAACGTTTTTCTCTCATAATAAATCAGGACCTACTTTTCACATTCTTCTCCAGTCTCCGCTATTTCCCCAAGCTATTCCGCGTTCGCCCGCGGGGTGTGGTTGTGGGATTTTTTTTTTCCCCTTTTCGGAGCGCCCAATGAAGCAGGATCTCACCATCTAACAAAGTGTCCGATCATGCGTCGCTTGACGTAACTTTGAAAGCCCGCACTGGTTAGTACACGCTCGTCACTCGTCAGTCAGCCCGGCGGGGAAGGGACCCACCGCCGCCTCGCTCGCGGCCTCTGCTATTTAATGAGCACCACCAGTCACCAGCACAACGCCCGCAGGCCGGCGCAGCTGCAGTCTGCAGAGCACAGCACAGCACAGCCGCGCGCGGTTTGCCTCGCCACTCGCCACCGTACTACAAGCACGAGCACCCCGGCGTGGACGAAGCCGGCCACCTCTGCTCCGCCGCAATGGCGTCACCACGCGGCGCCCATCGCCGGGCCAGCGTTGCGGCGCTCCTGCTCGCACTGTCCTGCTGCTTCTGCTGCCGCGCCGGCGCCCGCGCCGACCCGTCGTCGTCGGGCGAGCCGAAGGCGGTGCCGGCGGTGATCGTGTTCGGCGACTCGACGGTGGACACGGGCAACAACAACGGGATCGGGACGATCCTGAAGAGCGACTTCCCGCCGTACGGGCGCGACATGGCCGGCGGGGCCAAACCCACGGGGCGGTTCTGCAACGGCCGCCTCCCGCCGGACTTCATCTCCGAGGCGCTCGGCCTGCCGCCGCTGGTCCCGGCCTACCTCGACCCCGCCTACGGCATCCAGGACTTCGCCCAAGGCGTCTGCTTCGCCTCCGCCGGCACCGGCCTCGACAACAAGACCGCCGGCGTCCTGGTACGTACGCCACTCTATATACCAGTACCACTCGCTCGCTCGCAGAATCAGATGGATGCCTCGCTTAATTACTTGAGCACACATCAATTCCCATGATTAAAACTAGATTGTACTACTAGTAGTTACTCCAACGAGGAACAAAAAAAAACAGGGATCTTTGCGCTCTGCACTACTGCAAGTCTGCAACTGCCTTGAGCATGGCACACCTGCAGGAAGAGTTGCAGAGGGGAAGATTCCACGACCCTGGGGCTGAAAACGGCAGGGACGACGACGACGAATGGCAGAGAACGTCCGCAGTGGCCTTGCAGTTGCAGGTTGCGCCTCCCGGAATTGAAGGCGCTCGGCCTGAGCCTGACGGATGGTTGATGGACGCTACACTACGTCCGGTGTTTAAGGCCGTGGGGGCGGGGGGGCCATACCTTGAATCCTTGAATTTTGCAGTCTCTGTTCTTCTCAAGACATGGAGCATTTCAAACCTTAAAACTGATTAGACTGCACGGACGATCACATTAGGGTCCAGAGAATTATTGATCGCTAACTAATGGTCCTTGTCACTCTCCTCTGCTAGTAGTACCATGGGGCTTTTTGCTAATGCGTGACGGATCCGTTGTCTTTGGTCTGCAGCAACCATTGTTTCTTTGGTTTCTTCCTCCTCTTGGCAATGGCAACCAACTGCAGAGGCATTAAAACCTCCGCATTTAGTGCGTCGAATTCGAATGGTTGCCGGCATTGCCTTCACTTTCTTTCAGGCTGCGTGCGACCCGTCCAGCGTAGCACGGTTGGTCTGCAGCATTGCCATCTTCACTGTTCATGATCATGCCTTCCTCGCTGTGTTGCGTTCTGTTCAAGCATTATACTCTCACCTCCTGAAGATCTGATCTGACCTGAATTCAAGTATCTAATTTTGGAACGTACAAAACAAAAATAAAACAATGGAAATTTAGAAAAGAGAAGGGCGCTATTGGAGAAGAACACCAGATCAAAGAAGAAGCCAGCGCATGGGCGACGGCCAACGTGTACTCCATTAGTGAAATAAGCATTAAGTTATGGCCGTTGTAGAGCATCTCCAACAACTCTTTAAAATTCACTTGGTATATCTTGAGTTATAGCAACTTGCTATTTTGTTTGGCACAAGAGAACAAAAGATGTGTCTCCAACAAATTGGTATTTTCACTTGGTAAAATTGAAAAAAATAGGCCCACCTCTCTCCAAACCGGTACCGGTATTGGGCCTTCCACTCAGGTGAAAATTGGCTTACCTGCGCGATGTTCTCGCGTGCGGACTTGTCGCGTGCGTGGCCGCCGCCGCCGGTCGACCGCGACGCTACTTCACGGAACGAAGCTTCACCGAACGAAGCAGGCGTCGTTCAGCTAGTATACTCCGGCCATTCAGCGGACGTAGGTTCAGCTAGTATACTCCGACACTTCACCGAACGAAGCAGGCAATTCAGCTAGTATAATCCGCGTGGGAGAGAGACTCGTGGACGTCGCGCGGCCGCGGGAGGGAGACTCGCGCGCGTTGCGGGCGCGGGAGGGAGAGTCGCGCGCACGGGAGACAGACTCGCGTACGCGGGAGAGGCTGAAATCGTCGATACAAAGTCGTACTCGCGTTGGATATATATGCACGCATGCAGGGACTCCGTTTAGCAAGTTGGGAAATATACCAAGTGGATTTATCAAGTTGTTGGATAGGTGTTTTTGAGTTTTTCTCAAAATAATACGAATACCAAGTGGATTTACCAAGTTGTTGGAGATGCTCTGAAAAAAAAAATAGTAAAGTCCGATATGCTGCCCTCAAATTGATGTTGAATTTAAAAGACACCTTCAAACTCGAATACTGGAATATCGGACAATATACCCATTTAATTTTCAAAGCCTGACAAATTGCCCCCTGAAATAGTCCAAAGTAATTTCAAGGATGGTAGTTTTGGCTGATGTGGCACGTATGGAATTAATTTGTACTGACATATCTAATCACGTGTTCAAGAGGTTATGGAACAGTTCATCGCTGCTCAATTTAAATCCAGCTACAGCTAGCAGCCAAGCACAATGTTTGCTAAAGCTGCAGTTATTGGTGGGGCACTTGGGAATTTGTTGTGGTGTTTCCTGTGGAATTATGGGAGTAACTACTCCCTCCGTCCACGAATTATGGGACACCAGTAGATTTTTTTTTTTGTTTATTGGTCCCAACCATTTGGAGGAGAACACAGCCCTCCTCGGCCACAACAGCTCACGAAGTCCACGAGAACTGACGCGTGAATTGAATGGATCAAACGTACGCGTCCTGTTCCCTGATCGAGCGTCGCGGGGAGCATTCAAGCTCTGAATCTAGCCATCTACCACCGAGGACGATCGCCATGTACACAGATCAGGATCCCAGCCAGAATCTATTCAATTTTCATTTCTGCACAGATTTTATTTAATTAGTTCTGATCTTAATTTCTTGGATTGCACCGATCATGGTTGACGCTGCTGCTGACTGCTAAATAAAACCTTCCGTTTGGTTTCCTTCCCCGGGTCCGGCCGGCCGGTTGAACGACGACGACGACGACCGTGAAGTCAGTGATCCCGCTGTGGAAGGAGGTGGAGTACTTCAAGGAGTACAAGCGCCGTCTCCGGCGCCACGTCGGGCGCGCCACGGCGCGGCGCATCGTCTCCGACGCGCTGTACGTGGTGAGCATCGGCACCAACGACTTCCTGGAGAACTACTTCCTGCTGGTGACGGGGCGGTTCGCGGAGTTCACGGTGGGCGAGTTCGAGGACTTCCTGGTGGCGCAGGCGGAGTGGTTCCTGGGCCAGATCCACGCGCTGGGCGCGCGCCGGGTCACCTTCGCGGGGCTCAGCCCCATCGGCTGCCTGCCGCTGGAGCGCACCCTCAACGCGCTCCGCGGCGGATGCGTCGAGGAGTACAACCAGGTGGCCCGCGACTACAACGCCAAGGTGCTCGACATGCTCCGCCGCGTCATGGCGGCGCGACCGGGGCTCAAGGTCGCCTACATCGACGTCTACAAGAACATGCTCGACCTCATCACCAACCCTTCCACGCTGGGTGAGTAGTGTACATGGATCGATGAGATAGATCGATCTCCAATGCATGCTGTGCAATGCGAGCTGACCTGATGGACTGGCATGGCAGGGCTGGAGAACGTGGAGGAGGGGTGCTGCGCGACGGGGAAGGTGGAGATGTCCTACCTGTGCAACGACAAGAGCCCCCACACATGCCAGGACGCCGACAAGTACTTCTTCTGGGACTCGTTCCACCCCACACAGAAGGTGAACCAGTTCTTCGCCAAGAAGACGCTGGACCTGTGCTACCAGGAGCTCCTGTGACGCCTAGAAATGTTGCTACTAATTAATCAAATCGCGGTGTGTATAGCATAGCATTCCTCCCATTGTCGAGAACGACTCGATCGATGTACTGTATGTATGTAGCATGGTTGCTCTGTCTGTTTCCATGCGTTGATTCTTTTGGGCTTATAAATGATCATCAGATCAGAGAGATAAAGTTTACACGTTTGATCGAGAGTTACATTTGGTTCCGGCCGGACGTCTTTTATGCCATTTGTTTGTGACAGATAGATCGATATACTAGTATATACCAGTAATATTTCCTAGGCTCTTGGTGGTGGAATGATTGATTAAGCAGAGCAGCAGCAGCAATTCAGTTACGTAAGGATGGAGATGGATCACGCATGCACCGGTATGGACAAGTTGTTGGTGATGCAGCCCGTCCTGAAGATCTTGGCGAACGAGCGCCAGATCCTGAGCTCCTGGTGCGCCGTCACCGGCATCCCCTCCTTCACGCAGTGGTCGTACTTCTCCAGCACCGACACAATGTAGCTGAACTCCGGCCGCCGCGCCGGGTTCGCCGACCAGCACTTCTTGATCAGGTTGTTCAGCACCGGCGGGCACGAGTTCGACAGCGGCGGGCGCAGGTTCTGACGAAATCAGGCAATCAGCAATCACAAGAGAGATTCATCAGTTCGCAGAGAAAGAAACGAACACAAGCCAAGCCAACCCAAACAACAACCTTCTCTGAGGCGGCGTACGCGGCCTGCACGGGCGTCATGCCCTGGAACGGGAGCAGGCAGGTGGTGAGCTCCCAGAGCACGATGCCGAAGCTGTACACGTCCACCTTGCGGGTGTATGGCTTCTCCTTGGTCATCTCCGGCGCCATCCAGCGGTAGGTGCCCTTGTTGCCCTTGGTGGCCTGGCACTTGGTCTCCAGGCAGGAGGTGCCGAAATCGGCCACCTTGACGCGCATCTCGTCGTTGAGCAGCAGGTTCTGGGACTTGAGGTCCCGGTGGATGACGCCCTGCGCGTGCAGGTACTCCATGCCCCGCGAGATGTCCAGCGCCAGCTTCAGGATCGTCTCCGGCGACAGCGAGTAGGGGTCCTTCTTGTTGAGGTACATCCGGAGCGTGCCCTGGGACATGTACTCGGTGATGATGCAGTACACCGGCGGCTTCTTGCACGCCGCGATGAACTGCACGATGTTGGGGTGGTAGAGGCGGGAGAGGAAGGCGACCTCGGAGTTGAACTGGTCCTCGAGCTCGGCGCGCCGGGCCTCGTCGCGCTCCGGGATGCGCACCATCTTCACGGCCACGGCGCGCTGCTTGTAGATGCCGCGGTAGATGCGGCTGTTGGCGCCCGACGCGAACTTGTTGCCGATGAAGAGCTGCGACAGGTCCGCCATCCACTCCTCCCGCCGCCCGCTGCTGTCCTCGCCGCCGCCGCCG
>Ga0182004_10000833_pt1 | contig 20720 bp, 14 predicted proteins | sample Sormic07211540_1_FD_120479 | JGI IMG/M metagenome (GOLD analysis project Ga0182004, IMG submission 120479) | Endophyte microbial communities from Sorghum bicolor roots, Mead, Nebraska, USA - 072115-40_1 MetaG | ecosystem: Host-associated > Plants > Roots > Unclassified | place: USA: Nebraska...
CTTCACCCTTTAACTACATAGAAATTTTTTATGAAAATTTCGCCCAATTAAAAACCTAAACATTTTTTGTAATAATAAAAACCCCCCCCCCCCCCCCCCCCCCCAACACACATAGAGAGAGAAGTACACAAACAAACAAACCAAAAAAAAAAGACAAAGGCCATGGCAACAAGATATCCTGCAAATTTGGTTTTCCAGTATGCACAAAAATACAAGAACTCGTAACATTAGACTGCGCATTGAATTGGAGATTGTTGCAGTATGAAACCTGAGATATGTCAGCCATCCTGGACAAACTTTTAAGGTAGTCAGAGCATAGTGAGAGTAACGGATGACCTGTACAATACAAACACGAAGCAAATTATCATTGTATAGAGATGATCCTTAAACCATATCTTGAGGAGAACTAAGAAACAAAAGGGATGCCTAAAATTGGATAGATAGATTTAAGTACTAATAGATACTTAAGGACTTAACATTCTTATATTTACCAGACACATGGTAGATCATAAATTGAAAGATGGTTGATTTCCAAGAGTTTATTTAGGAAACAAGATAGTGAGTGTCTTCTCAATTGATGATAATAGATTTTTAATTACTGCAGCATGTTAGTACTACTCTAATCATGTCTTCTCACAATCATCAGTGCTTAGACATTAATACTACTCTAATCATGATTTTTCTTCAATGTGTATCAATGGATGTTAGTACTCTTTTCATCTGAATATCAGCACGACGATGCATTGACATTTAAGAATAGTGTTGTCGTCTGAATTCTGATCAATTCTTTTCCAACAGACTATCTACTCTAATACTGCTGAAACAGCTGTTATACTGTTATATGATATGAGCTAGCTCCATAAAACTGCATATACTTAAATGGAAACGAATAGGTATAAGAGTAATCAATCACTAACAAAGACCAATTATTTAGCTTTTCTTAAGATGATGAGACAGGTTATAGTTTTTACTGCTAGATGAGGAGTAAGGACATCACACCATATAGTTTAAACTTTGAACACTACTTGCAATTATTGGCGAGAATAAGACTCAACACAGAAAGAAAATGAAATGAAAGGTCTTTCGGTCATACCTCAGATATGCTCCAAGCTATAAATGTTATGTACACAGATGGACTCCTCTGAACCTGCAGTTGCCAAACGTTAACTGAAACTTATCAGCCAGGATTGAACTCTCCAAGAGGGGAAACACAACAAAGTTACAGAAACCTAGCAAAATCAGAATCTTTTATATGTGTGCGCAAGAGGAATCCCTCTGATAGCTTTTAACCCAATCCAAGCATCACACCTCGGGAATTTGCCGGACAACAGCCAGGATGAAGTGGGTCCTCCCTCCCCATTGCAAGAAAGCAAGAAATGGCGCGGTCGGCACCAATCCTGAACCAAAACGGCACCAGTCTCAGTTTCTTCTCAGACCAATCTCAATAGAGGATTTCATGTCTCAGTTTTCAACCCATCTTATTTTGAAAACAACAGAGTTTCATCTTTATGAAACTCTCTTTGCTCTTATCATCTCTCTCCATTAATACGGCGTCATGTCAGCATATTTAGTGCCCATGAAATTTCAGTGAAATCCCTTTGAGACTGGCCTTATGAACGACTCAATCGCGTTACTGCAAGGAAAATAACGAAGGAGGTCAACAGTTCATCTTACCTATGGCAGCGTGGACCGTTTCAAGGAACGCACATGTCTGCAGGAAACCTTGGGAACAACAACAAAAGGAGAACAATTCAGAATTTCAGATGAGACCGGAGAGAACGGAGACGAAAGGTGGGGACAGGGAAGGCGGGCGGGTGGGTACAGATGAGGTCGCCGGTGACCACGTACGCGGAGTGGACAGGGAAGGGAGGGACGAGGGAGGGCAGGAGGCGGAGGAGGGCGAGGAACCTGAATTCAGCGCATAAAAAAAAAGGCATTAGTAATGGAAGCAACGGCCGCCGGCCGGTAGTCTCTGGTTGCTTGGCTACCGTACCATCCGAGCGCTTGGAGGGAGTTGTAGAAGACGAGGTAGAGCTTCGAAGGACGAGCCATGGTTGCGCCGGCCGCCTGTATGGCTGGCTGTGGTTTCGACACCGCCGGCAGACGTGACTCCGTTTTGGAGCAGTAGACCGCACACGCAATTATTTTGGAGCAGATTACGTCGTTGGAAAAGCTTGGTCATATAATATTTTTAAATTATCATAAAAAAAGTAATATTGAAACGAGCTCACCTAGGGATTCAATTATCGTGTTCGAGCTCTAGTAATTGTGTCTCACATAGAAACTTGAGTGTTATTTGTATGTAAATGAGTGATATCTTCGTTATCTTTCTTAGCTTTCTGTGCATATGTAAAACATCGAAAATAAATTATATACGTGACTAGGGTGATGATTTTAGTGTAGGTTGCTCCACGACCGGCCCTAGAGGTAGGGCACGGGGTGCAACAACCGAGGACCCAAACAGAGGAGAGAGCCCAAACCCAAATATATAAATTCCCAAGCCCTATAGTCTATTAGACATCATCACATCATTAACAAACTAATGAAAAGGCAGAAAATGGATAGAGAACTGGTCAGGCAGCCCAAGAAGACAAGGCCAGACTTTCTTTTCAAGTGGCAAGGAGCGGTGCCACATACTCTGATTGCAACTTGCAAGTTCGTGATGCGCCGATGCACGCACGTGGCGACGGAGACGGTGAGCCACGTCGCCACAGAGAGCTAGACTACTGGAGACACGGACACAGGGCACGACGGCGGCGACTAGACAAGGATCTATGACGACGCTATCTGAGTTCTTGCCTTCTTGCAAATTGCGGTCGTCGATTAGTTGTTTTAGTTCATATCCAAGTCCTAGGTATTTTTTATTGTTTATTTTTTAATCTAAATTAATTACTTATAGTATTCTAGACTTCTAGTATTTTATACTCATTGTTATTTTTTTCTAATTAAATGTTAAATTGAAAATATATTATGATTGTTTTTGTTTTGAAAGTAAAATTAGCATCTATATATTTTTAGGTTTGATACATGGTCTAGAGGGGCTGGTCGCGACAAGTTTGTTAGAGGACCCTTAAAATCTTAGAACCGACACTGGGATGCTCTTGGAGTTTGAGATGGACTTAAATTAGATTGGGTCTTCAACTTGGGTTGGTCACCTATGCTGGTATTCTCCTCCCCCAAGTACTTCCTTTATCTCTGCAAACTTCCTTAGAATAATAATAGTATTAGATAGCAATCTATTATCATAATGACAAACATAAGTACTTAGGAATGAACTCACCGAGAGATTAAATTGATAAGCTCAAACTCTAGTAATTGACCCTTCTTGATAAGTGATGTGTGTCCTGAAAAGCCATAGCTTCGCTAATTTGTTGTAAGAAAAAAATATTATTCATTCGCTGAAACAGTACAACTCATAAGATAAGTAAACAACTCATTACAACTCTTTCTCGTTGTTCAATCATATTCCATCTTAAGAAGTGTTCAAGGAAAAAGCCATCACGTGATCATTTTCCCTATTTTCCAACATGACCGTACGCTCTTCGTACAAGTGACTTTACCCTTTGTGCCACCCGATATCCCCTAATGAACCCATGCTTTCATTATCGTAAACTCTAAAACAATACCAATCCCATGAATGTCCCTTTATGTTCTTATCTTCCCTATTCCTAGGGGGTGTTTGGTTGCTATCCTGGCTAGCTTGTCTTCAACCAACCAACTTCATTTGACTGAATCAAGTCTTGAAAACCTAGCGCTTGGTTGCAAGCTATTTAAAAAAAAATTAGGACTATTAATAAATATACATAGGTACTTCAAAAAAAAATCCACCATACAATTGGTCAGATCCCTCCATTTGTGATAGCCTTTTTTCACTTGTTTGTGAACTCATGGAGCTTAAAATGACATAGACATATGGACATGCACCACAACTTAATTGTAGACATTTTTATTATGTACAACAATGTTATCAACCACAATACTAAATGCCATTTAAAAGATAGAATATCACAACAACGTTGTTGTAGACTTGTAGGTGGCACACAATATTATGGCCTTTGTTTATGCCTTGTTTAGTTTCAAAAATTTTTTGGATTGACACTGTAGTATTTTTGTTTTTATTTGATAAACATTGTCCAATCATAAAGTAACTAGGCCTAAAAGATTCATCTCGCGATTTACAGGCAAACTATGTAATTAGTTTTTGTTTTCATATATATTTAATGCTCCATGCATGTGCCGCAAGATTCGATGTGACGAGGAATCTTGAAAAGTTTTTTGTTTTTGGAGTGAACTAAACAAGGCCTTAGTTCCCAAAAAATTTTGTAAAATTTTTCAGATTTCCCGTCACATCGAATCTTTGCGGCATATGCATAGAACATTAAATATAGATAAAATAAATAACTAATTGCATAGTTTACCTATAATTTACAAGACGAATCTTTTGAACCTAGTTAGTTTGGATAATATTTGTTAAATACAAACAAAAGTTCTATAGTGCCTATTTTGCAAAAAAAATTGGAATTAAACAAATCCTATATACTCATCAATCTATATTATTTGTTTGTAATCATAGTGTAACATAAAGCAAAGGCGAATATCTTACACAAACTGTTCCTACTAAGATCATTGCCCACATCGCATGTTGGTTCTCAAATGATTTTTTTTCTTTAGAGTTCACAACAATTCAAGACTAACATGATACACCATATGCTACCATCGCATAAACTAATTTAGAGATACCAAATTCAATTTGGATGTGAAAGAAAAATGACATGCCATGCATCTGTTATACGTAAGCTAGCTTAGAGATATCCAAATTAGTGTGGATCTAAATATAACACACGACAAGTTGTGGTGTCATCTTAAAATAACATGTTATAGATATATCTGGTAAAAAGAAAAGACTCACGCTCAAACAAAATTGCTACTATGTATGCATATAGTAGGTGCCCTATCCTATATATGTTGCTTCCTTTTTCTTTCATAACAATGCAAAGTAAATTGGCATGTTGATATTACTAGAATAAAAGCTAATTTGAAATATTTGATAATAATATAGACTAAAAAGAAAATAGTATGTCGTGTACTGATCAACTTACACATATTAATTTAATATAGATCTAAAAACAAAACGATATAATGTGTGCCGCATCCCTTAGCTATGGACTAGGGATACGGTTTGGCTACAAATCAATGCACATCGGACAATCGATCTAAACCGATATCCGCTACACAAATCTTAGATATGTCGTGTACCGATCAACTTACACATATCTAATTTAATATAGATGTACATGTAAAATGGTATACCGCGTGCCGTATACCTTTGCTGCGGGCTAAGAATGCGGTTTGGCTGTAAATCAGTACTCCTACACGCCAAACAATCGATCTGAGCCGATCTCCGCTAAACATATCTTGTGCGTCGCATGACTCTCTCATGTTCCACGCAGACACGGTTGCACACTGCACAGGAACACAAGCAAGGCCCCGGAGGGCTTCGGAGTTTCCTTGCATGCTCTGCTTTCGTAGCTGCACAGAACGGCCAACACCCAACCCGTTCTGAAAAACACTTTATTTTCGGGGGGCACAACATCTCAGACCTCCAGTCTTCGAGTCCTCGTTGTGCCTTTCTTGATCTCCTCGCGTCCATGGCTCCTGTGCGAGGTGCCAAGAAGAGGAAGCGGCCGGAGAAGCCCGCCCCGGCGCCGGCTCCAGGGTTGCCGCTGCCGCCGCTGCCGGACGGTAGCGATTGGTGGAGCGTCTTCTACCGAAGGATTGCAGGTCGCCTCTCCTCTCCCTACCCTCCTTCCTTGCCTGCGTCGCTGTGCTCTGTAGAGTTTAACCATGTGCGCTTCCTTGCTCCTTTCGTCGCTGTATGCTTGATCGCCGTGGCATGGTAGGAAAGTATCTAGTTCTTGGTAATGCGTGTGTGTGCCCCCCAGAGATTGAGATAGTTCGTGCGTGGATCTGGAGGGAGTTCGAATTGCAGTTTGTGGGAGTCGATGTGTAGCTTAATCGGTTGATTGCTCTAGATGGGCTTTGAAGATGCCGGTGCGTAGGGGCTTGATGCATTGGAATGGTGTGTTATGGATTGAGAGCTTCAGACCGTGGCAGCTCCCGCGATTGCTCGTGGCTTCTGTAGCATCCTTTGAGTAGAGGATTATTTTGGGAATTCAGCGTTTGGTTTCCATTTCTTCTTGTTTATCCATGTTTGTTCCGGAATCCAGATCTGTAAACCTGCATAAATCGCACTTTGAGCAGACGATGAATCTAGGCACCATCGGTTTTTGCTCACTTTTGTTGATTCAATTCAATCCAGAACCAGCAAAGAGGAAGCTGATTCTCAATGCAGCGATCGATGATCTACACAAAAGTATCTTGAAATTTTCCCTACAGAATGGAGTTTTGGGTATCTTAAGCTAAAAGGGGAAGTAAAGTAGTGAACACAAAAGGAAAAGAGACAACAATGCCATCCACAACCTATGATTTTTTTTAAAAGTTTCTTTGATGGATTGCTGATTGAACATCCGAGCTGTGATTTTGCTGTTTGAAGCTATATCACAATTTCTGCGCTATTTCTGAAAATATTGTAGACATTTTGTTGTGAATAGGTTCCCCTTATTAGACATAGACGGTAAACCTCTATACACTGAAATCTTGGGAACTGAAGGCTAGTTACAAACAAATAGTGGTGTAGTTGTTACTAATAATTCATTAGTCCTTATCGAATTGTGGCTTAACCTTGGGTATGCTTTTGGAATCAAAATTAGGAGTCGATTAATGTGGTTCATACAAGCACTAAGGGCTCAAAGTGTACTTGCGGAACTTGCTGATGCTTGATAAGTTACATCATATATTGAAACTTCAGTGCTTGGTGAATTGTCAGTGTTTATGTTTGACAGATGAGCTTAAAGGAAGAGTGACCATGCCGGTCGATAGTTTTCATGATCCTTTTGCTCTATTCATTGTCGGATCTCCTCACAGTGCTTAGTGTGACTACTCAAGTTCAGAGGTCAATTGTGGCAACCACGAAATCTTTCTGTAAAAATGTCCTTCAAAATTTTTGGATGCCATAGTTCTATACATGTCTATCCTGACTGCTAAACTGATACTAACCAGTAAGAACTAGGAGTGCCTGGTACACCCTGCATCATTCTTTTTTTTTTTTTGGAACCACCCTGCATCATTCAGGTGTATTTTAAAAGATATGCCAAGCATTATAAGTCATTCAGATTTTAAAATCAAATGGACTCATCGACTTCTAGAAATATGAGCCTGAAACTATAGGTTCATTTTTTTTAATGAATACTTTAAGGGTTAGAGGTGAACGATATCCTTACCTTGAGTTTGTATTCCAAGATGTGCATATCTCTTGCACATTCTTGGGGAATATTGTAAAAATGATATTGTAATCTTCAAAATTCATGCACGTCTTGATATGGATGTTATAATCAAACAATTTATCTGCCTTGAACCTTGATTTTGTAGTAGAATGCTGCATACATATGTATTATACTGTTCTTAAAATGGTTATGTTTTAAGATTGTGTAACAGTCAGTATCATTAGTGTTTCACTCTAGTTTTAAAACATGTTGTGCCTAGCGTTTCCTGTTAAGTAATCTTGTTTCTCAAAATTTAAATTATTTGCCTTCCGTAGGAGCCTTCATGTTCCTGATGCGGAAGAGATGTAATATTTCACTAGTAACAATACTACAGCATTCCTCTTTTCACAGGACATTCCCCTTTTCCAAGGGAGCACCAGAACATGGAGTCTGTCCTCAAGATGTCAAGAAAGACCTTCGACTATGTCTGCTCACTTGTTAAGAAGGACCTGACAACAAAGACATATGGTTTCAGGAACTTCAGGTTTGGTGACAAGACAATCCTAGGGGTGGAGGATCAGGTGGCGGTGGCTCTGATGAGGCTGACAACTGGTGAGTCACTGCAGAACATAGGAATGTGGTTTGGCATGAATCACTCAGCCATCTCGAACATCACATGGCGGTTCATCGAGTCCGTGGAGGAGCGTGCCATCTGTCACCTGAAATGGCCGAGCCATGAGGAGATGGCAACCATCAAGGCAAGATTTGACAAGATTTACGGGCTCCCTAACTGCTGCGGTGCCATTGACACCACACACATCCTCATGTGTTCCTCAGCTCAGCCCAACAGCAAGGTCTGGCTGGACAATGAGAACAAAAACAGTATGGTGCTGCAGGCTGTTGTGGATGCAGACATGCGGTTCAGAGACATTGTCAGTGGCTGGCCTGGGAGCATGGACGACTCCTGCATCCTTCGCACTTCAGGCCTGTACAGGTTGTGTGAGAAAGGCCTCAGGCTTGAGGGGCAGATGGAGCTTCCTGGAGGTTCCGCAGTTAGGGAGTACATAGTTGGAGATGCAAGCTACCCTCTACTTCCCTGGCTCATGACCCCGTACCGGGGACATGGTCTCCCGGCAGCCAAGGTGGAATTCAACAAGCGGCACACAGCGGCAACGGCGGTGGTGCAGACAGCATTGGCAACACTCAAGGGGAGGTGGCGTGTCATCCAGGGAGAGCTGTGGAGGCCTGACAAACACCGGCTGCCAAGGATCATCTTCGTCTGCTGCTTGATAACCAACATCATCATCGACATGGACGGGACTCCGAGCAAAGACAAGCTGTTTTCAGGCAACCATGACCATGGCTACAAGCAGCAGTTCAGTAATGTAGCAGATGACAATGCAGTCAAGCAGAGAGACGACCTGTCTCAGCATGTCACCGCCAGCGAGTAAACACTCACCGTCAGCTTCCTGGTTCCCTTGTGCTTTTTGCACCCATTAATATAGAACATGGATACAGAATTGTAAGTTGAGTTTTGGCAGATTATAATAATGTTTTGGTTTCGGCGAGACATTACTACCATCTTGAAGAAAGTGTAGCCCTAATTCGTTAAGATAGGCCATGCCATGTTATCTCCACAAGCATGTTATTTTTACCGTTTCCAACAGGAACAGGTTAAACAAAACGACCAATAACTGAGCCAGTCAAAATTAGAATATTCATGCTACACAACTTTGAAAGCTTACAAATGAACATGAGAATTTCAGGAACACCATGCCATTCTACACATTCATAGATTTCAGACATTTTTCTTTCTCCGTTGCTAACAAAAAGAATATGTTGTCCAGACACAATAATTGATACTCCATCGTCACCCCAAAGTATAAAGCACAGCATCACATGAGAAGAGACTTCGCGAAATGTTCTCTTGCTTGCGTTAGGGCATTCACTAGAGTCTGCACACAAATAATGATAGCTAGTAAGTTAAAAGAAACCAATTTCTTCAGTTCAAAATTGAAGTAGATGCAGCCTATAGCCTACCTGCTCAGCTGATGAAGCACCCTCCAATCCATGACCAGACACCTTTTCAGCTATCTCTCTTCCTTCTGTTTCAAGTACAATCCTGTGTAATCATTCAAGAAAATTAGGTATAATGCAGCAAATAATTACATGCTGCTTACAATGTTTGATGCTATTCATATCTCTAAGCTTGACAAAGAATCATCCTATCACTCTCACATTTCAGAGTTCAGAAATCAATGGGGTTATCTAAGTCACACTGAGGTGAGTGCAAGGTTTTGGTAGCTGCAGTCATTCAAGATCTCAAAACTTAAAATCAAACATATACAATTCCTCATGTAGATAATCAGTGTTGTTCCATTTCGAAAATATCAATGTAATAGGATGTTTATTTTGTTAATGTCTTTAGCAGACTAAGCCATTGTTTCACATATCAAATTGTGAAACCCCATTCAAAGCTAAGGCATGCTTGGGCTTGGGGTACGGAAGCAGAACACCGGAGTAAGGCCTTGTTTAGTTCCTTCCCGAAATTTTTTCGTGACACTGTAGCACTTTCGTTTGTTTGTGGTAATTATTGTCCAATCATGGACTAACTAGGCTCAAAAGATTCGTCTCGTAAATTTCAACCAAACTGTGCAATTAGTTTTTATTTTTGTTTATATTTAATACTTCATGTATGTGTCTAAAGATTCGATGTGACGGGGAATCTTGAAAAGTTTTTGGATTTTGGGTGGAAGTAAACAAGGCCTAAACCTTTGAATCCAGTGAATACAACCATTACACAATAGAGGCCCTAAGTGAACTCTATTGCCATGGCCAAACTACAAAAATCAAACATGCAGCAGAAGGCAGTCAGCTGATTTCATGGCAAAGAAAGGATAATAAATGTACACAATTAGGGGGAACAAGAAAAGAAGTGTATGTAGTAAGACAAGGCTTTACCCTCCATCAACAATTTCATCAAGACACAACAGGATCAGGTCCAAATTCTCAAGTGCTGTCCTTTTGTCAACCATGTTTCTGAAACCACCAAGATTGGAAACACATTCATATACAATCAGCACTAACACAATAACATGTAACAGAACAAACAGCAGTTGAAAAGATAAACTTTAATAGAGGGGAAGTAACTTGAGAAGTCGTTCGACAGCATCAGAGAATCCCTGAAGAACTGATGCTAAAATAAGCTCATTCTCCTCTTCTCCTCCAGTAACAAAGAAATGCAGGTCTTGGATGAACTTGTATACCACAATTTGACCATCAAACATTACAATCTCAGCTGTTAAAGAGAAACAAATAAATATATGAAATACCTGAAGTTGAAGAAAATAAAAAATAATTCAATGTATAAGGACAATTAAGGTCAGTCAGATGTAAATTTAGCCCTGGCTCATTTACAGATTTGTGGTGTGAGTGGGAGCTAGTACAAACAGTGTCATGACTGAGGTTAAAAGAGGATACAAGGGAGGACACGGAAAATATATACTCCCTCCGTTCCAAATTGTAAGACGTTTTGGTTATTCTAGATACATTGCTTTTATACCATGTATTTAAACATAGTGTATATCTAAGCACATAGCAAAAGCTATGTCTAAAAAAGCTAAAACGTCTTACAATTTGGAATGGAGGAGTAAAGGAGCATATGATTTGTAAATTTGAATATAAGCCATGTCAGTGAACAATGAATAAAATGGCATAGGGACCGTAAATTAACATGCTGCACAGCAAGAGAGTCAAAGCAAGAATGGTGTAATACTGTAATTTAACATCGAAGAAGTGGTTCTACCCCTATACAAAAAAAGTCATATTCCATGGAAGCATTCTTGCCCAGCATCAGCAAATATAGAATGGATTATAACAATACATCACAGTATCACACTCATGAGTTCATTATTCACTATGAGATGATAATGCTAATCAAATACTCTGGATTGCCTCAAGCGAGCACAACAACGCTCACCGAGGCTCACCATCGGTGGAAAACAACTCCTTCCGTATAAGAGAAACCAGATGTAAAATTACCTTCCGTTCCAGCATTCGCTTTCTGGGTTTTGGCAAAGACCGACTTCTCGAAGGCCAGCTTCGCGGAGAGAGTAGGCCAGTCATCGCTGTAGTACTTCACGGCGACGCGCTTCCCCTCGGAGTCCAGCAAGAGGATGTTCTTCACCGAGGGGCAGGTCTCCTGCATCAAACAAAGGTTCAACCCTTGGAATTCCTTCAACCCTTTAAACAAAATCGAGGCCACCACCATTCGCAGATCCCATAGCGCTTGCAACAGAGAGAGAGAGAGAGAGAGAGAGAGAGAGAAGGACAGCCGGATCTTGAGCCACGGGCGAGAGGACAACGACGTGGCCCGCCACAAAAGGCTGGATCTCGGAGCGATGGATCGGGGCAGATCAAGATACCGGCAGCGCCGCCGCCCGTGCGCGGTAGAGCGAGAAGGAACGGGGGAGGACGACGAGGGCGGGAGACGGGGCCACCTACCATCGCGGGAGGAGAAGAGGAAGGGCGGGGAGCGGAGGACGGTGGTCGGGACTCGGGACAGCCGCGGCAGTAGCGCAGCGCGAGATGGGGAAGACGGAGACGGCGTGCGGACGAAACGAAGCAGAAGCGAAGCCGGTAGGTCGTGCCACGGTGGCAGTGGCACGTGGCGGTAGCCCAGTCTACGTTGGGCTTGCAGGTCCGGCCCACACTGTCTCTCCTGGTGTTTGCCATGCTAGGCCGACGTCCAGTTTCGGCTTTAGGCCTTGTTTCGACGATTTCATTCATGTCAGCCCTTGTGCGAGGTTCATGGCTAGATTTCACGTGTTGGCTAGTAGGCTTGGAAGGGCTACCGTTGGGTTTGCACATTCGGCCCAAGTTGCCTCTCTCGTGAAAAAAAAGGGTTAGGGCTTGTTTTGACGGTTCCATGACCACCTGAGTACCTGACACGAGCGAGCGTCATCGCTCAGAACTTCAGAAGTATGAAGTCGCCGGGTGACGTGAGGAAAAGCTCGAAGTCGAGCAGCCGCTGGTTGACCGGCCGCGCTTTCCCGCAGCCTACGTGGCTTTGTGCTCGCCGCCCGACGGATCTCGTTCGCACGGCGCGCCGCCGCGCCTGATCGTGGCATCCAGCGATGAGCCGGTTCCGCGCAGCTTCACTTCACTCGGGTTCAGAACTGAAAGCCACGCTAAACTAAACTAAACTAAACTAAATAAACAACTAGATGCGCGCTCGACGGCTTGCTTGAATTACTGAACTCCAGAGATGCTCCTGGCTTTTCGCGTCTGTCTGTCTCGCTGCGTGACGTCCGATTTTCCAAATGCGCAGCTCGTTCAGGCTGCTCTCGTTGATACATGTGCCGTACAGGATAGCTAGCATGTACTACGTACATATGGCCGGGGTTGGTATGACTGAAACCGGTTCATGTTCACTTGGTTAATAAGTAATGACTGGATATGAAAATATTGAATAGTTGGCAGATCCGGCAAACAAGCTCAAGCGAATAGGCTGACCTGTGATTCATTTCCGGGTCTTTGATGTGCTGTCGTGGTGTTCTAATCTGCACGAGTGTATATACACGACTCTATAGTTCAAATCAAAGTAGTCTGCTTTATTTGCTCGCCACCTCTCATGTAGTCAGGTCCGATCGAACGAACAAATTTCACGGCGGTTGGTGGACTTTGTGTTGTACAAAAGTAGTGTCGTATCAACTGTCAAGCAACGTTCCCTGCAAATTGGTCAAATACTGTGTTTGGCCGCCCAGACCATCGGCTTAACCGCACCAACCAACCTTGTGGATTCACTGAGATCGATCGAGAATCGCTGACTAGGCCATTGGACCTGAACCACCAGTTCATGGTGCCTGTTCCTGACGCTTGCTGAATTCCAGAATCTGTGTTCTGACTTCCGAGACATGGAATTCAGGTCAGGGTCCAGCTAACGTGCCAGTAAGCCACTGCCACTCCGGCAGTCCAGTTTGAGCCACCAACCCAAGGTGTGAAACGCCGAACCACCGGCCGGACGCGGCACGGGCTAGCACGACGAGCACGACGCCAGCTCGCTCGCTCGCTCCAGCGCGCGGATGCGAGACCTGGGCGATCCAACGGCGGCCGACGACGCTCGCACGCCAGCTCGCATTCATTAATTAAGGCAGCTGCTCGGTGGTGCTTTTGCTTGCGCTCGATCGTCTACGTGTGCGTTTCTTACTGAGCCCAATTTAAGCCCTTCAAACGGCAGCGTGGAAAAGCATACCGACATCTAGAAACTTTTTACACTCTCGAGTCAATTCCCACTACTAATACTCGAGTAAACCTACCCGCACGTCGCGCTATATATAGTCGCCAACGTCGCATGGCTCTCATATATCGGGCAGCATCGCATTCGCATTGCACCATCGAGTACTACTAGCTCGGAGCACACAGCCAGCAAGCCGTGCAGTAGACCGGCGAGGAGATGGCGGAGACCGCCGGCGTGGGCGTGGACGCGGCCAGCGTTCTCATGCTGCTCTCGCGGCGGCAACAACAACAACAACAACAACAACAAGGCGGCGCGACGACGACGGCGGAGCTCGGCGCGCGCGGGCGCGGGCGCGGGCGCGGGCGCGTGTTCGAGTGCAAGACGTGCGGCAGGAGGTTCCCGACGTTCCAGGCGCTGGGCGGGCACCGCGCCAGCCACAGGCGCCCCAAGCCCTACTACTGCCCCTACCCCTACGGCAGCGAACCGGGGCTACGCCGGACGAGGCTGGACGAGCCGCCGCACAACGGCGAGTGCGCGCCGAGGCTACACGGCTGCCCCATCTGCGGGCTCGAGTTCGCGGTCGGCCAGGCGCTGGGCGGGCACATGCGTCGGCACCGGACTGCCGCAGCCGTCTCCGGATGTGATGAACTCCGCTCTGGGGACGCGAACGCGACGTCGGTTGAGGAAGCCGACGTTGGCGCTGCCGCTGGCTGTGCCGGTGGAATCTGTTTGGACTTGAGCCTGGCGCCGTCGGAGAACTGCGTCAGGTGCCGGAATAACGCTGTGCTCGGCAACACGGCGCATGACGCACGGAAATCGCTGATATTGGACTGCCCTCCTCTTTGACAAGCTCTGCCTTATAGTAGCACACGTCTATTTATTATTATTATAGTATATATACAACTGTATAAGTTTATTAGATTTTTTTCGAACATTACGACATGCGCCGGTCTCATTTCCAGATACGTTTTCCTCTTTTTTTTTTCTAAATCGAAGATTCAGACTTTCCGTGGATAGACATTCCTGGTATAAAAGACACCTGATAGAACGACTACATAACAAAGCACACAACAATTCACACCAGAGTGACACGTTATTCGATGCATTGATCGATAAGATGCAATCCCAACGACATGGATTTCATTCATTACACACTGTAGGGAGGGGAGAGGTTTTTCCAACGGATCCAAATCCAGAGTGCAATAGCTCCCAGCAATAGCAACAGCTACGTCAACAGCAGGAGGTGGTTGCTTCAAAGAATGGAAGCAAACACGAGTACAACCACATCAGTATATCATAAGTGGCTTCTTCAAATTCTTCCTATAACAGCCAAGCGGGAAATAAATAATGTCAAATAACCAATCATTATGGCCATCTCGCATCTGCTTATGAGCCGCAGCAGGCAGATCGCTGGGCAGCTGGTGCCTCGGAACCCTGGTCTGGCTTGTTAATTTTGATTGCCTTGTCCTACAGTGCAAAGATATATTGCTCAGAACACTGAACACGATGAATGATGCAATGTCAAGCATAACTAAGCGCAGTTATTTGTACCTCTGGCTTTGAATCAGTCTCTGCAAGCCTCTGCTTGATGTCACGTGCGATGGAGAAAAACACTTGCTCCACATTCAGGTTTGTCTTGGCACTCTGAAAGACACAGAAATCTGTGAGATTAAAACAACTGCAAACTCTGTTCTTTTAATAATAATAAAAACTGCTCACTGAAGGTATCTCAAGTCTGAAAGCAACATACCGTTTCAAAAAACTTGATCCCATACTCATCAGCAAGTGCTTGTCCTTTTGCAGTAGGTACGGCCTGAAGCAATAGTAGAAGTAGGATTTATTATTTATCTAATTGAAGGGGGAAAAATAAGCATCTAACTACTGATTTCAAACAAGTAATACAGAACGGAAACAGTCAAACATTTAAGGAGAACAATGAGTTCAGGCATGTACCCTCTTGCTTTCATCCATATCGGCCTTGTTGCCAACCAAGATTTTGTTGACATTATCAGAGGCATGTTGTTCAATGTTCCGAATCCAGTTTCGGATGTCTGTATTTTAGATGAACCAATTGCGAATAAATGGTAAAATCGTTTAAAATGGAAGCATTAAGGAATTGGAGTATATGATTAAGAAGAGTTTACTGTTGAAAGAAGATTCATCGGTGACATCATAAACCAGCAAAATGCCCATAGCTCCTCGGTAGTACGCTGAGGTAAAATAAAGTCCATTGGATCAGAAGGGTCACCATATAGTTTCGAAGTGTCAATCAGAAATGAAACAAAACATCATACCAGTGGTAATAGTCCGGAAGCGTTCTTGGCCCGCTGTATCCCAAATCTGTAGCTTTATACGCTTGCCATCCAATTCTATTGTTCGTATCTTAAAGTCAATACTGCACAGTAACAGGTACAAAATCATTGTGGAGTAAATAACGAATGCTGAATTCCCATTTGATGTAAGAAAGCATGATGAGCAGTTTCAACAAAGGGACCTACCCAATTGTGGTAATAAAGCTTGTAGTGAAGGAACCATCAGAGAACCGCAACAGAAGGCAACTCTTGCCAACACCTGAACATAGATAAGGAGTAAAAGAGATCATGCAATTGACGCAATAAAAAACTCTACTGATGAACATGCCACTAGTTTATGCATTAACAATTCAGTCAAAAACACAACCTTGTACCATAGCTATCAAGACCTACACTTTGCATGTTATCACAATACAGGAACTGGACAAAGACTCATGAATAAGTACAATACCCAGGTTATGCCAGGAATCAACAAACTTCAATCAAATACTAGATAAGCTCAAAACCTATGCATACAGACATGTATGACAATGGAACCAATCACCATTGTGTGCCGAGAACACTGTTAGTCTCAGGCTCTCAGCAGTAAGGATGTCCAGGAAAGATGGAAATATAGATAATAAAAAATAAAATAGAGAGAACAAGACAATGCTCTTATTTACTTGAGGCATATTTCCTGGCTAAGGCTTAGTTAAATTCCGTAGAGGCAGTTTCTCCAACCCAGGAATATTCGTTCAACAGAGTTCACTGCTCCATCTAACGTCCAGCAGCTGCCACTTTTACAAGTTATCTGCCCCGCAAAAACTCACAGCGTGTTTCATAAGTTTCATGGTTACATGGTACACACACTAACAGGCAAATAATTATAGAAGATAGAACAGCAAGCAACATCACAATAAATAATTCTACATTGTCTAAACCCCCTAAAGTGGGTGCAGTTTGAAGTGAATATTCTAGTCTCTCTGCTCAATAAAAGAACTGGTAAAACAAATAATCGCTTAACCAGGAAGTATCAGTTCAACATGTCAACCTTTGAACCAGTCTACAAACTTAATCTGCAGAACATGGAGCCTTGAAAGGACATTTCCACAAATTGGACTATTTCCAGTGCGCATCTTCCTTTAACCAAAGAGTTCCCACGAATGAATGCTCATCAAGGAAGTGGAGGGAAAAAAAACACACCCACAGCAATTTAACGAGTGAATGTTCAAAACTCACAGTAAAGCATAATCCATCCTTCTCACTAGTGCCCAATTTTGCATCTCCGACTAATGCGCCAGATGCCTACTGATTAACGTACGGTACGTTAGGTAGATAGCACAAAGGATTGAGGAACCAGCAAGCAACATCTCAACCACTCTCTAGTCTCTACCCCAGACGAAGGACGGATCAATCGAGCGAACACGACCACAGGCAACAGGAGCAAGATCGTATGCCCGAATCCAACTCCGATCCCACGAACGCGCGCGCGCCTAGGGAGTACGCCCCCTATAGACCCGTTTATTCACTGAGACAGAGAGATCTAGCAGCACCCACCGCTATCCCCAATGAGGAGCAGCTTGATAAGGTAGTCGTAGTCGGCCCGGGCCCTCGCCGGCGGCGCCGCCATGCCGCCCTTCCTCTCCTCCTCCTCCTCCTACAACCCGGCGCGCGCCCCCACCGGTCCCGGCCTGCAGAGAGAACGCACGCACGCGTCGTGAGCGAAACGGAAGGCAGGAATGGCGGCGAGCGGGGCGGAGCGCGCGGGCGGATCGGTGCAGCGCGCTCACCTGCGGGCGTGGGGTGCGGGGATCGAGGAGCGGGCGGTGCCGGATCTGGGGTCTGCGCAGGGAGGGGAGCGAGACGAGGAGACGGCAATTTTTCGGGGGGGGGTAACAAATCGCCAAATCGACTGGGGTGGGGGTTTGATTCGCCGGGCGCATGAGCCGAGCGTGTGTTATGTTATGATATGATGATGGGTCGGGTCACGGGGTCAGTCACTTGCATTGGAAGACATGGGTTGGGTTACTTGCGGTGCAGGTGCTGCTTAAGCCACCGACCGGTGAGCTTAAGCCTGACAGTCTGACACCGGATGCTATTCTGCGCTAATGGAGATGCCGGCCACAATTGCAATTTTCGGCTAGTACGTGCTATGGGAAATGAGGAGACGACTTCCAGTTCGATGTTTGGAGTGCCGCGTGCATGGTACAGGTTTAAAAGATTACTAGTATGATGAAAGATATAGTACATTAGTACTTGTTCTAATCATAAATGTAAGTCCATCTAATTTTGTTGACATTGGACTACAATAAAAGTTATATAGATTGAGATCTCAAGATTAGCCTTACTAGATTCAATATAAAAAAGCTTTTGTGCAGTATAAAACATAGCAATATGTACTCCTAACTTTTTACTCTATTTGTTAGTAATTTATATATTTAATCGGAAGTAGTGACTATTTTGCCATAGGTATAAGTTTGACTATTACTCTCTCCATCCTAAAAAGAGTGTCACATAGAATTTTATGTTGGCTAATTTTTTAAAAGTTTGACTATAGTTATAGTAAAAATATTTAAGATATTGGTATCTCCAAATAAGTTTCTATTATTAAAATATATTCAACAATTAATCTAATCTAGTGGAACTTACTATGCACATGTTTGAAAAGTCATAACTGAAAGCATTATTCGCTAATTTGTTGTGAGAGAAAAATATTGTTTAATGACTGACAGATTCGTCAGATAAGTTTAAGCGAATAGTGTTATATTTGAACAAAGTTGAGAATATTTGATTTCTAGAAAAGTGAGAATAGTACTCTTTGTAGGAATGTATAAACAACAATCATCCTTTTATTCTTGAAGAAATAACGATCATGTTAACATAGTAGTCGTCCTATGCGACAATGTTTCGTATGAAAGAAAGGGACAAGCGAAAAGCGGTAGATTGAGCGAGGGTGTGGTGTGCTTTCGAGCTTTCAGCTTCCTCCGCAATGCCAATCGTGTCGTCGTCACGCAGCCTTCATGCGTCTCTCCCTTTGATTTGAAAACGCAGTTACAGCACGCGAAAGACGTAACCAGATCGGAAAGCAACGCCGGGACACGGTAACGTGATGCCATTTTTCATGCGTACTAAGGCCTTGTTTAGTTCGAAATTTTTTTTGTTTTTGGTACTGTAGCATTTCGTTTTTATTTGACAAACATTGTCCAATCACGGAGTAGCTAGACTCAAAAGATTCATCTCACAAATTATAGGTAAACTGTACAATTAGTTTTTATTTTCGTCTATATTTAATGCTCCATGCATACGACCAAAGATTCGATATGACAGGAAATCTTAAAAATTTTTACGAACTAAACAAGGCCTAATGTTTACCGCCAGGATTCTAATGGAACGCACTGCGCCGATCGGCAGACGAGGTAACTACCAAGCAAGGAATTGCTAAGCAATCACATGCAGGCCTAAACAGCGCGCACATGGAGCTCGATCGCGGCTACAAATCGGTTGGTGCTGTCCAGCCAAGACCAGCACCTTTTCGCAACCATGATTTGCTAAAAAAATAACATGAATGCGTTGTTTTTGTTCTATATATCGTCTGTAGGCTGTAGTGCAAAACAACGTAGTATTTGGCCTCCTGAAGAATGTCAAACACTCTGCATATGTCTAGTACTCTTTAAACCTAAGGCCTCCTCACATCAAATATTTCAACATATATATGAAATACTAAATATCGAATGTTTACACAGATGCATGAAATACTAAATATAGACTATTTACGAAACTAAAAATACAGTTAGAGAGTAATTTGCGAGACAAATCTTTTAAATATAATTAGTCCATAATTGAATACTAATTATTAAATAAAATGAAAGAGTTATCATACCTATTAAATTTAACATCTCCAACTAAACACCCTAACCGAATTTAATCGGCGGATACTAAAATTGTTATCCTGCACCAACTGATCTTCTCGAGAAAAAGTTCCCATATGTGATTGCATATGTCGTTGTCTAGTACGGTTAATACTCTCTTCGTCTTGAAAAAAAGATCTAAATCAAAAATAGTGCTATGTTTGATTTTGATTAAATTTTGAGACCTTTTATAATGGTTGGAATCGTTTCTAATTGCCTCCCATTGCCTCTGCTAAATACTGTTTTTCTTAATTTAATTCGTGAAAAGATAATAACGTCATTGTACAATGTTCTCTCAAACCCCAACCCCTATTATCGGTGGCGACAGCTCCGTGTAACACGCACTGGTAGACGCCGACGAGTGGAACCCTAAGAAGATTTTAAAAAACTTAAAAGAAGATTTTTATCTAACTAACTATAGTACTTGAATCATATACCCTCACTATGCTACTCAAAATATCATTTTTACAATTATGAATTTAACCTTTTACCCTTCATTAAAAAAGAAATATGAAAAAAATTATCATTCCTCTATTTAGGATCCTAATCTTCTTAATTTCGGAGGCGATGGGAGGTGATGTGACGTCTATGGCCCACCGACCATAGACACACCTACCGCCTCCCATCGCCTTGCTACCATCGCCTCTCAATGCTTTTCATGTTTTGGGTTCTCAGACTATGGACACATCAATCGTTTCTCATCGCCTCTCCAACCATTATACAAATATTCTTAAATTTTATATAAAAAAATACTAATATTTATCATACTAAATAGATACCATTACATTCATCATGAACATATTTACATAATACATCTATTAAAGTCATATATATTAATATCTCTACTATAATTGAAATCTTCTTCAAGTCACCTCCCTACTTCAAAATCAACGGCTGTTAATACACGCCCAATGAATCGGACGTCTCAGATTAAGATGTTAGAAGCCGCTTCCAACTCTCC
>Ga0182004_10000834_pt1 | contig 20705 bp, 20 predicted proteins | sample Sormic07211540_1_FD_120479 | JGI IMG/M metagenome (GOLD analysis project Ga0182004, IMG submission 120479) | Endophyte microbial communities from Sorghum bicolor roots, Mead, Nebraska, USA - 072115-40_1 MetaG | ecosystem: Host-associated > Plants > Roots > Unclassified | place: USA: Nebraska...
GTGATTGATTGGATATATCTCATCTCTACAACGTCGGTATAACAATCACTCTCCTCTCTTTACATACTTGCCTACCTTGTTAGTTTAGCTTGTGTAGCTTAGTTCTTGTTAGTATAGAGTTGTGTTTTAGTGTTTAGCCTTCTTGCTAGACTTGTTTAGGTGGCTTGCATAGCTTAGTTGTGCTAGTGCTAGAATAGCTTCACCACTTATTTTACTAACTCACTTGTTTAATAAAGTTTGTAGATTTTTAAATAGGCTATTCACCCCCCCTCTAGCCATTTGGACCTTTCACATGTAACACCCTATTGTTTGGTTACCTACATCATCATAGCCAGGCCAGCAGCAGATGATGTTTGGTTGCCTGCACTTGCATCAGATTTAAATACTGGTTATGCATGAACCATGTTTGCTTGCCTGCGCCAAACTTGTTTTGATTACCAATTTGCACTTGTGGTATGCTTACCACTAGTTACTTCATTAGATTTGCAATAATATAGTTTGCAGTGAAGTGTAGGAAGAAAAAAGTAAAATGCAGTCAAAAAATAACCAAAACACAAGTAAATCATCATTGACAAAGAGGCATGCGCTCAGTTGTATGAGTCTCATCATAGGCAAAGACATGTGCTTAATGATATGAAAATACATATAGACTTAATTACATCCCCAACACCATGTTCCTCAACAACAACAAAACCGCTAGCCTCAAGTTCAGAGAACACTAGATCATCAACTGGCATAATCTCTTTCAGTCATACTGCACTTAAAATCATATGCCACTATGGTATAAGACTAGTCATCACTACACATGCCATATTGCCTAAACCAAAGCACATGCACATATCTATTGCCTCAGAATTTGTATAGTATCTTAGAAATAAAAGTAATCATCATAGCACATGCCTGTTGCCTCAGAGTGTATAGTATCTTAGAAATAAAAGTAATCATCATAGCACATGCCTGTTCCCTCAGAGTGTATAGTATCTTAGAAATAAAAGTAATCATCATAGCACAAGCACACAGTCCCAGATCAAGAAAATCAGAAAAAATTAGCCTCTGCTTATCTTCTGGAACAAAGTCATTGGTGGCTAGAATCCAAATTAAAAGAACTAACAACATAGACAACTTTAAAAATAACCAGAAATATGACACCTATAAAATCTACCGAAACATCCACTATTTACCATCACCTTGAGTATGACCCAATTGTTGCTAAACAGTGGATGATTCCAATAGATGTGATGAATGACATGTTATAAGAGCATAAACAATACTAGGAAAACAATGATAAACAGTGGATGATTCAATAACACAGAAACGCAACCACCTCAATGTTTACTTATAGCTTCATCATAGGCTAAATAGAAAACAATCACCTAACTTCATCATGTGTAGCATCTCAGGAAAAAATAATTCATCATACCATATATTCCAAGCCAGACATGAGTAGCATCTTAGCTAAAAAAAATCATCATAGCATACGTCCGAAGCCTCGGCACATGTGTAGCATCTCAGCAAAAAAATCATCATAGCATATGTCCAAAATCTTAGAGCAATTTACTTTAAAAATGTACAAGTCGTCACAGCATATGTCTAGAATCTCAGACCATATAGTCATAGCCTCACAACAAATGCTTTCTCCAGAATAAGATGACATACAGTGAAGTATAGTAGCAGCAAAATTCCTAGATATGATAAGCCCCCTATTCTACAGGCACCAGCTAGTCAACCCCATGAGAAAGGAATAAAAATTACCAAATCATTATAGACTAGGACATATGCTAAGACCAAATCAACAACATCATAGGCTATGACATATGCTCAGACCAAATGAACATCATCACTGACTTGGACAATAGCTCAGAAAAAATCATCATTTTACCAAATAATCTAAAAAAGCCACACATTTTTTTATCGAAGCACACTAGATTGGCTACTGCAAATTATAGAGTAAAGAGAGAGATGATAGGGAGGATTAGCAGGAGCACCAGCACAAGCAGAGAATCAAGTAACGAATGGTATGATAGATCTGGAAGCCAACAACTCAAGAACACCCAAGAATTCAAATCTGGTGTGCCTGCACATAGAATCAAGTACCAAACCATGAGCTAAGGTTTACAAATTAAGAAAAAGGAGAGGGACAAGGGGGAGAACTCGCCTGATTCAAGAGGCAGCACCTGCAAGATGAACAGAGAGAGGGAAAGCATGAGCACGCCACCAATCGATGAAGAACACCACCACCGAAGAGGGAGAAGAGAAGCACCTACCGGCGGCGGAGACGGCAAGCCACGATAGCAAGCGGGAGCGAGCGGGAGGATATGCAGTGGATGGCGTGAAAAGGGGAGGTAACCCTAGTGAGTTCGCGCCATCTCCCACCTGCCGAAATCGTGCAACGCACGCGCATGAGAGAGCACGGAGCGGGCTAGGCTCGAATAAAACGCCTGATTCGGCCGTTCCTCGGGAGCCTGGCTGAGGGGGAGGTTTTGAACGCGCTCAGCCTTGCTGAGACGATTGACCAGGCAACCAAACACCTGTACCCTACATCCCGGGAGCCTGGTTGAGGAGGATATAGGTAACCAAACACGCCCAAAACTTGCGTGTGCATGTGGATCACGCCTGCTCATGTCCGCATGTGGGAATCGAACAGGAAAGCACTGCGGGGAATCATCGGACGAGTGCTCCCGTCCGAATGTTCGGACAGGAAGAATTCCGGGGGCGAGGACAACGCGGCGTGGGAGGGGGTTTGACTGGATTGATGCAATAATACAAGTTTAAGGAGATAATCAGATAAGTGGGCAATTTGCATGTGATGAGAAGTGAAGATAAATTTAGAAAGTTGAGTATGCAATTTGTAAGTACTGAGACTAGGATAAAAACTCGTTATAAGTTTAGGACAAAGTCAAGTGTGTAATTTGTAAGTTCCATGACCAAGATATATAAAAAATCGAGACAAGTTCAAGAACCGTTGATGAGTTCACCAGCCAAACGTCAGATGAAGACTCAAGAGTCAAGAGCAAGGCACTTTTTAAACCTCTGCAATTAAAAGATTCATCTCGTGATTTACAGGTAAACTGTGCAATTAGTTATTTTTTTTAACTATATTCAATACTTTATGCATGTGCCACAAGACCGAGATTTCCAAACTACTCTGCCCAGGATTTTATGCATGGAACAATCAAATGGTCGCCAGTCCACAATTGGAATGTTGAAACTTGCATTGGACCTTGATCTGTGCACTACAAGACAGAAGATGTGAATATGTACCCGGATCTATCCATGCTTGCATGCTCCAGGTTGCGTCAGTGTAATCCGTCAAAAACGTTTTCTTCATTCATCTGGCCGCAATGTCGTGGAACTTAACATCAGCTGGCTAGTTCAACGATCGATCGATCGTCCCCATCGTCTGACGAAGTTCTGAACAATTACATAGCCTCTCTCATGATGCTATAAGTAGACACCATAGTTCTGAGCTCTGGACGCACAACAACCTGTTACTCAGCCAGCTCGATCGAGCCCTGGGCTAAGCTAATCAACAACACTCAAGCACCTCAAGATCCTCTCTCGATCGAGACTGGTCGAGCTATCTTTGCTTGCTGCACCTGCACGCACATCGTCCTGTTCAAGATGGAGGGAGGAGTGAAAGTAGCAAGAGGTGCGGCTGGAGCGGCCTGGCCGCTGCTCGTGCTGCTCCTCGTCGCAGCATCGGTGCATGCCGACGCCATGGCAGCGCCGGCGCGGCGCCTGCTGGCTGCTGATGGCGCCACTGTGCAGCCGTTGGCCGAGGCGCCGCCGCCGCCGCAGGTATCCGTCAGTAAGGCATCGGCAGAGCCTTCTTGCGGAACGAACGACACACACATTTCTTGCCCTCCTCCCGCTCAGGCGCCATAGCGCAAGCTACTCTAGCTACACATGTAAACACTATCCCTGTAATATTTAGTAAGCTTGAAATTTTGTTTGGAAGAATGTGGTTAGCTTGAAGAATTTTTGGCATTTTTAGGGCACGAACAATTTATTAGCAGTTGAGAATAATTTGTTGGTTTGAATTATTATCGATTATTTGTAATAAAAAGGAACCAGCTATTGATTTGTTGGTTTAATCTTTAGGCGTATGAGAATATGAGATTTTATTGTGTATGGACCAGGATTCGAAATTTTTAATGAAATTTTCATGATTTTCGATTCTACCAGTGACTAATTAAATTTGACTCGCATTCCTTAAACTCGTTCAAACTTCAAACCCTGGTACTTGCAAATTTCACTAGTAATCCTTAAACTTGTCTTGAATTCTCATCTGAATTCTGGTACATGTAAATTGCACATTCGACTCCTTAAACTTATCCTGAGTTTTTATTCTAGTCTTTGTACTTAAAAATTGCACGTATTAATCCCTAGACTTATCTCAAGTCTCATCTTGGTCCCAATACTTGCAAAATAGATGCTTAGATAACTAAACTTAGGGTGTTTCTACCCCCTACTCTAGAGTGTAATTGTGATTGTACTTGTATTTTTTTAATTTTGTGATTTTACCCTCGTGGTGGCTTTTTAGAATTTGTACCACCATCCCCGGGTTAAACCCTTTTATATAAAGCGATGATGAAAGCATAAGTGGTTGGTGGTAATGTCGTTCACTTAGTGTATAAAATGGATCTGAGCCGTTTAGACACTCTGGGCACTACGATCATGCTTGCTAACCCATGGAGATCAAAGAGTATGATATTTATCCTTCAACCACAAAATGTGGTTATGTGATCCCATGTCAAGAAGATTAGGCCACTCTCCATATTCTAACTTACAGCACTTGGGATGATCCCTGAAGAGAGCGTTGTCTTTAGTTGCAAAAAAATACTAAGCATTCTTGTGCTTCCTTCTCTATTCATTTTCATCATCCCCAACAGGATGGGGTGAATTTGACTAATCTAAAATTTTCTCAAAATTAAAACCCTATCACTTAGCTCATTTCACCCCTTGTGTCTAATAGTGTTTCTAGACTACGCACAAGAGTTTTCAAACTAGTTCAAATGTAAATGCATAATGTAAAGAGAGGAAAATTAACATAATGTTTACCAAGATATCGAAGAGACGACACTCTTCACTTGTCCTTGTTGGAGCAACGATATAAGGGCATGGCTCCCCCTTGATCCATGCAAGGACCAAGTGCTCTCTACTGGAGTGCGGGCTGATTCTTCGCCTTTCTAGCATGATGAATCGTCTACAACCGCTCACAACATGAGTTTGTCTCCCACAAGCTCCACCAAGAGATCACCAAACTTCTGATTGCCATCAAGCCATCTAGGTGATGTCGATCACCAAGAGTAGTAGGCACAAACTCTAACTTGACCTAAACAAGTCTGATGAGGAAGGTGGATGCATACTTGCTACTCTCTATACACTAATTGAGTCCATAATCTTGTAGTTAGCAATTCACAATCACTCCACTATGCTTGAGGCTTCCCTTGCTCTCCATATTGTGCAGCACACTGTTCTGATTGGCAAGAGAGCTTTCTTGCACAAGATGAAGGGGTATCCCCCAACCAACCAACTAGCCGTTGTCCCTCAACTCATTGAAAATGGGACCATTAGAATGTTCTGATGCCCCTCCAACGGCTATGTCAGAACCAGCCATTACAGACTGGGGTAATAGCTTATGCTCCAATGTCTAGCATCAAAACAATCCGATGCTCCATATCGTGTGTAGTAGCTCTTTGTGTTGCATCAATGTGGTAGGATATACTCCGATGAGGACATAACTTAATAATCTGATGCCTCTACCTTCACTGCTCTTTAGCAAACCCTACCTGAATCCTTTGGTAGCTTATATTCTGACGAACCATTGACCTGACCATCGGAACAATTTGATGCTACAGCCAAACCCTAGCTACCATCTGCAAGTAACTTATAATCTGATGGTCAGCTTAGGAACACAATTTAGTGGTACCATAAACCCTCCATTCACTTTCTTTTCAACCAACTTTGTGAATAGGATTGCTTCCAATTAACTTTTAGGCTTCCTTTGAGCTACAGTGCTAAGTTTGACAAATGTTGCACCACACCTAACTCACTAGACTCGACTAGTCCAAGCTACTAATTCATACCCCCTTTATAGTACGTCCAAGAAAAACAAAGTCATAAACTACTCTAAGTGTCTCCCAACTCTACATGAAACTTAGAACTAGTCTGTCCTTAACCTTTTTGTTCATCATTTGAAAACCGAAAAGAATTCCATGGGCATGAAAACTATTGATTTTCCAATCATCAATCATTATTGTGATCTAACTTACAATGCCTCTGCAAAACATGTTTTAGTCACAATAATTATGTCATCATTAATCGCCATCAATAATTAGTCCTAGATGCTTTCAAGCTTATGCATTTTCTCAATGGCAATCACTAGTTCACTACAGAGGTTAGAAATGGAAGATCACTTTGTTTTGGAAAGATAAATGGCTGCATGGTCAGTGTACTATATTGCTCAAGTTGCACCTCGATTGGTTGATTTGATGTCTAGAAGAGATGCAAATAGAAGGACGGTACTTGACACCTTGGCCGATGTGAAATGGGTTACTAATATTTGGGGTCTTATCTGATGACGTTTGGCTGAATATCTTCTGCTCCAGGGCCTCATCTCTGATGTGGTCACTCCCACATCTGTTGTCAATCTGCTTCAGGGAAGTACTTGGCCAAATCTTGTATTTAGGCCTTGGGAAAGAATTTCGAAGACCTTAGCGTCTAGTAAGTGTTGCGTTTATATGTGGTTGGTCGCACAACGGATGCTTGCCTTGCTCACTGCGGTTGCCCCATCATGAAAGGTGCCCTTTTATGTGATCAGGCTAATGAAAAAAACTAGACAAAGTGTGGTTAAATCTCCATAGAGGGTAGGTGTAGAAATCTTATCTCAGCCTGATGCCACTTCCTTTGTACTGTCTTAGCTCGCCACAATGCTTTTGTCAAGCATTTCTCGTGATTTAGGAACGGACATAAAAGTTGCATCATTCCTTTCGTGAGAGGTGAAAAGTCAAAAACTGCCACATTGGTGAGTTACTGGAGCGGTGCGTGTGAAAAGTCAAAAACTGCCGCATTGGTGAGAGGTGAAATGTTTCATTGTTCATTTGGCTGATAAGTCATGACAGGAAGTACTATTGACTGATTTGTTGTGAGAGAAAAACACTACTGAATGGCTGACAGATACAACTGATAAGCTCAAACGAATCAGCCTACATCCCAGATTAGTTTGGAGTGAGCAAAGATGCTTCATTCGCAGCACGAGCGAAGCGAGTACCTGCTGTCGGTAGGTTCGGAGTTCAAAATTTTGTCTGACTATGCAGAGCAATGAGCTAGATCTACAATGGACTCTTGTATCTGAAGAAGCACGGATAAAATCATCGTCTGCTCATAATCACTGATGGAAAAGCACATTATTCTTCGTCTAGAGTTATTAGTGCCGCATGTTCACAAGTTACATCATCATCCGTACGATTCCGGCTCAAATGCATCATCATCCGTACGATTCCGGCTCAAATGCATCATCATCCGTACGATTCCGGCTCAAATGCAGGGAACTAGTTCAACATTTGCATATGCTTCTTATCGGTACATGTTTTCCAGAACTTCACTTCTTTGGTGTATCTGCATACTTCCAGGAGGTATGTGCATAGGAATTGTATTGTCTTCCACCAGCCACATCTTCTGCACGTATCTGGCTGGCAATTTCTTCCAGGTCCTCAGCTGTGAGCTTCACCTTCAAGGACTCAACGTTGGCATCTAGGTTCTTTGTTTTTGTTGTCCCTGAGAAATTAATGAACACGTCTCTCAGCAACCAAATGTTAGGATGATTTGATGACGATACAAAAAAAACAATCCTGTCCACTGATGACTTGCTTCACTTTGAAGTGAATAACAAGCACAGATCAATTGACGTAAGTTTGAAATTGAACTATATTACAGCTAAGTAAAAACCAAATATATCACGAACAACTCAACAGGCTGTACAAAATACTACATATACATATTTAGTTAAAGCCATTTTTATATAGGATCTACGGAAATTATATGTTATCTCACTGCTCCTCTTGTGAAGCAGCAAAATTCAAAGAGCATAATTTTAACATTGGACAAAGCTATTTGTGTTCGTTACCTATAACTTAAGAATCATTTTGCACATTTCACTTTTCTCAGAAAGTATATACAGGAAACCTTTTAACCATTCATCTGCTGTTCTTGTTTATCTTGGGAATAGTATGAATATCAGCAGTCCATATTGTGGGATATCATTGAACGAGGACAGGATTATAAGGTCACACCTGGTATGGGAACCACATCATCCCCTTGATGCAGAACCCAAGCTAGAGCTAGCTGAGCTGGGCTGCACTGGTACTTCTTGGCCAGGTCTTCTATTTTCAGGTAAATCTGCTTGTTCTTCTCCAAGCTTTCTGCTGTAAATCTTGGATGCCTTTGCTGATGAAACCAGGGTTAAAATGCATAAGTATTAAACTGAATCGATAGAGGTCAGGATATCAGTTCCAAGCAAAGTTCTGTTCGTACCAGACTAGATACAGAAGAAACTTCCTGTGTCACTCCTCTTCCAGCAAAAAATCCGCGGCCGATTGGACTGTAAGGCACAATTCCAATTCCCAATTCTCTACAGTCCATAGAGCACAATGAAATTCGTGTTAAATCAGAACCACAATCGAGCTTTATTAATGAACTTGGTGGAACAGGCCTAATTTGTGAGTGATGGAGAACAGAGGTCACCTGCAGAGTGGCACGATCTCGGGCTCGATGTCACGGGACCAGAGCGACCACTCCATCTGCACGGCGGTGATGGGATGCACCGCGTGCGCGCGGCGGATCGTGTCCGGGCTCGCCTCCGACAAGCCGATGTACTTGACCTTCCCCTCCTCCACCAGCTTCTTGAGCTCACCAATCTGCATCGATTTCGGCACAATAACTAGTTCATAACAGCAGCAGCAGCAGCAAGAAGAATGAGAATGCGGCCGGCAAGGTGGCCAAGAGACGCAGACCGTGTCCTCGATGGGGACGGTGGTGTCGACGCGGTGCTGGTAGTAGAGGTCGATGTAGCCGGCGTCGAGGCGGCGGAGGCTGGCCTCGCAGCAGGCGCGCACGTACTCGGGCGTGCCGCACACGGTCATGCCGCCGGCGGCGCCCTGCCCTATCCCGAACTTGGTGGCCACCTGCACCTGCTCCCGCGGCAGCTGCTTGAGCGCCTTCCCCAGGAGGGTCTCGTTGGTGTGGGGCCCGTAGGCGTCGGAGGTGTCGAAGAAGGTGACCCCGCGGCGGAAGGCGTGCGCGACGACGGCGGCGACGGCCTCGTCGCCGAGCGGCGCGTTGTAGGAGCCCGTGAGCCCCATGCACCCGAACCCCAGCTTCGACACCTGCATCCGTGCATCGCCCGGTGGTCGGTCGGAATCGAGCCGAGCAGCCGAGTCAGTTCGAGGCAATCGACGGAGGCACAGAGAGAGAGAGAGGAAAGAGGAACGAAGTCGATCACCTCCAGCCCCTGGGTGCCGAGCTTGACGCGGGGAACCTGCGGTAGGGCGGCTGGCTCCATGGCGCGGGCGGCGGGCGGCTGCAGTCTCGGGGGATCGAAGGCTGCCGTGCTGAGTGAAGGCTGGAACTGGAAGTGGAAGGGAACTCGGCTCAGCAGTGCAGTGGGTAGTTGCTGACAGGGCATAAAAGAGGACGATTCCTGGCAGCTCTGTCACATCACATCGGCTCGTCACAGGGTGACCAGCCATGAACTTTACGATCAGTTTTATGAGCACAACAAATCAATATGTTTTTATGCATCTTCGGAGGCTGGCATCGCCCAGTGATGGTGACAATTGATACGAGTTCGCTGAAAATCTGCCGCCGGAGTCTTGCCAAATCACCTTCTAAGGGCCGCGATAAGGCTGCCTGTAATTCTATTCCAGTCATTCTGTCTCTGTCGAGTAATGGAACTGAGTAGTACGTGTAAAGTTTGGATGGTTGAGATAGTAGTTTACGGCGTCTTGCAAAGTTTGGATGATTGTTACGAGACTAGATCGTAAAATAGTTTCCTGAAATTGTGCTCTGAAGTGTGTTGTTATATGCGGCGATAAGGCTGTAATCCAATTACAGTCATACGTGTTCCTATACGCTCAGGTTTCAGACTCTTCTTCTTCTTCTTCTACAACATTTCACTGCAAATGCTCTGAGTCTGAGAAAGTAGAAAGAGGAGCAAGATGCCTGTATAGTACTACTTGCCTACCGGTAAGTACATCGTCGCCAAAGATGTCTGATGCAGATTGAACTGTACTGGTAAAAACAAACCCAGCCATCCTCAGAATCATGATTCTGCACTTTGGCGGTGAACTCGTCATAGCTAGAAGCCTAGAAAGCAATAAAGAAACTTAGAAACTTCAGCATTCCCTTTTCTAGAACTCAAAGGCCCCCTTTGAAATGCATTTTTTTTTTTTGGAATTCTATGTTTTTCTTGTAAAATTGAACTGATTTCCAGTTCTCTGATTTTTCCTGTGAAACTAATGATTCCTGTAACTCATGCCAAATTGAATTTATTCTTATAAAATTCCTCCCTAAAACTGTTGCATCTGTAAGAAGCTGCAACTTACTTCGCATTTCTCAACATGGTCTCAGAGAGTTGTGTTTTGGTTTTGCTTGTTTCTCGTTCTCAGGCCCAAATGCGGATTAAAAGCGAACAGATGGTGGCATGTGTTTCCTGCCTACATGCTGATTGAGCTAGCACACATCACTGTTTTTTTTTTGCGAACTATATGGTAGGTTCACACAACCACAATTCATGCGACAACATATAACCATGAGCAAACTCTACACTCATTAGTCTTAGCTTCACATAAGTACACCCAAAATCAAATTCCTGCTCGTACTTCCATCAACACTGGGCCCTTCATTGTTCTTCTCTGTACATTACTTAGAACAGGTATTAACAAAGACACATCGACAATGTTCCTGAGGAAATCTGCAGGGAGAGTGCCACGCCAATCGCATCAGCATTGATGCTTTGACGTATTTTTTAGCTCTGCTTCTTGGGTGTATCAGCATACTTCCAGGTGGCATGTTCAAAGGAAGCGAATTGTCTCCCACCAGCCACATCTTCTTCACGTATCTGGCTGCCCATTTCTTTCAGATCTTCGTCTGTCAGTTTCACCTTCAAGGAGTCAATGTTGGAATCTAGATTCTTGATTTTGGTTGTCCCTGAGAAATTGTAGGAAACATCTGTCAGTGACTAAACGTAGGACTATAAGAATTCAGAACATATAGCTATTAAGCATGACTACTGATGACTTGCTTGAACTTGGAAGGGAATAATAAGTGCAGAAAGACTCAAGAATAAGTCAGTTAAATCGCACCACATTTCAAACCAACAAAAGTCTTTCATAGCTCAGTAAAAGAGATCATATGGCACAAACTATTCAACAAGCTATCATGCGCACACATTTGGAAGGAAGGAGTTTACTTCCCTTCAAAACAAGGAAATGTTGTTTGAATTGGATGTGTTCCTCTACATTATTGTGGTTCTCTGCCAAAGCAGACTATATCATAATTGAAACACTCCCAAATCACACTACTTAAACTATTTCCAATCATTAATGGTCTATTAATATGATGTGATACACTTTTCCCTGAAAGTATATACAACAAAAAGGTGTCTGGAAATGCATCTTTAGGTGATCAACTCTGTGACTCATCAGTCTCTGAAACGCTAACCGTCGTCAATGATAAGAGAATAAGATTATAAGGTCACACCTGGTATAGGAACCACATCATTTCCTTGATGCAGAACCCATGCTAAAGCTAGCTGAGTAGGGCTGCACTGGTGCTTATTGGCCAGTTCTTCCATTCGCAGATAAATTTGCTTGTTCTTCTCCAAATTTTCAGGAGCAAACCTTGGGATCCCATGCTGACAAGTCAAAGTTAAATCTGTAATAAGTGAACTAAGACAAAGACTTTGATGCAGACCAAGAAATGATTTTGTTTTTCGGCAACAAAAGAAAGAAATGATATTCTGAGGTAGACTGTATCAATACCAGAACAGATTCAGCGGACACTTGTTCTTTCACTCCTCTTCCACCGAAAAACCCACGGCCAAGAGGACTGTATGGTACAATTCCAATGCCCAATTCTCTGAAGTCCACAGAGCATAAAGAATCTCAATACATAACAATATCCGGTCAGGACCTCCATGGGCTGGAACAAAAGAATTTGCAATCCATCAAATCACCTGCACAGCGGCACAATTTCAGGCTCAATGTCGCGAGACCAGAGAGACCACTCCATCTGCACGGCGGTGATCGGGTGCACAGCGTGTGCACGCCTAATGGTGTCCGGGCTCGCCTCTGACAATCCGATGTACTTGACCTTCCCCTCCTCCACCAACTTCTTGAGCTCGCCAATCTGCAATGGTTTCGAACAAAGAAATCACATGAGCAAACTCACCAGCAACGGCAACTGCTGGAAGGCAAGGCTACAGAGACCGTCTCCTCGATGGGAATTGTGGTGTCAATGCGGTGCTGGTAGTAGAGGTCGATGCAGTCGATGTCGAGGCGGCGCAGGCTGGCCTCGCAGCAGGCGCGAACGTACTCCGGCCGTCCGCACACGGTCCGGTTGCCGCTCTCGTCACGCAGTATCCCGAACTTGGTGGCCACCTGCACCTGCTCCCGCGGCAGCTGCTTCAGCGCCTGCACACAGGCAGAGGCGATGTCCTCCGCGGTCAGTTCACGCCCATAACTCTTTAGAAAAAGGGAAGTGCGAACGGACCTTGCCGAGGAGGATTTCGTTGGTGAGGGGGCCGTATACATTGGAGGTGTCGAAGAAGGTGATCCCGCGGCTGAAAGCGTGCGTGATGACGGCGATGCCGGCCTCGTCGTCCAGCGGGGAGTTGTACGCGCCCGTCAGCCCCATGCAGCCGAACCCCAGCTTGGACACCTACATGGATGGAATCAATCGGCGGAGTCGATTCAATCAATCACCGGCCGGGCATGGCTAGCGGACAACGAGAGAGCGGAGGCGCGGCCGCCGCAACAAGATAATTCGGGGAGAGGTGAACTGGGAGAGAGATAAAGCGACCTCGAATCCCTGGGTGCCAAGCTTGACGCGGGGAACCGGAGGGGCTTGGTTAGCCATGGCCGCTGCTCGCCGGTGAACTGAACGAGGAAGAGGAACGGTGGAATGAAGTTTGGTTCCAGGAAACATAGCAGCCACTTCTGCGAGATTTTATAGGCACCTAATTTAGATTATTACTATAGAATTATAGAATCTGGATAGTAAAAATTAATCCACGAGCTATTCGGATCCCTGATTGTAATTTTTTATGACGAAAATCTCTGATATATACATATTAGGGAACATATCTACTGCAAACCACAACTTCCGTGAAAACCTGTGTAAACCATGGTAAAAAAGTCATCTAAATTCATAAAAAAATCACACATGTAGATGATTTGATGATACACAACCTTGTAAAATACCTTGTCCAAACTCAACTTTGTTTCGTGTTTGGATAAAATATTTTACAAGATTGTGTATCATCATATCATCTACATGTGTGATTTTTTTTGTGAATTTAGACGACTTTTTTACCATAGTTTGCACGGGTTTTCACGGAGGCTGTGGTTTGCACTAGATATGTACATATTATTAGAATAATAAGTTGTCCATAATACCATTTGACCCTTTGTGATGAAGGGATAAGATGTAACTCGTCTATACTACCTATATATGTTGATGGTTAGGTTAATTCACGGATCATGCCCTACCTTTTAAGCTTTTTAAGGTTAAGAAAATTCGTTTAAAGGGTATAGAACAAGAATAGACTAATAAAAAGGATTCTAAATTAGTTCAGTACAGGTATTGATTTGATTGTTATAACAGGAAAAAGAGTCCAATTTCTTTTCTTTTTTTTTGAAATTTTAAATACCACCCTCTTTCCCTAAAAAATATATACCACTCTCTTCTAAATTTAGATCATTTTGATTTTTTAGGTATAATAGTTTTTGCTATGATACGAAATGTCTAGATACATTATAAAAATTGAATATCTAGGCAAGTCAAAATAATCTATAAAATAAAATAGAGGGGTATTATCTATCTATATCTACTAGTTTTTTAATGGCCAAATGGTCCGGCCCGATAGGCCATACTAGGCATTGCCCAAAAAACATTAAGCCCATAATTGAAGCCACACTCGTGGCAAAGTAGAAAGAAAATGAATCTATGATATCTATGGCAGGGTGCTAAGAAAGTATGTCATACCATAGTTACATCATTAAACCAAACACACGTCTAAAAAATCATGGTACACCTAACTTGTGGTGTGGCAAGGTCTATGCACAAACTAAACAGGCCCTCATATAGTGTATACCAAAGGCAAAAAAATCATATTGTGTTTTGTGGACAATTTCGGAATTATCACCACCACCTGACATGAGATCACAGTACTTTGGATCCATCCCAGCTGACATGGGTCATGTTCAAGACGTGGCTTTTCTTTTGACCCTCGACATATCCTTTCGTATGGCCCTTGATTCTTCTCACGTCATCTTCAGACCTCTCCTTTGAATTCCACGAGGATATTTTAGGCGTGACTTCGGCCCTCTCGTGTCACCTTCATCGCTGGACTCGATCGCATCCATCTGCCAAATTCTGGAGGCAAAACTTAAAATATGTGCATACTGGATAGAGATGGCTGCAAAGGTCGTGGCCCTGACAGTGAGGTCACTAGTGATGCCAAGTATGAAGTATTTTCTCTGTTTCATCAAATTATAAAAACAGTAAGCTGTTTAGTTCTCACCTAAAAACTTTTTACTTTATCACATTAAATATTTGAACATATAAAGCACTAAATATAGATTAAAAAATATTTAATTATATAGTTTGCATGTATTTTACAAGATAAACTTTAAACTTAATTAATCTATAATTAAACACTAATTACTATAGTTATAAATATGCTAAATGATTAAAAAAATATTTTTCTGCACTAAATAAGACCTAATAATTATCAACACGCCGCAAAGGTCGTGACCCCAACAGTGATGTCCACACACGCGTTGCAAACGTCGTACCTCAACAGTGGTGACGGTGCTGATAGTCGAGGTAGATGTAGCCGACATCCGTGCAGGCTGGCCTTGCAGCAAGCGCGCACGTATTCCGGGCGGGTCGTCGAGCGCACACGGTCATGCTCATTCCGGTGGCGCCCTGCATTATTCCGAAGATGGTGTCACCGCAGCGGAAGCTCGTGGTGCAGTTTGTGGCAGCTCTATCATCACTCGTGACATCGGATCGTGAGTCGTGACAGAGTGACAGTGGGATTTCTGTTTGTGGAAAAAGTCGGTACCTTGGCATGAATAGTTCTCACCCACGGATGATATAACAACTGATGAATGTTATCTAGCAAATTCAAATGTCTTATAATTTGACATGGAAGAAATAGTAAAATATTTGCCTAGAATTGACTTGGATTGTTGTCATACATGTTCTTAGGCCCGTCTCAATGCATAGTTTCATGGCACGGTTACCAAGACTATAAACTAGGTAACCGAGCCACAGGAGTTTCATGGAGATAAAACTCTTCTCTCATCTGATGAAACTCCTTCATTTAATGACCTTGCCAAATCAGTAATTTTGCTTATGTGGCACCCTATTTAATGTGTATGACAGTCTCATGAAACATGCATTGAGACTGACCTTATACACTCAACGAGTCATGCTCTTCGAGCAAGTTTAGTAGGGCTTCTAGAATGGCTCTGGTTCTGATTAAAGTTTGCCAAACAATCATTCAAAAAATAACTTCAGTGAGGTAGCCCAGAGGGCCAGAGGAGCTCAGAAAATATGGTTTCTATCAACTCATCTCTTAATCTTGACACAAATTATAACAAAACTGCCACTAGAATCATTTTTTGCCGAATATTTTCTAAAACTAATTTAACTTCACTAGAGAAGATGCTTTACAAGACGAGCCCAAGTCGGTCAAAGGCCCTACCAAATAGACCCTTCTACATTCTCGTGCATAAGTCTCTGAAAGCAGAAAGAGGAGCAAGATGCATGTATAGTAGCTCTAGCCTCCATGATTTTGCTACTAGTACCTGTCAATCTAAATAAGCAAAATCCCATACTATGAGGCATGCAGAAGGATTTGGTGGTCACCCTACCAATCACACTCCTAAAGTATTACAAGTAACAACCCTATTATCCTGTCAGCATTTACTCCAACACCTAAAATGGCATAGGCAGGTCCGCAAATGGCCTTCTCTTTTCCTACTTGATCCCCTAAACCAAATACATGGTTCAAAGCTTAAAGGTGGGAAGTTGCATCGTTTAGAGAAACTTCAGTAGCCACTATGAATTTTAATCTCTCTATGTATCTCTATCCAGGGAGCTGTGTATATTATCTTTGTATACCTACTTCAATAGGTTATCATAATTTTATTTGTGTGAAAAAAGTAAAAAAAACATAAGAAAACTACCATATATTGTATCTAAAGAGCCATGCAGCCTCTCCAAAAATAGAGAGCGAGAAGGGATATAGAGCAAAAATATGGAGATTGGTTTAGATATTCTAGTGGGGCATTTTTTTAGTTTGTTTTCTAACTTTGGTGATAAAAAAGCCATGTGAGAATATCTTGGAGATGCTTTTAGTTCTCCTTTTGATTTAGACCTGTTAAATAAATTTGTCAGAATTTGACTAATAATAGAACCCGTTGTTAGCTATATGTATGAGCCCACCAATAGTATAGTTGGCTACTAGGACATACTTCATCGATCGTTAATACTTGACCCACTTTCTTTTCTCCTAAAATCTTTTTGGAGCTCGTGTATGATCGATCTAGTTGTAAACGTAGTACAACCCACTTCTCTTCTCTCTTCTCTTTCTCCTTTCTCCACTTTAACATATAGCTCACTTAGAGCAACTCCATGAAACTTGTTATTCCCTACCATGTCATATGATTTGGAGAACTCAATGCAAAATAGGATTGTGATAGATTATCCATCACATTCTCCAAAAATAAATCATGGGCTATCCCTTATTTTTTTCTCGCCATAGAAAGTGAGCGGTGATCGCTCACCAAGGCCACGTGAAGCCCTCTCCCACGCACTTTCACCCCACCCCCACATGCACCATCGCTCATTCCAACACACTGACCTCTCGCGCCATCTCTATCTCCCTACTCTTTGAATTGCTTTCCTTGGACTAATAGCACACCATACAATTTCACAACCTATGAACCAAGAGAATAAGAGATTTGGATCCGAATTGAGAGTGGAACCTGCTCACAGAAGAACAGGGCAACACACCAAGTAAGCCGATACCCAAGATGGCTCACCTATAGAGAAGAGAAACCTTGGTTCATGTCACAACATATCTTTGTTCCACTAGCTACAACACGAGGGTGGAGCGGTGCCACAACAAAATACTGATGAAGCGGGTATGCTTGGGCAAGTTGTGTCGTGTGGGGCTTGGCGTGTGGAGGAGCAGATGGGCCAGTTGTAGGAGCCACACTTCTCTGAGAGAGGTGATAGGAGCGAACAATGAGGCGATTGAGAACGAGGTTAGGAGAGAGAGAAGGGGGAGGGGTGGGGAGGCACCAAGCCGGGTGGAAAGATTACTACTAGTAGAGTATGGTCTGTAGACGCTAGCATGTGTGGGCTCTACCACAATAGCACTGATGATCGAGAATGGGATTGTAGCTACAAAGACACTTAAGCTATCTAGCACCATAGGTACATCGGTGGTAGTCTAAGACGACATAGTGGCACCGAAAAGCCAATGCCACAAACCCTCGGACTTATGGATCTAAATAACTTTTGATGACATGGAAGATTTGAATATAAACAAGGCCAACGTTTTACATAGTCTATTGAAATAGTCTAGTGTTTTTGCATTGGTAGAGTTTATCTTAGAAATAGAAAGTAGCTAAATCAATAATTTGAATCTCTTTTTTGACTTGGAGTTACTCTATAATCACCCTTGATTATAGTACTTTGTCTGGCATTTTGTTTTTTATAGTAACTTTTGCTATACAATTAAATATTCACTATATCTAGATATTATATATTTTGCTAAAAAACTAGATATTATATATAGCAATAAAAATAATGATGTATATATATGTAATAAAAAAGTCAAAACATCTTATCAATTTATTTAGGCCTTGTTTAGTTTCCAAAATTTTTCAAGATTCCCTGTCACATCGAATCTTGCGGCATATGCATGAAGCATTAAGTATAGACGAAAACAAAAACTAATTATACAGTTTGCCTGTAAATCGCAAGACGAATCTTTTGACCCTAATTAATCTATGATTGGACAATATTTGCCACAACCAAACGAAAGTGTTACAGTAGCGAAATCTAAAAATTTTCGTGAACTGAACCAGCCCTTAGATCGGAAATTAGTCGAACCGTTCCATCCTTGATTGGGCCTCGGCCCAAGGCAATGCAATACTACAAGCCTACGGCGGAACCAATCACCTCACATTGGATACCGCCTCTCCCGACATCGCGCTCAGGGCTCGAAGCCGGTCCCACATGGCACCCGCCTCACTGACAGCTGAGCCTCGGTTACATGGTCCCACTGGTCATCCAAGTCAACCGCCCGTTGCAAACCAAACCCGCTTCCTCTGCCATCGTATCTCCGCTTCGCCTCCTTCCGATCGCCTCCGCCAACGGATCCCAACGGCAGCGCCACCCAAGTCCAGTTCACCCACGCCACGCGCGCGCTCACCGCCCGCCTGGCGCGCTCTCCCCCCCCTCTACGGGATTCTGCGGCCTTTTTAGATCGCCGCCGCCGCCGCCGCCTCAGTCCTGACGCTGCCGCCCGCCCGCGCGCCTTCCCCCTCCGGCTCCGGCCCTAGGTTCCGCTCTATCGGATCCAGGTCGCGCGTGGCGGACCCGCATTGCTCGAGCCAATCGGTTTCCGTTTTTGGAATTTTTGATCCGAGACGAGAGGTTATTATTTCCACCGCCGCTCCTAGGCGCGACGAGTTGGATGGCGTGCGATGGAGGCGGCGTGAAGGAGCAGGAGGGCCCCAGCGCGGCGTCTCCGGCCCCAAGTCCTGCGGCTGTGGCTAGGGCGAGGGCGAGGGCGGCGCGGCCTCCGAGGCCCAGGAGCCGCAAGGGGCTCGGCGTGCGGAACCAGCTGAAGCCCTGCCGAATCCTTGCAGCCCTCCAGAGGGCGAATGCCAGGGTGAGGGAAGCGGGGGAGGCGACCCTCGTGGCAGCCCTCGCGGCGGCGCAAAAGGAGAGCGAAAGGGAGAACGAGGTGGTGCCCGATGTGTGCGGCGGCTGGAAGAGGTAACGCCTCCTGGATCATGTGCGCTCTATTGCTAATGCTGTTTTTAGTTTGCAATTTTTAGGCTCCACTCAGTTACAATTGAGACATTTTCCTATGAGACGCTTAGGTATTGTTAGAAACTTACTTATTCGAGTTACCTCGTTTTATTTAGCTATATATATAACTCGAAGTATATGGTGTTTATTAATCAAGTTTAAGCGTTCAACTAACTTGTAGCATATATGACCATACGAGCACCTCCTTAATTAGATTGATAAGAGTTTCCTATTGATTCGCTGTTATAACAACAGTTATTGGTATACTTCTCTTTGTAACTAGCCTGTATGTACCAAACAAGGATGAATGGCAACCTGTTCTGAAGTCATTTACTGTATTTGGCAGACAATCAGTTCATATGTTATCTTGTTAATTTACAGAGGTTGCCATTCTCATACATAACAGTTGCATCATCATAGGACTTGGAGTGATTTCAAGTATGCATGGTGACTGGCACCCATAAGCATCCGTAGATTACTAGGTCACTGGAAGATGCTCCTCTTCCATTTAGAGACCCTATAAATAGTTTTTACCTGAGAATGCATGCCAGCGGCAAACCTATTTCTTTGTCAGTAACTCTTTTACTTGTTGTCCTTGTGAACATCTGTGCTTGCAGTGAGGATGGAAGTTTAAATTGTGGATACTCAAGCATTCGAGGTAGAAGGGCAACCATGGAAGACTTCTATGACATAAAATCTTCTAGAATTGATGATAAACAAATAAAATTTTTTGGAGTATTTGATGGTGAGGCATTCACTTTTCGAACACCTTATTTGCTCAGTTTAATTAACCTAACACCATTTGTAATCACAGGTCATGGAGGTACCCGCGCTGCTGGGTATTTGAAACAACACTTATTTGAAAACCTCCTGAAACATCCAGGGTTCATTGGTGATACTAAGTCCGCAATGAGTATGATGTTTTCTCCTAGATCCTTACTTAAAAATAATGCAGTTCATTTAGTAGTGAACAAGATCTTACAAATGGTAAATTTGCAGGTGAGTCCTATAAAAAAACTGACGCGGATTTCTTGGATGCTGAAGGCAATATTCAAGTTGGGTCTACTGCATCAACAGCAGTTTTGATTGACAACCATCTGTATGTGGCAAATGTTGGTGATTCAAGGGCTGTAATGTCAAAGGCAGGCAAAGGTTCTGTTTTTCTTAAATTCCATCGCTTCACTAGTCAAACTTGCATGTCCATGACACTTGCCATAAAAAAAATGATAATAGTGTATACTACTCCCTCCATCCCAAATTGTAAGTCATTCCAAGAATCTTGGAGAGTCAAAGCATTTTCATGTTTGACCAAACTTATAGAGAAAAATACTAAGATTTGTAACGTAAAGTGAGTATATTATGAA
>Ga0182004_10000835_pt1 | contig 20703 bp, 13 predicted proteins | sample Sormic07211540_1_FD_120479 | JGI IMG/M metagenome (GOLD analysis project Ga0182004, IMG submission 120479) | Endophyte microbial communities from Sorghum bicolor roots, Mead, Nebraska, USA - 072115-40_1 MetaG | ecosystem: Host-associated > Plants > Roots > Unclassified | place: USA: Nebraska...
GACCCTTTAGCACCGGTTCGTGTTACGAACCGGTGTTAAAGGGGCCTTTAACCCCGGGCCGCAAAAAGGCCGAGGTTTTTGGCCATTTTGGGCATCGACCAATGCCTCATTCTGTAGTAGTGCCACTAATAATTGACCATATAAAAAATCAGCATATATAAAAAATCACAGATCAAATAATAAACAGTAAGATTCACTCAGGTATACTACATCTAAACTCCATATACATTGGCACATTGCAATTTCTAGAGATACAGCAACCTACAGACCACTGATTCAATGATTTACGGATCAAATACTAAGAAAAATAGGGACACAGGTGTTAGGGTTAGGGAATAGGAATACTTACATTGCAGTCGTCCATCAATCTTCAGGTCGCCTGGCGCTGGATTCCCTCTCCTGCGTGGTGACGCACGGCGCCGGGAGGTGGCCTGACGGGGGGTCGACGGCAGTGGCGTCGAGCTCCGAAGGCCGAGTCGCCGACTCGCGGCGTCGGCGCGCAGTGAGGTGAGACGGAGGACGAGGGGAGTGTGGCCGGTAGCGGGTCATGGCTCGGTTTTGAAGGAGACGGCAGATGGGGAGTCGGGGTCTCGGGGAGACGGGAAGACGTCGGGGACTCAAGAGTCAGGGAGACGACGGCGAGTTACGAGATGAGTTAATGAGGAGCCTGAAGCCAAGGAGCCGGAGGTGGCTTAGCTTTGACTACGGCAACGTAGAATTATGGGTAGTTCGGGTACCGGTCATAGTTACCCGAATTACCCAATATAAATTCGGGTAACAGAATTTGCTATCCGAACAAGATATCGGGTAGTGCGGGTTCGGGTAGTTCGGATCTGGGTATTTCGGGTTCGGGTAGCGGGTAATATGCCCAGAGTTATTGTATATGTTGCACTGACTTCACATGCATGTTGGAAGCGCAAGTTTCAAGTGTTTCATCTGTCGCAGATTTTTGTTGCAATTGTTTCATCTGATTGTTTCAAAAGTAGATTACTACTGCTGAGGGCCCCGCCATGGCTAGTGTGCTGATGCCTGAGGTCAGCAGAAGCCTCCGCAGGCAGGGCAGGTGTGTGTAGGATCGCTGTTCCACCAAGCGAGCATGGGATGGGTGCTGGGTGTGGTTCGATCGTATGGGCATGGGATTGGTGAGCGCGGGGCGTGGTTTCAGCTACTCCTGTGCTGCCCTAGCGAGAGGGTATTGGGATGTTATTGGACGGCCCTCTCTACTCTTTATTCATGGAGTTGATCGTGTGAGTTACGAACGCAACAGACGGTTCTAACAGCTAAAGATGCCTGTCTGTCTCAAAAGAAAAAAACATGCTTCTGACTAAGTTGTGAGCATCAACATTAGATTTTGTACTCTCATGCATGAGCAAAGTCTAAAAAAGGAAATCAAGTGCCCTAGCCTTTATCTCTTTTACAACTTATTGGCCATATGAACACAATCCTACGCCTCCAACACTTCTTATGACACAAGATAAATACTTGAACCTTACACCTCGACCACATGCATTCTTTTTCCGATCGTTTTTTCCATTCCGTTTTAGCTAGTTGTTGTTTTTTTTTGCTTTTTTCACGATTGTTTTTCCGTTTCTTTTACTATCAGTTTTTTTTACCAAAAACTTTTGGGTGTGCAGTTGGACGATTCTTTGTGGGTGCTCTTTAGTTGTAGAAGATTGACGTTGTCGGAAGCCAAATGAAAGGACCTCAAAGCTAAACCTTCCCTACAACTCTACAAGCAATCGCCTCAGCTGTTTCAGCATTAGGGCCCGTACGTTCGGTTCCTAGCTTGGAATGGCACGTAACATTTAGGGCCTGTTTAGTACAAAATATAAAATGGTTTTGGTCACCAAATAGTTTTAGGCTATTCCAGCTCAGAAATGAATAAGCCCTTAGTGAGCCCATCGTGACGTACCCAGGAAGTTGCCGGCCTAGTCTCATGCATGCTACAGCTGCCACTGCGGTTCCTAGAAATTGCGGCATCGTGATTGTGCCACCCAATGCGCCGCTAGAAAGGCCCATCCTGGGCACTACGACTCAAGCCACGCCAACGAGGGCACTTATAGGGTTTGTGCTGGGGTGCTTTTAGTGTCTGGCCAAAATTATAAACCTCATGCTAACCATTTAGCTCGGCCCATCTTGTCATCTATGCATGTGACCCATGTGCTGCTCCTGATCTAAAAGCCTTTCATTCCATCCAGACCATTTTTCACCTGCAATTAAAAAAAATAAAGCAACTTGCGTAGCCTTGGCCCATTGGAATATCTCTTGATAGATTGGAATAGGCAACTATTCTCAATTGCTTGGCAGCAATCTCTAGAGCTGCAGCTGCAGACAGATCCATGCATGGGAATGCCAATAACAATTTTCCATATGCTCTCCAAATTGCATGATGATTGGACAGGAAAAGAAACTGCTGATTTGTTTGGGGCCATTACATAGTACTTGGCTGATTGTTTGGGGACAGGAAAAGAAAATCATTGCAACTGTTTTATATTAGACACAAACATGTATATGCAACTAGAGCTGTCTGCACTGTGCGAAATTGGTGATTTTCTTAACTTGTAGACACAAACATCAATCCCCAACATCAGTAGGGCGCGGGTAAAATCTATCTGACGCCAAAATTATATCGGCCAAGGACCAGACTGTCTTTGCTAATTGCCTATTAATTAGTACTATTGTTGATGGATCAAGATCTCCTTGCCCGACACTTCCATTGGAGTCTCCCCACAACTTGTCACTTTTTAAAACTTGAATGGCAGTTGCAATTCAGAGGAAGAGCATCAATCTCAATAATGCCAAGTAGGTCCCTTTCACATGCTGTTTAATTAATTCTGGCTCATTTATCTATGATGACAAGTACATCCACATGTGTTTAGCGCGTCCAGACCACTAGCTAGATCCATGTCAACTCTCTTATCTCGATCGTTTTGCTACATGGCTTTCCAGACGAGAAACATGTGAAGATATTGCTCGCTGACTGCAAGTGTATGCATGTGAAGAAGGCATGCCCGCAGCTTCCTCTGAAGCATCAACAGACAACAGGTGACATGATGCTATAAATTGGCAAGCCATCACTGCTACCGAGCACACCACAAGTAGCTTCAGTAGTAGCAGTGCTCACTACATTATATTTGTTCCTCAGCTGATCTTGATCTGTCGTGGAAGTACCAGGAGGAGCTTTTGCTAGCAATGGCTGCCATGCCGCTGCTGCATGGAACCCTGGATGCTACCATCTTCGAGGCCAAATTCAACAACAGCAACCAAGTTACCAAGGTGAGCTCCATATAAATCCCTGATGCCAGTACAGCCAGGCGTGTGCATACGCACGTCCTTTGCAAGAATATCACTTTGTTAATTACTCCTACCACATCTTATCTAGAAGCTGTAATAATTCCTTTATTTAGCAAAATGAATCACTTGCCCATTAATATGTTTTAAATATATATTTGGTAAGTTAAAAATATTTGACTTCTCGGAAAGTGAGAATGACACTTTCTGTGGGATAAAGGAAATACTGTATATACTATTAAAAAGTATCCATGCATTGTTACACATGCGTTTAACAAAGCACTTTAGTATTATAGGGAGTCAAGAGACCACACTAAAAACAAAGAAGAAAATATATATGTTAGCTTGCATTGCATATACCAAAATGTATATAACGGATATTATTTGTATTGACTTATACAATACTTTGTGCAGTAGTATTTGATGATGACTCTTTGTTTGACTTCTTTTTTTTGGCATTGAGAAAGACACTTGTTTGACAGTTGAAGTGATTTGCTCAATGCTCATCACCACTCTCACTCTAATGGGATCTGGTATAATGTATTGGAATCCTAATGTATTTGCTGTGAGTGCAGTTTCTCCAAGGGCTGATTCCACAAATGGAGGGCCGGCCCACTACTGGTCTGCCAGTACAGATGTACGCAACCATCGACTTGAACAACGCTCGCGTGGGCCGCACCCGCATCGACGACAGCAACCCCGACAACCCACGCTGGAACGAGTCCTTCCACATCTACTGCGCGCACTACACCACCCACGTCGTCTTCTCCATCAAGCTCCGCCTGCCCATCGACGCCGTGCTCGTCGGCCGCGCCTACCTCCCCGTCCAGGACCTTCTATCTCCGACCCCCAACGACCAGGAGGACAACATCGTCGACAGGTGGCTAGACATCCTCGACGACGAGAAGAAACCACTCCCGCACGGGCCGAAGATCCACGTGCGAGCACGGTTCACCGACGTGGCCGGAGACCCCAGCTTCGGCAGCGGCATCGACGGCAAGAAGTACGCCGGCGTGCCGAGGACCTTCTTCAAGCAGCGGCAGGGGTGCAGGGTGACGCTGTACCAGGACGCGCACGTGCTGGACACGTTCAGGCCGGACATCAAGCTCGCCGGCGGCGCGGCGTCGTACGAGCCGCGCCGGTGCTGGGAGGACGTCTACGACGCCATCGACGGCGCGCGACACTTCGTGTACGTCACCGGCTGGTCGGTGTACGCCGAGACCACGCTGGTGCGTGACGGGAACCGGAAGCACCCCGGCGGCGGCACCACCGTCGGCGAGCTCCTCAAGCGCAAGGCCAAAGAGGGCGTGCGCGTGCTCATGCTGGTGTGGGACGACCCGACCTCGCTCCTCAACATTGGCATCCTTCCCAGCCAGCTCGGCACCAACGATGCCAACACGTTCAGCTACTTCAGAGGCAGTGGCGTGCACTGCGTGCCCTGCCCTCGTAACCTCGACGACAGCGAGTACCCCGTCCAGTTCAGGAAGACGGTGGCGCTCAGCCACCACCAGAAGACCGTCATCGTGGACGCCGACGAGGGTTCCGGCGGCCTCCGCCGCGTCGTCAGCTTCGTCGGCGGCATCGACCTCACCAACGGCCGCTACGACACGCAGTCCCACTCCCTGTTCAGCACGCTCAACACGGCGCACTCCAACGATTTCTACCAGAACAACATCGCCGGCGCGTCCATCGACAATGGCGGGCCGAGGGAGCCATGGCACGACATCCACTGCAAGATCGAAGGCCCAGCGGCATGGGACGTGCTGCACAACTTCGAGCAGCGGTGGAGGAAGCAAGGCGGCAAGGACGACATCCTGCACAACGTGCTCTGGCCGTGGAAGAACAAAGGTGACCTCCTCGTCGACCTGAAAGGTATGGAGAATGTGATCGCGCCGCAGTCGGCGGCGGCGGTCGCCGGCGGTGACCCGGAGGCGTGGAATGTGCAAGTGTTCAGGTCCATTGATGGCAGCGCATGCTCTGGGTTTCCCAAAACCCCACAGGAGGCAGCTCAGTCAGGGCTGATCAGTGGGAAAAACCATGTCATTGACAGGAGCATCCAGGATGCCTACATCCACGCAATTCGTCGTGCCAAGCGGTTCATCTACATCGAGAACCAGTACTTTCTTGGCAGCTCCTTCGGATGGAAACCTGACGGCATAAAGCCGGAGGACATCGGCGCGCTGCAGCTGGTGCCCAGAGAGCTGTCACTGAAGATTGTCAGCAAGATCGAAGCCGGCGAACCCTTTGTGGTGTATATTGTTGTTCCAATGTGGCCGGAAGGCGTTCCAACGGCTTGGAACATTCAGGCTATGCTGAGTTGGCAGAGTAGGACCATGGAGATGATGTACACTGACGTTTCTAGAGCTCTCAAGGCGAAGAACATCGATGCAAACCCAAAGGATTACCTCTCCTTCTTCTGCTTGGGTAACAGGGAGGTGAAGGTACCGGATGAATATGAACCTAAACGTCACCCGACACCTGGGACCGACTACGATCGGGCCCAGAAGGCGCGCCGCTCTATGATCTATGTCCACTCCAAACTAATGATCGGTACGCCAAATCACATATATTCACCATATCTTCTTTCAGTTTACTACATACATACTATGCCATTGGATGAATCGTCATGTGGTCTAAGTTGTAATTCTTCTAATAACATTTAGTATACATAACAAGTAATCTAACTGTTTTTTGTGACAGTGGACGACGAATACATCATTATCGGATCGGCCAACATCAACCAGCGGTCCATGGACGGAGCAAGGGACTCTGAAATCGCCATGGGTGCGTACCAGCCGTCCCACCTCAACACCAATGGTGATGTTGCCAGAGGACAGGTCCATGGCCTCCGGATGTCGCTGTGGTACGAGCACCTTGGTGAGCTGCAGGAGGATTTCAAGGACCCTGGTAGCCTCAAGTGTGTTCGGAAGGTGAACAAGAGGGCTGAGGAGTTCTGGAAGATGTACACCAGCGATAACCTGGAGGATAACCTCCATGGGCACCTGCTCAGTTACCCCATTGATGTAACCAGTGAAGGCACGGTGACAGAGCGTGAAGGGGTGAAATTTTTCCCAGACACAGAGGCTCCAGTGCTCGGCACGGTACCCCTGCGGGTTCAGCTTGGCAGTGCATTCACAGATTATGTCTTTACTACATAAAAAACCAAAAAAAAAAAAGCATGCAGGGGCAAGCATACACTATCCAATAAACAGTTTAGTATAGCATTCCACATTTGGTGCGCAAAATGTATTCTAAGGCAGTATGTATGACGTATTTCTGAGCTACTACTTTCCTGTTTACGAGTATTTGAATGATGTGGATATGTGGTTAGTGTTTGGATCCATTGGATTAACAAATATATTATTAATATATGTATCATCTTGTCTCAGTAAAAAAAAAATAAGTGGCTCGCCAAATTGTGCAGCTAGATCGTGCTGGCCAGATGGGCCATTGGGTTAGCAGATGGGGAGTTTTTTTTTTTTTGACTGAGAGGATATGGTTTGGGGAGTGGAAAAGGCCAGATGGGCCATTGGGCTATCCGGTCGGGTGTGCTGTATGGCCTGCTTTGTTTTTTTTTGACAGAACATCTGGATTAAGAGAAAATTAATTAAGAGAAAGAGTTCAAGCAATACAATCAAAACATCTGGATTGCTCTTGCTTTGTTTTTTATGTGAATTAGAGCCAAAAAAAAGCAAATAATAGTAATTTAAGACCTTTATAACTATATATATTATAGATGAATATGCCTCTACAAAGTCCCCCTTAATCCCCACCAATCCACTAGTGGAATAGTTGATGCAAATGAGCCCTAAAATTTTTCCCAAAATTGTTGGGTATGCTCAGGAATACCGGAGAACATAAGGTCACAATGGCATGGACTGAGACTGAGGGCAACATAAGGTCAGTTTGGTTGCATAGCTAGCTTTGCCTTGTCTTGCTAGCAAAAGCAAAGCCTTACCTCACTAGGTTGTGTGGGCCAAATTAGCTTAGCTGAGTAAGGGTGTTCCTTGCCAGCACAGACTCCATGGTAGCTAACATCCCCATTGCAGGGATGCAGGGCTATACTTCTAGATAAAGATCATAACCCAATGGTTTAGATAATTTCAAACTTAGCACATCTGCATCAAATTTTATTGCTGGGGGCTTATTTTATCTGATACAACAACAATTTAGAACATACGAATCAAATTTTATTGCTGAGAGCTTATTTTACCCCATACAGCATCCTTTTTCTTGACTTGCAGTGGATGCCTCCAAGTTTGGAACAAGTACATGAAAACTGCGCAAAATAAAACGTGTAGTAGTGATATACTAGTGCCAAGGAATATGTGAGTGAGAAAATTAAATAATTTCGAAGAAATTTAGGGTTTTGATAAGACTAGGAGATATGGTGGGTCATTTTATTGTAGTTTAAAGTAACTTTGAAGTGAAACTTGAATTTAACCGAAAAATTTGACCGATATAAAAAGAAATCGGACCTCAGTGAAAAATATGAAATTTCAAAAATTTCAGCGAAATTTCACCGAAAAATAAAACCCTGCATGCATGGTCTACTAGATTTGGCAAATATTTTTATTTTGCAACTTTCTATGTATGCGTGACACATCTTGATAGACGTTCGCACGAGAATATTTTGATTACCATGTTACCTCTTTTATGTATAGACGTGAATTGCTTCAAAACCTCTTTGTGCTAGTGTTAGGTGCTGATTTAATTTGATGCATATATAACGTGTAATTCCTGTTAGCTAGCTTTTTAGGTTATGGTTTTTCCGTTCAAGAGGGTCCCAATCATTATTTGTCTTGCATTGGTATTTCTGGAACCGGCAGTAGATAATTTAAACTGTCAATTTCAATTGAAGAACCAGCAGTGATAGCCCATCCTCTAGCACTGTAGTAGTATAGCTTGTGAACTAAACAATCAAACTCGAGTGGTCAGACAAGATGAGCTGACTGATAGTCTAGCAATACAAATTGAATAACAAAGAGTATCATTTGTGATATAAGTGGACCAATATGGCACAATCAGTTTTATTGTAGCAGTAGTCTTCAGTCTACATAGGCTCTTCAAAGATGAGATGATTCGTTATTCTGACCACAACCGAGGCTCCGTTAAACTCTTCCCAAAGACTTCCATCAAATCTTGGACTCCATAATTCTTCCATGGGAACGTCTGTATGGTAGGTTCAAATCTTCCCACTTTGGATCATCAATTCTTGAGAAATATTCTTCAACTACCTCCTCATGTACTTGTTCCAAACTTGGAGGCATCCACTGCAAGTACCAAAAAAAAAGAATCGCCATTATCTAAAGGTTGTATCAGCTAAAATAAGCTCTCAACAATAAAATTTGATACAGATGTGCTAAATATGAAATTATCTGAACCATTGGGTTTCGATCTTTATCTACAAGTATAGCTCTGCATCCCTGCAATGGGAATTAAATGTTAGGTACAGAGAAATTGCTGTGCAATGGCAATGAAGTATACATAACAGTGTTGATAATGTCCATATTTAATTACCTCAAAGAAGTCTCGGCTGAAGTCACCACGTATGAGATGGCAAATCACCCTATATTCCCGATGCAAGCACTCACCAACAGTTTGTGTTCTCCCTTCTCTTATCTGAATTGCAAAGTACAAAAGAAATAATGAATCAACTATATTCTGGTGTACACAACTGAGATCATAGACTAGTGGTACAAATATGGAGTGTGGTTTCTGATAGATACCGATCTCAGAGTGACTTTCAGACTAATAGGAGAAGCCTTTTTCAAACACTGGATTGTCCTAGCAACCCATTCATCAGACAAATTTGAGTCCACTTGCTCCTGGCATGATAAATACATGTTTAATAATTATTTGTCAAGACAGAAGATGTGAACCCATAGAAACCAGCATTTACTCAAACTCACTAGCGCGCTTATAATTTCTTCAACTGTCCTTTTAGAAAAGCAGTTGTTGATGATTTCCATCCTGCAGTGCACCATAGAATAAAAAATTAGCTAGTGAGATTATGGATCAGGCATATTTCAGTCATTCAATCAGAAACACCCTTACCTATTCAAGGAACTGTTTTCCTTCAGTGATGGCTGTTGAGCAAACTGATCGATAGTACTACGCACAGCAAAAGTATTGGAGGTGTCCACATTTTTAAGGGATTCTTCAAGCAATAGTAGTATCTGGTAAACAAAGAGTATTTACTAGATGTTGTAAACTAATATACCACACATATGAATTCAATGATGCAGACTAAAAATTCTGAAAGCATTCAAATGCTTTATGATTAAGGTCACAATTTATGTAACATGTTCCAAAGAATAATAACCACAAATACAACAGCAAACATCATAACTGGAAGCAAAAATTGAAAGCTCAGTTAAATTTTAAGTTACATGTGAACCTACATTTGACATGACAAAATGAGTAGCCAGACCACATGCCAGCATTTCAGCACCATCCAATCTGGCACCAGTAAGAGCAACATACTCTCCTGTAAAAAATTAAGATAAAACTTTAGTTAACAATATCTCTCAAGCTACATTTACCACCAACTAGAAGGCTGACCTCACTAAGTACAAGTAATTCACATAATATGGAACCAAAAATCAAATAGAAAACAAGAAACTTGGCCACTCTTTATTTCTCTATATAATTATATCTTCATAATTACTTACATAATTGTATAGATCATTTCCACAAAATCTAGCACACTTGCTAAAAATCAATTAAGCACATGTTCTTTTGTAAAACTGCAAACTAAAGAATAATCCAAGGATGCGTAGTATTCCCATACTGTTAATAAATAAATGGCAATGACATGGCTACATGTACTTTAATTAAACAAAGAAGAGAGATATTAGATAACCATAGAACCCAGGAAGCCGAGACAGAAAATATGTGGCCCCTACACCTGGAAGGAAACCAAGAGCTGTTTCTGGCATTGCAAAAACCTGCAGGAATATTTTGAAATGTAAATGCAAATGACCCATATTTTGGCACTTGAAAATGCTACGATTTTCTAATAAAAACAAAGCAAGATTCTCAATATTCCAAATGAGTAAAAGAACTACTATCACTCATCAAGCTCACAAAAAAGAAAGTATATATATGCACCATAACTGAAATCTAGTCCAATAAACAATTAAACATTCAAGCATAATATTCAACAGAAAAGGTAGTGAAATGCAGTCATCCTGGGTCTTTTTTTTATGAATAGTATGCCTGAAAGTTTATATTCAGCAGAACCTAACAACCAGATCTCGAGCTGCATCATGACACGCAAACTTTTTGTGCTTCATAATCATAACTACTGGCTGTCTTGAATAGACAAGTAAAAGTGACAACGTAAGAAAATTGTCACTTGATTTTGGTTTCTAGTATATACCGTGTTATCAGTGGCAACTCGAAATCTTCCATGTAAAGAAACCCCAGCACCTCCACCCATTACAATTCCAGTAAGAAGAGAAACCTGTAGTTAAATTGCCTAAGCATTTAATTTAGAGGCAACGAACAGCGAACTGAATAATTAGAATGAGTTAATGTTAAGGGATGCAGCTCACCTGAGGTTTGATATATGTTGCACTAATGTAGTTTAACAAATATAGATCTCTGAAGAAATCAGCACCCCATTTCCAGCTTTCTGATTTAAGAATTAAACACACAACACAGTCAATAAAACATGTAGAACAACCTTAGAGCATTTGATACGCGCCAAGGCGTGCTCTAAAAAAAAAACCTTAGAGCATTTGAAACAAGTAGCATGGGTGTTGAGTCAGGTAACATAAGACGGTTACAAACATGCAAACAACTTCACTGGGCAATAGATACCTCAGAGACATTATAAAGTAGTTACCGTTATGTATATACCGGACACATTCAGTAATATCACCTCCAGCACAAAATGCTCTTCCGTTCCCCTGAAAACAAGTCATGCTTCAACACAATGGAAAACATTGAGATCAACTGACGGTTTCCCAGTGGTAATAAAATTATAGTTATTATCATACCAATTTAAATTAGCTATATGAAAGAAATAAGAAACAAACTGAATTGAAGAAAGAAAAGCAAGTTATAGCAAAACACTATAGCGAGTCTGACATTGCTCTAAGAAATGAAGATTTAGATCACTGGGACACAAAGCTGTTAAATTTTCAAATAGTGTTCCCTTCATTTTGGAATAGAGTAAAATGCTTCACCTCTACCTCTGTGTATTATCTATTGAGAGATGCTAGTATTTGACAGTTGCTAGATTTAGCAACCCATGTTCTCTGTGCATGGTAATTTCTAAAGGAGAATCACACACTTACACGCCCCATTTGGCATGGCTCTAAATGGCTCCAGCTCCTTGCTACCGTGTGCAGTAGAGCTGAAGCCAGTGAAAAGGAAAATAGCCGTTTCACATGGCTCGTTCATTTGGAGAAAAAAAAAAGATAAAAACAACTCCTTACTATAATCCACGGAGGAGCCGGAGCCTGTCAAAGCTCCATGAGATGAAGCCTAATAGACAACTATAATCTAAGTTAGACCACTGACCTCAATATTGAATTACAATACAAACACAGTGGTATGAGATACCTTCATAATCAATAATTTAACTCTGTCATCTTTCTCATAAACAATGAAACACCTCAGGAGTCCCTTAATCTGCAACATGAAAGAACAACCATCATGTACCTACTATTCTAAAAGTAAACATGAGACTGTAATACTAGCAAAATATTAACATACCACTGCAGAGGAGAGTACATTAAGCTGCTTTGGCCTATTCAAAATAAGTGTCCGTGTTGAGCCATCTGCTTCTTCCAAAAGCTAGAAAATAGAGGACACAAGAAAATGTTTTCAGTTCTGGTACCAACAAGCATGGAACAATTGTTAATGAAAATTGAGCACACTACACATTGGCCCATCATTTTTAAGCTATCATTATTAGTTACAGCAGGTACATGATGTATCTAGTTACTGTGTTTAGTGTAAACATGCATGCCACTTTGTACACGTCATTAGTGACGTGCTGAAAAACTTCCATTACTATTGTTCTCAGCCTGATCTACTAAGTTGAGGGCTATTTTGTTCCTAACTTTAGTTTGCTGCAACTTACCTTAGCTAACTGTGGCAAGCCTCAAAAAATTTGATCAGAAAATTTAGAGCCAGACTTTGCCATGATTTTTACTCTATATATGACATGTAAAGCCCAAAAGAACATTAACTAAGTTAATGTGCAGGAGTATTTGGATGTCAATGTATGACTTCATTTTCCAGCAAATTCCACCAAGCCTACAAAGATGCTGAATGAAGCAGGAGTTCACATTGATTATCCAAAGTGTGGAAAGCAAATATTTTCCTCTGATCTTCCAAAATGAAAGGCTTAAGGCAAGGTGACCCACTGTCACCTATTTTTTAATATAGGGATGGATATGTTGGTTATCATAATTGCTGGGGCCAAGGATGGTGGTCAAATTTGTGGGGTTGTACTTCACTTAATAGGGGATGGTTTAACGATCTTGTAATATGTAGATGACACTATTTTATTTCTACACCATGATAATGCACAAGCTATGAAAATGAAGTTATTCCTCTCCATATTTCAAATCAAGTCTGAAGATAAATTTTCACAAAAGTGAAATCATGTATTTCAGGCAGACCAAGTTGTGTGAGACACAGTATTCTCAACTTTTTGGTTAGAAAATACGTACATATCTCTTCATATACATGGGAATACCAATGCACTATAGAAACTCAACAATGGGGACTGAAAATTAATTGGAGAAAGAATTCAGAAGGGACTATATATGTAGCTGGAAAGGAAAATCACTGTTGTTGGGTGGAAGATTAATCTTGATTCATTCAGTCTTATCTAGCCTACCCATGTTCATGCTTTCTTTCTTTGGGATCCCCAGAGGTGTTCTAAAGAAAATAGTATTTTAGTTTATGGTTTTTTGTACTATGAAGATGAAAAAAATATAGACTTGCTAAGTGGTCTGCTATTTGTCAACCGAAGGAACATGGAGGTTTGGTGATACAGAACCTGAATATATAGAATAAATGCTTGTTAAGTAAATGGCTTTTTAAATTGTGGAATCAAGACGGTATTTGGCAGGACCTGTCAGAAATAAGTACATTAAATACAATACATTGTCACAAGTTAAAAACAACATGGTGATTCTCATTTTTGGGTGGATCTTTTGAGAGTGAAGGATCAATTCATGATCTTAAGGAAATTCAAATTAGGATCTGCAAGCAACCAGGTATCTTTTCATAACCTTATTTGAGTACCATAACTATAGTAGGGGCTCACACCTCCTGATTCCTACTAGAAAATTTGGTCAGAATAAACCAGTTGGCTATGTTTAATTGCTAACTAGACACCTGCTAACTTGGTAAAAATAAAAAAAATAAACTTATCTAAGGTAAAGTTTGGAAAAATGAACCAAACACCACCTTTCATCCATGGAAGCGCTGTATTAGAAAAACCTGGGCGTCAGGTGGCCTTTTGGCCAGCAATGGATAGTGACGGGTCACGTGCTTTGGGCTGTGGTCACCGTGAAGGAATGGGAGCAGATACAGACGCGAACGAGCAGCAATGGTATCCATGCAGAGTGAACGAATGGGAACTACCTGTTCTGAATAGCCACCTGCAGCACAGCCGGCGACTGGCAGAGAAGCCATCGGTCTCTTCCTTCCTTGGACGAGACGACGAGCAGGCAAGCGGCTCAATGCCGTCGCCAGTAGCACAGCAGCACTCTGAAACACACTTACAGCAGGGATGAGGATCGAGCCAATTCTTGCTTGTGCTCGACTACTGGCTGCATTTGCTTGCTCAGTATTTCATTCTTATTTATAGGAGAAGCAAAGCACTATAGACAGTATGGCCCTCCTATGCACGCAGAGATAGCTGAATTATAATGGCTAGAATAGACAATTTCAGAACTGGGTGTGGTATGGATCGGGGTTGTTTTCCGAACTGTGTGTAGGATGGTGCCGCCTACAAAGCTTGTTTTGGGCCACATGCCCAGATGCATCCACATGCACATGCAGGGGCGGTTAAGGGGAAGCTGTACATGTGGGTCACTGTGTGCAGGTGCTGGTCCTTTAGGCCACTATACGTGATTATAAGAAGGGAAATAAAAGATATATCAGATTAACACTTCACTGAACAATTAGTTTTCAAAACATGTCTAACTATGTAGGATTTGCCGCAACTAGTCTTACTATAAAAGGTACAGTACAAGAATCTACATTCGACAATGTGTACTGCTCCTGACTCTTGAAAGCAAACGTTGCTTGAAGCTATTCAAATTACTGGTTTTCGTGAAAGTACCCAATAATAATATCTAAATACTCAATCACTATATCTTAGCAGCCATATAGTCCGTCAAAGTAGACCAAATTTGAATACTCCCTGTAATCTGAAACAATTGCTCTCACAGCATAAGTAACCAATAACAAAACTTCACCACACATGCTTCGTCTTGGGCATCCCTCCCTTTACTAGGCATCAAGTACCAACCACTGCACACCTGATTATTCAAGGACATCTGACCTAACTTGTTATACTATTGGCTTCCCAACACTCAGGCTTGTTAAATCTCCTGTATATAGTACAGTGTCAACTAAAAAAACGGAGCAGCCGGTCAGCTCTATCTACGATAGATTTTGGAGAGTGGATCTGCTAGGAAAATTTTCATTGTTATTGGTCAGAAGTCCAGGCTCAGTGTTCATGTGAGGCACACACGCATTTGTTCGCAAGTTGTACTCCCTACAATCCAAAATCTATCCAGATCTTGCTTCTAGAGGAGTCAAGCTTTTCAAGTTTCACTAAATTTATAAAAAAAAAGTATTACTACTGATGATGTGTAATAAATTTATTTAAATATATAAATGGTGTACTATATTCTAAACACCTGGTTAAAATTAAAAAAAAATGATTCCTTGGGAAAGGAGACGTGCATTTATTTTAGGACGGAGGAATTAATTTTGCAAGTTCAGTTCCAGTGTTCCATGTGAGGCGTGCGCGCATTTGTTCCCAAGTTGTTAGTATGTAATTTTTATGCAAGTTGGACAATTTAGAGTTTAAGTTTAGAGTTGATTAGACCACGGATTGGTACGGCTAATCTCTGGAATTGCCAGCTAATTATTTTTAACATTTCTCACATTTTCTTATGGAAAAAGACATGTATCATGAATACTTTAGCAAACGATAGCTTACAACTTAAACCTAACCAAATAGGACATGGAAAATTAGTTTATATAGGCAGCCAAGTTGCAAATTCATTTGAGGAAAACTAGACCAAAGTAGAAAAATTAAAAACCGTGAAATCGCACAACTATAGTCCTACTCTTCTTTCATGCCAATTTTTGAACCATCACTATGAGAGCAAGTATCTATGTTGGTCTTTCATCTCATTCTTCAAGACGAATGGGATCGACGTAACAGAATGAACAGAAGGGCTTGATGAAGGAGGTTGCGGCCTGATTAGACCAGTTCATGGCCATCTTGTGGTAGACTGAATAAAACAGGATTGGCAAGCCAGTTAGGATGGTGTATGCCACCATAGAAAAACCTGCTACCAAGAGTGTGGACAGTTCCTCCACTTATATGGCCTATGTATCTCTTCATTAAAATGATGCAGCACTTGGAACTATTTACAGAGAGTTCTTGATGACTTTCCATGAGACCCTGGCATATCGGACTTGCAACGTGTTAGCTGAGTCACCAAGGTCAACTCGGACTGCCTTGGTGTCCTCGACGGGTTTGGAGGTAGAGGATAAAGCCTTGTTCGAGTTAGGGGAGCCCTCAAAAGAGGTTGTGATCATGGAGGCCACCAAGAAGCACACCTTTCGCATAGATATGCATGCTAGAAACTGGTCCTAGCAGTGATAATGTCATTGCGGGCCGACATCTGTATCATAAGATAAGTGTAGTTGGGCATAGCCATGAAGTTCACATAGTTTGGTCGTCCCAGAATGACAAGGTAGGTGTCTAGGAAGTCCATCACCTCAAAAGTCTATGCAGAAGTAGGTGCGGTCGCCAAACGTCACTTTTTCCATGTGTCATTGCTTGCTTATTGTGCATGACGATTTTGGATGGTTACTTTGATTGGTCTGGTGCATGAGCGAAGGATATTCATTGCATCTAGTCTCTTGTTGTAGAGTGTGTTGAACTATTTGTCGCCATCCATGAGCACCTTTTGCGGGTGCTTGTCTCTAATGTTGGGGTCGACCAGGAGAGGAAACCTTCCTAGATGGGGACATGGTTGGGTTGGTCCAAACTGTCAGATGTGATGGTTAGTAAGACAACTGTAGGCATGCATTATAGGGCATGCATGGTTCATGTACGACCTCTCCACTACCTTCTCTAAGTGGACAGATGTGTATTTGCCATGCTATTTGCCAGTGCAGTCAGATGCCCCAGTGAACTCACTGTTGTGGTAATTCTTTCCTTTCTTTCTCCACTTTTTCTTGATAGGACAACGATGCTCCATAATCCTCTATTCCACCTCATTCTTGGCCATGCAATTGCCCTTATTAAAGTTGGTGAGGATAGCCTCTTCACCCATGGCATGAGTAGCGGCAATGTTGAGGACCTCAATATGGTGCACGGTTTGAGCACCCAAGGTTGCGAACAAGGGACTTTGCAAGTAGTGCCATGGATCGGATGAAGGCGTTGATGACATCGACATCAGTAATATCCAAGACCTATTTCTCTCCCCTCCCTCCCTATCATTCACATCATCAGAAAACCTACTTATTTTTATATGAGAGTATATATAAAACTACTGACATTAGTAATGTACTTGTCAAAAAGATATTACATTGGTTGTGCTCGGATCTAGCCTACACAATGGCTACAGACAAATTGACAATTAGTACCACCTTGTAAGTCTTCTATATATATAATAGGATATGTAGATTTCCTAGAGCTGGTCTCTATATATGTAAACCGATCAAAACAGAATGAGTTGGCCTGGCGATTTGTGAGGTTGCGCATGCCAAGTATTTGTTGAGGGCATCACAACAACTTATTTTTTGTACCTAAGGTATCAACTTCTCTAGGATATATAGATTTTGTAGGGTCTCTAATCTCTATACATGTAAACCAGTCAAAACACGATCAGCTGATGCTGGGATTGGAGAAAATGACAGAGCCAAAATCATCTGATCGTCTGTTTTCCATGTAGTTATTTCTTTCTTCATATGGTAATCAAAAACATATGCTTATTTCTGATAATGTTGGCAGCTTCATCTATTTGTGTAGCACAAACGACAATGTTTTTTTTTTTGATGAATCGCAAACGAAACTCACCTGTGATACTAATAAATATATAATGTATTTATGTCAATGCCAATGAAGGATTAAAATGATCCATAACCATCCATGGTTGTTGGTTTCAAGCTAAGCCTGAGTTGAGATGATGCAATCAATTATTTTGTTTCGTTGGAGCACTAGTGAAACACCGTACACATACCTCTATCAACATGAATTATTGCGATCGTTCATGTCTCAAATCAAACGAACAGGACGCGCGCCATGCACCACCAACCTTGAGACAATGAAAACGACGTGCATGACACCACAGCAGGACAGAATCTTGGTTGCTTGATTACCTTCCTGATCTCGTGATGATAATGTTCCTAGCACACGTACGGCGTTTTTCTTGGATGCCAGTGGATGGAGGATGGGACGGCGACAAAATGCAAAAATGATGTCTGTATGTGCACTTCCCCTCGTCTTCTTGTTGGCTGCGGAATGTCCGTACGTAGTGCTCCTCCGGCCGTATGTAGACAATGCAATGACGTGTTCTGTTTTGCATGCATACACACATGCTAATTATCTGCTCCTTTGGTTACCTTCCTTTGTATGTTCACCATGAATATTTGTGTAGCCTTCATTGTTTGTTTTATATTCTCTAATATGTTCACCATGAATGAGGATGTTTTGGGGGTTGGCTTGATCTAGATCTATGTGAAGAGAAAGCATAAGTGCGAGGAAAAAAAGAAAATATGTTGTTATTTGTTTGTAAATAAATTGAGAAGAACTAGTGCTAACGACCCTTACACATAAAGGAGAATATTACAAGGAATGCGCAAAAAAAGGATCAAATAGAGCAACAAGTAGAAGGAGTACACCATCAAAGCTAGTACGGAGGCCAAAACAAGTTGTATCTACATACTTTAAGGTGGCCCTTGTGTAGTTCAGCTAGTCATAAGGCTTTTAACCCTTGACTATTAATTAATTGCCTAAATGAAGAAAATTATACAAGTTCATACAAATAACTAGTTAAACGTTGGTTGCACAAATTTATGTGCCCATATCTGCACCTTAGGAGACCCTCCTCTGTAAATGTTTCACAAAACAACAGGCAGATTCAACACAAGGTCCCCTTCACTCGTACAATGCGTCTGTGAGTGGAGGTGCTCTAGGAGACCAAAAAAATGGATCTTTAGAGGGGAGACACTATTTTCTTCAATTCCTAGGAGTTGGATCCAAAAAGGTAAGTTTACCCCTCATATGCTTTTTTAGAGTTATCTTCATAATTTATGTCATCTTTCGAGATAGAACTCGGTTAGTTAAGACAAAATAACACATACATATGATATTTTTACTTCGCATACAAAGAAATATTGGTGGTCATATATATATGATGTTTTTTTGCATTAGTGATCTAACCAACAGTGGATTAATTGTCGGCGGACCTCAAATAGACTTAATTTTTATGGGTTACACAGCCATTTGAGGTCGCAGGGCATCGATACTGACTGGGTGGTATGGTGCTGGGGGACCGAACGAAATGGTGCTAATGCAGCTTTGTACACTGCATGCTATGGGCCTGCCGGACTGTGTCGCGAGTTGCCAGGCCAGCGTTGCCGTGGCCTACAAAGTACTACAAATCCTTGGCGGTCGGAGAAGGCTGTCTGCGCAGTTCAATTGGGCCAGATGCCCAGATGCATGCACATGCAACGCTTGTTACGCTGTCGACTACCGATTGCAGGGAAGGTTAACTGGCACCTGTATGTATATATGTGTGTGTCACCGTGGCATGCATCCGTGGTCCTGCTGGTGCTTGGCTTTTAGGCCTCTATATATAAGGGAAAAAATCTCCAATTACTAGTATTAGTTTTAAAACAGTTCGATTAACAATTAGTTTTGAGAACATGACTACCTATATAGGCTCATGTTGGGAAGTACTCCCTCCGTACTCACAAAAGTAGTCGTTTAGGACAACGACATGATCTCCAAAGCTTAACTTTGACTTCTTGTTTTTATAAAAAATGTTTATCAGAAAGTGGTATATGTATATTTTTGTAGAAATATATTCCTAATGTTTGACTCAAACCTTGTCCGAAACGACTTTCTTTGTGAGTACAGAGGGGGTATGGATTTATAAAATATAAGTTGGAAAGACATTTTCCTTTGGTTAACCCAAGTGCAAATGTTTTTTAATCCAACAAACACACGAACAGTTTTGAAAGGTCCATTAAACTCCAATCACTCATGCAATTTGTGATACTATAAGCACACCTCGCGCGTTGCTACAGGGATCACGAATAAATTTTAGTGGATTATGGGGCATACTGACATGGACAAATAACTACATGTTAGTGGATGACGTGGCTCCATATGCTAGTGGGCTGCTGATGTAGATGTCTTGCAAGTCGGGAACTCGAGATTGACTTATAGTGGGGTTTAGAATTATAAGAGATATAGCTATAGAGATATGAGGTGTAAAAAATGAATTAGGAAAATAATCCCAAACAATGCTTGGATTTTTGTATTTCTAGAAATAAATTATTACTTAATTTTGGAAAGGAGTATTTGACATATTCTTTTTGGAGAAAGCATTTGACATTTTAAAAGAAAAGGAGTTTATTAGGGTTTGAGAAAAGGTAGAGGATATGTTTTAATGCCGTAATATTCTCAATAAAACTTAGTGCAACTAGCTCTATGTTTAAATCCAAATGTTCCCAAACGAGTTTTGTATCCAGAAAAAAAAATTAAAGCACTTCGGTAAATAAGGGTTTATAAAATGTATTCGCAATGGGGATGGTATTTTTTGAATTTGAGTGATCAATTTCCGATCTTAAATTAATACTTTGCAGTAGTTATTTTGTATAAAACATGGGTTCAAACCTGGTTTAAATTAACTAGACTTTTGAATTATGGTGAAAATATTTCCAAGACATTTTCTTCCAAACAATGTACCTTCATAAGTTTTTCAAAAGGTTTGCTTTAATTTCCTTCGGCATAGACTAAAGCAACTTGGCTCAAAACAGTTTGAACATATTAGTTGTTGTCACACCCGGTTTTAAGGAACAAAACCAGGCTAGCTATATGTGTGCCCAGAAAGTCCACACATACAACAACAGAAAGGAACAGTATCAGAAACAATGTTATATAGCGAAAACATACTTATA
>Ga0182004_10000836_pt1 | contig 20679 bp, 23 predicted proteins | sample Sormic07211540_1_FD_120479 | JGI IMG/M metagenome (GOLD analysis project Ga0182004, IMG submission 120479) | Endophyte microbial communities from Sorghum bicolor roots, Mead, Nebraska, USA - 072115-40_1 MetaG | ecosystem: Host-associated > Plants > Roots > Unclassified | place: USA: Nebraska...
ATGGCCGTGGCAGAATGGAGCAAGGAGATCAGGGCAGTGGTGGCGCCGGCAGGATCCGAGCTCCGGGCGTTGGCGGCGGCGAGATTCGGGCTCCGGGCGTTGGTGGCGGCGGGATCCAGTCTCTTGGCAGTGGGAGCGACGGGATTCTGGCTCGGAGCTCCCGGACTCGGCGCGACCCAAGCATGTGGGGATTCCACGGCCGCGTTGGCCGTCATGGACGCGATGCCCTGCTCCGCGGTGGCCATCGTGGACGTAGCGTCGCTGTTCGTGGACGCAAGAGCGGCGAAGGTAGCGGCGTGTTCCGGTTTGGGAGCCCCGGAATCGATCCCGGTGAGATCGTGCCGGACTCGGAGGAAGAGGAAGGCTATGAGATCGTGCCGGACTCGGAGGAAGAGGAAGGCTATGATGATGTGCCGGACTCGAAAGAAGATGGCTGCTATGCCGATGTGCTATCCAAATTGTTTTTAGCCCCTGTGTATTCGGTGGACTGAGAATTGTGTTCGCGCGTGTTAGAAATTTTTGGCGCGCACGCAAGTGATAGCAAACGCTTCAGCTGGTTCAGCCGCTGGATGAGTAGTAAATGACTGCCAGCACGTAGCCCGAAGTAGGTTAACAGCGCATGGCCCCAAGCAGAAAATCAACGATTCATGTGCATTTAATGAGGGGTAGTATAGTCTTTTGGCACCTCCACTAATCTGTCGGAATTTTGCTAGGAATAGCAGCTTTCAGGGACGGAGGGAGTAATAAAAGAAGTTAAAACAACAAGTATTTTGAACTGGGGGCAATAAGTAGGCTGGTAGTAGATTTTAGATTTGTATAGGATTCTGAATTTCTAGTTTCATGTTAGGCACAAGTAAATCTTTTGTTTGTTTATTAGTTGCACCTTAATAATATTTTCAGTTTTTCACTATCATTGACTTTTGTTCCAAGATGGTATATTTGATTACAATTAGTTTTGATTATTATCTCTGTTCTTTTAACAGGAAACTTGAGGATGGTGACATTGTAAATGTTGATGTAACTGTATACTATAAAGGTGTTCATGGTAAAGCCTCTTCTGCCTGATATGAAGTTTGACTGCTGAAATGTACTATGGTCTATTTTTAATTAGCATATGTCTCAACATCAGGTGATTTGAATGAGACATATTTTGTTGGAAATGTCGATGAAGCTTCCAAACAGCTTGTACGTTGTACCTACGAGTGCTTGGAGAAAGCTATTGCAATAGGTGACATTCTTTGTAATTTGACCTTGCTGTATTCCATATATATGCCTAAATTTCTAAACAAAACAAAAGGATTTCCTTTGCTTGATCCTTATTACGTTTTTCTAAGACCGTCAGGTCATACTTGTAAAGGATATTTGACATTTGAACTTAAACATATTCGTGTGCAGTTAAACCTGGAGTTCGGTTCCGTGAGGTTGGAGAAGTCATAAACAGGCATGCTTCGATGTCAGGTTTATCTGTGGTTAGTATTGGATTGGTATAGAAATATAGAATTAATATTTAGTTACTACCTCGATTCTATGTTTGTATCCATGCTCTTGTGATTTATCTTTCCTTCAGGTGAAATCTTATTGTGGCCATGGCATTGGAGAACTGTTTCACTGCGCCCCAAATATTCCTCATTATTCAAGTACGTTTCTTGCAACTATTTCTTATTTATATTTATTGTATTAATGCAGTAAATATGACACTACTGTACAAGCTATGTCATAAGGGTACATAGTGTAATTCAGTTGGAGATATGCTGACAATATTTATTGCAGGAAACAAGGCTGTTGGTATCATGAAAGCTGGGCAGACATTTACAATTGAACCAATGATCAATGCAGGCAAGTTTATGTACTATAAATCCCATATCAGTTCAAAAATGTTTCCAAACACCTGAGTGTTGAGCAGTACTGTTCATATTCTGTAGGAGTTTGGAATGATCGTCTGTGGCCTGATGATTGGACTGCAGTGACAGCAGATGGTAAACGGAGTGCTCAATTTGAACATACACTTCTGGTGAGTACTATGAGTTTCTGTCTTAGAGGATCAATTCTGGAAGCTGTTTATCATGCAGATGATTTTGTTGTGCAAGAAAGAACAAATACGGCACGTGCAAGTGCAATGCTATTAATTCTGTGGGTCTGAGAAAATTTAAAGAGAGTTTTTATCCCTTCAATTTGTTATATATATTCTGTTCTATGCTCCAGGTTACAGAGACAGGATGTGAAGTTTTGACGGCACGGTTACCCTCATCACCGGACGTTTTTCCATGGTTGAAGAAGCCGTGATGGGGCCATTCCATCAACAGCAACAAGAAAGAGATACTGATACACTGGGTCAGCAAAAATTTTTGTTACTCTTTATCAGTCGGTCAAAGCTGAAATTTTCAATTTTTCCAGACCAGAAAGTGATAAGCATGCTACTGCTGAATAGTCTCAACAATTGTCTATCCTGCGGAATTGTTCCTGAGAGTGTGTATTGTTAAGTCGGTTTTCTCCGAGTTACACGAGACGTATGGCTTCTTGAGTTGTGTCACCAATATGATTATGCCATTAAAGTTTACTTTTGACTTCAGAAAACATGATTTCCATCAATTTTAGTAGGTTAATTTTTACTGAATTCAAAACCCACAAGAGCCGCAGCACCCGATGATTGGGAATGTTGCCATCCGCGTCCTCGAAAAACTTTGGCATAGACTTGTAGCATTACAGTTAAGGTGACATTTTCTCGAACTGCAGGAATTTGGGCATTTTTCTTGAACTGCAGGATCAAGAAAAGGCTTTCAAAAACTTGGCAAGAATTACAGCTAAGGTAGACATTTTCTCGAACTGCAGGAATTTGGGAATGTTTCTTGACTGCTGGATCAAGAAAAGGCTTTTTGAAAGCTTGTCTAGAACGTGCCTGTAGCACGTGTATTTCTAAGGATAGTTTCTCTCTTTCTCTCTCTCTCTCTCTCTTAAATTATAAGATCTTTTAGCTTTTGTAGACTAGATATATTGGATAGTAAAATTTATATATCTAGAAAAAAAAATATCTTATATACTACCTTCGTTCCTAAATAACTGTCTTTTTCTCGTACTATAAGTTTGATTAGATTTGTAGAAAATATATGTATCATCTATATTTCCAAATAGATTTATTATAAAAATAGATTGAATGATCCATCTAATAATATTAATTATATATCATAAATTTAATATTTTTATATAAAATTAGTCAAAATTATTTCTCTAGACTAAAAGCAGGAACGATAACAATAGTTATTTAGGAACGGACGAAGTAATTTTGAAAAGAGAAAGTACATATTAGAGCAACTTCAGCAGGGGCATCCATGGCTCCTATTTTGAATTTAGGTGCTCACCCCTATTTTTATTAGCCTAACAAAAATTTTTTACTCCAACAACAACCCCAAATAAAACCCTCAAAGTCTATATCAACATATGGGGATCCACACACCATTGATTCGATCCTTCTTCCGCTCATCCTATCTCCACGCACAGACACAGGGCCGCTCGTTTGGTGACGAGCAGGTCAGGCCCGCTCCTCCCAGCGGCTCGAGCAGGCTGAGGACGCTCCACCCGACAGCGAGCTCGTCGGGCTGCTCCTCACAGCGGCCAGAGCAGGACAACACCGCTTCTCCCAGAGCGTGAGCAGGAGATCGAGCGGTCGTGCAACAGATCGAGCTGCAGAAGAGATCGAGCCACCAGGGAGTGTGCTTGTCGGAGTAGAGGAGGCACCCTCGTCAGAGGTGAGGGATAGAGGGAGCACAGTGGAGGTAGATGCGGGCAACTATGCTCGTGATCGTGCGGAGATAGGAGGAGGCGGTTGTGCTCGTCAGTGGGGAGGCGTACGGTGGCGTGCTTGTCGGAATGGAGGAAGCGCGCTCGTCGGAGGGGAGGGGACGTGTCACGAGCAGGGGAAGACCACAGTTTCGTATGCGCAAGCAGGATGGGGGCCGAGGGGTGATGAAGTGGGTCTGGTGGGAGGATTTTATTAGCCCAGCAAATTTAGAGTCTGTAGTAGGGGCTCTGGTGGAGTTAGATTTTTAACTTGGGCATGCATATTTAGCTATTAAGGCTCGAGTAGAGGCCCTGCTGGAGTTGCTCTAAGAAGCCCTTTTCTTTGTTACATGTAGCGGCTTCCCAACTAGAGTCTACCATTGTGTTTGCCATCTTGCTTGCCCCATCGCCCGCCGAGGAACGAAAACAGATCAAAATATGAATATATGGATACAAATATTTACTCCCTCCATTCCAAATTATAAGTCATTCCAAGAATCTTGGAGAGTCAAATTTTTCTAAGTTTGACTAAATTTATATGATAAAATAATTATTATTATGATACCAACTAAATATCATTAGATTCTTTCTTAATTATATTTTCATAGTATACTCGCTTTACGTTATAAATTTTAGTATTTCTCTCTATAATTTTGGTCAAACGTGAAAATGTTTTGACTTTCCAGGATTATTGAAATGACTTACAATTTGGATGGAGGGAGTATATAATTTTTCCTTGGACTAGGTAGGTAAGGATGAAAAGAAATAAAATGCGAATATATAAATGTGGATATAGATGTTTATAGTTAATTTTTGCTTTTGAATTTGAATGCAGATGCGGATGTTGATATTACTTCAAAAATTATAAATGTGGATATAGATGTTTATAGTTAATTTTAATTTTTTTGAATTTTTGCTTTTCAACACCAACTTTAACCACTCGTCTTATTCAAAAATTTATGCAAAATATTACTTCTTTTGTCGTGGCTTAGTTAAGACGAGTGGTCAAACTTAGGATAAAAAAGTCAAGCATCTTATAATTTAGAATGGAGGGAGTACTATATATCTATAAAAAAGCCAAACTTTGAATATCTATACTTAGATCTAGTATCATACAATGAATATTCGGATAAGCACGAAATTGAAAGGGGCATTGAATATCTAGGCTTAAATATGGACAGACGGGTGGGCTCTAAACCTCGTTTGAGTCATTTCTGAATAAAAGACGTTTTTAATATTTTTGTCCTCCAATATTTTCTCTATATATTGTACGTACTTCAGAGAGTTAACTCATTCTCCTTTGAGTAGTGAGAAACCAGTAGAGAATGACAATATTTGGAGCTCTAATTGAAGAAGCTGTTAGAGGATTTTTTTTTCCACCAGTCTCTATTTCTATCAATGGAAGGATGTAAAGAGACTCTAGAGTTGTTCCTATAGTTTGGAACCAGAGCAATTTGATATTGAGGAAACATACTTCAATACAAGAAGCCCCACAAGAAAATGCTTCTACGAAGGATCCTCGTTTTTCTTTTTTCCTTTTTGCAAATCTCGACACAAACACTTACAGTTACATACAAGCATGTACATTCATCCCAATAAATACATGCACACACCATATCTCTATGAGCATCTCTTTTCATAATGTAATGCCTTCTCATTTTTCATTTTAGAACCCTCGTCATACTCTCCGAAAGACCTCGTCAAACAGTACAGGTCTTCGAGCTGGATAAGAAGTTTCGCACATGGCATATAGGCGCAACTTCTACTTTGATCAGACTTTCCACAAAATTACATCGTCCAACACTACACTCTCCTAACCCCTAGCCTCCAAGCCCCAACCTACCTCATCACCAGAAAAAAAGAACGAAAATCCAAAAACAACCCCACTCGTCCAAACAGATAGAGATATTCGATAGTGTGCACTAATACAATTGCCACCTTTGGTCGAAAATAGGATGGAAGGCCAACGAAAATCTCAAAACAACGCCAATCATCCTTAGTATCCGCTGAAATCGACCAACGATGAATAAGATTTGTTCTCATCGTTCGAAGTGGCAACCGTTCTTCTTGTTTCTTGGTTTCCAGACTTCTGTGTAGTGGTCGCCCTGAAACCAGCCATCTCGTTGATTTCTGACCTCCTGCGCCTTGCTTCCTCCGCATCTCCTTCCCAGCATGTCTCCGCAAGTAATTCCTGAGCTTTATCTATATTCTCCGACATAATAAGATCATCTTTTTGCAGCAGCACAAGGTACACCTGGTCTGCTGCAGCTTTTCGGATCTGTAAGATTGTAGAGTATTTGAGCACAGCTGATCCTTGTGTCAAGTTCTGCGTTCTCAGACAAGAAATGATAAATGTTACCTTGGGGTATCTGTGGCCTAGGAATGTGAGGAGTTGAGAAAATGCCTTAGTGCAAGTTCCATCTGACTGTGAAGAAATGTATCCAAGGATTGAGAGACCTGCACATAACTTTGTGAAATCCTTGGATCCCTTCAGCTCAGAGCCCACCGAATCTACCAGTCCACTGTAGAACTCACTGTACCCCTGTTAAATGTGTTAAAAAAAACATAAGGCATAAGAAAACATTGTAAATATAACTATGAAAGCGAGCAAAGTGTTCTTTTGGCAGTAAAAGCATTTGATCAACATGAGATAACTAAGTTTCTAGATGTAGTATTATTCCCTGTACAGTTAAGGTTGAAATTTTAAGTTATTGAAGATTGTACTAACAACAAATGGTACATTAATCTTTTGATGTTATCAGATGATGATGCCCAACTTTTGTAAGGTTCCATTTGTAGCCTAACGGAAATCATCTTCGCTTATCTGCAACTAGATGTTCATTGCTGAAGTAAACTCACCTCCTTGTTCAAGAAAATCTTTTTACTGAAGAGAGCCTCAATAGTCTGCAAATACAAGGCTATTGTTAGATCTAAAAGATCTTTTTTTTTTACAAAAAAATGTGCCATTAGAATGTCATGTTTTGGAGATATGCCACTACAATTCACGATTTCACATATCTGGAACCATAGCACTATAATTTCCTAAAAATAAAATATGTATAACATCAAATGTGGGAGAAAAGAGAATGCGGACTCATGTGTACTTCACTATTTCAGACCATGAAACAAAACTGAATTAGCAGCACCAGTCATAATGACATAACAATAAATAGATGAGTTTGAATGTAGAAAAAATTACATCAATTACTACTGAAGGGGAGCACATCTATTAGATACACAACCACAAAAAAGCTTTCAAAGCCCTGTGCTAACAGTACATCGACAGTAAATACTTTATTGGACGCCTAGCCACAATATAGCATTTACACGCAACATATTAAAGATTTAGGCTCAAAAATATAATGTCATTAGACAGTGTAGATAAGCCTTTATTACCTTCAATGTGGGAGTAATTACACGATCACATTTCTGGTAGTGCTGGAGGACCCATAGAAGATCAGAACTCAATAGATACTCTCTACTTTTCCCTTCACAATTAGTATTGATGTCTGAATCTTGGAGATACCCTACCAAAGCTGTCGTTGAAGCTTTTTTCAAAGACTCCTGCAATCCACCTGTAGAAATCACGAGCCCTGAGAGCACAGACTTGCTATAATAGCTGACCTGAAGAAGTTTCACCAATCGTGGATATGATACAGTAGGAACCTAAAGGTAAAATGTCAACGAGTTAATAACACCACCACCAAGTCATATAATATCTACAAATTGGCGACAGCATAATCCATGTTGTAAATAATTATTAAGGCAATATTTTGATTTTCAGAAGGCAACTATTCGTTCATAGAACATGCACTTATAGGTCAAATACTCAAATTCCATTACTTTAGATTCAAACCCCATTTTGAACATGACTATGGTTTCTGGAGCAAGAGAACTAATCTGGTGAGATACTGGGCAATATCAAAGTTAAAGGCAGAATAGGTAGCTCTCACTAGTCATAACAAACCAGTGCCAAAACTAGATCTCATTTTGTTCCATGAGTTCTCACAATCACTTACCGCCCACTCCAAATCTGTGCTGTTGGGAATAATTTCTTCCAGCAGTTCCCTGTGTGGTATAAATGGGATGAGGTGTTCCTGGTGGTACAGAATTCTCTGCAGGGTCTTGATAGCTATTTCTCTCATCTTATCTATTTTCTCAACTGCTTGTTTTGCAATTCCTGCTACCAGATCCTGTGCAATGCCAGAATCAAATAGCCGGTGTGCAGTACTACTTGCATTTACTTCCATATCACCCAGTTCAGACTCATGGCCAGTGGCTGATGCTGCTCTCAATGCAACAATATCTCTCTTGCAGAGGATGAAGCTGCAGCGTACTAGTGCATCCATTGCTGCTTCACGTACCCAAGAACCCACATCTCCTCTGTTGTCCACAGCATAATCGTCGAGTGCTCTAAATAAAGCTCGCACGACATAATCTTTTATGTATGCATATAGAGAATCTCCACCATTTGAGCTCTGATCAAAAGATGCTGTTAGCGTATCGCAAACCGAAATTAGCCCCCTAACAGAGTTCACACGTGCTTCAGCATCAGGGTCATCAGGCTTATCCTACAAAACAGATCACACCAGAGTTTTATTTCCAGTGTTAAAACAACAGCAACAAAAAGAAGGTAGGCGGAATAACTTCTCTATTGCTGTAGGCTGTGCTTATACAACAATGAGTGTACATGCAAGGAAAGAATAAAGAAAATCCTCTAATGTCCTCTAACCTGGCGTCCTGGCCTAATTAATACAGGCTATAAAAGTACATGAAGATATGATCTTCTATTAGGACCAGTAATGACTGAGATAGCAAGGCCAGTAATGGCTAGGATAATGTCATTCTAACAGTAACATCTTATGCTTTATCTTCTTTTAATTTAATAGGTAATTCCATTACCTCAATCGTGCATGAGCTACAGAGTTTACTCATGACAGGCATCCATTTCAACATCAAGAATTTGTATGGTAATATTCCAAGGGCCAGCGCAGCTCCTCGTCTTGCAGCCACATTTGGGTCATCTAGAAGTGCCACATATTTTGAAATAATATCACTTGCAATTTTTTCACCAGAAGATACCAGGTATGTTGGAATAAAATGCTTCAATGCCTCAACAGCAGCACACTGGACAAATTGACAATGAAAATATTCAGTCTACAAACATAGATGGCTAGTACCATATTAGTACAGCATCCGGAAAGTACAGGTACACAAACAAAAAGGAGATTGATGATGATGACATAACGAATGAATACGAGTAAGATGATAGTACTGGGGGGCACTCTGATTCAATGCACATCGAGAGAAAAGTAAACTTTCACCTGTATTTGAGAATTGGGATGCCTCAAATTCTCATTAAGGGTTTCCAACAAACTTTTCTTCGTCTTGTCATTCAAGGATATCCCAGCTATAGAAATGCATGAAATGAATCGAGAAACAGCAGAGCGCATGATCTCTCCTCCTTTGCCCCGATAAAGGCGCGCTTTTTCGATTGCAGGAACAATACCTGCCAAAGCTTTCTGCATGTCTAAAAAATAAAGATAAAGGAGCAAGGTCACTTTCCAGGTAAGCAGCTTAAAAGTTAAAACGTTAAAATGATAAGTATCGCAAAAGTGTAAGGAATAATATGTATGACAATTCCACCATTTACCTGTAGTAAAGGTAAAACCTAGCTGGTACAACTTTAAAGCAACCTCGCCAGCAGCTAAAGTGGCTCCATGTCGAGTACACAAGTCCGATGATAGAGTGCACGGAACTAACTTTTCAAGGGCATGTCCAGCAAAGTAATCCATATCATATTGTACAAGCAAAGAAAGCGCCTGAGCTGCCAGCTCTCTTAAGCTTTTCTCCTAGAAAGGAAGAGAAATCAGCCTAAACAATGTATTGAAACATAGCAAGTATCATCTCCTGTGTCAAATTTATGAAAAACAATGGCCCAAGAGATTAATTGTCACTAAAGCGCAGCACAAGTGGGAGAAGAGGGGAGAAAACTTTAAAAAATGTAAGATAAAGTTTGATGAAAGGCAGTACAAAATTGGCGTCATAAGACGAGAAAAAAAAAGTAGTTTAATTGCTGCAGCGATAATATACAGAAGTTTTACTTTTAAAAAATAATATACAGAAGTATCACTACAGGAAATTTACATCGCTAATGATTTTAAATTCAGTTTCCCAAGTCCAGTTCCAGGTAAGGAGTGCAGAAACTCAAGAAGTTAATAGGAATTGCGGCACAGGTAAAAAGTGTGGAAACTGGAAACACTGAAAATGCATTCTCATTCAAACCATAAATAATTGCAGAGTATGTACCCAGTGAGTTATTTTATTGCAAAGTAGCTCATCTGCAAAAGGATAAAGATACTCCTTGTACTGAGCAACAGAAACAGCAACATTCAGATAAGAGTTTGATCGGGAAGCCAGTGCAAAGTAATCTGTTGTATTCACAATATCAATGCCATGTGGAAAAGTTCCCTGTCTTCCAACATTCTCTTGAAAGGCAGCAGAAGCAGCTCTTCTGCAATTAACCTACCATCACATAGACAATAAGGATCAGTAAGATAAATAATGTAGTCAAAATAGTATGGGACCAGAAGTACAGAACATCTGGGTGCAACAAATGTAAATTAGAATAAGCTTGCCTCTCGATCATAACAAGCAACTGTTAGAAGGTGGGGAGCAAGTTGTTCCAAGACAGCCTTCATATCATAATTGGTATAAGCTCGACCAAATGCCCAACATACATATGCTGCTGCATCTCTTACATGTGACCCAATGCTATGTGGACCTCTTCGTACATCATAGTGTAGAGCCTGCGTCATGAAATCAATTGAGACAGTAAGCTTATCTTACTGAACCAGCACTAAACATATAAATACTTAATTGTCTTAGAAATTAAAATGTGTTATCAAATATAGGTAACCATATAAGATATGTGGCAGATTGAAATCAACACCATGGAAACAAGCCATGAGCTAACTATTCAGAAACATTCTGTTTGTTAAGCAAACATTGCAAAAAGAAATAAAGGAAAGGACATTGTGCACCTTTACTATAACAGGAACAACATCAGGAAAGCTAGAAGGCAACAATAACCCTCTCCGAGCAAGTTCAGCCAAGGCTAAACAGCCTCCATGCCAGGAGCCATCACCCTTCATAGTTCAAAAGGCATAAGTTATTGCATTAGTGATACAGAGCTGAGCAAACTAGCAGTTTGCCAAGCTTAAGATAAACTGAGATATATCTATAAACAACCAAAGGATGTTATGAAGTCCATAAGTTATACACAGACCTCCCCAGGAGAAAAAAGTTGCAAGATTGATGATAGCACTTCTTCCGACAATGCAGGTGTTAAACGTGCAGTTATCCTACCAATTCCTTTGGCAGCAGACCACCTTACAATTGTATCCTGACACAGAATCAAAGAGCATTTGCCTTTCAAAAACAGCAGTGCTTGAGACTAAATGGGAAAGATGAATAACTAACAACTTATTCCCTTAATGCAACTTCATCTGGGATGACAAATGCTAGTAATTGCATTTCATGGCCCAATAATACTTTGGTATTTTAACATGCAAAAAATCATAGTAGCAAGTAGGCCAGACTCCCTACTGTTTTCCTAAGAAAGTACATGAAACAGTGAGTCATGATTTCAAATTGTGTACATAAGTTCTCATATACACAGTTTTGAGAATTTATTTCATTTCAGATACCACCATTGCTCCTGCATTCATGTCCTTAGAGTGGGAGGCAGTTGTGTTGTTTGAAGCAACCCTGTTCACAAATCATAGTAGCATACAGGAATCTACACAGAAAAGTTTCACCAACTCGATTCTAAGCAATCAAACCAAGAATTGATTAATAAATGGATTTAAAGTTCAGTAATACTGATGAATAATTCTAGAAGTTCAAACAATAAAAGGCTCTGTGTGTGTGTTTTATTTTATGTACTCCCTCCATTCCAAATTGTAAGTTGTTCTAGCTTTTCTAGATACATAGCATTTTGCTACGCGTCTATACATAATGTATGTCTACATGCATAGCAAAAGCTATGTAATCAGAAAAGCCAGAACGACTTACAGTTTGAAACGAGGGAATATTTGTTAAGATTTGAAATGCAGTGGAGGTAGACTGGCAGGTGAAGGTCCTTGTAGGGAAAAGAGGATATAAGCCGGCAAGCAAAGAGAGAGAAAGTAACAAAATGGGGTACAATACAAGCAATCATATAACTGTAAATATTACCACCACGTTCTGGAAAATAAAATCAAAATTTTACATCATAATATCAGGATAAGAACATACTGAATCCCTCAGACCAGTCAATAGCAAGTCGATAATCTCTTCTACTATTTCTGGAACATCCATATCTTCTTCCAAAAAACACATGCCTATATGATCAATATTAACTCGTGCGTTTGATCCACTTGAATACACTTCTCCAGCTGTATAACTTGAAAGGTTTGCACCCAAGGAACTGCTAATTGCCTGCATCAGGTCAAAACAGTGAGCCCTGTGGTAGAAATTCCCCTTACAAGCTACAAAGCATAGAAGACTAGACTGAAGAAACAAATCAAAATATGAAAACATTCTCATAAAAGAAAATGTAAAACATGTAACAAATTATTGATTATTTCGTTCTTTTGTTAGTCATCTGCGGAACTCACACGAACAGTCAATAAAGCAGGTGGCATTGTTAAAGGCACGATGTGCTTTGGATGAAGTTTAGTTTACTGCCACCTAGCTGATACATTTACATGATTATGCCAATGCGCCAAGACAATTTATTGGCATCTGCTTAATTCTCACCAGATTCAAATACTGAGAGTACTGTATTCTCCGATGTAGAATCCAGCATATACGTGAACTTCCTTCCAGAAATAAATACAAAATATTGACAAGTTGAAGTGTTTCTATGCAAAAAAATCACCCAAAATTGACTTCTGACAGATTGTAACTCAAAAAGAACTCCCATTATTAATCCCAATAAGAAATTAAGAATTAGTACTTTGTATTGAAAATGTTTAATCAAGACACCTTCCATGAGAACTTTACTGTTCAGAGTCAGCAGATCCTATCAGCAGTTGTGTACTCTAAATAATCCAGCTATGAATGTTTCCTTAACAGATCAGGAATTGGAGCTCCAGCATAGTACAGAAGCTCTTCAGAACTGATACTCTATGAGTGGTTCGCATATCTAAATCTGTTGAACAGTTTTCCATGATCTGGATATGATTTGGAGTTCTACATGGTGCATACAATATAATCAGACTGCAAGAACATGTCAGTCAGATGTCCTAATAAATTTCAGGAGACCTATGTACTGAAACAAAAGTATCAGGTACTGCAACAATAAACCACTTTTACCTCATACTAAATGTCCTATTAACTTTACAAGGACACATGCATGTAACAAACAATCTAGATGCTCTGTGTGCGCCAAAAAAAAACGATTTCTTAAGCACCATATGGTTGGGTTTTTCATATTCAAGTCAAAATATGAGTCATGATTGTGAAATACTGAGACCTATTTATAACAACAATAAGAGATTGAAAACCTTATACCGCCATGATGGCGAACGTGGAGGCAAGCTAATGAGAGCAACTCTCTGGGCCAGTTTCACCAGGAATTTTCTAAGAAGTGGACTCCTGGCTGAGACATTAGTCTTCATCACAATTGAACAATCACTCCAAGTACCAGAAACAGCATCATGCAGTGCTCTACGGTTACCAATCTGCAAGAAGAGGCAAAAAGAAGACATCAAACTAAATTAACGATATGTAATCGTGAAAGCAAATGCTCATATATATTCCCTGTTGACAACCACAAAAGAGAATCATGTGTGTAACAGAACTCCTATTAAGAGAAAATGAAATAGAGAAACTACAGGTCTGAAGGAAAAGATATATCCACCACATGTAGAGAATATTTAAAAACTGAAAAAAATAAGACACATACAAACCTTAAATATTGATGCTAAAGCTTCCACTATACCAATGGATCTAAATTGATCGACAAAGTCATCTGTTACAGACAATAACATCTTGTGTGCCCAGTCCATAAAACTGAAAATAAAGAGAAGCAGGAGAACTCAAAACATTGCCCAATGCAATGTTGAATAGAAGTACAATGAAATGGTCGAGTGTTTGATATTGATGTTCAATAAATCTTTGTTTTAGTGATAATGGTAATCCTTCAGTGATAGGATTCCTTCGAAGGTACAGTTACTACAGCAATTTGAAACAAAAATGAATGTGAGTTGTACAAAAATAATTGTAAGAATCACCTGCTGAAAGCCTTTGCCATGTCAGGACGAGTCAAGAGCCTTGCAAGCAATAATCCTGACATCCTTCTCATTGGACCAGAACTGGAGAGATAATCCTTACAGATGTCCAATATTCTTGTCACCAGTGGAACGACCTCAGGCCCATCCACGTTATCAGCAGTAGCAATGCTTGTATCCACAGTGGATATGTCAAATGGGATCAGGACCAGTATATAAAGCCACAATAGAACAACACATTTAGTCTCCATTTCTCCTGTGCTCTCTTGCCTAAGAGCAGTGGCCGAACTCATTGTATGACACTTCTCAAGGAGAGCAACTGCGAGCTCAAGATCTGAAACCTGGTGAGGGAAGAATCTGATGACACTCTTGTACCCGCACACTGTGACAAGGGTGTAGATGATGATACACAGAGGCTTGATAATGTCAAGGAGTTCATCAGTACCAGCACCAAGTTCCATTGTCTTTGACCGAACCAACGACATAAGTGGTGAGACAATGTTCTCCAGGTATGGCTCTAGTAGTTGACCCTCTTCTTGATATTTGTCCATCTATTGCTCAACAGAAAAGATAACATTTATCATGGAAGCTCTTAAGCATGATAGTTTTGGCATAAAGTCATTTCAATCATTCACTTAAAAAAGTCCGTTCAAAGATTGATGCTCTACAAATACTAACACTGGATATATGGAAATAATACGTACAGATTTTTCTTAAAAGTGCTTTCATAATAGCACAACTTTACTATGTTTTACAAACATAATATTACTGAAAGTAGTGGCCAAAGTTGCACTCAGGAGACCATGTTGATGTCTAATATATCGTTCATCTGCGAACCAAGTAAAATCAATAATCCCTCCATTCCAAAATGTAAGGTGTTTTGGTTCTGTTCTAAGTCAAATATCTTCAAGTTTGACAAAGTTTATAGAAAAAATGTAGCAAAATCTACAAAACCAAATTAGTTTCATTAAATCCAGCATTGATTTTTCTATAGTTTATTTGCTTGGTGCTGGACAGTTCCTATGTTTTTCTATAAATTTGGTCAAACTTGAAGATGTTTGACTTAGAAAAACTTGATAAAACACCTTACATTTGGAACAGAAGGAGTATAACTCTTTACACTTAAAGTCAGAAATAGGATGGCTGGGTATTATCTAAATATATCAGTTATTTTCCTAATGCTAATAGTTTCCACATCATGTGGAACTTTGCCTCTTACCTTTTTCTATAGAGGTGGTAATAGATCAGTCATAACTCTCTCACAGAACCTTTTTTTTACCAGGGAAAGCAGAATGTAATTCCTAAACAACATATCATTCTAGGACATAGGATTGATTCATGTAAGTCATTTGTACCTCAGCTCAGCTTTTGCTATCCTATATTAGCAATAAAATGTGCATTCACAGATTAACCTCAACCAAACAGTTTAAACTTCCTCCTAGACGACTAAAAGGTTGCAAGATATTGTACATCATATCTTCGAATTTGGCTGTTGTGCATTTAAAAGCAGACGCTAAAGCAGATTATATCATTCAAAATAACCAAACAGAAGTCAATGTTGCTCTCAGAGCTACACACTCTTCTCTCAGAGATCTAAGGTTCACCGGCAGGGGGCATTTGGATATAGGGAGAAGAGAAGTTTGCTTACGATAGAGCGGATCCTGTGGACATCGGCGGATTCGGCAACGCCGCCGCCGGCGACGATGCTGCGGAGGATCGCGGAGACCAACTCCCACTCCTGGAGGAAGTACCTGCGCAGGACGACCTCCTTGGAGTCGTGCTCATCGTCACCGACGGCGGTACGATCAGCGGAGGCTCCGGCATCAGCAGGGGATCCCGTGGGCTCGGACGGGGCGGGCGTGGCGGCATTAGATGCCCAAGCAGCGGCTGCGGCGGCGGTTTCCTCCATAGCCGGAGCTCGGGGTGGCTGTTCGACTGGTGGCAGTTTCCGTGTTTGCAGTCGGAAGGCGTCTTTCGGTATTCACCTTGACACGAAGAGTCGAAGACTAGCCGCCCTTCTGCGAACTGTCTCCCATAGTCCCTTGGACGAAGCAGCCTCCTCACCGTCGGAGCGATGCGGCGCGGCGCCTCCGGCCGGCCGTCGGGCACGGATGGCTCAGACTTTTCCTACCGCATGGTCGTCGAATCCCGTAAGCATCCACCGCCCAGACCCCCCAAAGCCTCGCTTCCAACGCCTCTCTTATAACCTCGCAATTTTGCAGGGTACCAGAGGGTCGCCGATGGCAGATCCCGCCTCGCGCGCCTCATCCTCGTGCAGGTGACGGCAAGCTTGGCTCCTGGACTGGCTCCTCCATCTCTTGCCGTTGTTGGCGGTTGTTGATCTGATGAGTGTCTATGGTGGTTTGCTCCTACAGGCGCTGCACCTAGTGGTCGGAGGCGCGCTTCTGTTGCTGTCGTTGTCCAAGGGGGCGGCGGTGAACAAGTTCGCCGTGCTGTCCGTGGCCGCGGGATTCGTGGCTATAGTGGTTGGGGAATTAGGTGATATTGCTGTGTTAACCTCAATTCTGCTAGTTCCATACTTCCTTATTTCTTCCACCAACAAAAAAGAACTAGGTCGACCTAGATCTTGAGCCTCGAGTGAAGAAAACCACAATAGGAGATTACAACTTTTCAAGTCTTAAGTTCAATATAAAAGGATACTTGGCACTGATAAAAAGAAGAGGTGTCAACTAGAATGTCATGGGCAGTGAAATATGAAATTCTACGTCAGTTGTCAATTTTTCATTGACGGGCTTCTCGGTTTCTGATTAGTAAGATAGGAGAGGGATTTTTTCAATACTCTTGCCATGGATTAAGCATTCTGCTGTAGTTTGCCAGAATAAGCAAGCTGGTATACTATCATCTTGCTCTCTTTGTCGACACCATTCTTTTTTTTTCTGTAAAAGTGGACACCATTCTATTAGGATCAGCTGGTAGTCTTTAAAGCTTACCTCATTATGGACCTTCCAAACCAACCATTATATTATATAAATCTCCACATATAAGCTTCAAACTTTCTCTAGATGCCTTTGGCATATGGGCTTTTAAAGAAATAACACCCCCATTCATGTTTTCCTCAAAGGATATCCTTTTTCCAATGCCATATCAATCATACTTTGTCGGATTATTGATTCATTCTAGCTGATGTTGTTATTTGGTTATTCATCACAGGGCGAAGGCGGACTATGGCAGTGCTGCTTCGGCTTTACACAAGCTTGTCATCAATTGCGGTTGCATTCTCTGTGACGTGCATTATCCGGTCAGAGTTGTTCTTGAAGGTTTGGGTTATGAAATTCAGAATCTCGCTGTTTTGCAAGTCATGAGAGTGGAGATGTATATCTTGCAAGTTTATTATTTTTCTGCCTCTTGATGCCATCCAATTAAAAACATGAGCTCGGCCTTCATTTTTGAAATGAAACAGGTTGTCTCATTAAGATCGTTACTTCATTTAGATTGCAGCTTAAGCAGCAATTATAGTCTTATTGTTCTCACTTTAGTCCTGCCAATGGGGTTAATTAATGACTTAACAGAATTGTGCTCATTCTCAAGAGTCAAGATGGGCATTGCATAGTGCAACTGTGAATTAACAAAACGTGCAGTACAAATTTTGCAAATGGTACCCTTTTGTAGAACCTTTAGAGGTAGGTAACCCCAAGTTGAAGTCCCACCTGAGGAGTACGTTTGCAAGAATGAGACACAAAAGTATCGAAATAAAGTAATGACCTTCAGCCTGCATGGGTAGTGTTTGATACCAAGTTCAATGCAACATGGGCTTGGCTTGATGTGAATCTTCTTAAACGAGGGGTGTCCAGGACTATCTAGAATGTTTGTTTTTAAGTTAGATGTAAATGTAAGAATTGTCCATGATTTCATTCAATTTTGGATCTGGCTTTATGATACTGCTGAATAAACTAATCGAGCATTAAGTGGTGGCTCCATTTTGTTGGTGTAACACTCACCAACAAAAAAATTGATTCGGGTGTCAAATCAGCACAAAAGAGAAGGCAAAATTACCTCTAGTACTGAATGTGTTGGTAGTGAATCCATGTTCCCAAAACTATGTCACCAGATATAAGGCCGACAAATTGAGGCCAACTTCATCTTTGGGATAATCCAGCTATGAGGAAGCTGGATTCTCCACATTGAGTAAGGACAGAGCATCAGCATCACATTAGATTTGACAAGTTCGGCAGAAGAAAAATATCTGTAGATAGATCAAGGAAAAAGGATGGATGATATTATCTCGATCAGTGCGAAAGATCATTCCCTTTCATTGTCATGCCCATACCCCCGCAGGTCGAGTTTTCATTGTCATGCCCACATGGCTGAAGTAGTTTACTGGTATAACATGATACCCATATCTTAATCTTAATAATTCCACCAGCAATAACTCAGGCAGATTTCATCCTGAAAGTACCTGTCATGTTTGTGCCATTATTCCAGTGTTAGATAAACTTGAATTAATCTTAGGTCTTAGTCAATTTGAGGCATTTTGTTTTCTTTTGCTTTCGTTCCTCCTGGGTTGTATGAATTAGTCTTTTGCTCTATGAAGTGATAATTATAACAAGCATTGTGGGAGATGACATCAGCTATTTGCATTTGGTTGTTGCCTAGGTTATGAAGCAAAACACAGAGGCCATCACAAGCTATGAAATGCTTGATGCTGTTCGTGTTGCTCTTGGTAAGTTATAGCTAAATCTCTTAAGTTATAGTCAAAGTATTTGTTGCTAACTTTTGTGGTCTGCGTTCCTTCACCGTGCTAGGTATCCTGCTGCAAATGGTGGTTATAGCTACAACTACCAGACTCCTGCAGAATATGTCTCCTCCCAAGAGAGCTTCATGAATGCTGTGACATTTTAGTTTTGTTTCCATTAGAAAGGGTACAAACTTCGAGTTAAATACCGGCCAAGTGCAATAGTCTCGTAATGAAGCTGGCAACTGGTGTACAACTTTGTCAGCAATCATGGGTTATTTGTTTCCTCTTTCCTTTTTCCTTTTTTTTTACTTCTTCCCTTTTGCTGGGTATGAAAAATTTGTAGTGGTTGACGTGCTTTGCGAGCTAAAGGCTAATGGAGCATGTGTTGGTAATCTCATTTTTCATGTTTGTGTCCATGTTTCTGTTGCGCTGGAAGTTGCTACTCACCAAGTTCTTTCATGTGCTGAATTCAACTCTCGGCAACTGGTACCTGTTCGGTGGGGTAGGGGGGGGGGATCAGTCTGGACTATTTCCATGCCACACTTACGTGCACCCTTTAGGCCTTGTTTGGATGTTATCGGATTCACCTCAATCCACATGTGTTGGAGTGGATTAGGGTGTAATTTAGTTCAAGTTCCACTCCAATCCACCCCAACACATGTGGATTGATGTGAATCCGACTACATCCAAACAAGGCCTTATGGATTTTTCATACATAGACGTTTACATGCATTTAACGAATAAGAGAATTGGAGTTTTTGTTCAATTGTTTCTCTTAAATTTAAGCGATAGTCACATGCGTTGGATACTTGGATGCATGTGTATGGACATGGTGTGTGCTCATGAGTGCCATGGAACCGTCCTATTGATTTTTTTTTTCCATGTTTCGATTGTGGGGTTGTTTGGTTCCTGGCCACTAGCAGCCATGCAAGTTGTGGTGCCGTCACAGAAGTGTGGCGGAGAAAAAGGCTGCGACAACTGTAGCTAAAATTAGCGCTGACGGGGAACCAGAACCCACCAACTGTATCTTGCTGAAAGCCCAAGATAACCATCCAAGTGTCACCTGCAGAGTGCAAACTGTCGATGAGAATGCCAATAATTCTGTCGATATCTTTGGTTGTCGTGTCTGTTGTGCAAATATGAATCGATATAACCTGTAACTACTCTCCATTTCCTGTGTTCATGCCTACAGGCTACAGTGAATCTGCGGTCGAATGGAATGTCGCCCATGGAAATCTGGATCTCCTGACATTCTGCTGGTACCGACGAGCGCTTGGCCTTTTGGAAGTTTGGATAGGCTTCGGTGTGTGTAAAGTGTACTCCCTCTCCACAAAATAATGTAATTATGAACGTGTCCGTCGAATAAGTTCAAGTTTGAACAAGTTTATACTAGTAAATAGTAGTAGTATTTATGTCTCCAAATAAATCTATAACTAATTTAATAGTAATTTTTTTATCATAAATGTTAATATTTTTTATATATGGATCTAGTTAAAGTTCAAATTGTTTAATTTATCAAAAGCCTAGTTATTCGAACCGGACTGGACCGGCGGTTCGACCGGTAAAATACCGAACCGGAGCCTTCACCGGTCCGGTTCACCTTAGAGGATCGGAATGCAATCGAACCGGTGAAAACCGGTTGAACCGGCCGGTTTTCTGGTCAAACCATTGAACCGGGCGGTTTTATGCGAACCGGTGATGTTTTGAGTTTTTTCAAAGTTACCTCTCTGGATGTTCAGAACGACATGGTCTACTCAGGGGTATTCATGGAAATTGCATCTTTAGGGCTTCTTTTGGCGCTGGGCGGCTTGGGGAGGGAAATGTCTGTTGTTTGTGTTCATGATTGTCTTTTTAGCATGAACTTGTTTGGAACTTTGTTACCAGTTTATCACGGCATCATGCATGTTGTTATTTTTTGTATTAAAGAACCTG
>Ga0182004_10000837_pt1 | contig 20678 bp, 20 predicted proteins | sample Sormic07211540_1_FD_120479 | JGI IMG/M metagenome (GOLD analysis project Ga0182004, IMG submission 120479) | Endophyte microbial communities from Sorghum bicolor roots, Mead, Nebraska, USA - 072115-40_1 MetaG | ecosystem: Host-associated > Plants > Roots > Unclassified | place: USA: Nebraska...
TAAGCAGCTTTGTTTAATATCTTTATACCCATGATGCCTAGAGATAACTTGCTGTTATTTTGTTTAGTGACATAACTAATTATTGCATTTATCATATCCATAGTTGTATGGGATGCTCCTGCTAAAATGAAGATCATGCCTACAGCCCAGTTACCCCATTGCCGTGGTCAGTAAGTAGTGCTTGCTTTTTGGAATCTTGAAACTCTGCTGAGGAATCACATTTTATAGATTGGATTTATTCAACACTATTTTGAAGTGTAACGGGCTTCTTTCTATACCTGCAGATTTCAATATGACTATTTACCAGTGTGCTAATGTTAAGATCTAATCCAATTTTTGCAAGGCAAAGCTTAGTATATTAACCATTTTCTGATTTTTTTGTCTTCTTTAGTTGCGTTGTTCGCTACCCATTGAAATATTTACTTATTTTCCTTTGCTACCAAGATGCGTAAGCAGACCGTGTACTCTAGGTGCAAGATCATGCAATATTTGTTTACTTAGTGAATAATGCTTTTAAGAAAGTACTTAATTATCAAAAGAGGCCACATCAACCAAATAACAGATTCATTGCTTTTAGTTATTATCCAGATATATGCTAGCCAATTATTTTATTGCTCCATCATAATCTATGAACGTCATATGTTATGCCCTTTTCTGTACATAATCTATGAACGTCATATGTTATGCCCCTTTCTATTTACAGAGTACTCCATGATACCTAATCACCAAAAGAGGAAGGCTACATTGCTTTTACCCCAACTGGTTGCATATAGCTATTTATTTGCATATAGCTTTACCATATCTGATTATAAAGCTGTGTATATCGAACAGACTAGCTTTTATTCTTCAAATCATGGTAGGGAGCCCGAAGGGCGCCGGATGTTCTATTATCCATTAAATGCTCTATACTTTATAAATATAGATTAGTTTGCTTTTGATTGGACCAAAAACATTGAAACATGGTAAGTGTTTTAAATGGATTCTAGTCAGATGAACTTATACACTAATTGACTTGTAGTTATTAACATCGAGTTTATTGGAAAACAGGTACATCAATTGACTTGTAGCTATTGTTCACGTAGCTATATGGACTACGTTTATCAGTACATGGCTAGGCAGAACCAATACGTCTTTAATTCAACTCCATACTAATACTATACTCAAGTTGTTCTAACTTGTATGACCATACAAATATAGATTATTAGATGATAAATTATGTAAGTCATGAATTATTTATTAGATTATAAAAAATAAAGAATTCAAAGATTTTAGCTATATGGACTACGTTTATAAGTACATGGTTAGACGAAAAACAATACATTTTTAATTGAACTCGATACTAATACTATACCCAAGTTGTTCTAATTTATATAAGCATATAGATATAGATTATTTGATGATAAAGTATGTAAGTTATATGGATTATTTATTAGATTATAGAACGATAAAGAGTTAAAAGATTACTATATTTGTTTTTTTTATTGTTTTTACTTATACAAAAAAAGATGGAAGAAAAAAGTAGAAAGAAAAAGTCACGTACATATCTCACGCAGGGAAGTGAAAACAGAAAAAGAAAAAAGAATCGGGAAAGAACGATGAGAACGCCTTTCATTGATAAAAATGGGATCGGGAATTTTTTTTTAGTGATGGCCAAGACCAAGTCAATTTATAATTATAGGTTGGATAAAAATCTAAGGTGGACTGAAATTTTACCTCTTTATTATTAGGTATAAAATATAAAAAAAGATGGAAGAAAAAAGTAGAAAGAAAAAGTCACGTACATACCTCATGGAGGGAAGTGGAAATAGAAAAAGAAAAAAGAATCGAGAAAGACCGATGAAAACGTCTTTCATTCATAAAAACGGAATTGAGAATTTTTTTTGGTGATGGCCAAGATCGAGTCAATTTATAATTATAGGTTGAATAAAAATCTAAGATAGACTGAAATTTTACCTTTTTATTATTAGATATAAATATAGAATCATACATTCTAACTATGTTACTCAATTATTTTTACGATTATGAATTTACTCTTTTACCTTTTATTAAAAAAACTAAAAAAATACCACTTCTAAACTATTTAGGGTTCTTAATCTCATAATTTAAGAGATGATGTGACATATAACCCATGGACTATAAACATACCTATCACCTCCTATGGTTTTACTTTTATCACCTCTCAACACTTTTCATATTCTGGATCAAACACATGAATCGCTTATCAAGCAACTTCAGTCCAAGTCCCTAAATTAAGCTCTTAAATTTTTATTTACATACTATGATAAAAAAGTAGGGTCTTAAATTAAGACCCAACTTCAACCTACCTCCTAACTAGTAGGATATGGGTTCTAGATGTGAGGCACTGAAACTATAATTTAGGAGGGTATGGAAAATGGGAGCCCAAATAAAAGGTAGGTTGGAGTTAATTTTTTTAAATCAAATCTCTAGATTTACAATAGGGACTTGTATAGAAGATGGGTTGGAGTCTCTCATCTTGTCAAATTTACAGCTCTGACTCGTCCAAACCCAGCACAGCCACCAACCTGCCTTGTTCCAAATTCCCCTGACCCGTCGGTCAGCTATCCGATCTGAGTTCACCACGGTCCTCTCTCTCCTCATCGGCATGAGCGGCTTCTTGGTAAGCATAGCTAGGCTCTTGGCTTGCTTCCCCGAGGGCGCAAGACACGGCTCTTGCTCTTGGAAGGGGGCTTCGATTGGTTCTTGCTCTTGGCAGCCAAGCCGAGCTGACCCTTGGTTTCAGATGAAAATTTGCAGTTTGACTCTGACTGTGTGCGGTTCTTGTTGCTGTCGCGATTCGCTAGGCGGTGGTCGGCAAGATCGGCACCTTCCTGCTGTGGGTGCTGTTCCTGGTCTTGCAGACTGCCACCAGGATCGTCGGCAGCCTCCTTGCCAGCCCAGCTGAGCAGCAGGAGGACCACCAACAGGAATCGGCGGTGGGACGGCGCAGGTCACCGCCAGCCTCCCCACGTCGCGAACTTTACGAGCCGGCGTCTGCGCCGCCGGCGCAGCTGTGGGACCCGCCGCCGCTTCCGTACCTTGCTTTTGCTCCCGCTGCGGATGAGAACCCGTCCTCCAGCTTCCGGCGGCGAGCCAGTGCGCCGCTGCCCCGAGCGGATGAAGACGTTGTCGTGTCATCGAGCGCTTACTCGCGTCCCACGGTGGCGGTGGCTCATACAAATTCTGTGTCAGCGACACCACTGAGGACAATCGAGACGCGGGCGATGCCATCGAGGCTGGCGACAGCCGGCGGTAAGCGGCCGAGGCTCGAGAGGAAGTACTCCAAGATTCTTGACCAGTACCGATCCTTGGATGAGGTATGTATGCATAATGCCCTTGTGTTATGTTTCCTTCGAGATGTAGTGACGATCAAATGTTGAAAATAAGGGGATGTGCTTTCGGATGTTTGATTACTTGATAAACTACATGCTGCTTCAAATGAGCGTGGATTTGGAACTTCATTCCAATCAGGCTTTTGGATATGTCGAACTCGCTATCATAAATTCTTGGATAGTTGAGGCCCTCTCTGGTGGGCTTGGGCTTCTAAGAAAACAGAGAAGCCAGACAAATCCACCCAAAACGGCTTCGGCTTCACTATTTTTTGGCTTGGTTTTGGTTTTAGAAGCCATTCTTGTGTGTACTCGTTTGGTAAACTGTTGGAGAAGTCCCAACAAAAGCCCCGATGCTGGTGCATGTCGTTGGCATTGGACAGTAGCTCTAGTTGGCACTCACAACGCAGACTCTATTATAGTTTCTATCCCTATTTATTATGCTGCCACATCAGCATTTTGATGACGTGGAAGACAATTAAATGAAGAAAGAGAAGGAAACCGAGTCTTATTTATGACTTGTAGAGTATTATGTAAATGTCCCAGTCCATGCTCATGTGTTATCATCTGTCAACCACTTACCACATGTATACACAAGTCCATATCTGATGTGTGAAAGACAAGGTCATTAAGTCCTAACATGTTGTACTGAAAATGCAGGTTATTGAAGCATTAGCACAAGCTGGTCTTGAGTCTTCTAATTTAATCATAGGAATTGATTTCACAAAGAGTAATGAATGGACAGGTAGTTTGTGTGCACTTGTGTGTAAAGAAAGAAAACATTTGTTATTGAATCTTGATTCATGACTATCTTCATTTACAGGAAAGAAATCCTTCAATGGCATGAGCCTACACAATATCAGTGACAACCCAAATCCTTATGAACAGGCAATAACCATCATTGGGAAAACCTTATCTGCTTTTGATGAGGATAATTTAATTCCTTGCTTTGGTTTTGGAGATGGTAATGAGCTGCTACTTTTATTAGTATAAGGTGAATTTATACATGTCTAATAGTTTTCAGTTTGAATAATGCAGCATCTACTCATGACCAAGATGTATTTGCCTTCTATCCTGACGAAAGACCATGCAATGGTTTTCAAGAAGCTTTAGCTCGATACAGAGAGATTGTACCTCACCTTCGCCTTTCTGGTATGTTTCTTTTTAATTTGGAAATATGTTGTGACCAGTTGAATCATGGATATAATTTTAATCTGGGAACAGTTGTGTGTAGTCCCATAGGATCCTCACCACCTTTATTTATAGTAACTAATACCGATTCTCCAACATGTAATTGTTGGCATATTCAAGGTCCTACATCATTCGCCCCAATAATTGAAATGGCCACAACCATTGTGGAGCAAAGTGGTGGCCAATACCATGTTTTAGTAATTATTGCTGACGGGCAGGTATGCCCTGGTACATTCCTCCTTTTTTACTGATATTTCTGTTTCAGATTATTGCTTATTGTGAATGAGGAAAAAATGAAACATATTTGTCTATTATTATGGCTTTTTCTGAAGCTATCATTTTACAGGTCACAAGAAGTGTAGATACTGAATTTGGTCAATTAAGCACCCAGGAGCAAATGACAGTTGATGCTATTGTACAGGCAAGGTAATAATGAAAATGATTTATGTTATGTAGCAATGAATATGTACTTGGGTTTTATGTTTCAATAGTGCTTGACAACATAAGACATGAATTTATAAGGCAGTGCTGCATTTTTTTTTTTTTGCCAAATACTAGATTTTTCTTTTTGAGAAGTAGTACAGCAGGGAAAGCCCCCACTGTAAAGCTTTTATTTAGAAAAAGAAAAGAAGCTGTACAAGGCACACAAAGCTGTACAAGCAAACAACAAAACGCAAAAACTAGAAGGCTGAGAGAGGCAAGTAAACTAGCCTAGGGAATCTATACAGAATAAGAAAGCAGGATGCTTAGCATCACAGATTCTATGGGCCTGAAGTGGCGCTTCCTCACAAGAGTTGAACTTCCAAGAATCTAAGGAAGGGCAGCCCTTATCAAAGATGAAGTTATTTATTTGTTTCCAAATCTTCCAAGCAGCAATGTTGAAGATCTCCATAAAGCAAGGATTCAGAAATTGTTGAAGATCTTCCTGAGCCTAGTGAATTGAGAGAATGATTCCAACAATCCCCTCAAGGTGAAGGGCTCCCGTTGAGATGCTTTCATGATTAAGATGGTGTCTGTTATGTGTATGAAATCTCTTATACTATAGACTCATATGGCCCATGAGACTCTCTATATGTACCTGTTATGACCGGCATCCAGTATACTAGGCACCGGAGCAAAACAGATGGCTAGGTGGTGCCCATGGGCTTCATGGCGCCTAGATTAGTTGGGCTAACAGCCCAGTTACCTCTATTATCCTCTTATTTGTGATTTTATTTACTATTTGCAATTTATGTTTATCCCAGATAGGTTATTTAGCAAAATAGGTTGCATAGAAGGGGATATAAATATCTGTCAACTCTTTTGATTGAATTAAGCAGAAGCAACTATTTAAGTTGCCGGCTTCCCTTGGGAGCCCTAGCCACTCTTTCCTCTCGCCCACAACCCTAGCGCCGTGAGCCATCACGGTGCCAACATGCCACCTCTGCTTCTCAGGTCCTCGCTCTCCGCTGTCCGCTCTTCCACCCCTACAACTTTCGCAGCAACTGCTAGGACCTCACGTCCTATCAATCTGGTATCGGAGTTCAGTCGGCCCTTCGCTGTTCGTCATCTCAAGCTCGCAGCCTACAAACGCGAGCTGATCGGCCTTGTTCTGGCCGTACGTCACTGGCGCCCGTACTTGTGGGGGCGCCACTTCCTTGTGCGGATGGATCACTACAGCCTGAAGGCTTTGCTGGATCAGCGCCTGTCCACAGTGCCTCAACATCAGTGGATCAGCAAGCTTTTTGCCTTTGATTTCGCTATGGAGTACCACCCGAGTTGCCTCAACATGGTGGCTGATGCTCTTTCGCGCTAGGACGAAGATGACGGCCTCGCTCATGCTCTCTCTGGGCCTTCGTTCAGCCTCCTCGATGACATTCGCAGCGCAACTGCAAGCTCCGATGATGGCAGCAGCCACCTCCAGCAGCTGCAGGCGGGCGACCTCGACATGCCGTGGCACCTTGAGGACGTCCTGCTCCTTCACGGCTCCCACGTCTTTGTGCCGGTGCATGGTGATCTGCGCCACCAGGTGCTCCTCCTGGCCCATACAGCCGGCCATGAGGGGATTCAAAAGACCTTGCACAGGCTACGGGGCGACTTCTACATTCGTGGCGACACCACATTGGTGCGTGACTTCATGCTTTCCTGCAGCACGTGTCAGCGCAACAAGACAGAGACGCTGCAGCAGGCTGGTCTTCTATAGCCGCTCTACATTTCGTCTCAGGTGTGGGCTGACATCTCAATGAATTTTGTTGAAGGCCTGCCCAAAGTAGGGAACTCGGTCATCCTCACTGTCGTTGATCACTTCTCTAGGTATGCACATTTCATCACCCTAGGCCACCCATATACTGCCACATCTGTAGCCAGGGCCTTCTTCAGCGGAATTGTTGGAATATGATCCGAATTATAACGTGAGTCCTATGGGACGCCTAGAGGGCCCGCAGTTCGGGTTATGTTTATTAGCGGAATTGTTTCCGTATTTGACTACAGCCAGTCCGTCCTATAAATACATCTTGTAAGTCATATGGGAAGAGTTGAGAGAGAGACAACTCATTATTCCCTACGTTCTGTAAACTCTCATCATATAGTGAAGATCGCCGGTTGGCGACCATGGTTTTTTCCCGCAAGGGTTTTCCACGTAAAATCTGTGTCTCGTGTTCGATCTATTATTGTATTATTTCCTAACAGGAATTGTTCGTCTCCATGGGTTCCCTACTTCCATCGCTAGTGATTGTGACCCTGCATTCACCAGGCATGCCGGTGTCACTCTTCGTATGAGCACGGCTTTCCATCCACGGACGGATGGCCAGTCGAAGGTGGTGAACAAGGTACTGGCCATGTACCTACGCTGTGTCACCAACGATCGTCCGCGTGCTTGGGTGGATTGGCACGCCGCCAGCTCCAGGGGCATTGTCGCCCACCCCGGATGGCGCCTCCTTCCTGCTTCGGCCAGCCCAGCTCCATCGAGATGTGTGGCACATCCTCATCTAGTGGCAGGGTATGACCGCTAAAGATGTTACTTGGGAGCTGCTCCAGGAGTTCCAAGACCTCTACCCTGAGTTCCAGCTCATCCTCGAGCTGTTTGTCTAGGCGAGGAGAGATGTTATGAGTGGCGTCCAGTATACCAGGCGCCGGCGCACAACAAATGGCTAGGTGGTGCCTATGGGCTTCATGGTGCCTAGGTTAGTTGGGCTAACAACCTAGTTATCTCTATTATCCTATTATTTGTGATTTTATTTACTATGTGCAATTTATATTTATCCTAGATAGGTTATTTAGCAAAATAGGTTGCATAGAAGGGGATTTAAATGTTTGGAAACTCTATTAATTGAATTAAGCAGAAGCAATGATCTAAGTTGCTAGCTTCCCTTGGGAGCCCTAGCCTCTCTTTCCTCTTGCCCACAACCCTAGCACCTTGACCCACCATGGAGCAAACACGCGGCTGCCGCTTCCCTGGTCCTCGACCTCCGCTCTTCCACCCTTGCAACCTTCGCAGCAACTCCGGTACGACCTCACTTCCTATCAGTACCCATCGCCACCTATGCAGTGCTTATGCTCTCAGATCCTTAAGGTTCGTAACGAAGTATCAAAGCCATAGATTAGGGTTAGGATTAGACTAATCTAATTCACCCACGATCCATGTAACTACTGTCCATACTTTGATTGCAGTAGTTGTTGCTTTTTCCTAGACTCCCTCTCAGCTGGATGTCAAGAATGCCTTTCTGGTGATGAATGCCTTTCTTCATGGTGATTTGAATAAGGAAGTTTATATGCAACCATCTCGAGGTGTTGATGCTTCACCAAAGATATGTTGTCGTCTTCATCGTGCTTTATATGGTCTTAAACAACCTCCTCATGCTTGGTTTGAGAAGTTTGTCTCTGTGATAAAGGCTCCTGGTTTTGAGAGAAGATGAACATCTGCTTGTATTCATTGATTGATGACAAGGCTACATAGTACACATATAGAAGATAACTAGAGCTAGTAGAGACCATAATGAAGAGGGTGGCAGCCAGGGGAGGAACCAAGGTGACGCCCAACACTAAAGGCAGCCATCAACTAATGGGGTATCCCTTGAGGATCCTTCTCGATATCAGCATATTGTGGGCAGCCTTGTTTATCTCACTGTCACCAGGCCTCATTGCCCATTCGGTCCATATTTTGAGTCAGTTTGTGTGCCTCGCAACTTCTGTTCATTTTGGACATTTACTTCACATGCTGGGTTACTTATGTGGGCATCATCTTAGAGTTTATTCTATGCTCGTGATAGTACACTTTAGCTTCATGCTTACTCGGACTCCACTTGGGCGAGTGACCCAACAGATCGACATTCCATCACTAGTTAGTGCATTGTTCTTGGCTCTTCTCCTATTGCATGGAAATCCAAGAAGCAAGCAGTTGTATCTCGTTCTAGTACAAAGGCTGAACTTCAAGCCCTTGCTACTACTGTTCAGAGATTGTATGGCTTCGATGGTGGTTGGCTGATTTTGGCATTTCTTGTGATGTTGCCACATCTCTTCTCTCTTATAATACAGGAGCCATACAAATTGCCAATGATCCTATAAAGTATGAACTCCCTGATTATTTTGGGAGCATGGATGATTTGGAAGCAGCAAAATGTATTCAATGGGGCGTCGCCAATCGTGTAGAGAATCCTAACACACATCGAAGAGGAAGCGCATCTGTGGTGTTTAGCTAGAGCAAGGGAGATTTGCATGGCTCCCTGTGGCAACGGTTAGGCCCATCGATAGTAGTTGATCGTGTTTTATTTTGACAGGCGCAAATGTAACTGAAAGTTAAGGGGTGTGTGGGTGGTGTGCTTGTTGTTTTTACAGCTCCTCTTCTTAATGCAATGATACGGAACTCTCCTATGTGTTTGAGAAAAATCCTATGAACCATGAACTTACAAAGCATATTGGTGTGGATGCCTTCTTTAGTCGGTTACATTGTAATTAGAAAACTATTGCTCTCCAGAGAGTTGCAATTGGCTGACTTTTTGACTAAAGCACAAACTCGAGAGTAGTATCAGCTTCACTTGATCAAACTCAATGCTTCCAATCCTCCGCTTCCACCTTGAGTTTGAGAGGGGGGGGGGGGTTATGTGTTTGAAGGCTTTTATACTATGGGCCTATATGGCCCATGTGGCTCTCTATCTATAGCCATCTCCACCTATGGAGTGCTTATGCTCTCTGATCCCCAAGGTTCGTAATAGTGTCATCAACATAATGAACTGCTAGATATGTATATATCTAGGGGTCTAATTGTAAATGTATTGACGGCCTCGTGGCTATATATATGAAAGTCAACCCTCCCTAATGGGTGTGACGTGTTCTCCCTATTCCTTTCTACATGGTATCGGATGCTTAGGTCTTTTTCCTAGCATTGGGCCGCCGCCTCCCCGGCCACATCCGCTCGCCTCCCCGCGCCGTTGAACGCGGCTGCACATCCATCTCCTCCCACGCTTGATGGCACCCAACCCCCTCTCCTTCGCTCGTCCCTACGCCGCTAATAATAGACCGCACACCCCGTGTCTTTCTCTGTGTCGCGCAGACGCCCTCTCTTGTCCTCTGCTCTATGTACACATGCTTCCCCTATTCGCCCACATCCATCTGGGTTGTTCACTTTGGGAATCAAGGTAATGAAGGAACAATTTATAGTTTCCAGGTCCAAGGAACCATTAAAGAAGTCAGAGAGTGTAGAAATCTTCTTTTATAATATCCCAACAACTCTTGGAACTTGGACATTGTGGACACACCGCAATAAGTGTGTTTTTGATGGTGCAGCCTCTAATATTACAAGTGCACTAGCTGTAGCTGAAGATGAGGGAAACGCATGGTCGCTGGCAGGGGCAAGAGGTTTATCTCTCCTAGCTGCCATTGCTTCGGGCGGTTAGATCCCTGTCCATGTGACAGTTTTGGTCGTTTATACCTTCTTTCGCAGGCACGAGCGTTCCTATGAGCAGCAGTGTGTGTGTGTGTGTGTGGGTTCTTTGTATTTCTTTGTGGTGTTGTCGGGGCTCTTGTCCCTTTTTTTATCTTCTTAATATAATGATGCGCAGCTCTCCTGTGTTTTTGAGAAAAAAAAACTCTTGATAAAATGCCCATTAAAACCATCTGGTTCTAACCAAGCCTACAGTTGCTGATCTTTGGCCTCTATTCTACAAATGTGAAAGAAGGCTTGTGGCTTTCTCCTTTTTGAGTCAGGCAGGAAGATTGGAGCTTATCAATGCTGTCCTTACAGTACTTCCAACTTTTGCAATGTGCAGTTTCCTTCTTCCTAAAATTGTGATAAAACAAATTGACAAATTCAGAAAACATTGTCTATGGAGAGGCTCAGATGTTAACAACAAAAAGCCACCAAAGGCAGCATGGCAAATGGTCCTCCATAAATAAGAAGGTGGCCTAGGTGTTCTAAATCTGACAGTTCAAATGAAATTCTTTTATTAAAGCACCTTCATAATTATTACACAAGAGGTCGTTTGCCCTTTCCTTGTGGCACCTTCAGAGGCTCATTCTGGTGGCATGAAATTTTAAAGCTCCAAAATCAGTTTAAAGGTATAGCAATGGTCTCGTTGCAAGATGGAGTATCTTGTTTTTTATGGCATAACCTTTGGGAAGGGAGAGCTTGTAGTCACGCTGTCTAGAGCTTTTCTCATACTCCAAGAATCAACAGATTTCCCTCCATGGAGCTTCAATTTGTGCCAACATCTGATTGTCAAATTGTTGTACTTGCATAGTAGATGCATATGATGATCCTTGTCCCCGTGCAGAGAGGTTAGGTGCCTGATTTTGTTGCTGACCAAGACAGTTGAGTAGTATTTTGAAAACTTTCAGGTTCACTTGAGGAGGTAGTTCCCTCAAAATAGTGTGGGTTACTATTGTTAACTGACTGATTGTCTTCATTCCGTAGTCTATCTTGTTGTTTCAGCTTAGGGACCCTTTTAACACTAGTGCCACTAAGCCTCTTAAAGCAGGAATTGGCTCGATGCCCATAACTGAAGCAGAACCAACATCTAATTTGCCATGAGCAATCTTTAACAAGATGAGCCGGACTTAGGCATCTGAAACAAAGGCGGGTTGCATGACTTGATAAAAAACTGAAGCGTTCACCTTGGGGAGGAGGCCTGTCAATAAACCTTGCTGATGGCTGGGTGTTGGCGACATGATCAAGATTGAGGTTAACGTGGAGATCTCTTTTGAGATTTTGAAAAAGCTCCTGGATTGGGACATCAGTCAACCTTGCCGTCGAAAAGTAGGAGAAGAAGGCATGCTCAATAGGAGCATCTGAAGAAACTGAAGCTTTCCCAAAAACATTGCAGGAGTTTCTCATAACAGGGTAGAAGATAGCACCAATCTTGATGACCGCCAAAAGCTCCCTTGGACGAGATTTATGAACTGCGGAATCTTGATGAAGCTTTTTATGAAAGGAAACACTCTTGGAAGACATCTTTGTTTTTTTTTTTTACGGCTGATCACAGTCGACCAGCTAACCTTCTATTCTTTTTCCCATTTTTTCTGTTGGAGTTCCCAGTTTTCACCTCCATCACGTCACATGTGGAAGTAGATGTCAAAGTGATCAGTGGTAGTCTTGTTAAGAGCACGAACCAACAAGCCCACATGCTTTGTGGCAACAAAAAAAGCAGAAAAGCCGATCTTGCTTGCAGATAGGAAACATGAAATCAAGATGGAGAGCCACCCAGGCAACAATGAAGAGCCATAGCAACTGATTCTTGAGTCAAACGAAATGGGTATTTTCAGAAAACCACAAACATGAGGAAGGAGCCATTCGGAGACGAGGATGGGTGATGCACCTAAGAAGAGAACTTGTGAGGGACTTCAGCTTGGAATTTCTTACCTAGAGAGAAATCCCAGTCCTTCAGCAGCGATGTGAGGTACAGACCATCAGGGGACTCATATGCTTAAGGCCGGCACTCGACGGCGGAGGAGAAGCACGCGGGGCCGCGTCGAGGCGCGAGCATGGGTGTGTGGGTCTGCGCAAGCCTGTGCGCAAGGGCTGGGGAAGAGGCACGTGGCCATGCGGGGCTGCGTCCTGCGTCAAGCGGCACAAGCGCAGGACACAGGGGCATGTGGCCGCGGTGGAGGTCGTTGTGGAGGCGTGCAGGGCCAGGGCTGGGGCCAGGGCCATGAGGCTTCTTACGAGCCAGCGGGAGGCGGTCTTGGGAGTGCTCGGTCCTATCGCCTTGGGTAGCTTCTTGCCTAATTAGTATATAATTAAATACTAGAATATTACACAACACATGTTTACACGGAACTTGTTATAATTTAATCAACATATCATTGGGATTCCTTAGTTTTGGAGCACCTAACTCTGACTATGACTACAGATTATGATGCTAAAAGGCCAGAGGTTTAATCAGATTTCTTTGTTTTGTTACTCAACTACTGACTTTGAAACGACAATAATAATTGCTCTCAGGATTTAGTCAGATTTCTTTGTTGTGTTACTCAGCATTTCTTGGAGTCACTAACAGAGTAATAAGGTGTTGAAAATAGACGAAAGTTGACTAGATTATTGGATTCATCTCTAACCTACCCCAACATGTTTGGCACTAAAAGGATTTGTTGTGATGCTATACCAAGTTGATAGTGCAGTCACAATGCTATGAGAAAGTGGTTTTATTGTTGATTCCATGGTTTATAAGTTTTCAGCAAGACATCTTAGACCTTTCTTATGAGTGGCTGGAAGAACATGATCCATTTTTTCATAGTGTATTTCAACAACACTGGTCAAGTTTACATTGCATAGCACCTTGAATTTTTTTTGTTCATTTTTTTCGTAGCGAATTCCCATTATCTATAATTCTTGTTGGTGTTGGAGATGGTCCATGGGATATGATGAAGGAATTTGATGACAACATACCAGCTAGGTCTTTTGACAATTTCCAGGTAGGTCCCAGAACTGCATGAATGTTATTTTTGGCTTGTTAACCAAAATAAGTAATAGTATTTTCAACACTTGCTCTCGTAGTTTGTCAACTTCACTGCGATCATGTCAAAAATGATAAGTCATAGCAAGAAGGAGACAGAGTTCGCCCTTTCCGCACTAATGGAAATTCCATTGCAATACAAGGCAACATTAGAGCTTGGAATTTTAGGGTATGTAGAAACATGAGGAAGACTATTTAAAATTCACATATTTCATATTTGTTTCCCAGTTATTGTGGGCCTAATTTACTCTTTTATCTTTGTATTTTTCTGTAATCAGACGTCGAATTGGAGAGTCACCTGAGCGGATTTCACTTCCTCCTCCCTTTGCAAGTTATAGCACAGTTTCAAGAGCAGAATCATCTTGGGCAAATAGCTATCGAAGTGTGCCTTCTCATCCTAGGGAGGAGCCAACTGTAGATTCAACTAACACAGCATCAGTTACATCCCCATCAGCTGCCGAAAGTAGAGTTTTAGAACCCCAGGTACAACAAATTCCTTCAACCTTGTAGGGTAGTTTTGTTAAATCACAGAAAGGGAAATTGTCCATTTTTCTGGTAAAATATGAGAAAATTGTTCCATAATATTTGAAATTTCTGATTCGTTATTAGTATGGAAACTAGATTGATAATGTAGAATTTAAACCTTGGGTTACAGTGGAATCTAGCCTAGAGGAAGAAACTTAGTTGTGATTTTTTGGAGCAGTAACTTGTTCACTTTATTGGTGCAAATTATTAGATTAACTAGGTCTATGCCCGTGCATTGCTACGAGCACTGAAAAATGCAGATTGCCAGACTAATATAAGCCACCTCAATCTAAATATCACTTTGACTTGACACAACAAATTGTATGAAGCTCCAAACAGAAGACTGCATTCAGAATTAGTTCTGAAGCATAAGACTGCATCCAGAGTTAGTTCTCAAGCATCAGACTTCACATTTGAACAACTACCTTTGATTCCCGCATGGTCCAATGAAGTTCTCTGAACCAAGAAAACAATTAGTCGAACAACGATATTTTTTCTTGAACACGCAGGAGAGCTATGTATCTTTGTATATAATAGAAGAAACAGTCCTTTACAAAAAAAAAACACTCTATCTCCTTTGGGAGGGAGAATAGAGAGGTTCAGATTAGGGGAAAAAAACAAAAGCACCTGAAAAATAGGAAAACATGTGACAACCAAACCAGGGTTAATTAAACTAACCCCTCAACAGGACCTCCCCCCCTCAGCCTCCCCCCAGCTCCTCTAAGAAAAACATTGTGCAACATGGAGGGGTGGTGTGGCGCCATCATAGATGCATCTGTTTCTTTGGATCCACATAGTCCAGGCTCGAAGAGTTACCACGCTATTAAATCCTTTCCATTTGGCTTTGTCAGTTGGTCGACTTGCTTTCCTCCACCAATATACATACAAATAAATTTCATTTACCCTTAGAACCATCCTGTCGAGACCAGCAGGGGCTAGCTGATTGTGCCAGAATTGCCAGACAAAAACACAAGTGGTGAGGATGTGTTGGGCTGTTTCATCTTCCTGGTCACAGTGCTCTAGATGCGGGAGAACTTTGCTTGCCAAATGATCCACTCTCCAACATTTGTTCCTAATTACCAGCCATAGGAATGTTTTGCATTTGGATGGAGCCCAAGATTTCCATAGCCCCCTCCATGGCTTGAAGATCATTTTTTTTCTCGAACAGCGTAGGAGAACTGCGTGTCATTTCATTAAGGTAGAAAAAATGGTACACGGGTCAACGAGACCCAACTCACAGACCCCACACCTTGGACACTAAGTTACAGACTCGCCACACAAAGAACAGGAAAACGACCACCAGCCTCCGAGTTTAAGCTCTAGAAGGCAGCAACCTGAAAACAAGTTCCTGGAGCTTGGAGGCTTCTGCTGAGCACCAGAGCCCTCCCTCCGCGTTAATAGCCCTAAGGACCTCCTGAACACTTGGCCTCTTATTATCAAAGACACAAATGTTGCGATGCTTCCAAATCTCCCAGGACACCAAAATTATCAAAGAATTGAGGCCTTTACGCGCTTCCTTGGGGATAGCAGCAGTTGACCTCCTCCACCACCCCAAGAAATGAGTCACAGTAGGCTGTGGTGCCAACTGCAGCAGCCCTAACTGTTGCAGAACCAGGGTCCAAACTTGCCAAGCGAAAACACAGCCCACTAACAAATGATTTATTGTTTCATCCATTTGATCACATAAGGGACATGCCTCAGGATGGGGCAGATTCCTCTTAGCTAGACGATCAGCTGTCCAAACCTGGTTGCGAAACACCAACCAAATGAAAAACTTACAGCGCGGGGGAGCCTAAGTTTTCCAGATCCTTTTCCACGGCCCAAACTTGATGGAACCCACAAAGAAGGCTGCATAGGCAGATTTACTGCTATAGGAACCATCCTGTGTTAACTTCCATCTATTTGTCTGGAGTCTCCGGTTGCAAAATAACACCATCCACAATATCCCAAATGTGGAGGTATTCAAGTATGACCTCAACTGTACGAGCTCCCTTAATATCTTGAGCCCAACTCCTATTATGCAGTGCCTGAGCCACAATCCTTTTAGCAGTTTGTTTTGGGACTGCTTTGAACAGGTTAGCCGCAATTTCAGCCAAGGTATTCCCATCCAACCATCTAGCTGAAAGGCCTTGGGCCGGCCTTCCTATCACTGTGGTTGTGAGCGCAAAATACAGTGATAGGAAGGCCGGCCCAAGGCCTTTCAGCAACTGTATTTTGCGCTCACAACCACAGAACCTTAAGCGCACAACCAAGAAGTTCAAGATTATGGATACTCAAGTGGTCTCTGTACCTTTTCCCAAGCCACCAGGCAATTGCCACCATTGGCCTGTTGGTGACCTTTCCAAAGAAAACCTCGCCGCTTTTTATCAATAGCCTTAATCACCCATTTAGGAAGGTCCAAGACTATTAAAAAATATATGGGGACAGCAGCTAGCACAACCTTTACCATGATTAACCGCCCAACCCTGTTCATTAAAGAAGCCTTCCAACCAGGGAGATACTCTGCCACCTTATCCACTAAAGGTAGCAGCACTTCAATAGTTGGTTTTCCAAAGGAGAGTGGGAGGCCAAGATATGTACAAGGGAAGGCCTGCACAGAACATCAGAGGACATTTGCTATGAGTGCCAACTCCTCATCAGTACAATGAATAGGGGAAACTGAACTTTTGGCCAGGTTAGTTCTAAGACCAGAGGCATGTCCAAATAAATCCAGGAGGTGTCTTGTTAGACTAGAGTATGAGTAATGCCGGCCCATGAGGCCCATGTAGGCAACTATATTGCCACCCTGTTTAGGGTTGGCCCAATTCAAGGAAAACCCTAAGTCTAACATGGTATCAGGCTAGTTTCTCTCCCTCCCTCCTCCCAGCCGCCAGGCTACTTCTAGCGCCGCCGCCGGCCGGTGAGCCCACCTGGGATGCCGCCGCAGGCACCATGACTGGTAGGCCGCCTCCCCCTCCTCCCCCAACCTACTTCGGTCATTTCCCTTCTCTCCAGCTGACCTGGGCGCAGATGGCGGCGGCGGCCGCCGCCGCCCTGGCCTCGTCCAGCGGTCTTCCACGGGCGAACGCGGGCGGCCAGGCCGCGGGCAGCATCTGACCTCCTCATTTCGACGCCCTGGCCCCATCCGGTGCACTGGCCCTGCCCGACGCCGCCACTACACGAGCGGGTGCGGGCGCGCGCGGCCAGCCCGCGGGCGGTGCCTGGCCCCTCCCCCAGGCGTGGCTTAGGGCGCTCCCCGCCTGCCTCCTCCCGACGCGGCGCCCCTCCTCATGGCTGCACAGCCACCTGGGACAGGCGGCCCTCCCCTGCAGACCAGCGCAGGCGCGGAGGGCTAGCCGCGCGCAGGCGCAGGGGGCTCCGACGATGCAGCCGTGGATGCAGTGAACACCGACGCCGTCGTCGACCCTACCTCTGATGCCACCGGCGACCTGGTCTTGGGCGCTGTGGCTCCTCCCTTCCCCTTCGGCATGCCGCCGTGGACTCCTACCACCAGGATGGTGGGCGCGGGGGCCAGCACCAACTCTTTCCCCGCTCCACCCCCATCGCTCACCGCAGCGGGACCCGACTCCGCCCTCGACACCGCCCTTGTCGCTGCTCGGGCGGAGTATGTGGCGGGGCAGGCCCGTCTGCGGGAGGCCGCACTCGCTTCGGAGCGCGACGCAGCTGATGCACTGGCCAAGCAGATTGTCGAAGCGGAGCAGCTCCTCACCTCTCCTGCCTCCCATGACGGCGAGGCCATCTCCTCCGGCTTGGCGGGCACGGGGGCTGTAGCGGGACACCCCTCGTCTACCACCACGGTCCTCTGGCACGACCCGGCCGACGCGCTCGTGGCCCAGCTTCACTACCAGACTGGACACAGTGTCCAGAACATCTGGCTCCTGGTCCCAGTTGTCCTCGAGTCGGAGTCGCCTTCCTACGCTTGGTGGCGAGACCTGGTCCTCCTCACCCTTCGCCGCTACGCCCTCGACGACCACATCCTCCTCGACGCCATGGGCACGGTCCCGACTGCCTCGTGGCTGCGCCTCAACAACATCGTCCTCTCCTCGATCCTGGGACGATCTCACTGGACCTCCATGACCTCGTCCGCAACACTCCGAACGCTCACGGGGCCTGGCTGGCGCTCAAGGGCCAGTTTCTGGGCAACATCGAGGCCCGGGCTCTACGTCTCGATGCAAGCTTTCGGACGTTCGTCCAGGGTGACCTCTCCGTTAGCGAGTTCTGCCGCAAGATGAAGGGGATGGCAGACTCTCTCGGCGACCTTGGCTGGACCGTGGAGGACCGTATCCTGGTCCTCAACGTCCTTCGCGGGCTCAGCAATCGCTACGCTCACCTCCGGATGTGGATCACTTGTCAGCGACCCTTCCCCACCTTCCTGCAGGTCCATGACGACCTCGTCATGGAGGAGCTCCGGCAGGGAGTTCAGGTCGTATCGGCCTTCGCATCGGGGTCCTCGTCTTCCTCGACTGCTCTCGCCGCTACTCCCCCACCACGTCCGTCCACTCCGTCGTCGTTGTCTCTTCTTGGTCACCCTTCTCCCAGGCCGAGCCGGGGTCGGGGGCCGTGGCGGCCGCCGTCGCCACGGCGGGGGACGTGGTGCAGGCCGTGGGGACAACACGGTGCCGACACCTCCGCGGGGTGCACCCTGGTCATCCTTCCACAACCCATGGTCAGGGCGCATATCCATGTGGCCGTTCTCGGCTCCCGGTGGTGAGCCTCGCCCGCCGGTGGCCATGCTTGGTGGTGCTCCCCCAGGGTTCCCCTCAGCGACCGGGTGTCGACTACGACGAGACTTTCAGCCCAGTGGTGAAGCCGGCTACTGTCCTCACGGTCCTCTCGCTGGCTCACTCGCGGGTGGCTCGTGCATCAGCTTGACGTCAAGAATGCCTTCCTGCATGGCGTTCTTACTGAGACAGTGTACTGCAGCCAGCCGGCGGGGTTTGTTGACTCTTCTCGTCCCGACATGGTGTCTCGGCTCAACAAGTCTCTCTACGGCCTCAAGTAGGCCCCCCAGGCGTGGAACCATCGGTTTGCTGCTTTCCTTCTGACCCTGGGGTTTGTGGAGGCCAAGTCAGATACTTATCTGTTCATCTATCATCATGACGCTGAGATTGCGTACCTGCTGCTCTATGTTGATGACATTGTCCTCAGCCTCCAGTGAGTCCCTCCTTCGCCGGATCATAGCCTCTCTTGAGTAGGAGTTTGCTATGAAGGATTGAGGTTTGCTCCATCACTTCCTCGAGGTCATTGTTGAGCCTCATCAGTACACTCTTGATATCCTGGAGCAAGCTGGGTTGACTGACTGTAAGCCCTGCTCCACTCCGGTTGACACACAAGGCAAGCTATTAGAGGCTGCGTGTACACTAGTGACAGATCCCACTGCATATTAGAGTCTTGCCGGTGCACTTCAGTACCTCACCTTCACCCGATCAGACATCACCTATGCAGTTCAGCAGATATGTCTCCATATGCATGATCCCCGGGAGCCACACCTCACTGCTCAAGCGGATCCTTCGCTATCTCCGCGGCACCGTTGACTTCGGTCTACTTGAAAGCTCAAATTTGGTTTTGGTAATTAATGACACCAAGTTGCTAATGCCTTGTGTTTAAGTAATTTGAGTTAGGCATAGCAATACATGTGATGAAAGTGCTAGGTGGCATGGAAAGGTGGCCACATGATTACAAAGAGATGAAGCATGAAGTGGAGATCATGGTGATAGACAAGGAGTAAAGTGATCAAGGCAAAGGTATAAACATAGAGTTTTGCTTTTGCCGGTCTAAGTTGAGTAGAGAAGTGATTGACCGGATTTAGGATAGATAGCCGACTATCAAGAGGGGAAATCACGGTCGTCTCTCGAATCAAGTGCTACTAGATCCATATCTTGAGCATATGCATTAGGATCTAGTAAAGTGCTAACCTTACTCCTTTGGGAAAATGTTTGTGAAATGCTAACACACATGCACTTTGGTGGTGGACACTTGGTGGTGTTAGCACATTTGCAAAGGAGATGGAGTTCCTAGGGTTGAGAAGGGTTTGGGTTCCTCTCTCCCTCCCGCTGAGCTTGCGAGGCGGGATTCGACGCTTTAGAGAAAATGAAAAGCATATTTTCTATTGCGCTGATGGAATTCTTTGGGAAGTCGCGGGAGTGTTTCTCGGACGCTGGCCGCAGAGGCATCGGACGCTGGCCTATGCGTTCGGTGTACTGTCGTTGTCTGGCCTGAGTAAGCAGCGCGCACCGGACGCTCAGCCCTGACGCAGGATATTCACAGCTCGTGTGTCCGGTGAAGACAGACTTCTGCGAGGGTTTCTAACAAGAGCATCGGACGCACCGGAGTGTCCGGTGGTCAGCGTCCGGTGTTCGAGCGTGTTTGCAACCCTCTCTACGTATGGGTTCGATGAGTACCGGATGCATTCGGTGCTCACTTGACCGCGCCCGATGGTTCGAAAGTGACCGTTGGAGTTTGACGCATGAGCTTCAAAAGGATGACACGTGGTCATCATCAGTGCATCGGACGCAGGGGTCCATCGTCCGGTGGCTCCCCGTTGTACGTCCGGTGACCCCGAGTGTCTTCGAGGATATCAGTAAGGGGTGCCCTAACTGATGAGCATATCAAGAGTGTCCGTACACAAGTCGAGGCATCCGACTCGACGCCCAGTTGTGTGCGCGATCCTCGACGACCATGGTCTCGAACA